>Ga0310122_10001058_pt1 | contig 17561 bp, 20 predicted proteins | sample CB6_Bottom_1051__FD_203503 | JGI IMG/M metagenome (GOLD analysis project Ga0310122, IMG submission 203503) | Marine microbial communities from Western Arctic Ocean, Canada - CB6_Bottom_1051 | ecosystem: Environmental > Aquatic > Marine > Oceanic | place: Canada: Western Arctic Ocean | collected...
ATATGGTTGTCGTTTGTTTTACTCTCTGTCAACCTTTTGGCCGTGGATGCCTCTTTAAAAATCGAAAAAGATGTGGAACAAAGAGCACGTATAGCTCTGGTAGATGCCTCTAGTGTTAAAGATCAAAAAGTTTTTTCAATTTTTCTTTCAGATTTTAAAATCTCGGGACATTTTTTAGCAGACAGTAAACACTATAGTGGAGATATAAGTTCTAACTTTATAGCACCCGGGTTAAAAAGCAAAGAGTATGTTTTAAAATATGCTTTAAACAAAAGTAACGGTTCAAAACTTTTAATCCGTCTTTTTAAAGCTTCAGATGGCACACAGATTTTTAAAAAAAGTTATGCCATCAAAGGCAGAGCAAAACTCCCTTTTCTCATACACAAAGCAGTGTCTGATGTGAATAAAGTACTCAAATACCCAGATATTTCTTGGATAAACCGATATATCGTGTATGCTACCTATACCACACCAGGTCGTAGTGAAATACGTCTTTCTGATTATACTTTCTCGTACACAAAAACGGTGATCAAAGGTGGGTTAAACCTTTTTCCTAAGTGGGCAGATAGCAAACAACATAGCCTTTATTACACCTCTTATAAAGGCTTAGTACCCACTTTGTATAAACTTAACATTTACAATGGAAGCAAACGTAAAATTATCTCTTCAGAGGGGATGTTGGTTTGTTCAGATGTTTCTAAAAATGGCTCAAAAATATTGCTCACGATGGCACCTCATGGGCAGTCTGATATTTATGAACTCACTGTGGCAACAGGTGCTAAGATTAGGGTAACACACTTTAAAGGTATTGATGTAAATGGGCGTTATATTAACAATGAAAAATCTGTACTTTTTATTTCAAACCGTTTAGGTTATGCCAATGTGTTTAAAAAACCACTGCGTTCATCAGCCACATCACAAGTGGTGTACCATGGGCGTAACAACAATGCCTGTGATGCGCATGGCGACAGAATCGTATATGCAAGTAGAGAGAGTAACAAAGCGTTTGCAAACAATACGTTTAACATTTACCTAGGCTCCCTACGTTCCTCTAAGACGCGAGCCATAACGAGTACGGGAAGTAACCAATTTCCTCGTTTTTCACAAGATGGAAAAGTGCTTTTATACCTTAAACAAAAAGGGGGACGAACTTCTGTTGGCTATACCAACTTAGCAAGCTTCCAATCGGTACTCTTTCCATTTTCTGGCAAAAAAATACAATCTATAGATTGGTAAATTTCTTCACAAGGACACATAATGACAACTAAAACACTAGCACTTACGGCACTTACTAGCTTGCTTTTCTTAGGCTGTGCGCAAACAGCACCCGACTTAAATGGTTCCGGCAATGTTTCTGGTGCAGATGCACTCTCTGGTGATACAGTAAGCATCGATGAAACAGGGTATGGGAATGGCTACAACAGTAGTACAGACGGCTTTAAATCTGTTTACTTTGATTTTGGAAAGTATGCAATCTCTTCTGACATGGAAGGCAGTATGCAAAAAAATATTCAAGTGGCCAGAGCTAGCTCTTCAAAAATAAAAATTGAAGGAAACTGTGATGAATTTGGTACCGATGAGTACAACTACGCCTTAGGTCTCAAACGTGCTAAAGCAGTGAAAGACAGACTTCTTGCACAAGGTCTCTCTTCAAGTAAAATGGTTTTGGTGAGTTTGGGTGAAAGCTCTCCTGTTTGTCAAGAGTCTAGCGATAGCTGTTATAATAGAAATAGACGTGTTGATATGCGTTTAGTACGCTAATTTCATGTCAAATCCTACGCTGAAGCGATATGTTACTGCTTTACTTTTTACAACGTTATTTGTTTTTGCTGAGCCTTCACTCTTTGGTTTTGGTCCAGATGAGGACGTCAGAGAGAAAACGCAAAATGTAGCGACGATGTCTTTCTCTTCACTGCGTCAAAAGATGATGGAACAAGAAGAGCGGATTGATGGCTTAACCACCATTATTGAAGGGCTAAGTGCTTCTTTACATACACTACAAACGCAAAACCTTGAAAAGAAAAATCAAAACAGACAAGAGACAGAAGCACTCCTTGAAAAACTTGTTGTCATGATAGATGAGATCAATAGTAACTATGTGAGCAAAAAAGAGTTAAAAGATTTTTTAATAAAATTTGATAAAAAAAATAGTGTCAAAAAAACAAAAAGTGAAAAACTGCTTAAGGTTAAGGCGGAGAAAAGCCCTTCAACACTTTATAGTGAGGGTGTAAGACATTTTGTCAAACAACGCTATAATGAAGCTAGGAAAAGGTTTACACTTACGCAGAGTAAGAACTATAAGCCAGCTGCATCTAATTATTATTTAGGTGAGATTGCCTACTATACAAAGCAGTATGAAGATGCCATTTTTCACTATAAGAAGTCTGCAGGGCTGTATGATAAAGCCTCTTATATAGACACACTTCTTTTACACACAGCAATATCGCTCGATAAAACGGGCAAGAAAGATCAGGCAAAAGTTTTTTATGAAAATATTATAGAGAACTATCCTGACAAGAAAACAGCAAAAATCGCTCGAAGGAGAGTGGAAAGGTTGTAGTTATGAAATGGAAACTACTATTATCGCTGAGTGTATCAACACTCTTAACGGCCGAAATCCCTCAAGAATATCCTTTTAAAGGAATAGAAACCATTCCTATAGCAAAAACAGTATTTAAACAAGTGAGCAGAAGCGGTAACGAACGCATTGTGGATCTTAGCGGTAAAGACTTTATACTCGTCTCCGTAAGAGAAGTAGGCAGTGATGGACGTTTTTATGCAGTAGATTCTGATGGGACAGTTTGGTGGAGTGGGCCTGTAACATCTGGTGCACCACAGTTTAAAAGCCCTTCAGGCATCTTCCCTATTATCCAAAAGAAACGTTATCATATGTCAACCGTTTTCCCTGATCCTAGTGGGATTAATAATATGAATTATATGATGAAATTTACTGAAAGAGGACATGCTTTACATGAAGGTTCTGTCGATTGGATGTCTCATGGATGTATCCATATAGATCCCAAAGATGTCCCTGCTATTTATAGATGGAGTACCTTTAAAACAAAAGTAGTTATTACAAGGCATACGTATATGCCTTATGCAAAAGAAGATTTACGTAGGATTTACGGGACAAAATAAACCCTTAGTTTATATGTTTACATTGGGTTAGCTAAAACGTGATATCCTCTCTCTAAGCCTCACTAAAGTTTGCTTGGCTAGAATAACAAAAATTTAATTTATGAGGATTAATCATGACAATTACAAATGAAAATTGTGTCGTAGGTATTGAATACGAAGTAAAAGAAGCAGGAACTACAGAAATTGTAGATTCTAACAAAGGTGCTCAGCCACTAGAATTTATGATGGGTAAACAACAAATCATTCCTGGTTTAGAGTCATCACTTACAGGTATGACTGTAGATGAAGCAGGAGATTTTATGGTAAAAGCAGCTGATGCTTATGGTGATGTAAACCCAGAAGCAATGCAAACACTTCCAAAAGATCAGTTTGAAGGTGTAGACTTGGTTGAAGGTATGACACTTTATGGTCAAAATGAAGATGGCCAAACAACACAAGTCATTGTAAAAACATTTGACGATACAGAAGTAAATGTAGACTTTAACCACCCATTGGCAGGTAAAGACTTAATGTTCTCTGTAAAAGTACTCAGTGCTAGAGAAGCAACAGCAGACGAAGCAACATCTGGTGTAGTAGGTGGAGCAGCTGAAGAAGGTGGTTCATGTGGTACAGGATGTGGTTGTCACTAATCCCTCTTGTGCATACACAAGCTACTTTAAGTAGCTTGTGTATTTTTCTTTCTACTCTCAATCTAACAGCTCCGTTTCTCTTTTAGCAAATTTCCTTTTTTCCTTTATTTTTATGATATACTAAATATAATAAGTTATATTTATACATCTTAATACTTTTGAGGCTTGACATGGATAACTCTGAAAACCATTTTGACATTAATACGATACTAAAAACCCTTACAGGGCATTTGCGCCATGTGGCTGAAGATAAAAATATTGATCTTATTTATGATATGCATACGAATATACCTCGAGAGTTAAGAGGAGACAATGTCATTTTAGAACGTTTACTCTGCACTTTACTTACCTTCATTTACAAACACACAGATAGATCTGAGTTACTTTTAACTTTGGATGCAGCAGAGGATTTCCTCTATGAAGAAGATATCTCTTTTATACTTGCAGAAACCAATATAGCCAAAGATAAAATCTTAGCATTTTTAGAATCAGGTTTGGGTAAAGACCTCGATAGTTTAAATGGGAAAATTGTGTATGAACCGAGCATGGATGTGCATTTAAAGATTCCTTTTAAAATAGGTGAATTAGGTTTTAGAAGACATTACCGTTTGCCTTTTACCGCCATGCTAAAAAAGAAAGTACTTTTAATTATTGAAAGTGAAAACCTTACAAAGAGTATTGCAAATATGTTTAAATATTTTCAATATGAAGTGGATATAGCCTCTCAAAAAGAGGCTTTAGATTTGCTTGCTTATGATTTAGTGATGATTGAAGACTGTTTAGTCTTTGAGGATTTTGTAGATCTTATGAAAAATGCGCAAAAAAAGAAAGCTGTGAAGTGTGTCTTAATAGGTGAAGATGGAAAACAAGATTATGTCTGTGGTCATACAGTCTCTATGCATTTGAAAAAACCTGTTACCCAAGAGAGTATTTTTGAACTTATTATCTCTTTGTTTGAGCATGTGTCACCTCTAGAGAATGATGTAGAACCTTTTGATGACCTCCCTGAAGACAGTACTGTACTTTTAGACATTAAGTCCTTGTTTGCTGCACATGAACAGCATGATAAAGAAGATCCTGTCGTGAATCAACTAGAAAGTTTAATAGAGAGTAAAGTTTTAGAAGATGTAAAAGTATTAAATATAGAATTAGGGTTGCTCAAGGCTAAAAAAATGGGTTTAAATTACAGAGCTGAATTGAAAGATTTTTTAGAGGTTTTTGATCATTCTGATATCTATTTTAGACAAATTGTGCGTGATAAATCAGTCTATAAAATCAAAGAATTTTGTATTGACTTAGAACAAAAATCAAAAGCTATAGGTGCTGAGAGTATGTCAAACTTTGCAGATGTTGTGAGCCTTATCTTTGTCTATGATAAGTTAGACATACTACCAATTTACCCTGGTAGATATCATATAGAACTGCAAAAACTCGTGATAGAAGTTGAGCGGTATTTAGATAATTAGTTATTCCTCTAGTTTTTCAAAACTATCTTTTTTCACACCACAGTCTGGACATTCCCAATCATCAGGGATGTCTTCAAAAGCAGTCCCAGGTTCAATACCTGAATCGGGGTCTCCTAACTCAGGGTCGTAAATATAGTCACAGACGGTGCATATATATTTTTGGCTCATTGTAAACTCCTTTTTGTTTACTCTAGTATCTCTGTGTGTAATCACTGTTGAGTTAATGTTAAACCCAAACCATGATTTGGGTTTTAAAATGCTAAAATACAGTAATTTATAAACAAGGATACGTATGTCAATCAAATGTGCATTTTTATTTCCAGGTCAAGGTTCTCAGTCACTAGGGATGGGTCAAGATTTTTTTAACAACTCTGAGGTAGCTAAAGAGATGTTTTCAGCGGCCACTACAAGAACAGGCATAGACTTTGAAAATCTGCTTTTTGAAGAAAATGCGCTTTTAGCGCAAACAGAATATACGCAACCTGCTATTTTACTTGTGGGTGCCATTGCGCATAAACTGTTTACTGATGCTACAAACATTAGGCCTGTACTGGCTATGGGTCACTCTTTGGGTGAGTTTACTGCCCTTGTTGCTGTAGAAGCTTTAGATGCTATTGATGCAGTTGAACTGGTAAACCTAAGAGGTAAACTTATGGCTGAAGCGTGTTCAAAACAAGAAGTGGGCATGCTTGTATGTCTTGGCCTTTCAGATGAAGCGGTTGAAGAGGTTTGTGAAGCACAGCGTGCTGAAGGTAAATCTGTTTGGGCGGTTAACTACAATTCAGATGGGCAAATAGTCATTGCTGGGATTAAAAAAGATCTTGAGACTTTAGTACCTGTACTTAAAGAAGCCAAAGCTAAAAGAGCGATGTTACTTGATATGTCTGTGGCTTCTCACTGTCCACTACTAGAGTCTGCTTCTGCGCCACTAGAAGCAAAACTCAAAGAGATCCTCAAAGATGCATTTATCGCACCTGTGATTTCAAATGTAACGGCTAAGCCATACAACACAAAAGAAGAAGCACTTGACTTGTTACCCCAACAGTTGGTGAAGCCTGTGCTTTATAAACACTCTATGGCTGCGATTGATGATGATGTGGATTGTTATATTGAGTTTGGTAATGGGAATGTTTTGAAGGGCCTTAATCGTAAGGCTACGAAGAAACCTCATTTTAATGTTTCGGATATGGCTTCTTTGGAAGCGACTATTGCGGCAATTAAAGAACTGTAAATGAAAATTGCTATTATGGGGGCTATGCCTGAAGAGATTGAACCTATTGTCTCCAAGTTAGATAACTTAAAAGAGACAGTGTATGCTGCAAATACCTATTATGAGGGTTCTTATAATGGGCAAGAGGTTGTGGTGGCTTACTCGAAGATAGGGAAAGTGTTTGCAACACTCACTGCAACCATACTCATAGAAAAATTTAACTGTGATACTTTACTTTTTTCTGGTGTGGCTGGGGCAATTTCTGATGATTTGAAGATTGGAGACTTGATTATTGCGGATGGTCTCTGTCAGCACGACTTGGACATTACTGCTTTTGGACATCCTTTTGGTTTTGTGCCTGAGGGTGAAGTGTGTATTCCTACAGATGTAAATTTGAGAAATATTGCTAAAGAAGTGGCAAGTTCTAAAGGTTTAACACTCAAAGAGGGTGTGATTGCAACGGGTGATCAATTTGTGGCCAATGAAACACGCAAAAACTGGATTGGTGAAACTTTTAAAGCTGATGCGTTAGAGATGGAAGGTGCTTCAGTAGCCGTAGTCTGTTCAGCACTTGACATACCTTTTTTCATTTTACGTGCAATTTCTGACTCTGCTGACATGGATGCAGGGTTTAACTTTGATGAATTTTTAGAGTCTTCTGCGAAAATATCTGCAGACTTCATCTTGTCTATGGTAAATGAAGTGTCTAAGGCAGATAATCTTGGACGATAATCTAAGACGGGCAAAAGCCAAAACTTTGCCTATGAGTAAGAAGTTACTCAAAGTCATAGGCAGAACCAATGGAGAATTTAAGCTCATTGGTGAGGGTGACAAAATACTTGTAGGTTTAAGTGGCGGAAAAGACTCTCTTAGTCTCATTCATGCACTCAAACACATGCAACGTCATGCACCTTTTCGTTTTGAGTTTGAAGCTTGTACCATTCAGTATGGTATGCCTGGTGAGAAGTATGACTTTTTGACCAAACATTGTGAAGAGTATGAGATAAAACACACGGTTTTTGAAACCAATATTTTTGATGTTTCTCAAGATAGCATACGTGAAAACTCTTCTTTTTGTTCTTACTTCTCCCGTATGCGTAGAGGCGCACTTTACTCTTTTGCAGAAGAACATGGTTTTAATAAAGTAGCCCTTGGACATCACTTTGATGACACGGTTGAGAGCTTTTTTATGAACATGTTTTACAATGGAAGTATGCGTGCATTGGCACCTATTTACAAAACAAGCAGAGGTTTTCACCTCATACGCCCACTCATTCAAGTAAGAGAGACACAACTGCGTGGATTTGCAGAAGACAACAACTTACAAGTCATTGGGGATGAAGCTTGTCCTGCCATGCTCAAAGATGTGAAAATGCCTCATGCTAGGGCGTCAACAAAAGCTTGGTTGGCAGGACTTGAAAAAGACAATAAAGATGTGTTTAAAATGTTCAAAGCTTCATTTAAACATATACACGATGATACCTTTTTGGACCCAGAACGCTGGAACAGAGATGACATTTAGCCCCATGATGAAACAGACCCTGCCTTTGGTTTTATGTGTGACACTAGGGCTTTCTCAAGAAGTTTCTGTGCCGATACAGTTTACTGTAGATTTGGCAAAAAAATGCCAAGTTCTTATGTTACATCAATCTCCCGACAGAAAAGCCAAAAAAATTTCCACTTGTGCTTCAATTGGTGATAAAGTACGTAACTTAGGATGTCAAAGAGCGATAACACAAGAAGCATTGGATGCAATGCCCGAAATCGAACGTACATACATGGCATGGAAACACCCCATTTGGTGTAAGGTAGCTGTGGGTAGAAAAGTGGGTTGGGTACAAAAGCAGTATTTAAAAGAGGATATGCAGTAATGAGAGAAAGTTTTAAAAGTACAAGCGCTGGACGCATAGACAAGATTTTAGCAGCCCAGCTTGATGTGAGCCGAAACCAAGTAGAAAAACTTGTGAAAGATGGACAAGTCTCTGTCAATGGAAAAACGATTTTAAAAACAAGTTTTAAAGTGAGTGAAGACGATGAAATACACTACGAATTTTTAGAAGCAGAAAAAAGAGTGGCGCCTGCCATAGACTTTGACGTTGAAGTTTTGTATGAAGATGAGTATCTTTTGGTTGTCAATAAACCTTCAGGCCTTGTGGTGCATCCTGCCCCTTCGGTGAAAGACCCTACCTTGGTAGACTGGCTCATCCATAAAGGTATTTCACTCTCTACCATTTCAGGGGAAGAACGTCACGGTATTGTACATAGAATAGACAAAGAGACTACAGGTGCCTTGGTAGTGGCTAAAGACAATAAAACCCACGAGAAGCTCTCTGAACAGTTACAAGACAAGAGTATGGGACGTTATTACCTAGCATTGATTGATTGTCCGTTAAAAGATGACATTGCCATTGATAAACCCATAGGACGTAACCCAAAGAATAGACTGAAAATGGATGTGGTTGAACAGGGTAAGTCTGCCAAAACTGCTTTTGTGAAATTGGCACAGACAGACCATGACGTTGAACTCATAGCCGCAAAACTCTTTACAGGCCGTACCCACCAAATACGTGTGCACCTCAATACTTTAGGTCGACATATTTTAGGCGATGATTTATATGGATATAAAATTAAAAGAGACAAAGTTAAAAGAGTGTATCTTCATGCGTATATGCTTTACTTAGTACACCCACATACCGGTGAGAAGATGGAATTCTTGGCACCACTTTTTGATGATATGACAGCATACATTAGCAAATATTTTGACGAAGACCTCGTGAATGAAAAAATCAACCCACTCACATTGGGTGAAAAATTTAAACAATTTAATGCAGAGTAGGTAAGAAAATGCCACATTTAAAAGTAAGGCCCTTTGACCGTGCAACTATCGCTGAAAAAGTAAAAGATTCAAAGATCATGACTTCAGTCTCTCATGCCATGACAACGGATGATATACTGATTGGTGTAGAACATGCTGGGGAAGAGTTTCTTCTTCAGCTGAAATCTGATGAAAAAGCCTATTTATTAAAATATGACAAAGTCACCAGACCTTTAAAAGTAAACATACTCAAAGAAGCTTTAGGACTTGTTTCTGAGGAACTAGGTTTAGAAGTACTCTCTTCGAACATTGCGCTTTCAAGTACTAAAATGGCACCGTCTTCACAGTATTTAAAAAAGATAGAAGATTTCGAAAATATCACCTACCCAAAAGAGAAAGTCTCTGTTGAGGTGGGGTTTGGTTCAGGTAGACACTTACTTTACCAAGCACAAAAGAATCCTGACACACTTTTTATAGGTTTAGAAATCCATACCCCTTCTGCACAGCAAGTGCTCAAGCAGATTGAATTACAAGAACTGGATAACATTTGGGTAGTGAACTATGATGCCAGACTCTTTTTGGAAATGTTACCTTCTAACATTTGTACACAAATTTTTGTACACTTCCCTGTACCTTGGGACAAAAAGCCACAACGAAGGGTTATCTCAAAAAGCTTTTTAGCAGAGTCTATGCGTGTGCTTCATATTGAAGGACGTTTAGAGTTAAGAACAGACAGCGACAAGTACTTTTGGTACGCGCTCGAAACTTTCTTTTCTGTGCCTAAAGTACAACTTGAAATACGTAAAAATGAAGCGTTAGAAGTGACCTCTAAGTACGAAGCAAGATGGTTGAGACAAGAAAAAGATATCTATGATGTGTATGTGACATGTAAAGAAGAATCAAGTGAAAAAAATGAAATCATAGACTTTAATTTTATTGATGTAAAATATACCAAAGGGATAGAAGAACGCTTGCCTAAAAAAGCTTTGGTTTTTGATGGGTATTTTATACATTTTGAACGTATTTTTAAAGTCACAGATGAGTCTTTGTTGATTAAATGTGCTTTTGGTAGTTTTGATAGACCTGAACATAAATATATTTTCTTGCAAAAAGAGTCTTGTCGTTACTTTGTTTCTGAACCGGTAAAAACAGGGGTAAATCTTTTAGCACATCAAAAACTAATGCAGCAGTTGATGCTCACAGAAGGCTAAGCTATGTCAAATGTCATTCAAGCTTCAAATTTAACACTCGCCTATGATAACGGACGAAAAGAGATCATCAAAGATGCCAATTTCAGCATCAAAAAAGGCGACTTTGTCTTTATTACAGGCCCTAGTGGTTCAGGTAAATCTACCTTGCTTAAATCTTTGTATGGACAGCTCAAACCTAGCAAGGGAAATCTTGTGGTAGGTGGCAATGACTTAGCACATATCAGCCGTGGTAAACTACAAGAGCTTCGTACCCATATGGGCATTATTTTTCAAGACTACAAACTTGTGAATGAATGGAATGTGTCTAAAAATGTCGTTTTACCTTTGATGATTAGAGGGTATTCCAATGAAATTCAAGAGACACAAGCACGTAGACTACTCAAACATGTCAAACTTTCAGATGCAGGGGAGAGATACCCGCTAGAACTTTCAGGTGGTGAGCAACAAAGGGTTGGTGTGGCACGTGCACTTTCTAGCAACCCTGTGGTCATCCTTGCAGATGAACCTACAGGAAACTTGGATGACTACTCCTCCAATGTGATTTGGGATTTGATGGAAAATGCTTGTCAACAACTTGAAACAACAGTACTGGTAGTGACACACAAAATACCAACTATTTTTTCACTGCCGTATAGACATTTCATCATTGAAAGTAAGGGTGTATATGAAGTCCATTAAACATCATCTTATGTTCATTTTTCCCTTGATGGCGATTTTATTAGGGATTGAATTCTATTTGGTATTTGAACGTACCACACACAGCTATGAAAAAACCCTTACAGCTGGTTATACCATGCTTGTTGTGGCAAAAAAACCACTGAACATGGATACGCTAAAAAACTTAAATTCGCATATTTCATCTTCTAAACAAGTGGAGCGTGAAAACATTGTCTCTGAAGTCGTGAAAGGGGTGAGCAAAAGTAACTCAGATGCTATTTTAAAGGCCCTCCCTTACTTTTATAACATCGGGTTAGATGCCTATGTGCATACTTCAGAGTTAGATAAGATTAAAGCAGACCTTGAAGCAGATACAAATATCAGAAGGGTTGAGACTTTTGGCTCTTCGTATAATGCCAGTTATAAACTCTTTTCCTTTGTGAAGTTTACGTTAAAAGTGTTTATTCTATTTATGGGGATTGTCTCTTTGTTGCTCATCATTAAACAGATGGAAATATGGAAATATGCACACAAAGAGCGTATGCAAGTCATGGAAATATTTGGTGCACCTTTGATGTTACGTTCAGGGGTACTCTTCCGTGTGGCATTGGTAGATGCCATTTTTGCCACACTTTTTGTCTCAGGAATTTTCCTTTATGTGAAGTTCTTTTGGGCAGCACAAAGTGGGGTAGAAATGATGATGAAAAATCAAGAAGCACTTTTTAGAGTAGGTGACATTGGTATATTATTGGGTTCTGCTGTGCTCATTGTAGTGCTTGCTGTGTATTCTGTGGTTTTTTCTAACAAGGGAGTGCAGGAGTGAAATCCTTCATTGTAGTCTGTATCTTGGGTTTAGTGTTCTTGTATGGGGCAAGTACTACGAGTAAAATTCAAGATTCAAAACAAAACCTCTCTGCTACTTCTACAGCCAAAACAAAAACAAATAGACGTTTAGGGAAAATTGCTAAAGACATAAAATCTGCAGAGAAAGATATTGTCTACTTGGAAGCCAAAATTGATAAACTGGCTTTGAGTCAACACAAAAGTGAAAAACAGTATGAAGTGTTAAAAAAAGAACTTGCCAAATCTGAAAAAGAGTTTGAAAGTACTTCGTCAGAGTTAGAGAAAAAAAGAAAAACCTTTATCTCTCTACTCTCTGAGCAGTTTTCTGTGGTTTTTGCTTTAGAACAAGACCATGAACCTACCCAAGAGTCCATCATTTTACATGAAGTATACTTGGCGTATAAAAAGCAAAATGCAAAAACTTTAGCTACCTTAAGAGAAGATATTTCTTCTCTTAAAAAACGTAAAAAATCGAAACTTTATTTACGTAACAAAACACAAAAAGAGATTTCTGGCATCATTAAAAAAAGAGAGAGTTTTGCACAAAAAAAGAAAGCCAAAGAGAAGTTACTCAAAAAACTTTCTGTGGATGAAGAAAAATACAATTCAAAATTGATCAAAATTGTAGACAAACAGAACTCTTTACGAAGTACATTGGCAAAATTAAACATTTTACATGGCCAAGAGGTGGAAGAGGCACGTAAGATCGCTGCTGCCAAAAAAGAAGCCATGCATTTAGAAAAAGCGAGACAGCAAAAAGTACGTGAAGCCAAAGCCTTAGCCCGTGCCAAAACACGTAAAGCCAAAGAAGCACTGCGTATTGCTAAAACGGAAGAAGAGAAGAAGAAAGCACGACTGGCGGCTAAAGAAGCAGCCAAAGAAGAGAAAAGAGTTTATAAAAAAAGTGCCCAAGTACGTCAAGTAAACTCATCTTATACCAAGTCAAAAACCTATGCCTATAGAGGGGGGAAAACTATCTCTCCAATCGTAGGGGCGAGAGTGATTAAGAAGTTTGGTACGTACGTAGACCCTATTTATAAGATTAAAATATTTAACGAATCCATCACATTAAAAGCACCGTCGTCCAATGCAAAAGTCAAAAATATATTGAATGGTAAAGTGGTTTTTGCTGGAAAATCTTCGATGTTAGGTAAAGTGGTGGTGGTTTCACACAGTAAAAAGATACACACTGTGTATGCAGGGCTTTCTAAAATTGCACCCACCATACATGTAGGTTCTAAGATTAAAAGAGGTTACATTATTGGTAAAGTGAATGAAAAACTTGTTTTTCAAGCAACTAAAAACTCAAAACATATCAACCCCCTGCGTTTGATTAAAATTTAAGTATTTTAGATGACCCTTAGAGAAAGCCTAGCATGGGCAAAAAGAAAGCTTGAGAACTGTTGTGAACGCCCACAGTATGAAGCTGAACTTCTTTTATCCTATCATCTGCAAAAAGACCGTATGTATTTAATCACACATGATAGGGATGAAGTGTCCAATTTAGAGGACTATAAAAAGCTTATAGCCAGAAGAGAAGCGAATGAACCTTATGAATATATTGTGGGTGAAGCCAGCTTTTATGACATACATTTACAGGTGGAAGAGGGGGTACTCATTCCTCGTCCTGAAACAGAAATCCTCATTGACTTTGTGGCAGAGATTATTGAGAAAGAGGGTTTAACACGTATTGCTGAAATTGGGGTTGGTTCTGGTGCCATCTCTGTGGTTTTGGCACGTAAATTTCCTCAGTTAAAAGTCATTGCCACAGATATTTGTGACACCCCTCTAAAAGTTGCGGCAGGAAACATTAAAACCTTTGCTTTAGAAGAGCAGATTGAGCTTAGAAAGTCTAACCTCATAGATGAAGTCCCTGAAGATTTGGATTTAGTGGTCTCAAACCCTCCCTATATTGCAGAAGGTTTCCTCTTAGAATCAAATGTGCTAGATTATGAACCAAAAGAGGCACTTTTTGGTGGCAGAGTTGGAGATGAACTTTTAAAACAAATCATTTTAGATGTCAAAGCAAGAAACATCAAATACTTAGCCTGTGAGATGGGTTATGATCAAAAAGAACCTTTAGAAGCATTTGTTAAAGATCTTGCAGTAGAATATATAGAATTTTACAAAGATTTAGCAGGCTTCGACAGAGGGTTTGTACTTAAATTTTAACAAGGATAACACAATGAATAAAACCTTTAGAGTGATAACAATGATGTATCTTATTTTCCTTTCTGCTGTGCTAGGGGCTATGCTCTATGCTGGGATTGTCGTAACGGCTGTGACATTTCATACGGATGCTTGGTTAGGTGCTGACTTGTTGACACGTTTTCAAGAAGGGCAGATAATGACAGAAAACTTTTTACGTTTATCGTATGTTGTTAATGTACTCGTCATTGTAGTGGTACTTTATGAAGGGTACAAGTTTAAAAAGTTTGAACGTGATATGGTTACAAAAGTAGCGACTTTTTTTGTCTTGGCGACAGCCTTGTTATTTTCACAGTATTATATTCCCGATATTATCGCTATGCAGCAGCAGGGTGAGGCTATGACGAAGACTGCGGCATTTCTGAATACCCATAAAGGTTCAGAGATAAATTCTAAAATTTTTGCACTTTCTCTTTTAGTATTGATTGTTCAAAATATGCGTAGGGCATGTAAATAAGTGTAGTGTGTTGTGCCCTCACAACAGCACATGATATAATAACAATAAAATGAAAAGGTGTTGTATTTGAATAACGATATACTAGAACATCCATTTAAACCTATTGTTTACAAAGACACAGAGACGTTAATCCTTGGTTCTTTTCCAAGTATCAAGTCTTTTGAAAAAGAGTTTTATTATGCACACCCCTCTAACAAGTTTTGGAAAATTTTAGAAGCAGTAACCCACTATCCTATCAATAACCGTGACCAAAAATTATGGTTACTGAAAGAAGCGAAGTTTGGGCTTTGGGATATGATAAAAGTCTGTAGCCGTGACAACTCTTTAGACACTTCTTTGGAAAATGAAGAGGTCAATGATATTGCAAGTTTTGTAGAAGAGCATCCGAGCATTAAAAAACTAGCGTTTACAGGTAAAAAAGCAGAAGCACTTTTTAAAATACACTTTTCACACTTAGAGATAGAAACTGTGTATCTGCCTTCTCCTTCTGCTGCATATGCGAGTATGCCATTTGAAAATAAAGTTTCTCTCTATAAAAAACAATTAGGATGTAAATAATGGCAGTTTGGGCAATAGGAGACATTCAGGGTTGTAATGGGGCTTTTCAGACATTACTTAAGAAGATTAACTTTAACCCTAACAACGACCGTTTATGGATTGCTGGTGACTTAGTCAATAGAGGTGAAGCATCACTGGAAACCTTGTTATATCTCTATGACATACGAGAAAGTGTCGAAATCATTTTGGGTAATCATGATATTAGACTCATAGCAGCCTATTATGGCATCAAAAAATCCAATCCTAGCATTGATCCCATACTCAACTCACCCAAAGCAGAAGAACTCATAAATTGGCTAAGAACACAGAAATTTTTACATGTAGACTACACTTTGGGCTATTGTATGGCACATGCGGGTATTTCTCCTGAGTTTGACTTGGGCATGGCTCTGCAGCATGCCAAGCGTGTGGAAGAGAAATTACAAGGTAAAGAGGCTAAAACGTGGCTCAAAGAAATGTTTAAACATGGCATGAACCGCTTTAACCGTGACTCTTCTTCTTTAGATATTGACCGTTACATTGTCAGTTCTTTTACACGTATGCGTTACTGTTATGGAGACCATAGGTTAGACTTTGACCAAAAAGGCGCACCCACGGATGCACTTAGAGAAAAAGGTTTAAAACCTTGGTTTGAATGTAAAAACAGAAATGACATTGATTTAAAAATCATTTTTGGTCACTGGTCCACGCTTGGTTTTTACCATGATGCCCATGTTTTGGGTTTAGACACAGGCTGTCTTTGGGGTGGAGAACTTACCGCTGCACGTATTGATGTAAAAGAAGTAGAGATTGTTTCTATTGACTGCCAAGAATCATTAAAGCCAGCATTAAAACCTGATGGGGTGAAACCCTCCAAAACTTAAATTACTTGGTGGGGTAATAAGTGTATAATCACAAAAATTATTTATGAGGAAGCAACATGGCAACATATATTTTTGGTCATACGACTCCAGACTCTGATTCTATTGTGGGTGCAATTTCACTCTCTTACTTGAAAAATAAAATAGGTGAAGATACTATCCCTACAAGACAGGGCGAAGCAAACCCTGAGACTGCATGGATACTTAAAAAGTTTGGTTTTGAAGCACCAGCACTTAAAACAGAGTATGCAGGCGAAGAGGTTTATCTAATTGACTTTATGGAGTCTTCCCAAGCCCCTAAAGACATTTCTGAAGCAACCATCGTCGGTATTGTTGATCACCATAAATTGGGTGACTTAAAAACCACAACACCTCTTGAAATGTGGGTACGTCCTGTGGGTTGTTCAAACACCATTGTAAAACAAATGTTTGATTACCATGGTATAGAAATCCCTAAAGATATCGCAGGTATGATGATGTGTGCCATTTTATCTGATACCGTCATTTTTAAATCACCAACCTGTACAAAAGAAGATACAAAAGCATGTAAAGAGTTAGCCAAAATTGCTGGTATTGAAGACTATAAAGCTTTAGGCATGGAAATGTTTATTGTAAAGTCTGATGTGCTTTCTGCTTCTTCAAAAGAACTTGTACTTAGAGATTTTAAAGATTTTAATATGTCTGGAACTTCTGTAGGAATTGGACAACTTGAAGTGGTTGATCTTTCTGTATTTGACACAATGAAAGAAGATCTTTTTACTGCGATGAAAGAACAAAAAGAAGAAGGCAATAGACATACTGTACTTTTACTCTTAACAGACATTATGCAAGAAGGTTCTCAACTACTTGTAGTTTCTGATGACAACAGTAAAGTTGAAAAAGCATTTGATGTGACACTTGAAGACAATCAAGCATGGTTAAAAGGTGTGATGTCTCGTAAGAAACAAATTATTCCATTTTTAGAACCACAGTTTTAAAATACCTAGTGTAGGGTGGGGTTACCCACCAGCAAGGTAAAAATTACGAAACAATATGCCCCACAAACTTCGACATATTATTTAAAATCTTTCCACCTTTTCTAAATCCTAATCCACAAGCCTCATAAGCATAAAAAATACCCGCTTGGTAACATTGACCTTCTTCATCTGTTGGAAGCTCTGTATAGGCTTGGTAGACCATCTTATGGTTGTCATAGTCACCTTCTTCTGACTCAAGTGCATGATTGTTCTCATCTACAATAGTAATGGAACCACCTTCTCTTCCAAAAATAGGTTTTTCTACTTGTTTCGTGTTTTGTAGCGGCTCAAAAGAAGTCTCTAAAAGAAGAGGGTGATTTGGGTAGAGGTCCCATAAAACTTTGAGTATGGCTTTAGACTGAAAGAGCAGGGTATAAGCAGGGTTAAAAATAATCGCTTTTTGATTTTTGACAATGTTTGTTAAAAGCAGGGCTAAGTCTGACTCTTCTAAAGCAATGTCTTCCCAAGGAATGAGTTTAAACCAGAGTTCATA
>Ga0310122_10001059_pt1 | contig 17531 bp, 19 predicted proteins | sample CB6_Bottom_1051__FD_203503 | JGI IMG/M metagenome (GOLD analysis project Ga0310122, IMG submission 203503) | Marine microbial communities from Western Arctic Ocean, Canada - CB6_Bottom_1051 | ecosystem: Environmental > Aquatic > Marine > Oceanic | place: Canada: Western Arctic Ocean | collected...
TCCCAACCCACCATGGAGAGCGCTGCGGCCAGCGACCTGCCGGCCCGCCCCGGACCCACGACCCTGAACAACGGCACCCCTCAGTCCCCCCGGGTCCCGGTCGCCGGATCCAACGAACCCACCGCGAGGATCGCCCCCTGGTCGTCCGGGACCTCCCCGACGAGGTCGGGGGCGACGTCGCCCAGCGGCACCAGGACGAAGGCACGCTCGAACATCCTGGGATGCGGCACCTCGAGGTCGGGTTCCCGGACCGTCTCACCGTCGATCCAGAGGACGTCCACGTCCAGCGTCCGCGGCCCCCAGCGAACGCCGCGACGACGGATCGCAGCGCGTTCGCGCTCGTGAGCGGCATCCAGCAGGGCGCGCGCATCCAGGTCGGTCTCCAGCCGGACCACGCAGTTCAGGTAGGGCCCCTGGTCCGGTCCCCCGACCGGCGCCGTCTCGTATACCCGGGACACCGCCACCACGTCCGGGAGCCCGGCGACGGCACCGCCCAGGTTCGCCCACCGATCACCCAGGTTCGAGCCCAACGCCAGGAGGGCCCGGTGACTCATGTCGTGCGGTGGATCCGAACCGCGCTGGTGGCGAGGTCCTCCGGCACCGGGGGTCGCAGCTTGCGTACCACCACCGTCACAGCATCGACCCCGGGAACGGCCAGGACGTCTTCGGCCACCCGACCGGCGAACCGCTCCAGCAGGTCGAAGGCCTCGGTGTCGGCGATACCGGCCACCAACGCACACAGGGCGCCGTAGTCGACAGTGTCGGCCAGGTCATCGCTGAGCGATGCCGCACCCAGGTCGGCATGCACGTCCATGTCCACCTCGAACGGCTGCCGACGCGCCTTCTCCTCGGGCAGCACCCCGCAGGTCGCCGTTACCCGCAGGCCACGCAGCTCGATCCTGTCGCTCAACCGGAGACCTCTTCGTCGGGTGGGGCCACGAGCCCCACGATCGCCCTGCCGGGGGACCCCAGCGGCCTACCGGTCAACTGTTCGGCGATCGACATGGCCGTGGGCCCCGTCGGCGCCAGGCCGGCCCTCAGCAGGTATGCACCCATCAGGCCGCACACCACGTCGTTCAGCTCCTCGCGGTGGACCAGGACCCGACGCCCGTCCGCCGTCAGCTCGTCGATCCGACGGAGGACCTCCTCGAGGCGCTGGACTCCATCGCCGGCACCACCGAACGGAATGTGGGACCAGGCCATGTCCAGCTCGTCGTAGTTGTGCAGGTTGTGGTCGCTGGCCAGCAACGAGAGCACCGTGTCGAAGCCGTTCTCACGGATCCAGATGATCTCCTCCTGGCGCCGGACCCGTCGGTGCACCTCCCCGCAGCCGCCGGGACGCTCGCTGACCGCTATGCGGTCCTTGATGATCCAGATGAACGACCGGGGCACGATCCCCCTGGCCCACTTGCCCCTCACGAGCCCTCCTCCAGGCTCCTACCGCCGTGGTTCTCTCGCACGGTCGTCATCGTGCCCGAGATCCGGGTGGTCCGACCACCCTTGCCGCCTGGAAAGTCGACCGCACATCGTGGGCACGGACCACCGAGACGCCCAGGTGGAACGCCCACGTGGCGAGCGCCACGGATGCCTCCCGCCGATCGTCCGGTGGGGTGGGGTCCAGATGGCCTTCGACGGGGGCCGCCGCGGTCCCCAGGTCGCTCCGGGCAGTCAGGTCCCCCAGGAACCTCTTGCGGCTCACGCCGAGGACGACCGGCCAACCGGTACCCACCAGCTCGTCCAGGCGGCCCATGATCTCCAGGTTGTGGGCCGTGGTCTTGCCGAACCCGATTCCCGGGTCGATCCACACCTCGGTGACACCCAGCTGGACCGCCCTCGCGGCCCGTTGGACGAGGAAGTCGCGCACCTCGGACACCACGTCGTCATACGAGGGCTGCTCCTGCATGGTCCGCGGATCGCCCTGCATGTGCATGGCCACCCAACCCACCCCGAGCTCGGCGGCGACACCGTCCAGCGTGGAGCTGACGTCGTTGATGATGTCAGCCCCGGCAGCCACGGCACGGCGCGCCACCTCCGCATGGCGGGTGTCGATGGAGATCCGGACCGACCCGTCCTGGACCTCCGGCAGGTCGGCGAGACCCTCGAGCACAGGAACCACCCTCGCCAGCTCCTCGTCCACCCCCACGGGCTCGGCGCCCGGGCGCGTCGACTCCCCGCCCACGTCCAGGATGGCCGCCCCCTCGGCGATCATGCTCCGACCGTGCGCAACGGCCGCGACGGGATCCAGGAAGCACCCACCGTCGGAGAAGGAGTCGGGTGTGACGTTCAGGACGCCCATCACCAGGCCACCGGGACGTTCCAGAGTCGGGGCGACCGGACCGGGGCCGGAGGTCAGGACGGACATGCGACCGACCCTAGTGGCGACCGGAAACCACCGATCCAAGGATCCGCAGGATCAGCTACGACGACCTTCGATGAACCGCATGGCCTCGAGGCGTGTGGACACCTCGTCGCGGAACACGCCGTGGACGGCGGAGGTGACCGTGACCGCCCCGGGCTTGCGGACCCCCCGCATCGACATGCAGAGGTGCTCGGCCTCGATCACCACCAGCGTGCCCTGCGGATCGAGGGTGTCCTGGATGGCACCCGCCACCTGCGAGGTCAGCCGCTCCTGGATCTGGGGACGCCGGGAGAAGCCGTCGACGAGGCGGGTCAGCTTGGAGAGCCCGGTGATCATCCCGCCCCTCCGGGGGATGTAGGCCACGTGGGCGACTCCGAAGAACGGCAGCAGGTGGTGCTCGCAGAGGGAGTAGAGGGGAATGTCGCGGACCATGACCATCTCGTCGTGGTCGACGTCGAAGGTCCTGATGAGGTGGGCGGCGGGGTCCTCGTGGATGCCGCTGCACACCTCGGCGTACATGCGGGCCACCCGTGCCGGGGTCTCCTGCAACCCATCACGGGTGGGGTCCTCGCCTATGGCCACGAGGATCTCGGCGACGGCGGCCTGTATGCGGTCCAGGTCGACCTTGAAGCCCCCGGCATCGGGCGACGCTGCGTCGCTCACACCGCTCCGCCGTCTGTTGCCACCTCGGCTGGAACGGCGGTGACCACCCGGATGTCGGGCAGGTTCCGGAACCGCTCGTTGACGTCCAGCCCGTAGCCCACCAGGAAGTCGGACGGGACCCTGAAGCCCTCGTAGCGCAGGATCGCCTCGTCCACCCGGTGGTTCTCGCGTACCAGCAGGGCACACACCTCGAGGCTCGCCGGGTTGCGCGCCAGCAGGTTGCGACGCAGGTAGCTGAGCGTCAGGCCGCTGTCGATGATGTCCTCGACGATGATCACGTCCCGGTCGGCGAGGTCGATGTCCAGGTCCTTCACGATGCGGACCACCCCTGACGAGCGCGTGGAGTTGCCATACGACGACACGGCCATGAAGTCGAACTCCACCGGCAGGTCGATGGCCCGGGAAAGGTCGCTCATGAACATGAACGCACCCTTGAGCACCCCGACCAGCAACGGGGCCCGACCGGCGTAGTCGGAGGTGATCTCCTCGCCGAGCACCCGGATCCTGGCCTGCAGGTCATCCTCGGAGATGAGGAGTCGGCCGACGGAGTACCCGCCCGCGGAGAGGGACGCCCCTTGATCGCTGGCCACGGCAGCGACCCTACCGGTGCCCATGGGAGAGACGACCGGCCGAGCGGACCACCCTGTATCCGCCGACCACCTCCGTTGCCCGGATCCGGCCCCGTGCCACGTCGAGCACCCTCTCGACCGACGCCGAATCAGGTGGCAGGCCGTCGGCCCCCCGGGTCAACCAGCCACGCAGCGCCAATCGGACGAGGTCGTCGGGCAGCTCGGCCAGCGCCCGGACGTCGGTCGGATCCACGTCGGCCACCAGGCCGGAGAGCAGGTGGGTGGCCTCGGCGGCACGCATCGCATGGCGTGCCAACAGCGGGACGGGATCGCGCCCCGATACGTCGGCCAGGAGCGGGAGCACCTCGTGCCGGATCCGGTTGCGGACGAACCGCGGGTCGTCGTTCATCGGATCCGCCAGGGGCTGAATGCCCAGGTCCTCGCAGAGGGCCCGGGTCTCACGGCGGCGCAGCGCCAGCAGCGGCCGCCGCTCCGGCGAACCGATGCCGGCGGCTCCCGGAACCCCGGCCCCCCTGAGCAGGTTCACGAGCACGGTCTCGGCCTGGTCGTCGGCAGTGTGCCCCGTGAGCACGCCGGGTGGCAGGACGGCCCGTCGGGCGTCACGGGCACGCGCCTCGAGGTTCGGCCCGTCGTCCACCGGCGCCTCCACGCACCGTGCCGTCGCACCCAACCCGGCCGCCAGCCGGACGACCATGGCACCCTCGGCCGACGACCCGGACCTGAGGCCGTGGTCGACATGCCAGGCGGTGGCCACCAGCCCCGCCTCGACGGCCAGCACGAGCAGCGCCGTGGAATCCGGTCCACCGGAGACGGCACAGTCCACCTCCGTTCCGGGAGGGGGGAACCTGCACCGCTCCAGCAGCTCGACGACCGGCACGCCGCCCACCGCGGGTGTCCGGTCCGATGCGACCACGGCTGCGGTCAACCCACCGGGGGTTCGACCGGAAGGGACACCATCCGGTCGATCCACAGCCCGGGCTGGCGGATCTCGGCCAGGTCGGGAAGGTGGTCGGGGTCCTCCCAGACCCTGTCCAGGAGGACCGTGCCACCGTGTGCCTCCACGGCGGCGATGAAGGCCTCGCCCTGCGCGTACTGGGCCAGCTTGGCCTCCAGCCCGACCAGGCGCTGGAAAAGCCTCCTCGCACCCGAGGCGGAGCGCCGACGGTACGCCATCACCCTGGCGAACCGGTCGGCACCGGTGACGACGCCGATGCCGGCCCTGTCCATGGTGACGTCGCCGTGGCCCTCCAGCAGGCTCATAAGGCCCCCGATCCGATCCATGGTGGCCTGCTGCCCGGGAGTCGAGATGGCACCCAGCACGCCACCACCCTGGTCCGCCGTACCCGCCCGGCGCCTGTCGAGGGTCGACCGCAGGGCGGCCACCAGGTCGAACGACTCGGCGTCTGCACCATCCAGCAGCGAATCGACCAGGCCCAGGTAGTGCTCCCGCATCCATGGCACGCCCATGAACTGGGCCCTGTGCGTCACCTCGTGGAGTGCCAGCCAGAGGTGGAAGTCCGGTGTGTGGAAGGCGTAGCGACGTTCCAGGGCCACCAGGTTCGGACCCACGTAGTAGACGATGTCCTGGTCCTCTGCGGCCTCGTCCTCGAGCACCAGCAGGTCGTACTGGCCCAGCACCCGGGTCGACATCCAGCCCAGCATCGCTCCCAGCTCGAGTGCGCCGAGGCGGGCCGATACCAGCGATGGCTCGTCATCAGGGTCGTTGGCCATCCTCGCGAAGAGCGGGCGGAGCAGTCGCTGCAGGGAGGCCAGGTTGGCCCGGATCCAGTCGGCCCGGCCCACGACACGCGCACGGGCGTCACCGGAAAGCGCACGGAGGCCGGTGGTGGCCTGGACCAGGTCCTCGGCACGGGCCGTGTGGTCGTCGAACTCGGCCGTCAGGCCTTCCAGGTGGTGGGCGCCGCCGAACGGCGCCCGATCAGCCACCCTGATGGCGACACGCTCGGCCAGGTCCCAGTCGACGAAGGCAGCGGCCATCTCCGACATCAGCGGTACGCCGGGTCGCCGGACCGCACCGGCGACGGGCTCAGCGCTTCGGGTAGCGCGTCGACGAGACCTTCTGGAAGTAGCCGACCACGGTGGCGACGGTGAGGGCGATGCCACCCACTGCCAGGGGTACGGCTATCCAGTAGTGCCAGATGACGCCTGCGAGCACGTTCATGGGGAGGATCCTAGGGGGTCGGTCGCCCCACATCGGCACGCAGCCGGGTGGAACGGGTCTTCTCTGGACGAGCCCGCGCGGGGAATCGAACCCCGGACCTATTCATTACGAGTGAATCGCTCTTCCGTCTGAGCTACACGGGCCGGTACCGACCCAGAGGGGCCGGCCACCGTCGAAGCGTAACGGCCACGACTGGCCCAGCGGGTCGCCGACGAGGCCCGTCAGCCGCCTTCCGGACGCTCCAGCGGAGCCCAGGCCAGGAGCAGCCTTTTGTCGCCCCTGCCGGCGAAACGCACCACCGCCTCGGCCCTGTCACCCTCACCGGACACCGACAACACGACGCCATCACCCCATGCCCGGTGGACCACGTCGTCGCCGGCCGCCAGGCCCAGCTCGTGGGCCATCGTGGAGGACGGACCCGGGTCCCGGGCCGGGCCACCGCGACCGCCGCCGAACACCTGGCCCTCCGGCTCGGCCCCGGCCTCTTCCCGCCCGCCATGGCGCGGTGGCACCGGGTCGAACCAGCCGCGTCCACCCGACGGTCCGGTCGGGGAGCGGGGTGCACCGCCTCCGCCGCCGACCCTGCGGCTGCCCTCGGCCTCGACCATGAGGTCCGACGGGATCTCGTCCAGGAAGCGGCTGGGCGGGTTGTACTGGGTCTGCCCGTGCAGCATCCGGCTCCAGGCATGGCTGAGGAACAGGCGCTGGCGTGCCCGGGTGATCCCCACGTAGGCCAGCCGTCGCTCCTCGGCCAGCTCATCGGGGTCGCCGAGGGCACGTAGGTGGGGAAAGACGCCGTCCTCCATCCCGACCACGAACACCACCGGGTACTCGAGGCCCTTCGCCGCGTGCATCGTCATGAGGAGGACCTGGCCGGCATCGTCGTCGTCGGGCAGGTCATCGGTGTCCGCCACCAGGCCGACCCGCTCGAGGAAGTCGTCCACCGAATCGAAGCCGGAGGCGGCTCCCACAAGCTCGGCCAGGTTCTCAAGGCGCCCCTCGGACTCGATCGTGTGCTCGGCCCGCAGCTCGTCCAGGTAGCCGGAACGGTCCAGGGCGGCCGAGAGCACCGTTGCCGGGCCGTCGTCCACCGTCTCCGAAAGGTGGTCCAGCAGGTCCAGGAAGCCCCCTATCCCCGTTGCGGCCCTACCGGAGACCCCGGCGGCGGCGGCTTCCCGGAGGGCGGCCACGAAACCGATCCCGTTGGCCGCAGCGAGGGCATCGACCCTTGCCACCGAGGTGTCGCCGACACCGCGTCGGGGAACGTTCAGGACACGCCTGGCCGCCACCTCGTCGGCCGGATTGGCGGCCAGCTTCAGGTAGGCCAGGGCGTCCCGGACCTCGCGACGGTCGTAGAAACGGGTGCCGCCGACCACCCGGTAGGGAACGCCGAGGTTGACCATCTGCTCCTCGACGGCCCGGCTCTGCGCGTTGGTCCGGTAGAAGACGGCCATGTCCGACCACCGGCGGCCCTCACCGTGCAGGGACCGGAGGCGCCCGACGACCCACCGTGCCTCGTCCACCTCGTCGTCGGCGCGGTAGCGGACAATGCGATCACCCGGGCCGGCATCGGTCCAGAGGTGCTTCGGCTGGCGACCCGGGTTCCTCGTGATGACTGCGTTGGCCGCATCCAGGATCGTCTGGGATGACCGGTAGTTCTGGTCCAGCACGACGACCGTGGCATCGGGGAAGGCCCGCTCGAACTCCAGGATGTTGCGGATATCGGCACCCCGGAACCGGTAGATCGACTGGTCGCTGTCGCCGACCACGCAGACGTTCCGGTGGACCGAGCCCAACAGCATCACCAGGTCGTTCTGCACCTGGTTGGTGTCCTGGTACTCGTCCACGAGTATGTGCTGGAAGCGCCCCCGGTAGCGCTCCAGCACGTCAGGCTGGCTCCGCAGGAGGCGCACGGCGTTGCCGAGCAGGTCGTCGAAGTCCATCGCCCCGGCCTTCAGCAGCCGGGCCTGGTACTCGGTGAAGACCTCGCCGATGCGGCCCTCGTACGGCCCCATGGCCTGCTCCACGTAGTCGGCGGCCGATCGTCCCTCGTTCTTGGCAGCCGAGACAGAGGCATGGACCGCCCTGGCCGGATACCGCTTGACGTCGAGGCCCAGGTCCCGGACCACGTAGCCGGTCAACCGGACGGCGTCGCCCTGGTCGTAGATGCTGAACCGGGAGGGGTAGCCCAGGAGCCCGGCATCGCGGCGCAGGATCCGGACGCAGGCCGAGTGGAACGTGGACACCCACATGTCATGTGCGACGGGGCCGACGAGCGCAGCCACCCGCTCCTTCATCTCGCCGGCAGCCTTGTTGGTGAAGGTGATGGCGAGGATGGCGAACGGCGACACCCCCCGCTCGACCACGAGGTGGGCGATCCGTCGGGTCAGGACGCGGGTCTTGCCCGACCCGGCCCCGGCCACCACCAGGAGCGGACCCGACGGATGGGTCACGGCGTCCACCTGGGCGGGGTTCAGGCCGTCCTCCAGCCCCTCCACCGGGCCCCTGGTCGCCTCGCCGGGCACGGAATCCGGGTCTCGAGGGGCCATCGGGCGCACCCTACCGGTGGCCGGAGACAGGCCCGGCTGCACACTCCGACCGACCCTCCGGCGTGGCCTAAGGTGACCGACCATGCGCCGTTCCTTCCGCTTCAGCGTGCAGGCTTCAGCACCCCGTCTGGCCGCCGAATGGCGCGAGTTGGGCAGGCGGGCAGAGGACCTCGGCTACTCCGCCCTCTCGGTCTCGGACCACCTGGATGCCGAGATGGCCCCCCTCATCGCCTTGGCCGTCACCGCCGAGGCCACCCGCGACCTGCGCCTCACCACCCTCGTGCTGGGAAACGACTTCCGGCATCCTCTCTTCCTGGCGAAGCAGGCCGCGACGCTGGACCTGCTCTCCGATGGTCGCCTGGAGCTGGGGCTGGGAGCAGGCTGGAAGACCAGCGACTACGAGCAGTCGGGCATAGACCTGGACCGGCCGAGCGTCCGCATAGCCCGACTGGCCGAGTCGGTGGAGATCCTGAAGCGGTGCTTCGACGAGGGTCCGTTCGACTTCGACGGCGAGCACTACACGGTGCGCGGCCACGACGGACAGCCCACCTGTGTCCAGTCCCCCCACCCACCCTTCCTGCTGGCAGGCGGAGGCCGCAAGATGCTCACGCTGGCGGCGAGCATGGCCGACATCGTCGGGTTGAACGCCAACATGGCCGCCGGCGTGATCGACCAGAGGGCGGGCGCCTCGGCCACCGTCGAGGCCACGGACGAGAAGCTGGGCTGGATCCGCGACGCCGCCGGTGACCGGTTCGCCGACATCGAGCTCCAGACACGGGTCCACATGTCCCAGATCACCGACGATCCGGAGGGCCTGGCGGAACTCATGGCGCCGGCACTGGGACTCGACGCCGAGGCAGCCCTGGCCTCGCCGCACGTCCTGATCGGCTCGGTCGGACAGTGCGTCGAGACCCTCCTGGCCTGGCGGGAGCGGTGGGGCCTGACCTACATAGGCCTCAACGAGGACTCCATGGTCGAGTTCGCCCCCGTCGTCGAGGCACTGGCCGGCGTCTGACCGGCGTTCGGCACCCGACCGGGGGGCTCGGACCTACCAGAGTTCATCGGCGTACCGGTCGGTACCCACCACCGTGCGCAGGAACGGTGCTGCCGAGGTGACCCGGCCCAGGCCCGAGGCCTCCAACCGCCCGGCGTAGTCCACGAACCGCTCCCAGCAGGACCGGGGGTCGTCCTCCAGGAAGAAGACCTGGAGGGTGGCGTCCGGACCGATCGGCGGGGAGCCGAGGTCCATCGGCGCGTTGCTGGTCATGTCGTCCCTCGGAACCGCAGTCCAGGTGCTGCACGAGGCCACCGGCCCATCGGCGAACACCGGGGGCAGCCCCTCAGCCCGGATCCACGAGGCCAGGGCGTCGGTCGACACGCCGTCGGTCGACACGCCGTCGGTGGGCTCCACGACCACGGAGGAGATCCCCGCGTAGTGGTGGTCCAGGGCCAGCTCCACGGGCACCGGGTCGACATCACGGTAGTGGTCGCCCAGATGGCGGTACAGCACCGTGTGGGCGTGCTGGCGGTCCTGGAACCCCCGACCGGCCCCGTAGAGCCTCACCACCTGTTCGGCCCCCCAGGCGAAGTGGTCGTCGTGGTGACCGTCCTCCACCCAGTAGATGGCGAGGTAGGAGCCGCGGTCGGCCGGGTCGCTGACCGAGTTGGCCTCCGTGGGAAACCTGAGGTCCTTCAGTTCCCGGGTGGCCACCCAGCGGCTGCCAGCCAGGCACCACGGTCCGACCATGCAGCCGCCGTAGAAGTGGTCCCGCTCGTACCACCGGTTGTAGGCCACCTCGCGGCCCGGGTCCGGGTCGACGAGGGTGTACAGCATGCTGCCGACCCGTACCGGATGGCTCGGGTTCTCGTCATCGGGCTGTGCCACGTGGGCCTCCTCAGCTGGGCGCTGCACACCAGCGTGGGGCGACCGGCGGTCGGGTGCAAACCGGGGCGGTCGGTCAGCGGGGCTCGATGAGGATGCTGGCCGTGGCCCGGCCCACCCGACCCCCGAGGTCGTACAGCACGGCCTCGGAGAGGCCTATGCCGTCACCGTCGTTCTTGTGGAGGCCCCGGATTCCGATCCAGTCGCCCACGGGATCGCGGAAGGCCATCACGTTCAGGTCGGCGTTGATGGTCGCCCACTCCTCGTGGTCCAGGTACTGGGCGGCCATCGATGTCATGTCGGCCATCGTGGACAGGCGCACGAACGGGGAGGCGTCGTGCCCGGCGACCATCGTGTTGTGCATGCGCATCCAGACCAGCCCGGGTGCACCGCTCCGGAACTCTCCCTCGCGGCGGAACTCGACAGCACGCAGGAAGGCGGGAACGCCGACGTCGGCCATGGACAGCAACGACGGCTGGGCCAGCATCGGGTGGGGCTCGTCCTCGGGGTGCGCTGTGCGAACCGGGTCCAACGGGTTGGCCACCTCGGCCACGCGCATGCGGAGGCTGGTCGACGGTGCCACCTCGGCGGCACCGTCGAAGAGCGACGCCCGCACGACCTGGATGCGCCGTCCCGCCCGGAGCACCTCCACCTCCGAGCGGAGCGGAGCGGAGACATCGGAACGCCGCGCATCATGTCGACCGTGTGGCGACAGATCCGCACCGGGGTGGGGGACGACACAGACTCCACCAGGTGGGCCAGGAGGCCGCCGACCGGACCGCCGTGCAGGAGGCCGGGATCCCACGGGCCCCCGGAGACGGGCTGCGGCACGAACATGGCATCGGTCTCGACGAAGAACGGTCCTGTCTCGTAGACCATGGCGTGGGCCGGGTCGGTCATGGAGTCCGGCCCAGGAAGGACAGGAGCCGTACCCCGGGAGATGCCCCGTCGGGCGGCATCACCGGACCGTCGAAGTGGGCACCCATGCCGTCCGATCCGGCAAGCGGCAGCCAGAAGTCGAGGCAGAGGTCGGCCAGCCCGTCGGGCAGTTCCACGTCGGCACCACAGGCCCTGGCGAGGTCCCAGCCGTGGACCAGGTTGTCGGTGACCCGGAAGCCGACGATCACCCCACCGGGCAGGTCGCCCGCTGCGTGTGGGTGGATCGCGTCCAGCACCCCGTCACCGGAGGCGGCGTCCAGGGCGGCCAGGGCGGTGCCGCGCCAGGCGGCCATCGGGTTGAGACCCAGGACCGAGGGATCCACGTCGGCGTCCCACGAGCCGCTCCCGCCGAGCACCTGCGCTACCAGGGCCTCGCCGGTGACGACATGGGCCACCAGCGTGCGGACGTCCCAACCCTCGCAGGGCGTGGGCCTCTCCCAGTCCAGGTCGGTGACCGTGGCCAGCCGCTCGCCGAAGAACGCACAGGCCGAGGTGTACGCCGCGATCGTGTCGGCACTGTCGCCCGGGGACATGGGGCCCGGGTTCACTCCCACTCGATGGTTCCGGGTGGCTTGGACGTGATGTCGTACGCCACCCGGTTGACCCCGTCCACCTCGTTGATGATGCGGCTGGACATCTTCTCCAACAGGTCGTGCGGAAGGCGCGCCCAGTCGGCCGTCATGGCGTCCTCGCTCGTGACCGCCCGGATGATGACCGGTCGGGCGTAGGTCCGCTCGTCGCCCATCACCCCCACTGACCGGATGTCGGGCAGCACCGCGAAGGCCTGCCAGATCTCCCGCTCCAGGCCCGCGGCGCTGATCTCATCCCGGACGATCTTGTCCGCCGCCTGCAGCACCGACACGGTCTCCGGGGTGACCTCGCCGATGATGCGCACCCCCAGCCCCGGCCCCGGGAACGGCTGACGCCAGACGATCTCGTCGGGCAGGCCCAGCTCCGTACCCACGGACCTGACCTCGTCCTTGAAAAGGTTCCGGAGCGGCTCCACCAGGACGAAGTCCATGTCGTCCGGCAGCCCACCCACGTTGTGGTGGCTCTTGATCTTCGCCGCGTCCTTCGTCCCCGACTCGATGACGTCCGGGTAGAGGGTTCCCTGCACCAGGAACCGAGCGTCTGCGATGCCGGCGGCGACGTCCTCGAAGATGCGGATGAACAGCTCGCCGATGGCCTTCCGCTTCTCCTCCGGATCGGTCACCCCGACCAGCTTCTGGAAGAAGCGTTCTGCGGCCCGCACGTGGATCAGCTCGATGCCCTGGGTCTTCTCGAAGGCGTCGACCACCTGCTCGCCCTCGCCGGCGCGCATCAGGCCCGTGTCGACGAACACGCAGGTCAGCTGATCGCCGATGGCCTCGTGCACGAGGGCCGCCGCCACCGCGGAGTCGACACCGCCCGACAGGCCACAGATGGCACGACCGTCGCCCACCTGTTCGCGGATGGCGGCCACCGATGACTCGATGACCGATGACATGGTCCAGTCGCCGGCGCAGCCGCATACGTCCAGGACGAAGCGCCTGAGGAGGTCCTGGCCGCACGGCGTGTGGTGTACCTCGGGATGGAACTGGACGGCGTAGAGGCCGGCCTCGGCCGACTCGAATGCCGCCACGGGGGCATCTGGCGAGGACGCCGTGACGGTCGCCCCGGCCGGTGCGTCGGTGATGGCGTCGAAGTGGCTCATCCAGACCGGATGGGTACCGCTACCGGCGTCAGCCAGGAGGGTGCCCGCATCGCCCACGGTCAACTCGGTGCGGCCGTACTCGCCGCGCTCGTTGCGACCCACGACGCCACCCCGCTGGTGGGCAATCAGCTGGGCGCCGTAGCAGATGCCCAGGATGGGCACGCCCAGGTCGTAGACACCGGGGTCGATCCGGGGAGCACCATCGACGTGGACCGAAGCCGGGCCACCGCTGAAGATGATTCCGGTAGGCCTGCGGGCGGCGTACTCGTCGGCTGACAGGTCGTGCGGGACTATCTCGCTGAATACGTTGGCCTCACGCACCTGTCGGGCGATGAGCTGGGCGTACTGGGCCCCGAAGTCGACGACCAGTATCCGGTCGGTGGCGCGGGCGCTGCCGCCCGGAGTGTCGGTCATCAGAGGAACAGGGTCGGCGGGGCTAGCGCCCCATCCCCACTCCCTGTGACTTCTGCAGCGCCTTACCTTCGGTCATCAGCGCCGGGGCGACCATCACCTCTGCCTTCTGGAACTCCTTCACATCCACGTAGCCACACGTGGCCATCGAGGTGCGGAGCCCACCGAACAGGTTCAGCTTGCCGTCGTTCTCGTTGGCCGGACCTAACAGGACCTCCTTCAGCGTGCCCCTGGTGGCCGTCTGGACGCGTGCGCCACGGGGCAGGGTCGGGTGGAAGGTGGCCATTCCCCAGTGGTAGCCGCGACCGGGTGCCTCCGCTGCGGCGGCCAGCGGCGAACCGATCATCACGGCATCGGCACCACAGACGATGGCCTTGGAGATGTCGCCACCGGTTGCCATGCCGCCATCGGCGATGACGTGGCAGTAGACGCCCGTCTCGTCCAGGTGCCGCATCCGGGCCGCCCGCACGTCGGCGATGGCCGTCGCCTGTGGCACGCCCAGGCCCAGAACGCCGCGGGTGGTGCAGGCATGGCCGGGACCGACGCCCACGAGCACGCCGGCAGCGCCGGTACGCATCAGGTGGAGGGCCGCCTTGTTGGTGGCGCAACCACCCACGATCACCGGGATGTCCAGCTGTCTGATGAACGTCTTCAGGTTCAGCGGCTCGATGGTCTTGGACACGTGCTCTGCGGAGACCACGGTGCCCTGGATGACCAGCATGTCCAGCTCGCCGGCCAGGATGTGGTCCAGAAGTGCTGTGGTGCGCTGCGGGGTGACCGAGGCACACGAGACCACGCCGGCATCGTTGATCTCACGGATCCGCTCGGTCACCAGGCCCGGGATGATGGGCTGCTGGTAGAGCTCCTGCATCCGCCTGGTCGCCTTCTCGACCGGCAGTTCGGCGATCTCGGCCAGAACCGAGTCGGCGTCCTCGTACCGGGTCCAGAGGCCCTCCAGGTTCAGCACGCCCACGCCGCCCAGACGACCTATCTGGATGGCGGTGGCCGGGCTGACCACGCCGTCCATGGCCGAGGCCATGAGCGGCAGCTCGAAACGGTAGGCGTCGATCTGCCAACTGATGTCGACGTCCTCGGGGTCCCGGGTGCGTCGGCTGGGAACTATCGCAATGTCATCGAGCCCGTAAGCGCGACGACCGCTCTTGCCCAGCCCGATCTCGATCTCAGCCATGTCGACTCCCCGCCGGCTCCATCGCCGGCTCCGTCCGGTCGGGCCTCGGCGGCGGCCCCGGAGAAGGGTCGATTGTAGCCACTGGCGCCCAGCCCCGCTGTCAGCCTGACCTGCGGTTTCGGCAACCCTCGGACTCCCGGGTGACGAATCCCCCGTCGGGCTCAGGCCAGGTCGTCGAACAGGTCCGCCAACCGGTCCACGTGGGTCGCCGTCGTCCACGTGCCACCTACTGCGACCCGCAGCACGAAGCGGTCGTCCAGCTTCGTATGGGTCAGGAACGCCTCACCGGTGGAGTTGACATCTGCCAGGAGCCGCTCCGACGCCTCGTCGCCATCCACGTGGCGCAGGCACACCAACCCCAGGGAGAGCGGCGCCGCCATCTCCAGGCGGGGGTTGGCCCGCACCCGGTCGGCGAGGGTGGCCGCCGCTGCGACATGTGCCCGGATGTGGGCCCTCAGCCCGTCGGTGCCATAGGAGCGCATCACGAACCAGAGCTTCAGGGCCCGGAAGCGACGACCCAGGGGAATCTGCCAGTCCCGGTAGTCGACCACCTCGCCGGAATCACTGGCCGCGTTGCGCAGGTAATCCGGGACGATGGACAGGGAGGCCGCCAGCGGAGCAGCGTCGGCCACGTAGAACGCCGAACAGTCGAAGTTGGTGAGCAGCCACTTGTGGGGGTTGAAGGCGTAGCTGTCCACCCGGTCCAGGCCGTCCAGGAGGTCGCTGTGTTCCGGGCAGACGGTGGCCGAACCAGCCCAGGCCGAGTCCACGTGCACCCACGCCCCTACTGCGGAGGCGATCTCGGCGATGCGGGCCACTGGGTCGACGGCGCCCGACGAGGTGGTGCCGACCGTGGCAACCACAAGGCATGGGACCAGGCCGTCGGCGAGGTCGGCCTCGACCATCCGGGCTAGGGCGTCGGCGTCCATCGCGTAGTCGCCGTCGACCGGCACGACCCGCAGCTGGTGGCGCCCGAAGCCAGCCACCAGGACGTCCTTCTCGATCGACAAGTGGGCCTGGCCGGACGTGTACACACGCAGGTCGGGGAGTGCCTCCGACCCCCCGGACCGGTCCCGGGCGGCCAGCACGGCGCACAACGACGCCGACGACGCCGAGTCCTGGATGACGCCACCACCCGGCCCGTCGGACCGGAACCTGTCGGGGAGGCCACACGCCTCGGCCAGCCAGTCCAGTACGTGTGTCTCCAACTCGGTGCAGGCCGGGCTGGTGGACCAGAGCATCCCCTGCACACCCAGGCCGGCCGACACCAGCTCCCCGAGCACGGAGGGGGGCGACGAGTTGGCCGGGAAGTAGCCGTAGAACCCGGGATGCTGCCACTGGGTGACGGCAGGGGCGATGAGGCTGTCCACGTCGGCCAGCAGGGCATCGAAGGGCTCGCCCACTGATGGGGGCGACGGCGGCAACGACGCCCGTACGTCCCCAGGTGCCACGTCGGGCATTATCGGCCGATCGGCCACACCGGCCAGGAAGTCGGCTATCCAGTCCACCGTCGCATGGCCGGCGGCCCGGAACTCGTCCGGGGTCATGTGGTCGGGGCCGCTGGGTACCTCAGGCATCATCGGATCGGTCACGGATCTACACGGTAGTTACGCCGGTCGCCGACTCCCAACGAGAGGGCCAGGAGTTGGCGGAGCATCGCCGCGGTGGCCCCCCACACGGTGTCACCCTCCAGCTCGAAGAAGGTGATGATCCACGGCACGTCGAACCGGGCCCACTCCTCCTCCCGGTACACCTCGTCCAGCAGCAGCTCGGCAAGCGGCACGAGCAGGACGGCCTCCACCTCGGCCGGGTTGGGAACCAGTTCCGGCGGTCCGGGGAGCACCGCCACGAACGGGTGGATGAGGCTCCGGGAACCCACCGTCACCAGGGGGTCCAGGTGCCCCACCAGACGGGGCACCTCAGGGTCAAGGCCGATCTCCTCGGCCGCCTCGCGCAGTGCGGTTGCCCACAGGTCCGGGTCCCCGGGGTCACGGCGACCACCGGGAAAGCTCACCTCGTGCGAGTGGGAGGCCAGCCGTGGCGACCGCCGGGTGAGGACCACGTGCGGGCCACCACCCTCGGGATCCTCATAGAGCGCCACAAGCACCCCGGCCTCGCGTTCGTCACCCCTGTGTCGTCCACGAATGCCCACCGGACGCCGACCGTCCAGGACCCGGAGGATCCCGTCGAGGGTGAGGGCCCGGTCCTCCAGCGCTGCCCATGGCGAAGGCTCACCGGGCAGCCAGCCATCAGGGCGGGGGATCTCCTGGGGCCCGCCGCGCTCCGGGGCCCCGACCGGGGTCACTCCCCTCCCTGGGCCACGTCCCCGAGGTCGACCAGGAACTGTGCGAGGCCGCCGTCGCGTAGTCCCTCGGCCACCGCCAGCGGCAGCGTCTTACCCCGCTCCCAGCCGTTCCACGCCTCGGCCAGGGCCTCCACCGGCTTCCCGCCCGACCCGTCGACGGTGGCATCCAACAGCTCAGGCAGCCGCCCGGTCTTGAGGTTGGCCAGCATTCGACCCACCAGCGTCTCGCCGCGAAGCCACTCGTCGAACTGACCTGCCAACTTCTTCGGATCCGCTGCCGGACGATCTTTCATCATGAGGTCACCGTACCGGCTGCCTGATGGCCGCTACGCCCCGGGAACCGACCCGGAGGTGGCCGAAAACGACGGTAGCCGGGCCACAGGCCCGGCTACCGACGACGATCAGCGGGGATCGCTACATCATTCCGCCCATGCCACCCATCGGGTCCATGCCGCCGGCCGGCATGGCCGACTCGGGCTCGGGCTTGTCAGCCACGAGGACCTCGGTGGTCAGGAGCAGGGCTGCGATCGAAGCAGCGTTCTGCAGCGCAGCGCGGGTCACCTTGGCCGGATCGATGATGCCGGCCTTCACAAGGTCGACCATCTCACCGGTTATGGCGTTGAGACCCGTGTGGCCGGTGGCCAACTCGATCTCACGGACCATGACGGCACCCTCGAGGCCGGAGTTGTCGGCGATGAGCCGTGCCGGGGCCTCCAGCGCGGCGTACACGATGCGGGCACCGGTCTGCATGTCACCGTCGAGACCATCG
>Ga0310122_10001060_pt1 | contig 17525 bp, 13 predicted proteins | sample CB6_Bottom_1051__FD_203503 | JGI IMG/M metagenome (GOLD analysis project Ga0310122, IMG submission 203503) | Marine microbial communities from Western Arctic Ocean, Canada - CB6_Bottom_1051 | ecosystem: Environmental > Aquatic > Marine > Oceanic | place: Canada: Western Arctic Ocean | collected...
GCCGGCTTCGACCGCCGCCCGAAAATGCATCGGCCGGAAATGAGGTGGCGTCGTCAGCAAAACAACATCGACACAATCGATGACGTGCTTGTACGCATCAAAGCCGACGAACTTGTGATCGTCGTCTACAACGACACGGTCGCCGACTTCTGCTTGCAGACTTTTGAGCTTGCCTTCCAGATGATCCTCAAACGCGTCTCCCATCGCGACCAGTTGTGTGTTCGGGTCAGCCGCCAGAGCTTGCGCGGCCGCACCGCCTCCGCGACCGCCGCAACCGATCAAACCAACTCGCAAAGTATCACTGCCTGCGGCATAGACGTTAGTTGATAATCCCGCCGTCAACGCACCCCCCACAACGGCCACAGTACTGCTTTTGAGGAACTGACGCCGTGACTCTTGAGTTGTCTGCTTTTGTGAGTTCCGATCTGCCATGAATAATCTCCCATACATCTATTTGAAAGTTGATTTGCGATCATGAGGTCTGGATGAGGTCTCGATGTTACCATACAAGCCAAGTCAGAACCACGTCTGAATCAGAGTTAACACCAACGAGTGAATTTATCTCCGCAGTCGCATGTTGCGGCCAATTGGTAATGATTTGAGCGTCGAATCGATGCTATACTCTCATCGAAGGACACACTGTGCTTTAGGGTATATGATGGTTACCGGTAAGAATGACATCCTCGACAAATTGAGACAACGACGTGACGAGATGACACATCGTTTTGGCGTCACGTCGTTAGCGATTTTCGGCTCAGTGAGTCGCGGCGATGACACGGAATCGAGTGATGTCGATGTTCTCGTCGAATTCAATGGTCCAGCAACATTCGATGGATTCTTCGGACTGAAGGCTTTTCTTGAAGAGGTGTTGGGGCGAACGGTCGATCTGGTGACGCGATCCGCGATTCGCGAGGAACTCAGATCCCACATTGAGCGAGACTTGGTTCATGTCTCGTGAGAGTTTCAATGATTCTTCGACGGAATCATAATGGGACTATGCGATGATGTCGTTGATCACATTGCCTTCCACATCCGTCAGTCGAAAATCACGGCCGTTGTGGCGGAAGGTCAGGCGTTTGTGGTCCATGCCCATCAGATGCAGGATCGTCGCGTGCAAGTCGTGGACGTTGACACGGTTTTCAGCCGCCTTGTGGCCAATTTCGTCGGTGGCTCCATAAGTTTTGCCGCCCTTGGCGCCGCCGCCGGCGAACCAGGCCGTGAAGGCGTGCGGGTTGTGGTCTCGGCCCGGTTTCTTTGACTTCTGAGCCACCGGCAAACGGCCGAATTCGCCACACCAGATAACCAACGTTTCCTTCAGTAACCCACGTTGTTCCAAATCAGCCAGCAGCGCCGCGATTGGTTTGTCGGTTTCGCCGGCAAACTGAGTGTGATTGCCGTGGATGTCGTTGTGGCCGTCCCAACTGCGTTGGTTTTCCATGCCTCCGGAATAGATTTGTACGAATCGGACGCCGCGTTCGACCATCCTCCGCGCGATCAAACATTGCTGAGAAAAATGCGCGCAGCGGTCGTCGTCCAATCCGTACATTTTCTGAATGTGCTCGGGTTCCTGTTTCACATCCAGTGCTTCCGGAGCGGCCGATTGCATGCGGTAAGCCAACTCGAAACTCTCGATCCGTGCCGCCAGTTCCAGTTCATTCTTGTTCTTTTCAAAGTGCTGCTGATTCAATCGCCGCAACAGATCGAGTTGCGTACGCTGCCGCGCCTCGGTCAGTTCGGCCGGACGTTTCAGGTTTTCAATCGGCTCGCCCTGCGGTTTCAGCCAGCTTCCTTGGTACACACTGGGAAGAAATCCCGTTCCCCAGTTCAACGAGTATCCTTTCGGCAGCCCCCGGCCCTTGGGATCGGACATCACCACAAACGCGGGAAGATCACGGCTTTCGCTGCCCAATCCATAAGTCACCCACGAACCAACACACGGAAAACCCATCTGAGTGAACCCGGTATTCATCATGAACAGCGCCGGACTATGGTTGTTCGACTTGGCGTACCCCGAATGCACGAACGCCATCTTGTCGACGTGTTTTGACAGGTTGGGAAAAATCTCTGAGACGTGCTTTCCACATTCACCATGCTGAGCAAACTTGAAGGGAGACTTCATCAACCCGCCAACCGCGTTCGAAAAGAACCCGGTGAATTTGTCAAAACCCTCCAATTCCTTGCCGTCGTACTTTTCCAGAGCCGGCTTGTAGTCCCACGTATCAACATGACTCGGCCCACCATTGATGAACAACCAAATCACATGCTTCGCCTTGCCGCTAAAATGCGACATTTTCGCCGCCAGCGGATTCAGCTCACTTGGCGTGTTCGCCGCGTTGGCGCTGCTCGTCAGGAAGCCGTCGTCCTTCAACAACGAAGCGAGTCCTAACATGCCAGCGCCGCAGCCGGCTCGGTTTAACAGCGAACGGCGATTCAACAACAATTCTCGAGTTTCAATCATTCTGCAATCCAAGCCTGTCATTGACGAGTATCAAATTTTCACACCGCTAAGACGTTGACAATTCGGTCGTCTCGATTCACTTCAAAGACGACTCCAAGCAGAGCGTGATAGACGATGCGCTGATTCATTCTTTGCCGCGATTCGCCGTGATCTTGCGGATCATTTTTCAAGAGCGAATCTACTTCCCGTGCGGCGTCCGTAACCGCGTCGCGTCGATCGGAATCGGTCCAGATTTGTGCGAGTTGATTCTCGGCAGCCGTTTTCCAGATGACTGTAAACTTCATGCCTGCGTCTCAAGATCGTCAATGATTTCGTCCAATGCACGGCCACCCGGTTCGACGGCGAATCGGTCCAATTCTTCATCCGTGAATGGAACATTTGGAAGGCGAGTTTGGCCGTCAATGGCTGGTCGGAAAAAACCGACGACTCGGCCCGTCGCATCACAAATCTCGGCACTTTCAGATAACGCCTGTAACTTCATCAATGAGCTTTGATCCAGAATAACTCGGTTCATCGCTTTGTCCTCACACACGATTTTGCAATGAAAACTTGATTCCACAACCGGCCCGTTCCAAAAGCTGACGCCGCGAAAAGGAATTGATCCGTGAATACATCATGTCCGTCCCGAAAGTCATATCGTCTTGTTTCCCTTTATCCGTCGTACTGCCAGACATCGAGGACCTGAACGATGCGGTCATCGTGCCGCACCAGGAATTTGATCCCCAGCGGTGCCAGAAAAGCAACACGTAGTCCCTTTTCTCTCGATTCACCGGCACCGTCAGGTTTGGTCTGGAGTTGCCGTTCGAGTTCGTCAGCAGATGATTTGACGCGATTGCGATTTTTTGAATCCAACCAAATTGATGCCAACTCCGTTTCCGCTTGAGGACCCAGACCACCGTGAATTTCACGATCGCTTCTCCAGATCGGCAAATATCTCAGGCAGCGTTCGCCCTCCGCCTTCATCCGCACGGCGCAAGAGTTCTTCAGTACTTCGTGGTGAGTCGGGGCGTGACTCGTCCGAACATCCAACCGGCGTGAAAAAACCGATGGTTCGTCCGGTCGAGTCACAGACTTCTCCACCGTCTTTCAAGCCACCAAATTTCTCCAATGCATCACCGTCGAGAATGATTTTGTTCATTATCAAAACCTCGAAATAAACTTCCGCATTTCAGCGTATTTATTCTACATAAATAAACTCATTCAAACTCATCAAAATCTGGCAAAAGTCGGCCAGAGCGAGTTCGCGGGAGTTGGCGGTCTTATCGGAATCGTACGATGCGATCTGAGATTTGATGAACGCAACCGTGTCACTCAATTCCGTCTCCGACGGTTCGCGAGCGACGGCGGTGAGATAGCCCTTTCGCACGGCGTCGGCCAACGATTTCTTGGACTCCGGCAGCAGGCTGTTTGCGAACGATCGAGCGTACTCGCGGACCTGCGGGTTGTTCATGAACATCAGCGCTTGCGGCGCGATCGTCGTGCTGGGACGATTGCCGACGCTGACCAGTGGTTCGGGAGCGTCAAAAATCTGCATCATCGACACCAAGCGGCTGCGTTTGATGAAGAAGTAAATGCTGCGACGCTTCATTTTTTGATCGAGCGTTCCGGGACCGAACATTGTCGCGTCCAACTGGCCACTGACCGACAACATCGAATCGCGGATAATCTCGGCCTCCAATCGGCGGGGATCGCGTCGCCAATACCAACGGTTGTCCGGGTCCTTCGCCGAATCAGCCTCGTCGAATTTCGCCGACTGCATGTAAACGGCGCTGGTCATAATCAGTTTATGAATCGGTTTCAGCCGCCAGCCTTCGGCGATCAGCTTCGCCGCCAGCCAATCGATCAATTCGGGATGCGTGGGTTTCTGACCTTGAACTCCGAAATCATTCGGAGTCGCCACGATGCCGCGTCCCAAATGATGTTGCCACAATCGATTGACGATCACGCGAGCCAACAAGTGCCCGGCTCCGTGTTCGGTATCGGTGATCCAGTTCGCTAGCGATCGACGACGATACGTCGTGCGCCAGTCTGTTGGCGGAGCCGTCTGCCATCGCTTTTCTGTCTGTTCCGATCGCATCAGCACCTGCAAGAAACCCTGTGATGCCTCACGTTCCTTCTGATTCGCATCACCACGCCGCAAGAAGTAAGTCTGTTCATAGAAGTGAGGAAACCCGCGGCCATCGCCGTGATTCGGGATCGGCTTGAAGCCCTCGCTCGTGACCATCACCTTCGTCGTTTTCGGTTGAGGTTCCTTCTTCGAGTGATCGTCGACTGCCGCGTAAAGTTTTTCCCATTTGCCATCTTGTTCGAAGAACCAGCGCCGCAGCGACTTGCTTTGCGTCTGATTCAGGTCATTCGATTTGCCGCCGTTTTTTAACACGGCGAGTGCGTCGGCGACGTGCTGATTGATGCGGTCGCCTTCGATCGCCACGGGAGCCGCATCGCTGGTGATCGACAGCCGCGGGCGTCCGATGCTGTGTTGAACGTTGTTGCCAAACGTGAAATTAAACGTAATCCGCACGCCGCCCTCGAAATCAATCGGCTTCTCGAAATCAAACGCGGCTGATTGATCTTTGCCGATTCCGCCGCCATCGACGGCCCAGCCCGACGCGTATCCGTCGTCGATCACGCCTTTGACCGCCAATTGATCCTGATTTTGTTCATGAGTGGCTCGCGCTGCGACCATTTTCACTTGCACGGGTTTCGCCTTCGGATCGCCAAACGGCCGGACGTGGACTTTCATCTCAGTCAACGCAAAGTTGCCATTGGTCGCCCGGCCGGGGCCGTTCTTTTTCATCGTGGGATGAGTCAGACAATCCAATCGCACGGCCGTGATGTTCCGCATCCGCGTCTCGGCGACAAACTGATATTGATCCTGGTTCGGAGTGTCGCCCGTCACCAGGATTGATCCGTCATCCAACTTCTTCATCGTGACTTTGTCGCTCTTCGTCGATTTGAATGAGATCAAATCGAGCGTCTTCCATCGCGCCTCCGGAGCTTTCAGTTTCGATGAATCCGCGATACGTGCATCGAGTTTTTTCGCAAGTTCGCCGTCTTCGTACGTCTTCAACGCGGCGGCCAACGGCTCGTGTTCGCGCTGCCAAACCTGTTTCGCACGCTTGTAACCCTGTGGATCGAGGTCCAAATCGATGTTGCTGCGAATCGTGCGGCCGAACGACGTGATCATGCGATAATAATCGGCCTGTGGAATGGGATCGAACTTGTGGTCATGGCATCTTGCACAGCCAATCGTGATCCCCAACATCGACGTTCCCATCGTGCTAACCATGTCGTCGAGTTCGTCGTAACGCGCCGATTCGAACTCCTTTTCCGTCAACTGAGTTGGAAAAACACCCGCGCCAAGGAACCCCGTGGCCATCATCGCCAGTGGGTTTTCCGGAGCAAACTCGTCACCCGCCAATTGCCAGCGGATGAATTGGTCGTAGGGCATGTCTTGATTCATGGCTTTGATCACAAAGTCACGAAAGTGGTATGCGTGAGGCCGGTCGTAATCTTGCTCGAACCCAAAGCTCTCGCCAAACCGAGCGACATCCAACCAATGCCGTCCCCACCGCTCGCCGTAATGTTCGCTCTTCAGCAGGCGATCTATCGTGTTGGCAAACGCGCGCGGCGACGAATCGTTGAGAAACTGCGCAACCTCGCCCGGTGACGGCGGCAGACCGATCAAGTCAAAGAACGCACGCCGGATCAGCTTACGTTTGGACGCGCGAGTGTTCGGTGTCAGTCCATTCTGTTCCAGCTTAGCCAACACGAACCGGTCAACATCCGTTTCGCCCCATTTCTTTGTCTTGACGGCTGGCGGATCGACAACACGCAGCGGCCGAAACGCCCACCACTGGCGAGCCGACGGGTCAATTTTGCGTTCGGTCCACGATTTGGCCACGGCTTTCGTCGTTACGAGCGGACTGTCGTATGGTGCTCCCAAATCGATCCAGCGTTTGATCGCCGAGATTTCCAGCACCGGCAACTTCTTCTCTTCATACGGCATATGCGGTTGCTCTTTATGTTCCAGCAACCGCATCAACCGGCTCCCACCAGATTTGCCGGGAACAACGGCGACTCCTTCGCCTCCACCCTTCAACAGATCTTTGCGGGTCCGCAAATCGAATTCGCCTTGAACGTCCTTGCCGCCATGACATTTCAAACACCGGCTGACCAGAATCGAGCGAACCTGTTTCTTGAACAGGCCGAGCCCCGCTGCCATCCTCTTGGCGTGCTCCGGGCTGACTTTCTTATTGGGCGACGGTGTCTCTTTCACTGGTTTCGGTTCATCAGCACGCACCACCACGCTGATCGCGAGCAGCAACACTGCAAAACCAAATGCCGGCAAATGACGTTGAAACAGTTGCATGAAATCGACCTTACAATCCAACGATGACAAACCGCGACGTCTGGGAAGCCTTTGTTCTCTTCTTGTTTTACCTGAGTGAACGACTTTATCCAAGAACGACCGGGTACCGGGTACCACCGCTTGGAACAAGCGGTGCGGCGCAGCCGCTGGAAAACGCAGACCGAAGATCGAGTCCCGAATCGACGCCGCAATCGCTGACGCTGCCAAAAGAGCGGTTTCCAGTGCCTGCGGCACACGCCTTGCCTGAACGGCAAGACGTGGTACCCGATGGACTCATTCGCGCCATTCGCGAGCCACAGATTCAAGTTACCCGATCGCATCATCGCAATTGACACTTGGAACCGCGCTTGACGAGAATGAGTGTTACCCAACCTCGAACCTCCCGCCCCGAAAACTCTCACACAAAATGAAACTCCTCGCCGCTTTTGCCGCCCATGCCGTCGTCGTTTGCGCGTGCGGTCTTTTGTCCGCCGCCGAACCCGATGTCAAAGCCGTCGAGTTCTTCGAAAAGCGTGTCCGCCCACTGATGGTCGACCGTTGCTTTGAATGTCACAACGACGAGAACCGCGAGAGTGAATTGGCGATGGATTCGCGCGGCGGATTGCTGGAAGGTGGAACGCGGGGACCGGCCATCATCTCGGGCAAACCAAGCGAGAGTCTGCTGATCCGTGCCGTCAACCACGGTGAACTGCTAAAAATGCCGCCGAAGACAAAACTGTCGACTCGCGAGATCGCCGACTTGGCCCTGTGGATTAAGGACGGAGCAGTTTGGCCCAACTCGAAAGCATTCGTTTCCAGCAAGAAAGAGAAAAAGAAGAACGACGGCCCGTTGTTCACCGACGCGCAACGCAGCTTCTGGGCGTTTCAAAAACCGGTCGAGTCGCCCTTGCCCGACGTGAAGAATACCGATTGGATTCAGTCGCCAATCGATCATTTCATTCTCGTGAAACTCGAAGCGGCCGAGTTACATCCCGCTGTGCCCACCGGCAAACGAACGCTGATTCGCCGGGCGACATTCGATCTGACGGGCTTGCCGCCGACCCCGGACGAGATCGACGAGTTCCTCGCTGACAACTCGCCCGATGCGTTCGCCCGGTTGGTCGATCGGCTGCTGGCTTCGCCCGCGTACGGTGAACGCTGGGGACGTCATTGGCTGGATGTCGCCCGCTACGCCGATTCCAACGGGCTCGACGAAAACCTCGCGCATGCCAACGCCTTTCGATACCGAGACTACGTCGTCGCCGCCTTTAACAAGGACAAACCGTTCGACCGGTTCATTCAGGAACAGCTCGCGGGCGACCTTTTAGAATCCGCAAACGTCGATGAGCAATTGGAAGCTCTTACGGCAACCACCTTTCTCGTCCTCGGAGCGAAGATGCTCGCGGAAGACGATCCCATGAAAATGCAGATGGACATTATTGATGAGCAAATCGACGTCGTCGGCAAAGCCTTCATGGGACTAACGCTCGGATGTGCACGTTGCCATGACCACAAGTTCGATCCCATTCCGCAAGCCGATTACTATTCGTTGGCCGGTATCTTCAAGAGCACCAAGACGATGGAAAACCACAATGTCGTCGCGCGCTGGCAGGAAAAACCGTTAGCCGCTCCGGAACTCGTCGAGAAACGCGACCGACACCAGAAGCAGATCGACGCCAAGCAATCCGAAGTTGACAGCCTCGTCACGGCCAACAACGAAAAACTTTTGGACGAAGCGCGACGGCATGTCAGCGCCTACATCCTGGTCGCTTCACAAAAACGAGAACGCGACAAACTGCTGAAACAGGCGAAGTCGTACGGAGCCGACAAGTCGTTGCATAAAACTCCCGGCCTGCAACTGATCGAAGCCGAGGATTACACGCGGGGCAACGTCACGAAGGATTTCGGTTCGTACGGAGCCGGCATCGGAGTCCTCGTCAATCGTGGCGAACTGCCAAACTTCGTCGAATACGACGTCGAGCTTGCGAAGGCGGGCTATTACCAATTTGAACTCCGGTACGCCGCCGCCGGTTCACGGCCGTGCAAGCTGAGTATCAACAAGTCGGTCGTCAAAACCGACGCGGCCCGCGAAGTCACCGGAAGCTGGAACCCAACAGGTCAAAAGTGGTTCGTCGAGGGTTTCTTCAAGTTCAAAGAAGGCAAGAACACAATCCGGCTGGAACACCCACAATTCTTCCCACACATCGACAAACTGTTGTTCGTCCCGATCAGCATGCTGGCTTCGTTTAACCGCGAGCCAACGGCGACCGCGCCTGCGAACACGCTTTCAGAGGCGCCTGTAGACGCACCGGCAGGCGCGATCGCTGACCAACCTACGGTCGGTGCCCGCTCGCGGTTAAACGACGATGACCAACTCATCCCCGAATTCATCCAGCAATGGGTCAAGTTTCTCGATACGACTGAAACCGATCGAAACTCGCAATTCCAGCGGGACGCCAGAGCACTCGCCAAGCAATTTCAACAGGCCGATGCCGCATGGCGTGAACTGCGAGCGAAAAACGCCAAGGCAACGGCACTCGAGAATCCCCAGCTCGAAAACGCACGCAAATTGCTCTTTGAAGCGAAGGGACCATTCGCCGTAACCAAGAGCATCGAGAAGTACTATCCCGTAGCAACTTCCGCGACATTGAAGAAACAGCGTGACAATTTGAAGTCGTTGGAAATGGCGCTGCCGAAGTTTCCCGAAACAATGGCGGTGTCCGATGCAAAGATCGAAGACATCCGCATTCACATCCGCGGCAACCACATCACTCAAGGAGCAATCGTCCCGCGGCGAGTCTTGCGGATCATGGCGGGCGAGAATCAGGCTCCGATTGGCAAACAACAGAGTGGCCGGTTGCAATTGGCTCAATGGATATCCAACGCCGATCATCCGATGACGGCACGAGTCATCGTCAACCGCATCTGGCGGTGGCATTTCGGAGCCGGCCTAGTCCGCTCGCCCGACAATTTCGGCTCGCTGGGAGATCGCCCCACGCATCCGAAACTGCTGGATTGGCTGGCGAGCCGATTTGTAAACGCCGACTGGTCGATCAAGAAACTGCATCGGACAGTGATGCTCTCGTCGGCCTATCAGATGAGCACTTCACACAACGAAGTCGCCATGTCTGTCGATCCCGACAATCGGTTGTGGTGGCGAATGAATCGCCGACGTCTGGAAGCCGAAGCTGTCCGCGATTCGATTCTTTTCGCGTGCGGATCGCTCGACCAATCAATGGGCGGATCGCTGCTGCCCACGGCCAACCGAGCCTACGTCACCAGCACGGCCAACGTCGATCCCGTTGTGTACGAACCGCTTCGTCGGGCAGTCTATTTGCCCGTCGTCCGCAGCGCTCTGTACGACGTTTTCCAAGCCTTCGACTTCGCCGAACCCAGTGTCATCAACGGAAAACGTTCTTCGACGACCGTGGCGTCGCAGGCGTTATTCATGATGAACAGCAAATTGGTCGCGCAACAAACTCGCCATTTGGCAGAGGAACTTGTCGGGAACGTAGACCTCGACGATCTATCCCGACTTGGTGCATTATTCACGCGAGCGGTCGGTCGTCATCCATCTCCGTCCGAGTCTAAACGAATGCTGAAGTATGCCCAACAATATGTTTCGATCGCGACAAACAACGGCAAAACACTGGAAGAGAGCCGGATTCTGGCCTGGCAAAGTATCTGCCGAGCCGTTCTGGCATCGAACGAGTTTCTCTACGTAGAATAAATAGGTAACGCCAATTCTTTCGAGATCCCAAGTTTGAGATTAGCGAGAATTAGCGTCGATTAGTGTTTCAGATTTAGGAACACTAATCTTCGCTAATCTCCACTAATGACATGCGACAAAGGCAAATTCATGCGTTGCAACCGATTCACACCAACCTATTCCCGACGCGAGATGTTGAAGCTCTCGGCCAGCGGTTTTGGCTGGCTGGCGGCGGCGAGTTTGTTGGATGAATCGTCCCTCTCGCGCGCTGGCGAGTCGCACACGGATGACAAGCCGCTGGCCGTGAAGCATTCGCATTTCGAGGGAAAGGCAAAGCGGGTTATTTTCCTGTTCATGCACGGTGGGCCGTCGCAGGTTGATACGTTTGATTACAAACCGTTGCTCGAACGCGATCACGGAAAGCCCGTCCCGTTCGCCAAGCCGCGAGTCGTCTCGTCGGCGACCGGCAACCTGTTGAAGTCTCCGTGGAAATTTCGGCAGTACGGCCAGAGCGGCGCGTGGGTCAGCGATCTGTTTCCGCATGTCGGCTCGTGTGCTGATGACCTCTGCATCATCAATTCCATGCATGGATCAAACTCGCGACACGGAGCGGCTCTGTTGGAACTACACACCGGCAGCGATACGTTCGTGCGGCCCAGCATGGGATCGTGGATTACCTACGGCCTAGGTACGGAGAATCAGGACTTGCCGGGTTACATCACGATGTGCCCGACGCTGACTCACGGCGGAGTCAACGCGTACGGATCAGCCTTCTTGCCGGCGGTCTATCATGGAACTCCGTTGGGCAACGCCAGCATTCCGTCGGATAAGGCCAAGATTCCGTTCATCGAGAACTTCGACAAGACACCGATCAACCTGCAACGCATGGAATTGGATCTGTTGCGAGAAATGAACCTGCGCAACCTCGAGCAGACCGGCCCCGACAGCGATTTGGAAAGCCGCATCAACTCGTTTGAACTGGCTTTCCGATTGCAAACCGCCGCGCCCCAGTTGCAGGACATCAGCAACGAGACCGAGGCGACTCACAAAGCCTACGGTTTGGACAACGACAAGACGCGCAACTTCGGCCGTCAATGCCTGATGGCTCGGCGATTCGCTGAAGCGGGCGTGCGTTTCATCCAGTGCACTCACAGTTACAAGTGGGACCAGCACGGCAACTTAAAGAGCGGCCACGGCAATAACGCGATGGAAGTTGACCAACCGATCGCCGCACTGCTGAAAGACCTAAAATCGCGCGGCCTGCTTGACGACACGCTCGTGTTGTGGGGCGGCGAATTCGGCCGCACTCCGGTTGCCCAAGGCGACAACGGCCGCGACCACAACGCGCAGGGCTACAGCATGTGGATGGCCGGCGGCGGCATCAAACCCGGCATCCGTTACGGAGCCACCGACGAATACGGCTACTACGCCGTCAAAGACAAAGTCCACCTACACGACCTGCACGCCACGATCCTGCATCTACTGGGCCTCGACCACGAAAAGCTAACCTATCGCCACGGCGGCCGAGACTTCAGCCTGACCGACATCCACGGCGAGATCGTGCACGATATCTTGGTGTAGTTTGACGTATTCCGGCTTCCTTAAATCGATCGGGTACCACGTCTTCGCAGAAGGCGTGCGGCGCAGCCGCCGGAAACCGCAGCTCAATCTTTCGACGTTAGCATGATTCTATTCTCTTTGGGCATCGGTGAGCGGTTTCCCGTCGCTTCGCGACACGGTTTGCTGAACGCAAACCGTGCTACGCACTTATCGATCGGCCCTTGCTTACGCAAGTTTGTTCTGACCATTTGCAAAGCAAACGATTCCAATGCACAAGTGGGACGCTTATGCTACCTGGAAGACGTCGGACGATTCTGTGTTCGAGTAACCGAGACAAGGCACGTGGGCGATGGCTGTCGCGATCGAGTTTGACTTTCAGCAGAAACATGAAGCCCAGGTCCCGCTTGACGGCGTGTGCGACGCCTGCGGCAAGGGCCGGTATTGCTGGATCGATTTCGAGCCGGACGAACACGACGCCGCTCATGAACTGTTGTTAGAATTGCAACTCGAACCGGAAACCGTCCACGCGATCCTCGGCGAAAAAAACGGGCATCAATTCAACGTTTTCCCCAAGTGCCTGCAATTCGTCGTCACCGAATCGCGATTTGTCGGTGAGGAATTCGAATCGAACAGCGTGAAAGTGATCCTGGGCGAGCGGTTTCTGATCACGATCCGCAGTGGTGCCGTGCAGTTTCTCAAACAAGTGTTTCAGACTTACAAGGAGGGCTTCCACACCGCGGCTTTGTCACCGGGGTTTCTGTTATTCGAATTCGCCGATCATTTGACGCATGTGTATCGCGAAACGTTGACGCATTTCTCGGAGAAGATCGACGATGTCGAAGTGCAATTGATGAAAAAGCCCGATGACCAGATCTTCATCCGTGCGTCCGAGCTGATTCGACGCTTGCTGGAATACCGAAAGACGATGATTTCCGCGCGTGAGATTATTCACGAGTTGGCAACGCGGCGGTCTCCGTTTATCCCAGAGACCACGCAGCCGTTTCTGGAAAAGAAGGCCATTTTGCTGGAACGATTGAGCGCCGATGCGACGACGGAAAGGGAAGTTCTCTCGGAATGCCTTAATCTCTACATGGGAATCGTTAGCTATCACACGAACAATGTCGTGACGCGATTGACGGTCGTCAGTACGATTTTTCTGCCGCTTAGTTTTCTGGTGGGTTTGTACGGGATGAACTTCAAATACATGCCCGAATTGAACTGGCAATACGGATACATTGGATTTTGGGCCGTGGCCGGCGGATTGGTGCTGGGCTTGCTTTTTTTGATGAAACGGAATCGCTGGTTGTGACATCGACGACACAACGGCCCGATGGAGCAAAAGTACCGCCAATCACGCTGGCGCTGGGTGGCGGCGGCGCACGCGGGGTAGCTCATCTGGGTGTCATTGAGGAACTTGAAAAGGCGGGATTCACGATCGAACGGATCGTCGGCGTCAGCAGCGGCAGTCTGGCCGGCGCGATGTATGTTTTCGACTCCGATGTCGTCACGGCTCAGAAACGGGCAATCGATTTCTTATTGTCCGAGGGTTTTCAACGGCATCAAAAGATTCTGTTCGGAGTTTCATCGAGCGGAGATGACGACGCTCCCGGTGGTTACTTCAGTTGGTACGGCCGTGTGAAGGACTATCTGCGCGGGAATCGGCTGTTCCACCGCATCAGCACGCGGCCATCGTTGTTGCCTGGAATCATCATTCAAGACGTGGTTGACCAACTGCTGCCGGAAGCCGACATCGCCGACGCAAAGATCCCCTTCAGCGTCGTCGCCGTCGACTTGCTCAGCGGACACAGCGTAATCGTCGAAAAGGGACCTGTTCGCGAGGCCGTGCGAGCCTCTTCTTCTCTGCCCGGTATTTGGCCACCAGTCGAATTCGACGGAATGTTGCTATGCGACATAGGCGTCTTTTATTCGCTGCCCACGACACTGGCGCGATCCTACTCGCCGGCATGTCTTGTGGCGGTGGAAGTCAGCAGCGATTCCAAACCACTCACTCGTTGCGAAACGGCGATCGACGTGCTGATGCGGGTCGATGATATTGGTGAGACCTTATTCCGCAAGCACGTTCGCGAGGCGGCCGATTTTGTGATCAGTCCGCGGGTTGGGGTTGAGTGGTTCGACTTTTCGCAATCGACAGAAGTGATCAACGCCGGTCGCGAGGCCGCTCGTGCGGCCATTCCCCGGATCATCGCGAAGTACGAATGAAGGGGCGCGTCGTTTCGGAATTGAATGTTCGGGTTAGTCAAACCAGGAAGACCACGGCTGTGACGAGCTCAAAAAAAACAGATTTCCAAATCCGGCATGCGATAAATTGTTGAAAGTCGTTATCACATTTGATTATGTTGATAATGAGCACGCTAACGGTGCCAATATTGGGTGATACTGCTGAAGTTGCACAATTGAACTGAACTTCAATGACGATGCTTGATCCTGCCACGACACCTCGAGAATCCACTGCGGAGCGGCCAACGCGAGACGCACCGCGCCGTCGCGTATCGCGGGTGACATTCGTGGATCGTTGGCTTGTCCGTCAGCTCTTGCGAAGGTCCGGCAATCCGCCGGTTTCGATCGAATTGTGGAATGGCGAGGAAATCACGACTTCGCGGGCGGCTCAAATTGTGTCGAAAATGCGGTTGGCGGATCGGCGCACTCTATTGTCAATGTTGTGGCAACCCACGTTGGGGTTTGGCGAAGGCTGGATGGACGGCCGCGTGCAAGTCTCGGGGTCTCTGACCGATCTCTGCGAGGCCGTGCAGCGCAGCCGGGCAATATCGATCCGCCCGGCACGCCATCTCACGAATACGATCCGACGATCCCAACAAAACGCAAGCCATCATTACGACATCAGCAATGAATTCTATCGGCTGTGGCTTGATCCACGCATGGTTTACACTTGTGCCTATTATCCCGAGCCGCAATTGTCGCTGGCCGCGGCTCAAGAAGCCAAGCTCGATTTGGTCTGCCGAAAGCTCAGGCTCCAGCCGGGACAAAACGTTGTTGAAGCCGGTTGCGGCTGGGGCGGACTCGCGTTGTACATGGCATCTCGATACGACGTCTCGGTGACCGCGTACAACGTTTCGGCCGAACAAGTCGCCTTCGCCCGTCAGCAGGCGCGCGAGCAAGGCCTGCAAGACCAAGTGCGATTTGTCGAGGATGACTGGCGGAACATTTCGGGAAGTTACGACGCTTTTGTTTCAATCGGAATGTTGGAACACGTCGGGATCGAGAACTACGTGCATTTAGGTGATGTCATCCATCAAGTTTTGGAACCAGACGGCCTGGGCCTGATCCACACCATCGGGCTGAACATCGCCCGGCCGTTCGATGCCTGGGCCAAACGTTATATTTTCCCCGGAGCCCAGCCGCCCAGCCTGTCGCAATTGATGACCATTTTCGAACGTCACCAGTTCTCGATTATCGACGTCGAGAATCTGCGGTTACACTACGCCAGAACTCTGGAAGACTGGCAAACGAACTTTGAAGATCACATCGACGAAGTGCGGCAGATGTTCGACGAGCGGTTTGTGCGGATGTGGCAACTCTATCTCGCGTCATCAATCGGTGCTTTTCGCAGTGGCAAACTGCAACTTTTCCAAACAGTTTTCGCTCATCCACAAAATAATCGCATTCCGTGGACTCGTGAGGATATTCTGCGGGACAATGGTTCGTCGCTCGCGAATGTTGAGCCGCTCAGTTTAGCGCCTCGCCAAACTCCAATCGACGGATAGCACCCGGACCTGAGCCCCAAAAAACTCAGGCGAGCGGCGGACGTGAGTCCGCCGACGTGGGATCAGCCGAGTCCAGTAAGTATCAGCCAAACAGTTCCGCCGACGAGTCACGGACCCGATCTTTGGGAGGTCACCGGTTTGGGAATTGGCTCGCCAGGCTGCTTGAGCAATTGAAATAAGTCGCTTTCCGTCGACAAGATCAAACGTGTCTCGCGGCCGAGTGTTTTTTTGAAGAGTTCCAGCCGTCGGAGAAACTCGAAGAATTCGATCGATTCATCGGATTGGCCGTAGGCTTCGGCCGTCATTTTGATGACATCCGCATCGGCCTTGCCCCGAATTTCGGCTGACTCTTGTTCCATTTCACCCTGGATCTGATCCAATTCCTTTTGCATCTGGCCAAGGATAATGCTCTTCTCTTCCAGGGCTTCCGAATCATAGAGCTTCGCAACCCGCTCTCGTTCTGAAATCATGCGTTGGTACACCGTCTGCCGCACCGATTCGACATAGTTGACACGTTTGATTCGGACTTTTCTCAATTTCATACCGTACTCTTGTAAGTCGACACCAGCCAGGATTTCGTTCTCAACGTCATCCCGTCCGTTCCCGTTCACTTTTTCAGCCGCGGTGCGTTCCAAATCAACAATTTCATAGACGAGTTCGTCGTTGGACTTGCGGACCACATCGATCAGCTTGTGCCGGGCGACAACATCACGAACAGCCGAACCGAGAAGATCGTCGAGGATTTTCTGCCCGCCTTGCTCGGTCTGCACCTTCACAAAGAACGTTTTGGGCTCGATGATTTGCCAGCGCGCCCAGACATCGATGTCGATTCGTTTCTTGTCACGAGTCTGCATACTTTCGGGTGCGCCGTCCCACGGAAGCAACCGGCTTTCAAGGTAATGCACTTCCTGCATGAACGGCAACTTGAAGTGCAATCCAGCCGCTTGGACCTTCTTTACAGGTCTGCCGAACTGAGTGATGATCGCCTGCTTGCCCTCCTCGACAACGAACGTGGAGGCGAAGAGCACGACGGAACCAATTCCCAGTAGAAGAATCAGAATTACAACGATGCGACCTTTCATCGTTGGCCTCCTTTCCGCAGTGCTGGCGTTCCGGGCGCGTCGTCAAGATTCAGCAACGGCAGCACGCCTTGAATCGATTCATCAATGATCGTCATGTGGCCCACGGTCCCGAGGATCTCTTCCATGGCCTCCAAATAAAGCCGCTTCCTGGTGACTTCCTGTGCCAGTTTGTACTGCGTCAATTGAAAAAGAAACGCATTTGTCTTGCCAGTCGTTTCAAGAATGATCCGTTGTTGATAGCCCTCTGCTTCGGCGATCGTCCTCAACTTTTCTCCACGTGCCGCGGGAATGATGCTGTTGCGTTCGCCCATTGCTTCGAAGACCACTTTCTCCTTTCTTTGCCGGCTGCGATTGACCTCTTGAAACGCGTCTTTAACTTTCACGGTGGGTGGCGACGTGGTTTGCAACTTGACGGTAATAATGTCGATGCCTGCTTCAAATCCATCCAGATCTTCCTGAATCAGTTTTTCCGCGTTCTGGGCGATTTGGTCACGACCGATCGTCAACACAAAGTCAATGCTGGAATCGCCAACGAGTTTTCGCATCACTGACTCCGAGACATCACGAATCGTATCGGGCACCGCCGGATTCGTCTCAGAACTGCCGCCAGAGAGGATCTGCC
>Ga0310122_10001062_pt1 | contig 17510 bp, 16 predicted proteins | sample CB6_Bottom_1051__FD_203503 | JGI IMG/M metagenome (GOLD analysis project Ga0310122, IMG submission 203503) | Marine microbial communities from Western Arctic Ocean, Canada - CB6_Bottom_1051 | ecosystem: Environmental > Aquatic > Marine > Oceanic | place: Canada: Western Arctic Ocean | collected...
TCTCGGCGGCATCTCTGGGATGTTCTTCCCGGCCATCGCGCTCGACCTGCACCTTCACGAGTCGTACTTCGTCGTGGCTCACTTCCACTACGTGCTGGTCGGAGGCACCCTGTTCGGCCTGTTCGCAGCGGTCTACTACTGGTTCCCCAAGGTCAGCGGCAAGATGCTCGATGAACGACTCGGCACGCTGCACTTCCTGATCGGCTTCATCGCCTACAACGGCATATTCTGGCCGATGCACAGGCTCGGCGTCTGGGGTATGCCGCGGCGCACCCACACCTACTTCGTCACGACCAGCGAGTTCAGCAGCCTGCCGGCGGAAGCGGCCGACTGGAACATGTTCATCACCGTCTGTGCGTTCATTTTCTTCGCCTCCAACCTGATCATGGTCTTCAACATCATCAAGACCCTGGCTCGGGGCGAGCCGGCGCCGAACGATCCGTGGGGAGGTTGGTCGTTCGAGTGGATGACGACGAGTCCGCCGCCGACGCCGTCGTTCGACCCTGACAACCTACCGGTACTGCGCAACGCGAACGAGCATCTGGCGCACGAACCCGGCAGGTTTGGTCGCTGGATCGACCGACTGATGGTGCCTAACGACTCGGAGGTGAACCATTGAGCGACCACTATCCGAGCGGTTTCGGACCGCACGACTGGAGCCATGGCGCACCACACAACTCGTGGGCGCCGTTGATCCTCAGCGCCGGCTTCTGTGTCTTCCTGTTCTCGTTCGCCAAGTTGTTCGTGTTCGGCGACATCGCGGCGACCGACGACATCACTAGCGCGCTCGCGGGCGTAGTGCTAGGCTTGGTCATCATCTCGACCGGCCTCTATGTGTGGTGGCAGCAAGACATGTCGTTCGACGGCACCTACGAGCCGAAGGCGCGGGGCGCACCGTTCCAGAACATCGACATCCGGAAGGTCGCGATGTGGATCTTCCTGATGTCGGAGATGATGATCTTCTCCAGCCTGTTCAGCACCTACATCCGCTACAGGACGGCGCTGCCGAACTGTCTGAACCTGTACAACGAACTGAACGCTGCCGGCAATCTCGTCTCCAGCCAGACCTACACCTGCTACGAACCGGCCAGCCAATTGATCGCTGCGAGTTGGTGGCATCTGGCACCAGGCGCCATCAACACCTTCGCGCTGATCCTGTCATCGTTCACCGTCGTTCAAGCGCTCCGGTACGCCAAGATGGCGGACCTCGACGAGGAGGTCCGCCGCAAGAAGGTCTACCGCTACCTCGGCTGCACGATGATGTTGGCGATGCTCTTCCTGAGCCTGAAGATGATCGAGTGGTTCATCGGATTCAATATATTCGGCCACGAGATCCCGTCGCTGGTCAGCGAGGGCTACTCCATCCACGCATCGGCCTATCAGCCGCACTGGGCGCACGGCGGTCACTTCACCACCAACATCCGGATCTCCGCGACGATGTTCTACGTCACCACCGGGACGCACGGGGTGCATGTCCTCGCTGGGGTGATCGGGTTGGCATATCTGACCCTGAAGGCGTTCAGAGGAGGGTTCACGCCCGAGAACGCCGTCACCATCGAGTACTTCGGCCTGTACTGGCATTTCGTCGATCTGGTCTGGGTTCTGGTGTTCCCGTTCTTCTATCTGTTCTGAGGTGATGAGATGAGCCATACGATTCTCGGAAAGGACGCGTACTGGATGAACATGTGGGGCCTGATGGCGCTGACCGCCATCGAAGTGGGAGCGGTCGGCCTAGATCTCTCGCGGTCGACCACGCTGTGGATTCTCGTCAGTATCGGGATTCCGAAGTTCCTGATGATAGCTGGTATATTCATGCACCTGACAGGTGAGCAAGATTCGCGTGTGTTGACTCTGACCGCGCTGTTCCCGTCTGCTTTCATTCTCGTAATGGTGATCTTCATCGGACTGACCCACCCGGATGCAACGACCGCTCTGCCGGACATCTTCCGGCCCGGTTACTGGGGCCTATGAGCCGGCCCAGTGCCCATTCCGCCATCGAACAGCAGCCTCATGTCGGAAAGGCGCCTCGGCCGCTCCGCTGCGGACGTCGCATAGCCTGGCATTGCGCCGGATTTGAAATCCGGTGGCCTCGCGCCACGAGAGTTCGAATCTCTCCGTCCGCGCCATTCGTCCGACCCCGGCTCCACCTCTCACCTCGGTGATTCATGCCCCCATCCACCTCTGTCGCTCGACCCGCCGTCCTCGATGACGACGCCCGAGACGGCTCGGAAGGTCCCGGTAGGGTTCTTCAACGCCCGCGTGTCTCCGTCGGACATGATGCGACGGCGTATGCTGGCACCGCTGTCGGTCATCATGATGCTGACCGTGCTGCTGGCCGGCTGCGTCGCGGACGCACCGCCGGACTGGGGCACCGAATCGGGCGAGGTGATGGCGACGATGTCGACGGATCATCGGAACATCACGTTGCACAATCGACTGTCGTCGAGCCCGGGGGAGTGGACGGAGGGTGATGTGCTTCCTCTGATAGGCTGCAACGGTGGCACCGCGCCCGAACGGCTGAACGATATCAACGCCTCGACCACCGGTGGCACACCGTTGACCATCAGCGGCTGGCTCAGCCACGACAAGCAGTTCACCGATGGCTCCGGCAAGGACAACGTCGCCGGCCATGCGATAGCGATGGAACTGGTCGCCTGGGACACGGTCAAGGACTGGGGCGTCGAGGATGTGACGCATGTCGCGATCGGCAAGTGGGATTCACCAATCTACCTCAAGGGACGGCCGCTCGGCGAGGCTGACGACAAGTTCCCGGACAGCGGCTGGGCAGTCCTCGGACTGATCGCGGCATCGGAGAAGGTCAACAAGGGCTTCGTCGGACTGGCCGAGTGGAACCGACCTATCGAGTTGAAGGGTTACCTGATGGGTGAGAACGAGGACCATGGTCTCTACGGCTACCCCGAGGTCAAGAACTGCCGCATCATCGACGGCACCGACGATGGTTTCGCCGGCATGTTCGTCGTCACCTCGTTCAAGATCGGCGATCGTAACACCGTCGATGAGTCGAACGGCTATCAGACCGGCCACATCCCCTTCATCGGCCGCGTCCTCTACCTCGCTCTGCTGCTGCTCGGTGGCGCTGGCGGCGCGGTGGGCCTGTTCATCTACTCGACCACGTCGATCCGGGCTCAAGCAGCGGCCGATGCGAAGACGATGCTGACCGAGGATCAGATCCGCGGCGCCCGCGAAGTCGCCGGACAGGTCCGCGAACACGAGCGAGCGACCGAGCACCTGAAGAGTCGCAAGAAACAGGAACCCGAAGACCACGGTGCCGCCTCGAAAGATGACGACGAGGAACCGACCATCGACGTCAAGGTGTTCGATGTCGCCGGCATGCTCGGCGGCGACACCGGCACCGACGCCAGCGATCTGGTGCTCGACAGGAAGAAGCACATCCGACACGGCGCTTCGGTCGTCCAGACCGGCAAGGCTGCCGACATGGACGACAAGTTGGCCGATCTCGCCGAGGAGGCCGAAGACGAGGCGGGATACGCTCCGGAGCCGGCGCCGCGCCGGCGCTCGGAGCGGCGCAGCAGCGTCGTCAGCAGAGCCGATGATGGCTACGACGACGCCGAGCCATCTCGCGCCGGATTCAGCGTCGCTGGTGGTCTCGACCGCGGCGGTCGTGATCGCGACGGCCCGAGCAGAGGCGGTCCTGATCGCGGCGGTGGCAGAGGTGATCGTGGTGGTCCGAGCGAGCGTGGCGGTGGCAGAGGCGATACCGGTGGTGGTCTGCGGCGCGAAGGACCGAGCAGAGGTGATCGTGAGGATTTCCGAGGTGGTGGTGGCAGAGGCCGCGACGGCGGTGGGGGAGAACAAGAACCGCGCCGCCGAGCGGCTAGGCGGACCCGTCGCTCCGAGCCGCCGCCCGAGGAGGAGCAGCGCGAGGAGCCCGAACCTCGGCGCCGGCCCCAGAAGGAGACCCGCAAGGGGCCGAGCGTCTCCGAGGACGACGACAGTTTCAGCGACTTCTCCTTCGACTGAGCCCCCCGGCCAGCGGCAACCAGACGGCCGGGGAGAGCGATGCGGTGAGGAACAGCATCACTGGTTGGGAATCGTCGAAGCGCCGCGAACCGTCAGTTGGTCTGAGTGGAACTGCAGCACGGCCGGCGTCTGCAGGCACGGTTCGCCATCAGCCTGAATCCAGATCGGCGGGTCATGCGATCTGCTGCTCGCCTGACCCTTCGCATCGATGGCTCGGACCTCCATCCGTCGCGCCTCGCGCAGGGTGATGCCCCACTTGCCGACGTGCTTTCCCTTTCTCAACGGCCCCATCAGCATCAGCATCTTCAGTTTGGAGAGACCGAAGGCGCAGGCGAGAGAAGCGTGCGCCTGGGTCGCGACGGTGCCAGGAGCGACTCGGTAACCGCCGCCGAAGGTCTCCGACAGGCACATGCAGAACAGTCCCGACATGTCGACCACCTCAGCCTCGCCGTCGTCGATGGTGACCAGCGCCCGCTGCCGCTTCCAGCCGAACACCGCGCGGATGCCGAGCAGCGTGTACTTCATCGAGCCGCGGATCCGCTTGAACTTGCCCTCGGCCTTCATCCTGCTGACCTGCGATGTGACGCCGCAATCCGATTCCAGGAACACCCACCTGACCATGCCGCCCGCCATCTCCGGCTCTCCGTTCACCGCGTGGTGCACCGGCGCCGGGTAGGTGGCGGTGGCCGGAGCCGGACGGCCTTCGAGACGGATGGCTCCGACCCTGCGGTCGACGCCGTTGCCGAGCAGCGCGATGGCGGCGGCGATATCCTTCAGTGGGATGCCGTGCGAGCGGGCGAAGTCGCTGCCGCTGCCCAGTGGTATGATGCCGAGAATGATGTCGGTGCCGCGCAGGCCGCTGGCGACCTCGTGCACGGTGCCGTCGCCGCCGACCGCGACCACGAGGTCGAGGTCGGCATCGTCACGCAGGCCCGCTGCTATCTCGGTCGCATGACCGACCCGCTCGGTGATGATCACCTCCGGCTCGATGCCGGCGGCCCGGACCTGCTCCTCGATGGACGGCCAGCGGCGAGCCACGGTGCCGTCCCGGCCGGCCGGATTGACGATGAGGACCGTGCGACCCATGGCCGCCACGAGACGGCTCGGGGGTCATCAGCGTTCGGGGCGGAGCGGTCTTGACGGGAGGCGGCTTCGGCGGGCTTGAGGCGAGTAGGTGGACGTGGAAGACCAGGGATTCATGCGCCAAGCGCTCGAAGCGGCCGAGCTCGGCCACGGCCGGGTGTCGCCGAATCCTCCGGTCGGCTGCGTGCTGGTCAGGGACGGCGAGGTCATCGCGACCGGCTGGCACGACCGACTCGGTGATCTGCATGCTGAGCAGGCGGCCATCGCCGACGCCGAGGAGCGAGGCGTCGCGACGGAGGGTTGCACCGCCTATGTGACGCTCGAGCCGTGCAACCACCACGGCAGGACGCCACCGTGCACACAGGCGCTGCTATGGGCCGGCGTCGCTGAGGTGATCATCGCGACGAGGGACCCCAACCCGACGGTCAGGGGCATGGGCGTGGAAGCGCTGGAGGAGGCTGGCGTGCCGGTCAGAGTCGGTTGTCTGGAAGAGGAAGCGATGCGGCAGATGCAGGCCTTCATGCGCTGGTGCGAACAGCGTCGTCCCATCGTCACGCTGAAGGTGGCGATGGATGCGAACGGAATCATCGACGCCGCCGAGGGACTCCCTTCGCGATTCACTTCAGACGATTCGCTCGACCTCGCTCATCGGCTCCGAAGGATGTCAGACGCCATTCTTGTCGGCGTCAACACGGTGGTCCGCGACGACCCCTCCCTGACGGTTCGTAGGGTGCCGCTGGATGGCGCGTCGCAGCCGCTGCGAGTGGTCCTCGATTCGAACCTTCGAACCGTCAACTCAACCGCTCAGTCCGGTCGGCCCGAATCACCCGATCAGCCCGGAGGGGACGGCACCTCATCCAGCCTTGAGGCTGACTCCGTCCCTGCTGTGCTCAATGATGCCGCGCCGACGCTGCTGGTGCACAGCGGCGAAGCGGAAGGCGATCGGCTGGTCTCTCTGCCGGGCGGACCGTCCGGCATCGATCTCAGTGCGCTGCTCGACCTGCTCGGCGATCGCGGGGTCCAGGAGGTGCTGGTCGAGGGTGGCGGCAGCGTCTGGCGCTCGTTCCTCGACGCCGGTCTCGCCGACCGAGCGATTCTCATCCGGGCACCGATAGAACTCGGAGCCGGGCCATCGGCCGGCATCGATGCGCGATCGCTGACGGCGTCCGGGCTGCGACTCGATCGCACCTTCGAGAGCGGCGACGATTCGGTAGAAGCGTGGTCGAGACCCGGACTCGGCTGGCCGAGCGATGCCTGGTTCTGACCGATGACGAAGGTGCCGAGCCGGCCGCCATCGATGTGGAGATGTCGGAGGGTCGCCGAGCAGATGCAGCCGTCGTCCTTCAGTCGAGCATCAGCCGTCCTTCGATCGCGCTTCGACTTCAGGCGAGATCGAGGGCGCGCTCGATGTCGTTCCAGAGGTCGACGGCATCCTCGATGCCGACCGACAGCCGGACGAGCCCGGGCGTCACCCCGACCTCTAGCCGGCGCTGCTCGGGCGTCGCCGCATGCGTCATCGACCACGGGTGGTTGATCATCGATGAGACGCTGCCGAGGCTCTCGGCGATCGGCCATAGGCGGCACGCCGCGGCGAAGCGGCGCGCCCCTTCCTCACCGCCCTCAACCTCCAGTGAGATCATGCCGCCGAAGCGACGCATCTGCCGCTTCGCGACAGCGTGGCCGGGGTGGTCGGGAAGTCCGGGATAGAGCAGCCGCGTGACCGCCTGATGCGCCGCCAGCCGCTCGACCAGGAACTCGGCGTTGTCGCAGTGCCGCTGCATGCGCAGCGCCAGCGTACGGATGCCACGCAGCGTCAGGAAGCAGTCCAAGGGTCCGGGTACAGCGCCGATGGTGTTCTGCAGGAAGGCGAGCCGGTCCGCCAGGTCGTCGTCGCGGACGACGATGCACCCACCGATGACATCGGAATGGCCGGAGACGTACTTGGTCGTCGAGTGGACGACGACGTCGGCTCCGAGATCGAGCGGCCGCTGCAACAGCGGGCTGGCGAACGTGTTGTCGACGACGACGAGCCAGCCGCGGGAATGCGCCTCGTCGGCCAGCGCTTCGATGTCGTGGATGTTGAGCAGCGGGTTGGTCGGAGATTCGAGCCAGAGCATCCTCGTCGCATCGCGTGCAGATCGCTGCAGGTCGCCTTCGGCTAGGCCGGAGTAGGTCGTCTCGACGCCGAACCTCGCGAGCACATCGTCGAACAGCCGGCCGGTGCCGCCGTACAGGTCGGACGCCGCGAGGATGTGGTCACCGCTCTGCAACAACTGGGTGATGGCCGAGATGGCCGCCATGCCGCTGCCGAAGGCTATGCCGTGCGCAACCTCAGTGGGTGATTCGAGTTCGGCCATCGCCGCCTCCAGCGCTCCGCGCGTCGGGTTCTGTGTGCGCGAGTACTCGTAGCCGGTGTGCTCGGCGAAGTCGCGCTGCACATAGGTGGCGGTCTGGAATATCGGTTCCACCTTGGCGCCGGTCAGCGGCTCGGGGAAGGAGCCCGCATGGACGGAACGGGTGGAGTCGCCGATGTCATCGGAATCGTCGAAATCCTCGGGATTCTCGTCATCCGGCATCCGCGTCACACCCAGTCATCCGGCTCGAATCCGTTCGCCCGAAGCCAGTCATCGTTGTAGACCTTCGACATGTACGGGTTTCCAGCATCAGGCAGTATCGCCACCATGACGGCCGGCTGACCGCCGGCATCGGCCTCCATGGCCAACTGTTCGGCCACAGCCAGCACCGCGCCGGACGAGCCGCCGCAGAACAGCCCCTCGCTGCGGGCCAGCCGACGAGCGGCGCGGAAGCAGGTCTCGTCGTCGACCTGGATGATCTCGTCTATGGTCGAGAAATCGGTGGCCGGTGGGATGAAGTCCTCGCCGAATCCCTCGACCTTGTAGGTGTGCGATTGGCCCAGAGTGCCCTCGTCGAACCATTGCTTGAGGATCGAACCGACGGCGTCGACGCCGATGTTCCGAGGTGCCGTGACGCCGTCTCTCTTCGCGAGCGAGGCGAACGCCCGAGCGCAGCCGGTGATCGTCCCACCGGTGCCCATGGTGGCTAGGAAGTGGGTGAAACTCCCTCCCGTCTGAGCCCAGATCTCTGGCCCGGTCTGCAACTCGTGGGCGCGTGGGTTGGCGGCGTGGGAGTACTGGTCGGGGTACCAAGCGCCCGTAGTCTCGGAGGTCAGTCGTTCGGCGACCGAGTAGTACGACCGAGGGTCCTCCTTCTCCACCGCAGTCGGACACACCACCACCTCCGCCCCCAATGCCCTCAGGAGATCCACCTTCTCCTGCGCCATCTTGTCGGGCATGGTGAATATGCAGCGATAGCCCCGTTGCGCAGCGACCATCGCGAGGCCCACCCCGGTGTTGCCGCTGGTCGCTTCGACGATGGTGCCGCCGGGCTGCAACAGTCCTTCGCTCTCGCCGTCGAGCACCATCTGCAGGGCAATCCTGTCCTTGATCGAGCCGCCCGGGTTGCAGCGCTCCAACTTGACCCAGATCTCAGATTCGCCGATGTCCGTGGCGTACGAGTTGAGACGGATCAACGGGGTGTCGCCGATCGCCTGCACGGCGTCGGTGTGGGCGCCCTGAGATGGGTCCATCGGTCGCCACTCAGCGGTTTTCGCTATGATGGTTCGCTCGTTGCTGCCAGAACGGTAGACTGCGCTAAGGGAGGGTCAATTCGCGTCGGCGAGCGTGTGGTAGCCGTAGACCCAGTGACTCCGGTACTCGTCTTCGGATGCGGTGCCGGCGGCGCGCATCTCGGCCAGCACCGCTTCGATTGCGGCGGTGACGGCCCTGTTCCGATCCTCGCCCTCGATCAGCGGCGCCGCTATCTCGGCCAGCCGCGGCACCAGGATGAAGCGCTTCGCATCCTCGTTCGAGAATCCTATCACATGGTCGCTGATGGTGCAGGTGAGCCCCGCCCCATCGAACGCGTCGAGAATCACGTCGATCGAGAACGGTTTGGGGAATATGCGATCGACGCGGTGCTCGGCCAGACGAGCAGCCTCCTCCGGCATGTCCGCGAGCAGCGCCTGTCTGGCCGAATCGTCCCGAAGATGCTCGCGCACGGCCCGATACGGATCGTGCAGCAACGAGGCATCGGCGGGCTTCATGCCGCTCTCGACGTCGCCGCTGTCCCAGACGAAGGCGCCGCCCGGGGCGAGTGAGCCGGCGAACTGCATCGCGAGGTCGGGTAGAGCCTTGGTCGGAACGAGATGCAGTGTCGAGGAGGAGATGATGACGGCGGCGCGGCGGCCGTCGAGCACCTCGTCGAGGCGACGGAATCCGGTCTCGCCGTCCGCGTCGGTGAACATCGAGAACTCGAAGTGGACATCGTCGCGGTGGTCGAGAAGTTGTCTCGCCTTGCCGAACCAGGAGACCAGCGGATCCATCAGGACCAACTCGATGGTGAGCCCGGCGGCGTCGGTCAGTTTCAGCAGTTCGATGGCGGAGCCACCGGTGCCGGCTCCATAATCGACGACCAGTGAGCCCTCCTCGATATGAGGCATCGCCAACCGTAGCAGATGGGCCACGGAATCCCTGTGCCAACCAGCACAACGATCGACGTCGCCGTCGTGGTAGAGCGCACGGTGGTACGACTCGCCGTCGGCCACCTCCGCCGCTGTGAGGTTCGGCGCTGGCCAGCCGGTCGCCATTCATTCGCCTCCTCCGACCACCTCGTGCATAGCCTTTCGGTGGTCAGCAGAAGTCCCGGGTGGTGCCGCTGGACACACTTCAGAAGTCACACCTGAAGGACGAACTGCGGGGGCACTCCGTAACGAGAGGAACCGGTGTTGGGCAGGTGGTGTTCGAGTCGAGAGGTCGAGGGTGATCAGACCAGAGAGTCGAGATGATTCAATCCATCCTGAGGATGCCGTCGAGCACATGCAACGCGGTGACGAGGGTGGGCGGCGGGGTCGGAAATTCAGCCCGGTGGGGGCATACCTCGTCGAGGAACGGCTCGTCATTCTCGTCCAGCACCAGCGGGTAGCAGCGGCAGCCGGTCGGCCGGTCGGCGTGGATGGAACAGCGCCCGGGGGCGGTCGTTTCAGCCGAATCGGTCTCGAGAAAGACACAGGCGCGGGTCCGCTCGTCGTTGCGGAGGATTCGGACCCCGCCCCTGAGGTGCGAGAAGTCGTCGGCCGGGCGGCCGGTCACCGCGATGATCCGCTCGACGTCGGTCGGCGAGAGAGGCATCTGGGTGTCACGGCAGCAGACGCTGCAGCCGCGCTCAAGACACGGCGTGCTCGACCAGTCGGGCACCTCGGACTGCGCGGCCACGATGCCCCGATCGGCAGCGGCGACTTGAAAGGAGCCGTGCCGGTCGCGGCGTCAGCGGGCGATTGGGGTAGTCTGGATATCCTCTCGGCCTTCGGAGCCGAGCACGTGGGTTCGAATCCTGCATCGCCCACTCTTGACGCTTCTACACGGTCTCGTGGGCGATTCGGATTCGATCTGCGCACACGGATGATACGTGAATCGCTCGTGCGCAGGCGCTGCGACCTTCGATGGTCCTCGTTGAATGAGGCCACGCCTGCCGCCTCTGCTCCGTCTAGTGGATCGATAGGCTGAAGCGATAGTCCGGGCAGTCCAGCGGTTCAGGCGTCGGGGTGAGAGAGGCAGCAGACGAGCAGCAGTCTGGAGAGCGAAGCGTGGATGCTGATGGGGATCGCATCGAGGATGACCCAACCGGTGCCCCGAATCATCGCCTGCAGACCGGGCCAGCCGATGCCGAGGCAGTTCAGCGAACTCGGCGGCAGGGTCTCGCCGCGGCGCAGCGCCTCGATATGCTCGGGTGGCCAAGGCAGCAAGGTGACCAGGCGAGCGTCGGAGGTCGCGTTGTGACGACAACGTTCCAGGGCACCGATGAACAGGGCCAGAGACTCGTCCGATCGCCACGAGTTGCGACCGTACGGCGGGTCGAAGGCGAAGGCGGGCACGGCGGCGGGAAGACCTGCCGTCAACGCGTCGGCGCAGAGCAGATGAACGGCGGTGCTGCTGTCGATGTGACCAGCCTCGGGCTGATCGAGCAGCCATTCCAGATTCCGCTCGCAGCCTGTCACCATCTCTGGGTCGAGGTCGAGACCGAGCGCTTCGATGCCGAGCAGAGCCGCCTCCAGCAGCAGACCGCCGGTGCCACAGAAAGGGTCGACGAAGCCCAGCCTCTGGGATGGCGGTCTCGGGTGGGCGAGATTCAGCATCGCGCGGGCCAGCCGCACATCGAGGCTGACCGGCTTGAAGAACGGTCGTCGAGGCGCGGCGCGAGCCTGCCAGTCAGCGTCGGATTCGAAGATGCGGACCCCCCAGACGATCAGATGACCGGGATGATGTGGAGCTGCATGATCCGGGTTGGTCGGCCCTTCCTGTGGCCCGCCAGAGATGATCCGGAGGGTGACGTCCGGCGCGTCGAGATCGATCCGCCAACCGGCCTCGACCAGCGCCGCGCCGACCGATCGCTGCAACTCGCCGCCGTGCCAGCCGGCCGGTGCGGAATCCAGAGTCGAGGCGCGGACCGCTATCGATCGGCCATTCGGAGCCAGGTGTTCACGGCACCAATCTGCGATCACGTTGGCCAGGGCCCTGCCATCGCCGCTCCACTCAAGACTGGCCATCGGGAAGAGCGCCTCGTCGACGGTCGCCGAAGCGGCGCAGCGGTCCGGGTCGGGGTCCATCACGGCGACCAGCCGACGATGCAGCGCCTCGCTGTCTGCGAACAGCGCCGCCGACTCGGCCCTGAAGATGCTCGCGTGCCAACCGCTACCTACCAGCAGCGCCGCCTCTCCAGCCATCGAGCGAGCGAGCGAGCCGCTCGCCTTCAACCCTAAATGCGGCGACATCTCGCGGTGACCCTATGCAGCGAGCGGGTGCGGTGCGAACGATTCAGAGCCGCGAGTGGGACTCACCGGCCGCGCGAAGAAGGCGCCCGTTGCTGCTGCTGGCCGCCCTGCTGCTGGTAATCGCGGCGATCCCCGAGGTCGTCGCTCAGGCTGACGACGACGAGTGGTCGGGCGACCTCGATCTCGATGACGAGTACGACTGAGGGGTTCCGATGGGTTGCAATCTGAAGGATCTGGCGAGCCCCACCGCCATCGAACTGTCCGACCTCGCCGGCAGCCGAATCGGCATCGATGTCTTCCTGAACGCGTATCAGTTCCTGACCGCTATGACCGGCCCGGAGGGCCGGCCGCTGACCAGCAGTAACGGTGTTCCGACATCACACCTGATGGGTTTCCTCGACCGGGCGACGCTGATGATCCGAGCCGGCATCGACCCGGTCTTCATCTTCGACGGCCGGCCGCACGACCTGAAGCGAGCGACGCTCGACGAGCGCCGGGCCCGCAAGGATGCGGCGAAGAAGAAGTGGCAGGCGGCCATCGAAGCGGGCGACGAGAAGGCGGCCAAGAAGCTGGGGCCGCAGACGGCCGAGTACACGCCTGAGATGGTCGAGCAGACCAAGCGGATGTTCGATGCGCTGGGAGTCGTATGGGTCGATGCGCCGATGGAGGCGGAGGGAGCCGGCGCGGTCCGCTGCAGTCGGGGCGAGATCGTGGCTGTGGCGAGTCAGGACTGGGACACGCTGCTGTACGGCAGTCCGGTGATGATCCGCAACCTGATGGCGCATGGCACCCGTCGATTCGGCCGTGCTGTCACGGCTGAGCGAATCGACCTGGCGACGCTGCTGGAGCAGCACGACCTGAGTCGAGAGCAACTGATCGATCTGGGCATCATGATCGGCACCGATTTCCATCCCGGAATAAGGGGCATAGGTCCGAAGACCGGACTCAAGTTGATCCGCGAGCACGGCACTGTGGAGGCGGTCTGTGAGGCGAAGGGGAAGGATGTGCCAGAGAGGCTGGACGAGATCAGAGGACTGTTCCACGAACACCCGACCGGTGACGACCCCCTGCCCGAACACGGCATGGCTGACGAGAAGGTGCTGCGCGATTTCCTGCAGGAGGAGATGGGTTTCAGCGAAAGGCGGATGGTACGGGCGCTCGACAGGCTGCGCGATTCCAGCCGTCTGAGGCAGGCCGGCCAGTCGACTCTGTTCGACTTCTGAGCCGGAGGACGGACCGTGGCCGACGGCCTCAAGGCGACGATGAAGGGAGCAGCGGTGGATGGATGACGCCGTAAGTGGTGCGGGTGAGGCACTCGGCAGCACTGAACGGCCGGCCTGGTGGTCGTTCGTGGAGGAGGACCGATTCTGGTGGTGGCTGCTGGCGCTGGGCATCCTGCTCAACACCCTGGTCATCTTCACCAGCGACCTAGGTCTCGACACCAACATCCATCTGACGCTGGCCAGCCAGCAGCAGAATTCCACTGACGGCGAGGCGCGACTCGACTGGGGCCATACGAGACCGATCGATGCGGAGGCGAGTGATCCATCCTACGCCCCGGTACGAGAATACGGCTGGTTCACCTTCCTGCCTTCATCGGGTGACGAATCCACCGTCCGCCTGTTCGGCTGGGTCTACATGATGGGTCTCATCGCGGTCGCCTACAGGTACAGCGACGGTGGACTCGCTGGCGGCGCCGGGATCGACCCTCGCTCACCTCGCCTGGCAGCCGTGGTCGCCATCCATCCGACACTGATCTTCGCGACGGGACGGGTGTTTCCCGAGGCTGCGATCGCCGTCGCCGTCGCTCTGGCGGCGCTGGCGCTGGTCCGGGGGTGCGCCTCCGACAGATCACCCACGACGACTGTGCTGACCGCCGCGGCGGTGGCCCTGCCGCTGGTGCTGGTACTGATGATCAAGGGCCACGACCCGATGTTCGGGCTGGTGTTCGGCGCCGCGGTGCTGGCGTGGCTGGTCGCCGACGACAAGATTCCAGCCGCGAGAGAGGTGACCCGTCGCCCGAGCCGCGCGGCGGCGCTGGTCGCCGGCTCGGTCAGCGGCGCGATGATCGCGATCGGCTTCGCCGGGGCGGGCGGCACGCTGTCGATCATCGGCCTGGAGCCGGCCCGCTACGCCTTCGCGCTGCTCGTCGCATTCGGCGACGTCGTCCTCATCTACGCGCTGTTCGGCATGCTGCTCTGGCCGTTCGCCGGTCCGGCGTGGCGGCGGCTGCGGGAGGTGCGAGACCTCGCCGCAACCTCGCTGGCCGTGCTGATCGCCGGCTTCACGGCCGCCATCATCGTCTACGTGGCGGCGCTCTGGACATACGAAGCGGCGCTCTGGGACGCACCGTGGCCGTGGGTGATGTGGACGATGGGCAACAACGCGCGATACGTCTCGCTGGTCATCGTGCCCGCTCACCTGCTCATCCAGCGAGTCGCTGCCCTGCCGACGACAGATGATGAGAATGGAGCAACGAACATGCAGGAGGGCGGGGTGGAGAAGGCGGAGTCAATACCGACGCTGAACGTTCCGGGTCAACGCGCCCCGGCCGTCGCCATGGGGATACTGCTGCTGCTGCCGATATCGCTGTTGACGGCTGTGCACGGACAGACGATGTGGACCGATGAGGCGGCGGTGGTGCTGTCCGATGGGATGGCTGATTCGGAGGACTTCCTGTTCGTCGCTGAGCCGACCCTCGGCATGCACTGGCTCTACACCTTCCGTGGTGTCATCGATGCGGACGGCTCGCGGAACATCACCGGCCACTGGCGAAGCCTCGACTCGGGCTGGCAGGACGAACTGGTCAACGGCACCATTCTGCCCGAACGCGGCGACCTCTCCTCCGTCGAATGGCTCGTCCTCTCCCCCGGTGTGTCGTGGGATGCGCCACCAGCCGGTTGGAGCAGGGCGGCCAGTGGCGAAGCGGACATGATGAACGGTGGCGGCAAGTGGGTCATCTGGTCGACGCGTTGAGGCTGGCCCGCCGATCTGATGATGCCCGCTTCCGATGCACCGACAGCGTTGCCATACAGATCAGCCGGCGGTGTCGCCGATCAGGTGGAACGAGGTGGTGGATGCGGCGTCACTCATCGAGGGCGTCGACGACGTCCTGACGCTGGCGTCGGAGGAAGCGTCGGCGCTTGTTCGCGGGTGCGGTCGGATCGGCGTCGCCACGGAGCGCCTCGAACGGGATCCATCTGTCTGGGACGAGGCGCCAAGGCATCACCGCCGCGGCGACGCCGAGCAGCATCTCGCTGCCTGGTAGCATGAAGATGCGCAGCGGCGGCACCACCGTGCCGACCAGCGCCAGCCGGTCCACCGCCTGTCGCCGCTCCTCCCTGGTGGTCCGGCGGCCGAGTGCGATCTTCGACAGCGTCACGAAGGCGTCGCCCGCCCCCAACGCCTCGACCTTGGTCACATCCCAGCCCTTGGCGATGGCCTCACCCCAGGCGTGCGGGTCGCGCGCCACCTCGAGCATCTGCTGGCGCTGCTCCTTCGACAGCGTCCTCGACAGCCGGCGGGCGTTGCGGGTGGCGAATCCACCGATCGCCACCAGACGGCGCAGTCGACCTCGCTTCTTCACCGGGCGGCCCGTTCGGGGCGGTTGTTCAGCCATCGCCTCGACCGCGTGCGAAGAACGCACTTCAATCCGTGCCTCGACGGCTGCCGCTGGTCACCGAGCGGAACTCTCCGGACTCGGAGACGATAATTCGGGCGATTGCCAGATTTCACGCGTTGCGCTCAGCCTGGACCTTGCCGCGGAGCGACTTGCACTCCTTGGCGATCGCGGATAGGGTGCCGCGGAGGCGGCGGCCCGCCGCGTCGACACCCTTGTCGTGCTTCGCGGCGTCTCCCATCGCTTCTGTCATCGTGTCAATCATCGCTTGAACATCATCACTTACGGCCATGAACCCCTCCGCCCCGGCTGACCGTTCTAATAGATTACTCTCGGCCGACCACGCCGAAAACGGCGATTCCAATTGCTGACAGAGGTTTCAGGCGCCCGTCACGTGATCTTCGTCCGGCGCCTGACCATCGGTTGATTCGGAGCTCGAATTATCGTCCGAGAGGGATGTGGGGTCGTCGGTGGAAGCGGTGCGACGGGGTTCGTTAGGCAGTGCTTCGAGATCGGTCTGCAGGATCGACAGTCCGAGCGGCGTCACGCTCCATCTCTTTCTCACGCCCATCCGTGCACTTCGTACCAGCCCCTCTCCGAACATCTGTTTCAGGTGGTAACTGATGAGTTGCTGGCTGCAACCGATCTCCTTCGCCAGCTCGCCCTGCGTCAGAGGTCCCTCGGGCCGACCTCGGGTCGGCACTCGGGCCAGTCGGTCGAGCAGTCGGATGAGGATCGAGTCGGGGGCGTGGACCAACGGCGGGGTGGGCAGTTCGTCGACCGGTGTGAATCTCGATATCGACGCCGTGTAGAAGCGGAGCAGGCGGCCGTCCCGGCGCGACCAGACGGTGCCCTCGCGTTCGAGGACGCTCAGATGGAGCGTCGCCTGATGGTTTCCGAGGTCGAGTTCTCGGACGATGCCGCCGAGATGGGTCCCCTCGTGCTCCTCGATGAAGGCGGTGATGCGCGCCCGCTGCGCCTGACCGCCCGGCCGGCTTGTCAGCGCGATGCCGATCGCCGGCAGCAGACCGGCTGACGTGATGCCGTTCAGCGGATCGATGGCGAACGACGAGGCGGCGATGGCTGACGCGGTCAGCAGCAGCGGAGAGCCCTTCGGAAGGTGCGGCGCCACGGCTGCGCGAGAGACGGGGGGCACTTGAGGGTGGCAGTTTCACGGCCGTGGCGTTGGTGGGATTACGACCAGGGCGGTGCCGGCGCTACGCGCCGGCGAAACAGAACCGATCATCTGGCTCGACCTCGTCGAAGCGGACCTATCCCGTCTAGGCGCGGCGACCGGTTCGCCGGTCGGGCTCACTGGTTGCGGACGAAACTGTTGTCCGGCAACATGGTCCATGCCGTGCCGCTCGGCTCGACGTAGATGGTCTCGCCGTTGAAGCCGGTCCGGTAGTCGCCACCTGCGGGCAGGTGGGTGTAGTCGGGCAGGGTCGCCGGGGTGTCCGGCACTGACTGTGCGGCTACCATCTCGACTGAGCGCTGTTTCACATGCTCCTGATACATCGCTGCATGCTGGGTCGCGACTTCAAGGCCGTAGCCCTGCGCCAGCAGTTGTTGTGCGTACGGATCGAGGTTCGCGCCGTCGCCTCGACGCATCACGAAGGTCAGGCTGAGGATGACTATCAAGACGAAGATGAGCAGGCCGCCGCCGATGGCCGCCTTGGTCATCGTCTCCATGCCCTCTTCTGCAAGGGGGGGGGGGCCTGCATCGCTCTCGTCGGCCGTGCCGGCGCCGGGAGCGCCGCTGTCAGCCGCATCGGCCGCATCGAACACCTTGGTCACGGTCGACCTCCGGTCGAAGCCGTCCGAATCGACCGCTTCGACATCGATCTTGATCTGGTCGCCGAGACGCAGCCCGAGATTAGATTGTGCAACCACATCGAAGGCGCCGAACTCAGTCTGGAAGCCGAAGTCTGTGCAGACGTTGGTGATCGTGTTGCAGAG
>Ga0310122_10001063_pt1 | contig 17503 bp, 13 predicted proteins | sample CB6_Bottom_1051__FD_203503 | JGI IMG/M metagenome (GOLD analysis project Ga0310122, IMG submission 203503) | Marine microbial communities from Western Arctic Ocean, Canada - CB6_Bottom_1051 | ecosystem: Environmental > Aquatic > Marine > Oceanic | place: Canada: Western Arctic Ocean | collected...
GCACCCGTTCGCGCCGGTTGGCCAGGCGCTGGGCTACCATAAACTTTTTGAGCAACTCGAAGGCTGGCTGGCGGCAATCACCGGCTTCGCCGCCGTGTCGCTCCAGCCCAACGCCGGCTCGCAGGGCGAGTTCGCCGGGTTGCTGGCGATTCGCCGTTACCACGAAAGCCGCGGCGACACGCAACGCAACGTCTGCCTGATCCCGATGTCGGCGCACGGAACCAACCCGGCCAGCGCCGTGATGGCCGGGATGAAAGTGGTGCCGGTGACGTGCGGCCAATCCGCCGACAACGGCGACGTCGACCTCGACGACCTGCGCGCCCGCGCTGAAGAACACAGCGAAAACCTGGCGGCAATCATGGTGACCTACCCGTCCACCAACGGCATTTTCGAGCGGGGCATCCGCGAGATTTCCGCCATCGTCCACGAACACGGCGGACAGGTGTACATGGACGGCGCGAACCTGAACGCACAGATCGGCCTCACCAACCCCGCCAGCATCGGCGCGGACGTCTGCCACCTGAATCTGCACAAGACCTTCTGCATCCCGCATGGCGGCGGTGGCCCGGGCGTCGGGCCGATCGGCGTGGCGGGGCATCTCGTGCCGTTTCTGCCGGGCGATCCGCTGGAGGAAAACAGCGGCGCAGTCGCGGCAGCGCCCTGGGGCAGCGCGGGCATCCTTCCAATCTCGTGGATGTACATCGCGATGATGGGAACGGAGAACCTGACCAAGGCCACCCAGGTGGCCATCCTAAACGCCAACTACATCGCCCAACAACTTGCCGACACGTTCCCGATCCTGTACCGGGGCAAAAACGGACTAGTGGCCCACGAGTGCATCGTCGATTTGCGGCAGTTCGGGAAGGTCGCAGTCGAGGATGTGGCCAAGCGGCTGATGGATTACGGTTTTCATGCCCCAACGATCTCATGGCCGGTCGCCGGGACGATGATGGTCGAGCCGACCGAGAGCGAGCCGAGGGCGGAGTTGGATCGTTTCTGCGACGCGATGATCTCCATTCACGCCGAGATCATGGCGATAGAGAACGGAGAGGCGGACGCGGAAAACAACCTGCTCAAGAACGCGCCGCACACGGCCGACGACGTGGCGGGTGAATGGAACCGGCCGTACAGCCGCGAACAGGCGGTGTTCCCGGTAACGGGATTGCGGGAGCACAAATACTGGCCGCCGGTCAACCGCATCGACAACGTCCACGGCGACCGGAACCCGGTCTGCACCTGCGAAGGGATGGACGCCTACGCGGAGTAGGCCAGGTGCCTGGCCAAGGGCGTCACTCCAAAATCACACGAAAGTATTTCCACGCCTCCGCGGGATCGGCCGGGAACGGGCTGGCAGCGCCTTCGACAGCCTGCCAGCTTTTCAGGTCGGTACTGGACTGCAGCACGCCTCCGCCAACCCACTCCACGGTTAACTCACCATTACCGCCCCGCGCAACAGAAAGGATCGTAGGATCGTTCACCTCGTTGACCGTCAATGTGAACGCTGTCGAGTCCTGATCCACTCCATCGCTGACAGAAATGGTGATGACAGTCTCGCCGTGGGTATTTGCGCTGGGCGTGATGGTCAAGGTTCGCTCGGAGCCGTATGGATCAATGGCAATCCCTTCCACAGGCAACAGCGCCGGGTTGGTTGATTCAGCGCTCATCTCGAGCAGGGATGAACCCGACTCGAGATCATCGATCAGGACAGCCACTTCCCCGGTTCCATTCTCATTAATGGTCAGGTCATCGATCGGTTCGATGGTTGGCGGCGAGTTGTAGAGCTCACCATCGATCTTTAGATTTCTGTATATTCCAACCTTGTTCCCCTCATCCCAGATGCTGTCCCAGTAGCCGAAATAACCGAACCGATGCTTGCTTCCCTCCGGCATGGGCAGGTTGGTGAGCAGGACAATCTCACGGGTTCCCTCGACGATTTTTTTTCCAGTCTTGAACACGGTTGCCGTGATTCTTGCCGTGACATCCTCGAGGGCCGCCTTGTCCTCCTCCGTCGGGGTGGAAAACGCCAGTCCCATCCTGACCCACTTGGAGCCGTCGTGCGAGCCCTTGCCAGACAAGGCGGAATCGATGGTCGCCCGCGCAGGCGAGCCGTTCAACTCGAACAATCCGTCGAGCGACCGGTTGGCATCGAGGTCATCGGTCAGAAAAGAAACCGTGCCCACCTGAAAACCGTCGTAATGATTGAGCGTAAAAGAGATACCGACACCGGACTCGGAATCCAACCAGCCGATCACGCCGCTGACACCATCGTAAACATCCTCGGCACCGACAAGCATGACCTCGTCGGAGACCGTGTACACGCCCGTGCCGGGTTGATGCCGCTCCGAGTACCATGCAGCACACAAAGCCGGGTTCGTGAACTTGCCGGCTTGTGCCATCTCAAGATGGCCGATCGCCCACCGGCCATTACGCGTCACCACAGTCAAGTCGATCTCGGCGCCACCCTCGTTGAGCTTGTTTTCAATCTTGGCCAAATGTTTGAGATCCTTCCCACCGTTCACGAGAACGGGCTTGGCCGTGAGCATCGCTGCCCCGGCGAGCAACCCGGCGGCAAAACAACTAAGTTGTTTCAATTTCATGGAAAAAGTCAGTGCGCCGGAACTCGGCGGCTCGGTGAAACTATTCAGCGGTAATCGCCCCGTCAAGCGGCCTTGACCAGACGCTTGGCCAAGCGTGAAATATCATCTGCCCAAAAAACGCTGGAACGACCCGCCGAACAGCCCCTCGACATCACGCTGAATCTCCACCTCGCTTGGCTCCCAGCCGGTGGCGGCCAGGTTCAGGTACTTCTCCCTCAGCACGCCGGCGATGATCTCCCGTGAGTGGTCCCACTTGTAAATAATCTGGTCAAGCACGCGGGCGTCAGAGTGCTGCGCGGTGAAACTCATGCCGATCAGGTCGAGCCGCATGCGCGTCATCTCCTCGATCACATTCGGAATGTTGGTGAACCACCAGCAGCCGAAGACATGCAGATTGCGGAACTTGCGGGCAATGACGCACAACTCATGCTGACTCTCGCGAGACAGCACCGTGCAGAGGAACTTGTTGTCGGGATGGCCCGAGCAGAGGTTCTCGAGGCTGGCCAAGTCCGGCTTGCCGACGCCGTCGCCGGCCAACTGCAACGCCGCGTTCACGCCGCGCTTAACGCCGATCATCAGCGCAAAGGGCAGGCCGCTCTCCCTGCAGAACGGCAGTATCGCTCCGTCGACCAGAGTCGAGCATTGCGTGTCGGCCGGGTACTCGAACGCCGGCGGCAGCGACACCATCACGTACAGCGCGTCCATGCGCTTGGCCCAGTCGCGCAGGAACCGCTGCACCTCCTCCATCGTTCTACCGGAGAAATCTGTCTGCACCTCATAGCCGGCCCCGGCCAGGCGCAGCACGGCGGTATCCCACTCGAGCAGCAGCGGGTCAATCCGCAGCGCCGAGGTGAATCGTTCGTCCCGCTCGAAGCCGGCGTCCCACAGGGACGTCTCCAGCCCGTCGAACGGCGAGTTGGTCATGCAGATCGTCCTGACCTTGGCCAAGTCCATGCAGCGCGTGATGTAGTCGCCCGAGTCCTGCTCGGCGAACCACTTGCGGATCGATGGCAGATCGCGCTGGTTGGCGTCCAGGCCAAGCCGGTTGAGCACCGTCAACACCCCCCGGCACGCCTCCGAGAGCGGCGAATTCTCGACAAACAACGCGTCCCAAATCATCTGCGCCTGTTCCTCCCTGGCCAAGCGCCAGAACGCCTCAAAGCCGATGTCGAAATGCCGGAACGCCTCGGCGACGAGGTAGTGATACACCAACTGGTCGTCGATTCCCCAAAGCAGCAACTCGCCGAACGCAGGGTCGTAGAGATGCGTGTGAATATCGTACACCCTCGTCTCGCGAACCGTCTGGCTGACTACGGCGGCAATGGCCTCCCGCTTGGCGTCAGGAAGTATGCTGCTCATTGATCAAACATCGCAGATGCGCACACCCTGCTCAAGCGAGGCGAGTTTGTCCTTGCGCTTGGGAATGAATTCCTGCCCAACGTGGCCCTTGTAGCCGGTGGCGAGGATTGCCCGCATGATCGCCGCATAGTTCAGCTCCTGCGTCTCGTCAATCTCGTTGCGGCCGGGGTTGCCGCCAGTGTGATAGTGGTAAAGGTACTTGTGATTATCCCGGATTGTGCGGATGACATCCCCTTCCATAATCTGCATGTGGTAAATGTCATAAAGCAGTCCGAAACGCTCCGACCCGATTGCCTGGCAGAGCGCGACACCCCACGGTGTGCGGTCGCACATGTAATCTTTGTGGTCGACGCGGCTGTTGAGCAGCTCCATCGAGATAGTCACGTTGTGTTTCTCGGCGATGGGCAGGATGCGCTTGATGCCGATGGCGCAGTTTTTCAGGCCGGTCTCGTCGTCCATGCCGTCGCGGTTGCCGGAAAAACAGATGAGGTTTTTCAGCCCGGCATTGGCGGTCTCCTTGATGCGCTGCCCGTAAACCTCCACCAGCGTGTCGTGATGCTCCAGCCGGTTGAACGCCTTGCCAATACCGCCGACCCTGGTTTTGCCGTCCTTGAGCGTGCCGGTTGGGAAACTGACCATGGCGCACATCAGGCCGTGCTTGCGCATCGTCGGGAAATCGGACGGGTCGAGCAACTCGACCGACTCCATTCCGAGACTGGCCGCCTTTGCCGCCAATTTCTCCAGGCCGGTACTTCCGTAGCACCACTTGCAGACCGAGTGACGGATATTGCCCTTCACTTTGCCTTCAGCCGCATGGCCACGCGCTGGGAGGGTCAGGACCGCACCCACGGCGGCAGTGCTGCCAGCGATCGATTTAAGCGCCGTGCGGCGCGAGAATTTGGTACTGTTCATGGTTTAAGTATGACACGCCGACTAAACGAAAAAACGCCCTCGACTGTCAATTGTTTCGGAGATGGGTGAGGACTGCCGCGCTTGAACAAGCGCTCGGGTTTATGGACTAGGCTGAGTCACCTTGCCGTAGGGTTTCCAAAGACGACTATTTCCTTTTTGGTACCCATATGTCTTGAACTTCTGCTTGCTCCACGTCTCAACACGCGCATCCCCCATCAGAATATTTCCAAGCCCAGATGTTTCTCTAGGATTCCCTTGACCGTTTACGCCAAACCCGCCTCCGGAGCCCCTATGACGAGTGGCTAGGACGTCCCACGTATTGGGCCATATATGGCCGTCGTTGAGAGGAGCATCCAATGCTTCTTCCATGAAAGTGAACGACTTGTCGGGCTCTACCCAACTAGCGTATTTTGCATTGTATACTCTCGGGTTTCTATCGTCCATTCCAGGACCGCTGATGGCATAACTGAAGTCCTTCCAGGTTGACCATTGACCTGGTCTCTTGAGCGCTATCTTGTCTGTGGGACAAAGGTAGATATCCTGGTTTTTTAAGTAAGGATAAATCGTCCCTGTGGTAATATCCCAAGATCGGTTGTACCGCTGGCCGTTGGGCTTCTTGCCGTTAACAACCTGTTGCGACGACTTATTCCGAGTACTCACCAGCCATTCATGCATATGAGGCAAATGGTCATCATTGTCATCCGTATAATAAATCATTGTTAGACCAAACTGCTTCAGGTTGTTCATGCAACTTGTCAACCGAGCTTTTTCCTTGGCCTTAGCCAAGGCGGGCAGAAGCAGTCCGGCCAAAATCGCGATGATGGCGATCACTACCAGCAATTCGATCAGTGTGAATGCATCTTGTTTCCGGTATCGGTTTGTTTTCATTGGCAATTTCAAGGGTCCGAGTCGGGAATCTACGCCTGCTTGATGAAGCCGTCAACCAACAAACTAGCTGTTTAACCAAATAAAAAGGCGATCCACTGGGGATCGCCTTGAAAAATGAAATAATCAAGTAGCCTAACAACTACCTTTTTCGGGCCGATGCCCGATCCTGCATCCAAGCCACATCGGGGTTATTGGGAGATGCGACATTCAACGACATCCCTTTTCTGCCGTCAAAACTGGCTGGAACAATGGTTCGTTTGTCTATCCATTTTTTGATTTCTGCATGGCCATCGCCAAAACCAAAACCACAGGCGCCATTATGATAGCTGGCCGGGAAGTCGATGATGCGTGCTCCTCCATCGCGGGCATCGCATTTTACCGCAAACGCGGCATCATTGATGCTGTTGGGGTGCTCATCCAAAAAGACAAACAAATTGGAAGGACCGGGCCTACCCATTTCACCATCATGTTTGTAAGTGAGAAACTGCGAATAAGGCAGCCATTGACCAGCACCTCCATTGGGTTTTTCAGTTGGATTACGCCCAAACGATTGGCTCATGGAAATACTGCGGACCCGTGGCACGGCCTTCCGTGAAATCGTCACGAAACTCCTGTCCGCCGGGCATTTGAAGACTTCTGCATTTTGCAAATATTTACCAAGTAAAGCACCTCTCTTCGGGTCCAGTAACAAAGATGTATCCGTATTAGCCAAGTTACCGGCACTGAAGTTTAAATTGCCGGGCACCCAAACAGTCCCAGTAGAGGGATTCCCCAAGCAGCCGGCCAAAAAGCCTTCGTTGTCTCCGGCATACATCAGCCAGGCAAGGACAACTTGCTTGTTGTTACTCATGCAACTAATCCCGTTAGCCTTGGCCTTGGCCTTGGCCAAAGCTGGCAGGAGCAAACCGGCCAAAATCGCGATGATCGCGATCACCACCAACAACTCAATTAGAGTGAAACCGTCTTTTTTATTTTTGGTTTTCATGACAAATTTATCGACAACAAAAGCGGCCCGGCCGACTCTTGGAAGCAGCAAAACCTTACTTTTGAATCAACGCAGAAGTTCGCTCCTGCATCCACACGATGTCCGGACTACGAACCCCACCCTTCATCGCCGGGCCGGGTTTATCCAAGTCAGTTCCGGGCCAAACCCATTTGTGAATCTCAGAGTGGCCATCCGCAAAGGCAAAGCCAGCGGCCATGTTGTGGTAGGTTGCCGGCCAGTCGATCATGCGGAAGTTGGGAGCTCCTGGCCCAAGTGTTGCAAACCCTGCATCGTTTATGCTCCTGTGATTTTCATCAACCAGCATGTACGTGCTCGACGCTCCGGGCTGATTAAAGTCACTCATCTTCCCATACGTCCACCAAGTCTTGCCCCGAGTATGACCATGACTGCCATCTAGCCAGGGGCCGTGAACCGCCTTCTTGGACTTTGAATCGTGGGGGTAGGTTCCCACCGCCTGGCTCATGGAAATGCTCCGGTAACGGGGAATTTTCTTGGACTTCCCGTCTTCCCTAACTGTGTATGTGCTGGGATCCGAGGGACAGCGCCAAACGGTGATATTGCCACCAAGGTAGGGTGCAATACGATTCCATTGCCAAGGCCTGACTCCTCGCAAGTTATAGGCCGCTATGTCGCCGGGGGTTGGTCCGGTCATCATAAAACGGGCATTGGTGGGATTCGATGCCTGACCACTGCACCAGTTTTTCCAAGGGGATGAATTGCCGTCGTCATGATTTGGGGGGATTAAGTCCTCCTCATCCCCCGCATACAGGTGGAATGACTTAATCATCTGGCTGGTGTTATTCATGCAGTAGATGCCATGTGCCTTGGTCTTGGCCTTGGCCAAGGCCGGCAACAACAGACCAGCCAAAATGGCGATGATGGCGATCACCACCAACAACTCAATCAGAGTGAAACCGCTTTTTTTGTTTTTGGTTTTCATGACAAATTAATACCGTGAAAAAAAAACGTTCAGAGGGCGTTGCCGCTCTTCCTATTCGTGGCATAGTGCTCCTTCATGTACATGATATCCCGATTATCCGAATCTGAGAAACCAAAACTAAAAGTACCGGGCCGCGAAGCTGTTCCCACAGTCCCTTTAGCTGCGGTTTTTGTCTTTGAAGAAAGCCACTTTTTGGTGGTCGCATGACCATCCGCCCAACTTAAGGTGCTGTAATCATTATGCCATGGGGCAACCGGATCAATCCAGCTATTCCCAGCACCCATACTAATAATCCATGATCCCATGTTGTATTGGCGGGGATCGGATTCCTCCACGTAAACATACTTGTCTGACGGACTTTTGACTTGGGAAATCTTTTTGATGGACAGGCCCTGTTGCTCCCCATTCATACCTCCTGCGCCGGAATAACTGACATAAGTCAAAGTTGGTGTTCTGGAGTTAATCCGTTGATCTCCCGGGCAGTGGTACACTCCAGTATCACCTGTATGTGGAAAAAGTAACCCCTTACGAAGCCCCTCCTTCTCTGACTCTATCTCGCGCTGTCTGGAAGATATTTTTCCCATTTGCTGGGCCCTCTCACGGGGTATCGCCTGAGGCCCCCACCACCAATCACCCCGGCCGTAGGTTGACCCGCCACAAAGCTTGTCATCGTTTTCCATCGCATACATCGTCCAAGCCAGAGCCAGTTGCTTTTGATTATTCTGACAGGCCGCACCCGTTGCCAGACTTTTAGATTTTGCCAGTGCGGGCAAGAGCAAGGCAGCCAAAATGGCGATGATAGCGATTACAACCAGCAGTTCTATGAGCGTAAATCCGGAGGAAGTGCGATTTTTTTTCATAAGTCCTCTTAGTAGTCAAAAGCAGTCCGTGAAATCTGCCTCTTAGCCAAGCGGCTGTCAACCGTGAATCGGGCGAAAATCAGAGGTCCAGCGGGCCGATCATCTTGTCCCCTTCCATCTCGTAAATGCCCACCAAATAGTCGTTTTCGAGCACTTCGCCCACCTTCAACTGGCCCATGAGGGTGATCGGCTGATCCATGATCGGCTGGACGCCATCCCCCGCCATCCTGATGTTGATCCACTCGTTGATCTTGGGCACGGTGCCGAAGCAGCACATCGACTGGTCCCGCATGATCAGCAGTTCCGTGACCAGTCCGTTCTCCACCTTGAGCGGCAGCATGAAGCCCCGGATGGCCACCGGCTTTTTGTCGAGCAGCTTGATGCGAGCCGGGATTTGAGCGTTTAGTTTGGCCAACTCCACCTTATTGGTCACCGGGTCGAGCGGCACCTCGTACGCGAACGACGCCAGCTTGTCGAAGGAAACCCCCTCGTAACCTTCAATCACTTCGGGCAGCAAAGCGTCCCTGGCCTCAACGATCGGCTGGACCAGCTCAACCAAATTTGGGGGCGGCTCCGTTGCAGCGGCGAGCGGTGCTTCATCATCCGACGGCTTGGGCGATTCTTCCGGCTCTGGAGACCCTTCAACCGGATCGATCTCCTCGATCAACTCGATACCGCCACTCAGGCTGTCGAGTTCATCCCGTGTGGGAGCCGGTTGCTCCGGGCTTGGTTTGTCGACAAAAACCTTGTACCCCGCAATCACGACCAACGCCGCAATCACGGCCTTCAGCACGTACCCTTTCCACAAACTCGGTTTTTCCTGTGTGCTCATTTCAGTTACCCTTCGGATAGTTGAACGCTATGCTTCGATAGACCGTGCCCCGAACGCTCACCTCTGGCAAGACCGCATCGAACGACCCCGCGCCAGCCAGCCAATCGGCCCTGGCCACGAACTGTGACGTGTCGCCGACGGTCTCGCCGGTGCCGGCGTTGGCCACCGCCGCGAAGGTCAGCCTGGCCTCGCCATCCGGCAGCTTGGCCAAGACCACGAACGACTCCGCCTTGATGCGCAGATACCGCTCCATGTGCGGCTTGAAAAACCAGGCGGTGACCGTTCCCGCCTCGGCGTCCACCAAAAACTCGATGTGCGCCTCCTCGTCACCCAGCGTCACACCCGCGCCCCCATGCGGCGAATCGTGATGGTGCGGCCCGGCTTCCGAGTGGTCGTGGCCACCGCCGCACCCCGCTTGGCCAAGCGCAACCAAGGATGCGAGAATCATCCAACTTATCAACTTAATCATCACTCAGGAAATGGGGGTCAGGTTTTCGGCCACGTCAGTGCGGTACGCCTTGGCCGCCGGGACCAGCCCGGCCAGCGCGCCCAGACCCAGCATCGCCAACGGTGCCCAGACCATCACCGGCTGAAACTCCAGCGGGTTGAGCACGATGCCGGTTTCCTGCCGGATAAACCAGGCGGCGGCGCTCATGATGACATAATACACCCCAAACCCGGCCACCGCGCCCAGCGCCGCGATGCCGCTGGCCTCCAGCACTACGATGGCAAAAATCGTCGATCGCCGCGCGCCCAGCGCCCGCAGAATCGCGATCTCACGGCGGCGCTCGTTCATCGAGTTGTAGATGCTTGCGAGGATCGATCCCGCCGCCACCAGCGCCACGAGCAACGCCACCGCCCGCAGCACCATCTCGACCGGGGCAATCTTGTTGAACAGCTTCGACATCGTGTCAGCGATGGGCCAGGCGAACGTCATCACGTCGCCCTGCAGGTTGAACTCCTGGCTCATCATCATGCCGCTGCTTTTGCCGCGCAGTTTCACCAGCACGGCGCTCACATCCGACGCCGTCTCGGCGTTGTGCCCCGCCATGTTTTGCAGCCCGGCGATCGGGATCCAGATCACCCGGTCCGCCGGCGTGTTGCTCGGCTCCATGACACCCGACACGACATACGTCTCGGCGTGCTGTTTGTTCTTCTCAAAAATCAGGCCGTGATACGGATGAAACGTGTCGCCCACTTTCAGCTTGAGCCGTTCGGCGGCGAAACTGCCCACCACCGCTTGTTTCTTACTCGGGTTGAACAGGTACCCGGCGCGCACGGCGTACTTTTTGCCTTCGCGATACTCGACATCGAACAGGTTCGTCGTCACGCCGACCAACCGGTAGCCGTGGTAATTATCCCCTACCGCGATCGGCACCGCAGTGGCCACGCGCCGGTCGGCGGCGATCCGTTCGTACTGCACCCACGACAGGTTGCCCGGCGACGCCTCGAGATGAAAAATGGAGTTGAGCACCAGTTGCAGCTTGGAGCCGCGCGCGCCGAACACGCCGTCAAAGCCGGAGTCCACCCCTGTAAAGCTTGCGCGCGCCTGATCCTTGACCACCCACACGCTCATCAGCAGTCCGCTGGCCAGCGCAATCGAAAATGCGGTGATCACCGTGGACAGCATGTGCTGCCGCAGACTGCGCAGGACGATTTGCAACAGGCTCACGGCTTGGCCTCCCCCGCGCCTGGCCAAGCGGCCGCCCGGTTGATGTCCGCCAAGTCGCGGACGTTGTCGAATTGACCAAGCACCCCCCGGTCGTGGCTCACGAGAAGAAGCGCCGCGCCGTTCTCCTGGCACGTCTCACGAATCAGGCCAAGCGACTCGGCGGCGCTGGCGGGGTCAAGGTTGCCGGTCGGCTCGTCCGCCAGCACCAGCTTGGGCCGGTTGGCCAAGGCGCGGGCCACGGCCACACGCTGCTGCTGGCCGGTTGAGAGTTGGCGGGGGAGATGATCCAGCCGTTGGCCAAGCCCAACGCGCTCGAGCAGCTCGCTGGCCCAGCGGCGATCCGCCCCCGGCCCGAAGCTCATCCCGAGCAGCACATTCTCGATGCAGGTGTAGCCCTGCAACAGGTTGAACGTCTGGAAAATGTAGCCGATCGTCCGTGCCCGCAGGCGATCCCGCCCGGCTTCGCCGGCCTCGGAGATCGGGCAGCCGTCCAGTTCAACGCGGCCTCCGTCCGGCTTCAAAATGCCGGCAATGAGGTTGAGGAACGTGGTTTTGCCGGAGCCACTGGTGCCGCAGAGGGCCGCCTGCTGCTCGGCATCAAGCGAGAAACGGGGCACGTCCACCACGGTCTGGACGGACCCGTCCGGTGTCCCGAAGCTCTTGCGCAGATTTTCGATATTCAGCAGCAACAGCGCGAGGATCAAGTTTTAAGTTTCAAGTTTCAAGTTTTCATTAGAAATAAACGCAGAGAGCGCAAAGGCGCGGAGGGCCGCAGAGAGAAATTCTAGGTTCTTCTTGTTGATTCGCGGTTTTAAGAAGTTTCCGGTCTCAAGTGGGCAAAGGCGGCTTGGGCACAAAAAAAGCCCTTCCATAATGGAAGGGCTTTGTAATCCAACTTGGTTGGAAATTAGAACTGGTAGTACAGGTTCAATGCGAAGCCGGCACTGTCGCCGCGCTCTTTATGGCCTGTTTCAATGTTATACTCCAAGCGCGTGAGAACATTGTCCCAGATGGAGTAACCCAGCGTGGCAGTCCACATGGCCGAGCTGTCGCCATCACTATCGATCGTGTCATAACGACCCGCAAGTGAAACGTCATCACTAACGTCCCAAACCGCATAGAGAGCCACTGCGTCAGAATCGCTTACGGCTCCATGTTTGGTGCGATCGTCATAAGCAACGCCCAAGGAGACCCCTTCGATCGGGCTGGCTACGGAAGCACCCACATATAAATGTGAATCCTCATCGTCGTTGGAACTACCGCTCGCGGCACCGTCCACATAGCCGACGTACACCGTGCTTCCAGCCAGGAATCCCAAGTTATCGGGAACCGTAGCCTCAACACCTACCATGTAGGTAAAGTTGTTGTCAGCAACGTCACTGGCTGTGGTCCCTAGCGTACTGCCAAATGAATTGGCCAAGCCGAATGAAAAGTTGAGGCCGTCAGTCAACGAAGTGGACACCAACGCACCCGTGTGTGTAAGCGGTCCCAATCCATAACCGTAGGAACGGCTCACATTCGGGTTGGAAGCGCTGGCTTCAGTTTCGTAACCAACGATCGAGTCGAACAGGCCGACGGTCAGGTCGATCCCGTTGCCGAACGGCAAGTTCAAGCCAATGTTAGCATTCTTAATGAGGAAGCCATCATCGCCCGACCCAAAGGCATCAGCACGATTACCCAGTAGCAGATCCACATTGAAGCCTGCGCTGTAGTCACCCTCGCCGAGCGGGCTACTGATAGCCAAACTGGCGCCGTTTGCGACGAATCCTTGATCGCCGATTTTATTGTTTCCGCTGAGGTTTCCATTGTAGGAAACTTCAGCAGATCCACTGATAACGGTCGACGACAAAGCCGTCAACACGCTGTTTTCCTCTGCCTGAGCAGCCGAAGCGAGACTGACAACGCCAGCGGCGGCCAGACCCATGGTCCATTTGTTCATTTTCATTTTGTTCAGTTCCTCCTGAGAACTAGTTTGTTTTTGTTTACGTAAACCACACCGGCTTTCACCGGTGCTTTGAGGGGTTACAACCGGTTACCCCTCGCACGCTCAGAAGAGCGTACTTGCGGGGGAAATTAGTGACCCTAAAGAGTGGGGGCAAGCGTTTTTATTGGTTTTTTTACAAAATGTGGGTTTTTTTTGCTCGAAAACGCGAAATATGGTCAAAAAAGGGGTTTTTTGAGGGAATCCTGTGAATTTCTTGTGAATAAAAAGTTAAAAGATTTGCTCCTGCAACAATTAGAAAATCACGTTCTTGTGGGCACACAACTTATTGTGGCTCTTCTTGTCTGACACCACAACCAGCAGATTCAACTGATTCTTTTCAGATGATCTCAGAAAAGCGCCAACAATGGGATTAGCACATTGCCACCGGCGCATCGGGAATCTTGCAGTTGCGAGAGAAATCCTTAATTTGTCCACGTGCAATTGGATTTTTTGGATGCCTTGCTGAAGCCGAACACCGGGATTCATTCCATCTCTGAAACAGCCGTGATGATTGGCCAATCCAAGTTGCCGTTGCTATGCGTTCGCAATAAACGCGCCAAGCGTTACATCATCCGACTTCTACCGGAACGAGTGCTCCGGGTTACCATTCCCCGTGGTGGCTCCAGAAAGGAGGCGCTCCGCTTTGTGTCGAAAAACTTTGCCTGGGTGGAAAAACAGTTCCTGTCCATGCGCCTTCAGGATTCATTGTTGCCGGACGATGAGAGCCAAGCAGTGGGAACGGTGCTCTTCAGGGGAAGGCGGGTTCTGGCTCGGAGGGTGAGGGAGGATGAGAGCTTGGCCTGTTTTGCCAGCCAACTTGACAGGGGCTTGAGTGTAACAGGGAGTTCTCTCCGTGACGCCGTGGAGACCATGCTGCATCGCTTGGCCAAGGTGGAACTCCCCGAGGCCACTTTCCGCTTGGCCAAGGTTCACGGGTTCAATCCCGGGCGAGTAACCATCCGAAACCAGAAGACCCGCTGGGGCTCATGCTCCAGCACGGGTGCCATCTCTCTAAACTGGCGCTTAATTCAAGTGCCGGCTTTTGTCCGGGACTATGTCATCCTCCACGAGTTGGTTCACCTCGATCATTTGGATCATTCAACACGGTTCTGGGAGCGCTTGGCCAAGACTTGCCCAAATCTCAATGCTGCCGAGGCATGGCTCAAGCTGCACGGCAACAGGATCTGCTAGGGTTCAACCGGCTGGCGCTGCCCCTTGGGGAAAAGTAGTCCGGGCAAAAAAAACACCCGGATGAGTCATCCGGGTGCTTCGTTTAATTTTTAGCAGAGCCTTATCCCTTGACGCGAACCAAACGGAAGAAGGCCTTGGTTCCGCAGTTCTTCTCCACGTGGATACCCTTGCCCACCGTGGATTGAATCGGCTCCCAAACGCCTCCTCTGCAATCGCTGTTACGCTCCAGCATCAAGCCGGGTGACCCGGGCCAAATCACGTACAGGTCCTTACCCCTCTGGAAGATCTGGTTAACCGCCATCTTGGCAATATCAGAACCGCCGGATGAGTTCGCGTCGTAAAGCGTGTAGGTCCAGCTCTTGGTAAAGACACGGTCACCGCCCACAAGCTCAAAGGCCAACGTCACGGTCATTGCATTGTCTGTGCCAGCTGCCAGAGTCTCATATCCGAGGAATAAACCTGGAATAGTATCCGGATCAGCATTTTCAACCAGATCAACCTTGGCCTGCAATCCCCGCCTACCGGTCGATACCTGCGCGTTAGCAGTGACATTCACGCCGTTGACAGTGATGGATCCGGTTGCGAGATCGATCTGGTCTTCTCCGCCTATGGCCCAAATCTTGATCTGATGGGTGATTGCCGCTGTAGTGGAACCCTCAACGGGTCTATTCAGCGTAATATCGGGCAAGCTGAATACCTTGACTTCAGCCGAGGCCTCCGCCTGGCCGCCGTTGGAACCGGTCACAACCACGCTGTAAGTACCAGCCGCGCCTTTCGCAACACTGCTCAATGCCAGGTCTGCACCAGTCTCGCCATCGATATTGGCCCCGTCTTTCTTCCACTGATAGGTGACATCACCAGGACCGTAGCCAGCCGCACTGAGCGTGACTGACTCACCCACTTCAAGTTCCGAACCACTCGGGGAAGTCGTGAACCCAGTCTCAAGGACATAATCGATCGCCTGCCCGATGGCAGTCGAATCATCCGTTGACGAGACAAATGCTCTCCTCTCGGGAGCCGCCGCGCCACTCGGCAGGGCCGCGCCCTCGGCGTAGGTGGCATTGTCCGCAGCACCCCAGTCCGCCTGTAGGCCCGGGTTGATCACCACCAAGGGAATATTCGCTGTCTCGAGGAAATCAACATTCACACCAGCTGTCACCTTGGCGCCAAAGTTGTCCAACACAACGGAATCAGTATCCCTATGTAACCTCCAAGACTGGGCAAAGAGCTTCGCGGCAAAGTCATCAGTGTTATTACTGCTACCTGTCTGGTAGATCATCCAACCGGACGCATCCTTCTGCCAGAAATCATCGTAGCTGCTACCGACCACATCGGTTCCACTCAGAACCAAGGCGGCCCGGTTACCCACGTTGAGCTCATTTCCAGTCACCCCGCTGAATTCAACGGTCCAAGTCACTGTGTCCGGCAATTCCACGTTGATCCCATCCACCTGGTAGGTTTTGTAGCCCTCTGACAACGTGATCGGATCACTTGTGAAGAGCAGCGTTCCCGGAGTTTTGTCTCCCGTAACGTTCGCTGAAAGTTTCGCTGCAAAATCTCCACCTTCAGATCCACTGTCAGGCTGGTATAAAGTCCATCCCGCAGCATCATTTTGCCAGAAGTCATTGAGACTACTTCCAACAACATCGGTTCCACCCAACACAAGCCCCGCAGTACTTCCGGTGCTAAACTCAACCGTCCAAGTCACCCTATCGGGTAGACTTACAGTTCCTATATCCGAAACCGTGTAAGTTTGATATCCATTTTTCAAACTAATGGCATCACTGGTGTAAAGCAACGTACCCGGTTTCTTCGCTCCATAATCCGTTGAGTCGAAGGTCCCTGTTCCGTAAACGTCTCCGTCATTGGCATAAATCCGCAAAGTGGCCGTTCCTTGTGCCACAGCTGCCACAGCAGCCACAGCTGCAGTTTTTATAGTCGTGCCATCAGCTTCATAAGTTGCTGCAACTGCATCAACTGCTGTGACTGACTCAACGGAATCTCCGTAGGCCTCAAACGAGAACTCACCCAAGTTTTTGTCTCCGCGATTGACATTAATTAAATCAATTTCATCGCCAAACTCGGTGCCGGCCGTGTAATAGACCTCGTACGTCTCACTTTGGGAGTGATAAAGCACATCAATGTCACTGCCATCGTTGGCGTAAATCCGCAACGTTGCAAAAGGAGGTGGTAACGCTGTGACAGCCGCCACCCCTATCACCTCTGCAACCGCGTCCACTGCTGCAACCGCGGCCACCCCTATCACCTCTGCAACCGCGTCCTTTGCCGCAACCGCTGCAACTGCTGCCACTGCTGCCGTTTTTAAGTCATTAAGATTATAGCCCGACGGCAATGTAGCAGCATTTACATAATAAGTTGCTTCGACACCTACAACCGCGTCCACTGCTGCAACCGCGGCCTCTGCTGCAACCGCGTCCACTCCTGCAACCGCTGCAACCGCTGCAACTGCTGCAACTGCTGTAACCCCTTCCACTGCATCTCTTGGCGCAGGAGATGAAGCTATCTCTGCATAGGCCTCAAAATTAATCTCGTTCAACAGCCGTGAGCTGCCGCCAAGATTTATTTCATCACCAAACTCGGTTCCAGTCTTGTAGTAAGCTTCAACTGAATCGCTCGTCGAGTTGTAGATCACTTCCCCTGTGTTGATCCAGAAATCGTCAAAACTGGAACCTACTGAGGGCGGATTATTGTAGACCAACCCGGCTTGATCCCCGGCAATGTTGCCCACACCGAAGAATTGAACCGTCCAGGTGATGGTTTCCGGCACTTCTATCAGCAACCCGGTCACATTCACACTGTTGTAACCTGCAGCAATCGCAATCGGATCACTCACATAGAGCAATGTTCCTGGTTGTTCATTAACACCGGACGTACCAGCGCCATCATTGGCATAGATGCGGACCAAAGCCTTTTCATCCCCGTCAGCCGTGAAGTCGCCGTAATACTCGAAGGTCAGGCTGTCCAACAACCGGTTGTTCAATCCCAGATTCACCTCGTCGCCAAACTCCTTCACGCTGGCATAATAGGCAGCACCGGTGGCAGCATTTTCATAAACCGTCGAGCCGGAAGTAGCCACACTGGGTGACACAACCGCCATGAGGCGACCCTCAACATCGGCTGCACTGGCATCAGCGGCCGTTGCAGTAACCACTCCGTAACCCTTGGAAGTCAGGATACCCTTGACGGCCGTATCACTGGCCGACAAGGCGTCCGCCCCGGTGACCAGTACAACCTCACCACT
>Ga0310122_10001064_pt1 | contig 17499 bp, 20 predicted proteins | sample CB6_Bottom_1051__FD_203503 | JGI IMG/M metagenome (GOLD analysis project Ga0310122, IMG submission 203503) | Marine microbial communities from Western Arctic Ocean, Canada - CB6_Bottom_1051 | ecosystem: Environmental > Aquatic > Marine > Oceanic | place: Canada: Western Arctic Ocean | collected...
AATTATTAATACTTTTTCTGTTAGAATCTATTGTATTTAAATTAATACAAGGTTTTTAAATAGATATATTTGTTGTGCCAAACTTGTTGTGAAGCAGGGACGGAAAGCCATGGGTCTTAACTTTTTAAGATTGCCAGGTTACCAAAATTGAGGAAACTCATTTTCACAACTATTTTATTTTTATATCAAAAGGAACAGATAATGAAAAATTTTTTAAAAGGTACTTTAGTTACATTTTTAGCAACAATGGGTGGAGGTTTAGCTTTTGCAGATTCTGTTAGTGAATCAAGTTTCCATGCTGGTATAACAGCGGGAACATTAGGTGTAGGTATTAATTTATCAACTCCTATCAGTGATAGTTTTTCAGCTAGATTAAATGTGAATGGCTTACAGTATAGTCATACTTTGGATGTTGATGATGTTAGTTATGATGGAGATATCGATTTTAAAAATGCTGGTCTCCTAGTGGATTATTTCCCATTTGAAAGCACATTTAGAGTAAGTGGTGGGGTTTATTATAATGGTAATGAATTTGATGGTAGTGCTACTCCTTTTGGAGCAGAAGAAATAACAATCGGTGATGATATATATACTGCTTCTGAAGTTGGTAAATTAAATACACACGTTGAATTTGATAATGTTGCTCCATATCTTGGTATTGGATGGGGAAACAATTCTAATGAAAAAGGTTGGGGATATTCTATTGACCTAGGTGTTATGTATCAAGGTTCTCCAAAAGTAGATTTAAATGCTGATTTAAATCCATTAATCATTGGAACTCCTATTGAAGATGAAATCAATGATAACCTTGTTGTTGAAACTCAAAAAATTATTGATGATGTAGAAGATTATAAATTCTATCCAGTAGTAATGATTGGTGTAATTTACAAATTTTAAAAAAACAAAGTCTCCTTCTATTACGATACTTCAGTATTAAGAGTATATCAAAATGTCTTATTCTCAAAACCTTATAAAATATATAACTTTATAAGGTTTTCATTCCTCACTGAGAAGTGAATATGTATCTTAATGGCTAAGATGAAAGTTCCGCTACAAGATAAAGGTCCTCACTCCAGAAGCATTTTTGGATCTCTTATAATAGTTTAAACACTTTACGCTAAAATACCACTCTTCATTGTCTCGCCAAAGAGCGTTGCAATCACCTGTATGTAGATATAGAAGGGTCATTGACTAGAACAGATTAGTTATCTGTCACACAATTAACTATAAAGGTCTCACTATGAGAAAAGAAATTCACCCAGATTACATGGAATGTGCTGTTGAATGTGCTTGTGGAAACGAGTTTGAAATCAGAACAAACAAAGCTGCAATGTCAGTAGATATTTGTAACGAATGTCACCCATTCTTTACAGGTTCAGAAAAAATTCTTGATGCTGCTGGTAGAGTAGATAAGTTTAAGAAAAAATACAACCTCGGTTCATAGAACTGTGTTGTACCTTTGTGCAAAGACTCAGTCTTTGTACACACTACAAAAATAAATTATGATTACTTTTATCCCCACTCCTATTGGAAACCCCCAAGATATTACCATTCGTGCGATGAGACTTTTTGAAAAAGCAACACTATTTTTATGTGAAGACACACGTCAGACCAAAAGGCTTTTACGTTTACTAGAAGAGCGTTTTGATATGACGTACCCCGAAGCAGAGTTTTACTCCTTCAATGAGCACAATGGACAAGCGAGACTTGATAGTCTAGGAGAGAGCTTTGAGGCTAAAGAAGTGGTGTATGTCTCAGATGCAGGCATGCCTGTCATCTCTGACCCCGGGCAACTGCTTGTGGCATATGCTCAAGAGAAGAACCTTAGGTATGATGTGCTGCCAGGAGCTTCTGCTGTAACCACTGCTTACGCTGCCTCTGGTTTTAAAGAAGGAAAGTTCTTATTTTATGCTTTTTTACCACATAAAGGTAAAGAACGTGCTTCTGCACTGGCAGGAGCGATGGACAATGGGTACAACACAGTACTTTATGAGTCTCCGCATCGTTTAGAAAAACTCTTAGATGAGATAGAAGCTTTAGATGAGAATAGAGAGATTTTTTTAGCCAAAGAGATAAGCAAAAAGTACCAAAACTACTACAGAGGCACTGTAAAATCTTTAAACGAAAGTTTTAAAGATCTCACCATTCGTGGGGAGTGGGTTGTGGTCATAAAAGCCAAAGAAAGCTCTGAAAAAAGCCTCTCATTTACAGAAGTTTTAAGCCTAGATTTACCTCCAAAAGTAAAAGCTAAACTTCTGGCACAACTCTCTGATAAGTCTGTAAAAGAGTGGTATAACACCCTTATTAACTAAGTCTAAAGCATACTTAACACCCTAAAAGCAAAAATTAGATAAAATCTATCTTATGATTATATATGGAAAACAAGTCTGTTTGCATGCCCTTGAGCATCATGCAGAAAAGATAAAAACTGTGTATGTTGCGAAAAAAAACATACTACCAAAAGAGCTATTTCACCAATACCACGATAACATTAAATTTCTCGAAGAGAAGTGGGCACAGTCGATGAGTAAAGGTGGTAACCACCAAGGTTTGCTCGTGGAGATGGATGACTTTGAAGAAGCCGACTTTTCTACGCTTAAGAAGATGTCTTTTATCGTCGTACTTGATGGTTTAACTGACGTGGGTAACATTGGTGCCATTGTACGCTCTGCTTATGCTTTGGGTGCTGATGCCATCATCGCCTCTGGAGTAAGACAGTTAAACTTTGCAGCCATATCCCGTACCAGTTCAGGTGCCTTGTTTGACATGCCTTTTATGGTTTCTGCCAATGTTTTAGATAACTTTCATGAGCTAGGACAACTAGGATTTAAGTCTTATGGTGCCGTGATGCATGGTGAAAATATCAACGACGTAGAATTTGCACAAAAACGTATTTTGGTATTGGGTAGTGAAGGCAAAGGGCTTTCAAAAAAAGTAGAAGCAAAGTTAAACCAGAAAGTATCCATAGGTATGAAACATGATTTTGACTCTCTTAACGTGAGTGCAGCAGCAGCGATTTTAATACATAGGATGGGATGATGATGCAATTAAATGACATACTTGAAGAGCACAGCATAAAGGCCATTAGTCTAAAGACTAAAATTCCTGAAGAGCATTTAGAAACACTTTTTGCCAATAAGTTTGAAGCGTTTAAACGTGTCAAAACCATGGGTTTCATCTCTATTATAGAACGTGAGTATGGGGCAGAGTTAAAGGTTTTACGTACAGCAGCTAAAACGTATTATGATGAGTTTCAAGAAGATGGAGGCATCACACTTAAAGTGCAGATGAAGCCTGAGAAAAAAGGAAAGTCAAAACTTCTTTTACTTGCAGCTTTGCTTTTACTTGGGGTTGCGACATGGTACTTCTTAACGCAGTTTGATCAAAAACATTTTAATAATCTTCTAGAGTTTATTGATCAAAATGATACGGTTTTACATGAAGAAGAAAGCACTAACCCCTCGTTGAAAGTAGAAGACTTGACCATCAGCGCTGTAGGACAGACAGAAAGTAGCACAGAGCAAGAAAAGAATGTCACAAGTGAAGAAGCCAATAACACGGTATTTGACGAAGCAGAAACAGTAGAGACAAATAAAAGTAATTAATCATGATGGCAAATAACATGAAAATAATAAGAATAAAAACAAGAAAATTTTTAAAGAGAGTAAAGAATGTTTGATGAAATACAATTTGATAAAATAAATAGATTGCCAAAATACCTCTTTGCCGAGATTAATGATTTGAAAATGAAACTGCGAAGAGAAGGGATGGATATTATAGATTTCTCTATGGGAAATCCTGATGCACCTACGCCACAACCCATTATTGATAAACTCTGTGAAACAGCACAAAAGTCCAAAACACATGGCTACTCTGCATCTAAAGGTATTTATAAATTGCGTTTGGCAATGAGTGGTTGGTACAAACGTAAATACAATGTTGACTTAGACCCAGATACGGAGATAGTAGCAACGATGGGAAGTAAAGAGGGGTATGTGCACCTTGTTCAAGCCATTGCCAACACAGGTGATGTGGCGATTGTACCTGACCCTACGTATCCTATTCACTCGCAAGCGTTCATTTTGGCAGGTGCCAATGTTGAGAAGATGGAACTCATCTTTGATGAAGAGACATTTGAAGTGGATGAAGACAGATTTCTGGCAGATGTGGAAAAAGCTTTAGACAACTCTGTACCTCAAGCCAAGTTCTTAGTGGTGAATTTTCCACATAACCCAACAACAGCAACGGTGACACCTGAGTTTTACACAAGACTGGTCGCCCTTGCAAAAAAGAGACGTTTTTACATCATTTCAGATATTGCTTATGCAGACATCACTTTTGATGGGTACAAAACACCATCTATCTTAGAGGTAGAAGGTGCTAAAGATGTGGCAGTTGAAGCTTACACACTCTCAAAGTCATACAACATGGCAGGCTGGAGAGTGGGTTTCCTTGTAGGTAATAAAAAGCTCATTGGTGCACTTCAGAGCATTAAGTCTTGGTTGGATTATGGGATGTTTACACCTATTCAAGTGGCAGCAACGGTTGCTCTGGAAGAGCACCATTACATACCTGATGAGCAAATCATACCTCGTTACAAAAAAAGACGTGACGTGATGTTAAAAGCGTTTGAAAATGCAGGTTGGAAAATGGGTAAACCTAATGCGTCGATGTTTATTTGGGGAAAAATACCTGAATGTGCACGTCATTTAGGTTCGTTAGAATTTGCTAAACGTTTACTGATAGAAGCAGGTGTAGCAGTAAGTCCTGGTATCGGTTTTGGTAAGTATGGGGATGAGTATGTACGTATCGCCCTAATTGAAAATGAAAAACGTATCCGTCAAGCGGCAAAAAACATTAAAAAGTTCTTGAAAGACTTGGAAGCAGAAGTAAAATGATTAAAATTGGAATTTTAGGTGTAGGTACAGTAGGTAGCTCAGTAGTCAAGATACTTGAAGAGAATGCAGACATTATTGAAGCAAGAGCTGGAAAAAAGATAGTTGTAAAAATGGGTGTCGTAAGAAATCTGGCTAAAGACAGAGGGCTTGACATTGTACTTTCAGACAATCCTTTAGATGTGGTAGATGACCCTGAAATAGACATTGTTGTAGAACTCATGGGTGGAGTAGATGAAGCCTATGACTTGGTAAAAAGAGCGCTTAAAAACGGTAAAGCAGTTGTGACTGCAAACAAAGCACTACTAGCATACCACCGTTATGAACTCCAAGAGATAGCAGGTGACATTCCACTCATGTATGAAGCAAGTACGGCAGGTGGTATACCTATCATCGGTGCATTACGTAATGGACTCTCAGCCAATCATATAGACTCGATACAGGGCATTATGAATGGTACTTGTAATTATATGCTTACTAAAATGATTAATGAAGGTGCTCTCTATGATGAGATACTCCAAGAAGCACAAGATTTAGGTTACGCAGAAGCTGACCCAACTTTTGATGTGGGTGGTTTTGATGCCTCTCATAAACTTCTAATCTTAGCGAGTATCGCGTATGGGATAGATGCTAAACCTGAAGATATTCTTATTGAAGGTATTGAAAATATTAGTCAAACTGATGTTGATTTTGCTAAAGAGTTTGGTTATGAAATCAAATCTTTAGGGATTGCTAAAAAAGTAGGTGATGGTGTTGAACTTCGTGTACACGCAACTATGATACCAGCAGATAGCATGATAGCCAAAGTAGATGGCGTGATGAACGCTGTGACTGTCATTGGTGACCGTGTAGGTGAGACAATGTACTATGGCCCAGGTGCAGGTGGAGATGCTACAGCATCAGCAGTCATTTCAGACATTATTGACATTGTACGTGGAAACCAAGGTCCAATGCTTGGTTACAAAAAAGGTTTAGAGTCAGGACTTAAATTGCTTAGTAAAGATGACATCGTGACTCAGTACTACTTACGTCTAGAAGTTGACGATGAAAGTGGTGTGCTAGCTGTTATTACCGCAGCACTAGGTAAATTTGGCATTTCCATCGAAGCGATGTTGCAAAAGCCAACAAGTAACGAAGAGAGAGCAAAACTACTCTTCACTACACACAAATGTAAAGAAAGCAACATGCAAGAAGCTATAACAGCACTCGAAGCCCTTAATGTAGTACATGAGAAGATTGCTATGATTAGGATTGAGAAGTAAGTTCTACATGATATTTACCCTAGACAAATGAGTAATTCTTAGAAAATAAAGGAAGTTAAATGGCAAAAGACCACTATTTTGATATAACGGCGAAGTTGGACATGATGGAGATGAAAAATGCGATTGTGATGGCTGAGAAAGAGATTGCAACGCGTTTTGACTTTAAGGGTGTGAAAGCAGAGATTAACTTTAATGAGGAGGGGAAGACTTTGAGTCTTTCTTCTTCTTCTGATTCTAAGATTGACGCTTTGAAAGACATTCTTATTTCTAAACTCATAAAACGTGGGATTGCGGGTAAGTCTTTGGAAGAAGTGAAAACGGAGGGTATATCTGGTGGGAACACTAAAGTAGTTTACCGCATCGTAGATACCATCGATAAAGATGAAGCTAAGCAGATAGTCAAAGCTATTAAAGCGATGAAAATCAAAGTAACACCTTCTATACAAGGTGATGAAGTACGTGTATCTGGAAAGAAGATAGATGATTTACAAGCCGTGATGACTGAAGTGAAGACGCTTGATTTAAAAGCGCCGCTTGTGTTTGGGAACTTTAAATAAATAGTATTGGGTATGTTTGTTAATGTACTGTAAGAATTAACTTTTTGTTTGTTTGATTTCCTTGTTTTTTAACTGTGGTGATGTTTTTCTCTTTACTTTTCTAGAAAAGTAAGCAAAAGTCGTCATGGCTCTCGAATCACTTCGTTTTCAAGGGCGTTCGCCATGACAGGGCACACTTCGTGTGATTGATGGGGGAACACTTACGCTTTCTTGTAAAGTGTGAAGAGAAAGATTGATGATTTGTATGTATTGATAATAGAAGGGAAGTAAAGAGCTAGGGGTAAGGTGTTGTGAGGGCACAACACCTTATGGGGTTATGAACAGTGTCCACCACCACAGCATCCACCTGAAGCAGCTTGAGGTGCTCTCATAGCAATGCTAAAGTCGTTACCATTTTCACTAAGTTCAAAACCATGTTTACCACAGAAGTTTTCATTCATATGGTTTAACATACCTTGTGCTTTGATCATTGCATCATCTTTGTTATCGAAAGTAACATTGTTTTCTAATGAACTTCTCTTGAAACAGCCACATTCTTGACCTATATTAATTGTTGACATTTGGATCCTTTTGGTTATAATTTTCCCGATAATAGCAGAGAAAGATTAATAAGAACTTGATTAGAAGCTAAATAAGAGAGTTTTTCTCTTATTTAGCTTTATTGTCCCATAGAATGGGAAGTAGGTTAGGCTTGTACTTGACTTGCTTTTATTTTTTTGATGTTCATAAGCATGAAGATTGAAGTGATAAGAGCTACGAAGAAGAGACCCACAAAAACATAGAGTGTCCCTGAGTAGCTACCCGTTGAGTCTTTAACATAGGCTATGATAATAGGTCCTGCAAGTCCTGCTAAGGCCCAAGCCGTTAGAATATACCCATGAATAGCAGCAAGCTCTTTTGTACCAAAAATATCACCGATGTATGCAGGAATAGATGCAAATGCTCCACCGTAACAGGTCATAATATAGTAAACCAAAATAGTAAACAATAGTACACTTGTGACGGTTGTGAGTAGATAAAAAGCAATGATCTGTGTGACAAAGAAAATGATAAATACTATAGGTCTGGTAAGGTAATCAGAAACACTTGCCCAGACAATTCTACCTGCACCATTGAAAATACCCATGAGTCCGACTGCTGAAGCTGCGGCTAAGGCAGAGATACCAATGACTTCTTGCAAGAGTGGAGAGGCCACAGAGATAATAGCAATACCACAGGTTACATTGATGAAAAGCATGATCCATAGGCCATAAAATCTAGCTGTTTTGACAGCTTCATTTCGTGTAATGTTCACGAGGTCTTCTTTGATCTTCTTTTTTCCTGAGGCAATGGCATCACTTAGACGTTCTGGCATATACCCCTCTGGTGGGTTAGCAAGATACTGTGCTGCTGTAAACATAACCACAAAGTAAATAGCACCCAGGATGTAGAATGTTGAAGATACACCTACGGAATCTATGAGGATCTTAATAGCAGGACCTGAAATGGCAGAGGCAAAACCAAAGCCCATAATGGCAAGGCCTGTTGCCATACCACGTCTGTCAGGGAACCATTTGACAAGCATTGATACAGGAGAGAGATACCCTATACCAAGACCAGCACCACCTAAAACACCATAAGTGAGATAGAGTAGTATTTTTGATTCCATAGCGATGGCAAAACCTGAACCAACAGTCCCGAGCCCAAACAAAACAGCAGCAAGTGTGGCAGCAACTCTCGGTCCTTTTCTCTCAACAAATTTTCCCATAAGCGCAGCAGAGAGACCAAGAAAGAAGATGGCTACAGAAAACGTAATGGTAACATCTGTGAGTGTCCAGTTCATAGTAGATTGTATAGGGTTTACATACACACTCCATGCATAAACAGAACCTATACTCATATGAATAGCCATAGCGCTTGCTACCATGAGCCAACGGTTTTTAATTTTTGTTGTCATTTGTATCCTTTAATGCTTTGAAATTATGTGAATTATATCTAATACATAGTGAGATATTAATGATAAAATTAGCTCTTTTTTTCGTTAGGTCCAAATAGATATTTTTGATTGCTACATGTATTGTAAATATTGTAACTCTTTTGATATAATTTGGCTGATAATAACCAACTTAAATTCAATAAACTTGATTTTAAGTTTAACTAGGATAAATTCATTCCTATTAGAGTCAAACGCATAAAAGAGAAAGGGCAATGATTATGACAAAGTCAATGAAGAAGTTGCTAGCGTATAAAATTTAAGGTCGTATTTCTGACCTCAGAAAGATGATGCTTTGAGTTTGTGCATGAATAGGGGTCCGTAGCAATTGCAACTGACCCCTGATTTGGACTTAAATAAGACAATCAATTTTTAGTCAGGGTATTCGCTTGGAATGCGAATTTACCACATACTTTTAAAAAACATAAGGAATTTAAAAATGGAACTATCAGAGCAAGCAAAATTAGACGTAAAAAATGCACTTAATGGTAAATTTACTGATAATTATGATGACTTGGAAATACTACTAGAAAATCTCACTGCTGAAAAGGCAAAAGCGAGTGGTCATGGTAGTTTTAAACGTATCGATAATGCCATAGAAAAATTACGCACCAAAATGCATAGGCTTAAAGCGTAATTTCAATAAGAGTATCTACAGAGCGAGTTCTTAGGTTAAGCATCTTATCAAGAACCTTCCTTGCTCTATTTGCTACGATTAAGTACATCAAAAAATCACTATGTTGTACGCCATTTTAAATACAAAGGAAGCACTATGCCCTATATAGATTTGACAACTAAAGACTTTAGCGAAACACTTGATACTCACGAAATTGTTATTATTGACTTTTGGGCACCATGGTGTGCTCCTTGTAAACAATTTTCTCCCATTTTTGAAAAGGTAGCAGATGAAAACCCAGATATTACCTTTGCAAAGGTAAACACAGAAGAACAACAAGCTATCGCGACAAAGTATGGTATTCATTCAGTTCCAACACTTATGGTCGTTAGAGATGGTATCGTTCTTCTTAATCATGGGGGAGCACAACCAGAAACTAGCATGAATAAAATTATTGCTCATGTTAAAAGTATTGATATGGACGAAATGCGTGAGAAAATTGAAAACGCTGAAGAAGATGATGAATAAAACGGAGGTTTAAGTTTTAAGCGCTTGTTTATGGGTTTTGGTGCTTTGCTGCTTTGAAGGTTAGGATGTATGGGAGAATGTTTTTCTAAGTGCTGGTAGCAAGATCTCTTCTATCTCTTGGTAGGTTTTTTCAAAGGCTTCATAACCTTTCCCATCGGGGTCTTCAAAACTTATATGTAATTTTTTAACAGGTTTTGGAAACATCGGGCAAGTTTCATGGGCATGGTCACAGACAGTTACTACTAAGTCAAAATCTTCATCTATCACGGTCTCTAAGGTTTTAGAGTGGTAAGTCTCTTTCCATATACCTTTTTCTTCTAAGAGTTTTTTAGCATTTGGATTTACTTTTCCTGAAGCTTTGACACCTGAACTTTTTGCATCAATACCTTCTATCTTAGCGTTAATAAGTGCTTCTGCAATGATAGATCTACAAGAGTTACCTGTACATAAAATTAAAACTTTTTTATTCATAACGATTCCTTAGATGAGTGTGAGTAAAACCACAAGTAACACAGGTGGTGTGACCATCAGTCCAAACTTTGAGTACTGCCAAAAACCAATTTTGACACCTCTTTGACTTAAGACATGTAACCATAAAAGTGTTGCAAGACTTCCAAATGGTGTCATTTTAGGTCCAAGGTTACAGCCTACAATGTTTGCGTAAATCAAAGCTTGATTTGGGATGTCTTGCAAAGCAATGTCCATAATCATAATGGTTGGCATATTGTTCATAATAGCAGATAAAAAAGCTGCAATAAAACCTGTACCAATCACAGCAATGGCATCCCCTCTTTGTGCCAAGTCAGCCAAGACAAGATGAAGGTAGTCTGTAAGTCCTGCATTTTTGAGTCCATATACCACAATGTAAAGTCCTATACTAAACCATACCACTTGCCAAGGGGCTGTTTTTATGATATGTGCAGGTTTGACTGTTTTTGTGTAAGAGGCAATGGCTAAGAACAATAAGCCACCGCCAAGTGCAAAGAGTGAGATAGGTAAATTAAAGTGGTCACCTATAAAGTAACCCGCAAGTAAAAGTGCAAGGAAAAACCATGAAAATATAAACAGTGTTTTACTTTTGAGCACTTCATCCGGATTTTTGAGTAAGCTAATGTCTACCTGTTTTGGAATATCTTTTCGTAAAAAGAGCCACAAAACGACAATGGAAATGAAGGTACTCACAAGGTAAGGCACAAACATATGCGAGAGATACTCTGCAAAGCCAATGTCAAAGAAGTTGGCTGTCACAATGTTAGTAAGGTTTGAAAAGACAAATGGTAAAGAAGCAGAGTCAGAGATAAATCCACCTGCAAGTAAAAAAGCCAAGATGCTTTTGGCGTTGAGTTTGAGTATTTTCATTTTTGCCAAGAGAATAGGGGTTAAAATAAGTGCAGCACCATCGTTGGCAAAGAGTGCGGCAACAAAAGAACCAAGAAGTAGGGCATAAACAAACATGAGGTGTCCACTACCCCCTGAAAGTTTTGCCATTTTTATGGCACACCATTCAAAAAATCCAATCTCATCTAGTACCATTGAGAGTATGATAATACCTATAAATGCCAAAGTGGCATCCCAAACAATCTCTGTTACAATATAGACATCATCAAAAGTTACGACACCTACTATTAGGGCTACTATGGCGCCAATTATAGCTGTTGTACCTATTTGTAAGCCACGAGGTTGCCATATTACAAACACAAGTGTAAGAAGAAATATCAAACTTGCAGTGATCATTTTTAGAGCCTTTTTTTGAAGATTTTGACACTATATCATCTCCTAACTATAGAACAAGAGATATTGATAAGTAAAGTATGTCAATATGACATATTTTTATCTTCACAGACTTTTTTATTCTATACTTTATAAAGAAGGATCTATAGATGAAAGAAAACCCTAAACTTTTTGGAGACAAGTCTGAAAATCTTGCGACTGCCTATTTAGAAGGAGAGGGGTTTATGATTTTGGAACGTAATTACTTTGCTAGGAAACTGGGTGAAATTGACATCATCGCTTTAAAAGAGGATGTCTTACATTTTATAGAAGTGAAAAGTAGCAAAGCAGACTTTGATCCGGTCTATAATGTAACAGCAGCAAAATTACGCAAAGTGATTAACTCTTCACACTACTACATGAAAAGTAAAAAACTAGATATGGCATTTTCTATAGATGCCTTGATTGTACGTTATGATGAGGTAGAGTTTATAGAGAATGTTACGCTATAATTTTGTAACTAAGATGAAGGTACCACCATGCAACTCTCAGCAGCGCAAACCACACAATTTCATAGAGATGGGTTTTTGATATTGCGTCATTTTTTAGAAGATGAAAAGTGTGATGAGATCTTGGCAGAGGCAAAACGACATTTAGAAGAGAAAATAGAACCCATAGAGACAGAACTCGGCTACAATGAACAATCCAAAGAAGAACGTACAAAAGAGACAGATTATGAGAGTAAAGCTGAGAAATCTTCTATGATTGTACGTCGTTTAAGACAAGTTTATGAGCGAGATGAACTCTTTAAAGCATGGATGGAAAATGAAAAAATACGTCCTGTTTTACAGCAACTTTTAGAGGACCAAGTGGTGCTTACCACAGCACATCATAACTCGATTATGACAAAATTAGCAAAGGTGAGTACTTCAACAGCCTGGCATCAAGACAGAAGATATTGGCGTTACAGTGACAATAATCTTATTTCTGTGTGGTTAGCTTTGGATGAAGAAACAAGTCACAATGGTGCGTTAGAGTTCATTCCAAAAAGCCATAAAATGACCTTTGAAACAGAAGATTTTAATGAAAAAGAGTATTTGTGTGAGAAAAATACCAAAAATCAAACATTGATTGCCCATAAAATTTCTACAAAATTAGACAAAGGTGATGTGGTTCTATTTCACTCTTTACTTCTGCATAGAGCCAATAAAAATGCAAGTCAAAAAGACAAAATTTCTTTTGTCTATACGGTAAAAGGATCTAAAACAAAAGCCCTTGAAGGTTCACGTTCTGCTGAATTTCCAGAGTTTACACTTCCACGCATTTAAATAAGAGTATTTTAGTCTCAATAATACACAATGAGTGCACAAGAGATGGATATTATAAAAAATATAAGCTATGACAATAGCTTTATAAAAAAATTACGCTATAATTTTTAATATACACAATACAAAGGACCAAATATGGCAAAATATGTAGATTTAACAAATGATAACTTTGATGCAACAATCGCTGAAGGCGTAACAATGGTAGACTTCTGGGCTCCATGGTGTGGGCCTTGTAGAATGATTGCTCCAGTTATTGAAGAACTTGCAGAAGACTTTGATGGTAAAGCAACTATTTGTAAAGTAAACACAGATGAGCAGCAAGAAATCGCAGTTAAATATGGTATTCGTTCAATCCCAGCAATTCTTTTCTTTAAAGATGGTGAGATGGTAGACCAAATGGTTGGTGCAGCTTCTAAAGATGCATTTGCTGAAAAAATTAACGCAATCCTGTAAGTTTTGCACACAAAGAGGACTTCTCCTCTTTGTCTTTCATCTTTAATTCCCCTTTTTTAAAACCCTCCTTTTACTACACTTCTTTTACACTTAACCTATACTATAATAGGGTATATATTATTTAAGGAATCAACAATGTTAGATTGTGCAATTATTGGAGGTGGTCCAGCAGGCTTAACCGCAGGACTTTATGCCACACGTGGTGGGCTTGAAAATGTGACCCTCTTTGAAATGGGTATGCCCGGTGGGCAGATTACTCAAAGTTCTGAGATAGAAAATTACCCAGGTTTTTTTGAACATGACAAAACGGGTATGGACTTCATGGATACTTGGCAAAAACAGTGTTTTCATTTTGGTTTAAAACATGAAATGAAAAAAGTGGAATCTGTGGCAAAAACGGGTGAGCATTTTACCATTACGGTTGAAGGTGGAGAGACTTACGAAGCGATGACTGTCATCACGTGTACAGGTTCTGTACCAAAACGTGCAGGCTTCAAGGGTGAAGATACGTATTTTGGAAAAGGTGTCAGTACCTGTGCCACCTGTGATGGATTTTTCTATAAAAACAAACCGGTGACTGTTTTGGGTGGTGGAGACACAGCCCTTGAAGAAGCTTTTTTCCTCTCAAATATTTGTTCAGATGTCTATGTGGTACATAGAAGAGAATCTTTTAGAGCAGCACCTCCAACACTTGACCGTGTGATGAGAAAAGAAAACATTCATCTCATTACTGACTCAGTCATAGAAGAAGCAGTGGGTGATGCCATGGGACTTTCAGGTGTGGACATTAAAAATACTAAGACAGGTGATGTGACACATATGGACAATACAGGACTCTTTGTCTTTGTTGGACACAATGTAAACAATGGTGTACTCAAAGATGACAACGGTGAATTTATTTGTGAAGTGACAGATTGGGGACAAGTCATTGTCGACCTTTCTATGAAAACCAATGTCCCTGGACTTTTTATGGCAGGAGACATCCGTATAGAAGCGCCCAAACAAGTGGTTTCTGCTGCGGGAGATGGGTCTATAGCGGCACTTCAGGTCATCTCTTATCTTCAAGAATTAGCCTAAGAAATCATAAGCCTCGTCTTATGATTTACTGAAGCTTTTTCATGATATTTATAACCCTTACATTAGACAATCTTCTGTATAATTCGATAGCAGAACCATTAGAATACCCTAGATACACATAACATCATTAGCTTTTGTCTAGGCTAGGCACTCTTTTGAAGTCCTAGCCATAGCTAAGTCAAGAAAGAGTAACGACGCATAGGCAAAAGCTAGTGGATGCCCGAAGGGTGGACTTTGCAAACGCAATATTTCACAAGATACTTCCTTCATCTTAGCTATGGCTAGGATTTGAAAGCCTCTTGCAAAATCTTACATTTGCAAAATCCATTATGTGTGTCTAGGGTATTCTAATGGTTCTATATTAACCTTTAGGATACACAATGGCAACAGTTGGAATAGTAGGTAGTACAGGTAGAGTGGGAAATCTTCTCATAGAGGCCTTGTTACATGATGATGTTTTACCTTTAAATACGGTACATGTTTTTGATGAACTTAAAAGAGATTTACCTAAAGATGTATTGGTGACAAATAGTATGAAAGTACTGTTAGAAAATTGTGACATTGTCATAGACTTTTCTGCACCACAGGCGACACAAGCTTTATTGGAAGCAGCACTTGAAAACCCTAAGCCTTTGGTTATTGCAACCACTGGTTTTAATGAACACCAACAAAACCTTATGACTGAAGCGTCTGAAAAGATGCCTGTACTGTACGCGTCCAATATGTCTGCGGGGATTGCTTTGCTTAAACAATTGGTTGAGAAAGTCTCTGCTACCTTGAAAGATTTCGACATTGAGATTGTGGAACAGCACCATAGACATAAAGTAGATGCTCCTTCAGGGACAGCACTGACTTTAGGTGAGTTTGCAGCCAAAGGTAGAGGTTTAGACTTGAGCGCGGTACGTGTTTCAGGTAGAGATGGTCAAATTGGTGCCAGAACAAAAGATGAAATAGCAGTCATGGCACTGCGTGGTGGTGACATCGTAGGTCGTCATACGGTTGGTTTTTACAATGATGGTGAGTTTTTAGAGCTTAACCACACAGCAACGTCTCGTGAGACATTTTCAAAAGGTGCCATCAGAGCAGCAAAATGGTTAGTCAGCCAAGAGAGTGGTCTTTACTCCATTAATGACTGTTTAGGAATTTAATATGTGTGCAATTGTAGGTGTTTTCGGAAGTAAAAAAGCTTCAACAGTGGCGTATTATTCGCTTTTTGCAATGCAGCATCGCGGGCAAGAAGCCACAGGAATTTCTGTAGCCAATGGTGAGAATATTGCTGTTTACAAGAAAAAAGGTATGGTGGCAGATGTCTTTTCTCAAGATACACTCAATAGCCTGGAAGGATCTTGTGCTGTAGGACATAACCGTTATTCAACGGCTGGTTCTGCCTCTGCTGGTGACTCTCAACCTGTGTTTGCAAAGTATAAACTGGGAGAAATCTCAGTGGTACATAATGGTAACCTCATTAACAAAGAAGAAGTAAGACAAGATCTTATAGATAAAGGTGCCATTTTCCAAACCGATATGGACACAGAAAACATCATTCACCTTATTGCAAAGTCTCAAAAAGACTCTTTAGTCGACCGCATTAAAGACATGTTGACAAAAATTGAAGGTGCCTACTGTCTAGCCATTCAAAGTCGTTCTAAAATGTTTGTGATTCGTGACCGTTTTGGTATCCGTCCTTTAAGCCTTGGAAAATTTAAAGATGGTGGTTACATCGTAGCTTCAGAGACTTGCGCATTTGACCTTGTGGGTGCAAAGTTTGTACGTGATGTGAAACCAGGTGAAATGCTTACATTTGAAGAAGGTAAAGAGCCAATTTCAGAGATGGTATTTGACAATGTTGACTTTCATCCTTGTGCTTTTGAATACATTTATTTTGCTCGTCCTGACTCTGACATTGACGGTAAAAACGTTTATGAAATGCGTTTAAAAATGGGAAAAAGATTGGCAAGAGAAACACCAGCAAAAGTAGACTTGGTCTTACCTGTACCTGACTCAGGTGTAGCAGCAGCCAAAGGTTACGCCGATGAACTTGGTGTACCGTTTGAAATGGGAATTGTACGTAACCACTACGTGGGGCGTACTTTTATTGAACCAACACAAGAGATACGTGACTTAAAAGTAAAAATGAAACTCTCACCAGTGAAACATCTCATTAAAGGTAAAAGTGTTGCCATTATTGATGACTCTTTGGTACGTGGTACCACTTCTAAACAAATTGTACGTATGTTGCTTGATGCGGGTGCAAAAGAGGTGCATATGCGTATTGCTTCTCCTGAGATAAAGTACCCTTGTCGTTACGGGATAGACACCCCAACAAAAGCGGAACTCATTTCTGCCAACAATACGGTGGAAGAGATCAGAGACAAGATAGGTGCAACCTCTTTAGGCTTTTTGTCTCTTGATGGCTTAAAAGACTCTTTAGGAAGAGACAGAGAGTATTCACTTGTGAGTTTTGATGGTAAATATTTTGCAGGTGGAAATGAAAATTCTGCAGGGTGTTGTACGAACTAATTGTTCAATGCTATCGTAGGGTTGGCTTCAGCCGACCATTAAATATTAATTATTTCTAATACATTTTCTACCTGTGGCGGTCGGCTAAAGCCAACCCTACGGGTATTATTTCTTTCTAGATTCTTTTTCTGTAATCCCTGACATTCCAAAACGTCTTGCCAACTCTTGTTTCACACGGTCAGGTGAAATGTCTCTGTAGCCTAGACCTACAAGGGTGTGGTAGAGTAAGTCTGCTGACTCATAGATGACTTGTTCATCTGATTCTTCATTGATAGCTACACACACTTCATCTGCCTCTTCACGAATTTTACTTAACATTAATTCTTTGTCATCAAGTAACTTCTTAGTCCAAGATTTACTTTCAGCTGAAGCATTTTTACGTTCTAAAATCGTATGGTAAAGGGTATCTACCACTCCGTAAATGGCATCAGTATCTATCTCTTTTTCTAAGATGATTTTCTCTTGCAGCACAGAAGTAAAGAAACAGCTTTTGGTACCTGTATGACAGGCAACACCATTTTGTTTAATTTTCAAAATGACTGTATCTGCATCACAATCTAGTAAAATGTCTTTGACTTCCT
>Ga0310122_10001065_pt1 | contig 17490 bp, 12 predicted proteins | sample CB6_Bottom_1051__FD_203503 | JGI IMG/M metagenome (GOLD analysis project Ga0310122, IMG submission 203503) | Marine microbial communities from Western Arctic Ocean, Canada - CB6_Bottom_1051 | ecosystem: Environmental > Aquatic > Marine > Oceanic | place: Canada: Western Arctic Ocean | collected...
CTCGATCTTCGGGTTGGCCACCGCGGGTCTGGCGTCGGCATCCTCCTGCGGCAGTGTGCTGGTCCCGAGCACGAACAACAGCGGCACAGCGAGTAGCAGCACTCGAAGCACGGTGGCTCTTTTCAGGGTCCGCAGCACGGCAACCATCGTGCTGGTGCAGACGAGAGTTGAGAGAGGATGTTTCAGTGACTTCACAACACCTCCTGAAGGCTAAGAGAATCGAGTCTGGATGAGCCACAGCACGGATCATATTTGCTCCGGGGTGAACCGGACACAAGGGTCGAGCAGTCCCCCGATGTCGCACTGGGGACCACTCCCATCGTCTCGACCTCGGCCGCTATGGGCAGGCCGGGAAGGATTCGCAGGGCTGGCTGATTCCATAACGAGGGACGAGCAGCGACAGCAACAAGATGAGGACGGTGAATTGGCAGGTTCTTGACATCGACCAGCCACCCGCGGTGTCTATGAACCTCGAGGCAGCAACGGACCCCCTCCGGAACTACCGGAAGGGGTCCGTTGTGCCTCCTGGCTACCCTATCTGGCTACTCCATCACGGGCAACTGTTGAAGAACACACACCCGAGTCCGCCAGCGCTCTCTGGCCCACAGGTCGGGAATGGCGCGACAGGGTTTGCTCCGTTATCGAACAGATACTGCAGGAGGTATACCGGATCGGAGATATCGACCGAGTTATCACCGTTGCAGTTATGGGCAGCAATGCAATTGGTTGCGGTGCCTCCGAACAGGTAACCGAGGGTATTCACCACATCGCTGATGTCGTGACTGCCATCGTCATTGGTGTCGCCGGTGACGAAGGTGATGGCACTGCACTCGTCGGGGATTCCATCGTTGTTGTTGTCGGTGCTGGTACCCGATGAGATGTCACATTCATCGAGAACGCCGTTGTTATTGCAGTCTCCGGCAGAGGCGATTTCGCAATCATCATGGATACCGTTGTTGTTGCAGTCGGGGATGCCTGCGCCAGCGATGGCGATCTCGAGCCCCCATTCGTTTAATGTGCCTGAATCGCCACCGGCATTGTCAGAGATCGTCAACGTCCAGTTGCCGATCGCGCTTTGATTGTCAAAAGCTGAAAGCGGTGATGCTGGAGAGGTGGTGTTTGCGCCTCCGTCGTCGTCATAGACGGTATTGATATCATCAGAACTGCCACCCGATTGGCCATGCAATGTGACACTGGTTCCGGATGGATTACTCAAAGAGATGGCGAGATCGCCGATCCAGGTATGCGTCACATCGAGTGCGACATCGACATCATCGACAAGACCAATCTGGTCGACATTGAGGGTCCGGACCACGTTGGGCAAATTGTCAGCGATCGGAGCCGGAGGAGTGACGGTATCGACATAGGAGAAGATCCCTGCCGCCTCACAGGCATCGAGCACGCCATTGTTGTCGCAGTCCGTGGCTGGATTGGCTGCGATCTGACAGCTATCGATGGTGCCGTCGAGGTCGCAGTCCGTCTCGGTTCCCTGACTGATCTCGCAACTGTCGAGAACTCCGTCGAAATCACAGTCTGGTGCGCCCGAGGCGATCTGGCAGGTGTCGGGAACAAAATCACCGTCGCAGTCGGGTGCTCCGTTGATCAGTTCGCAGGCATCCGCTTCCCCATCGTTATCGCAGTCGTCCTGGCACTCATCGAGCAGTCCATTGCCGTCACAATCAGATGCGCCATTGGCGATTTCTTGGGAATCCGGGATGCCGTTGTTGTTGCAATCTAGGTTGCCAACCATCGGTGCCAGGATCGGTACCAGCAGGGTGCCTCCTGTCGTAAACATACCGAGAGTTGCGTTGGCAGGGGTGGGGCCAGATGTGGTGACAAAGCGGAAGTTGTACATCGATCCCCAGCGTAGCGCGTTGGCATTGCTGTTCTGGGCGATGGTCGATGTGCTCCAGCTAATTTCTCCGCCGGCGGTCGAGGTGGCCCAGTCGGTACCGTCATAGACCTCGGTGCTGTGATATTCGACATCGTGAAAACCGATATCGCTGGCGACAACACCCAGTAAGGGCAGAGAGAAACTGCGAACCGAGCGGGTCGAATCCATGTTGTAGAGCGCGTACTCGTACTGCCACAGATTTGGAGTCAGTTGAGTGACCTTGTAACCGAGGATGAGAAGTCCGTCATCACCGTCAAAGATGTCGACGAGGGTCACACTCGGATCGTTGTCTTGCCACGCCTGGATGCCCGGCTGTTGACGCTGGGTCGACCCGGTGAAGGTGATGGCGTGGTTACCGGTACTGGGCGAGACCGAGATATTCCGGTAGCTGGTGTTGTTGTGATGATTGCCGGCTGCGGCATCGTCGGGGGTGATGTAGTGCCCCTCGACGAAGTAGGAGGCGCCACTGTTGAGGGTCGGGTTCAGGTCGTCACCGTGAACACGCAGACGTCTCCAGGTCAGGTCCGAGTTACTCGGATCGAGGATCTGGGGGTAGATGAATCCACCATGAGCTGGATCGATGACCTCGGAACGGGCACCCAGGCTTCCCTGGCTGCCGTTGAGGGATGCGCCGTAGGGATCGGAGCACCCGACTCCGAGGCGTGTTCCGGTACCCGATGAAATGCATCCACAACCGCAGGCGTTGCCCTGCAGTGCCGTGAATCCATGTTTGAGCCAGCTCATTCCGATCTGCTCGAAGGTTCCATCCTTGAGCCGGAACATGTTCTGTCCGATCACTGGATGGTTGTTGTTACCGGCGATCCAATCCAGTTCTTCGGTGCCAATGTTGCATGAAGTGGTCCCAACCGAGAAGGCATAGTAGCCCCCGGCGTTGCCATAACTCTGGGTTCCCGTCAACTCACCGACGATGACATCGGCACCCGTTCCACCCAGGCCTCCACCTGGATTGCACGGTTGCGCAATTACCGATGTGGCACAAGTGAAGGCGATGAAAACCGCCACCAGAAGAAAGATTGGTGAGACATTGATTCGATTGCGAGACATGTGTCCCCTTTCAAGGTCATGCAGGCATAGAATTGTGATGCCAAGGCCCAGTCTCACTCCGAGACACAAAACCCGTTGTTGAAAAGGAGTATTAGCACGTTTTTCTCCTGAAACAGGGTTCTGGATGTCGGGGGCGAGGCTATCTCTTATTGTATGCCCGTGAGGATGGGGTTGCGAGGGGAGATCTCGAACCCGTCCAGCAACTATCATTTTACCCCCAGATACTGGCATCGTATGAGCGCAACGGTTCTGGCAGTGAAAAAAAGCCCCGCAGGCACATGTCCGCGGGGCCTGGGGATATCAATGGAGCTGGCGACGGGAGTCGAACCCGTGACCTCAGCTTTACGAAAGCTGTGCTCTACCAGCTGAGCTACGCCAGCCCGGGATCCACTGTTGGGTACCGGAGTCGGAAGAATAGCCACATCACAACGAGGCGGCAATCGCTCGATGGCACATCAGTGGTCGATTCGAGCCGGTCTGGCCGCTAGAGCGTCTTTTCACTCTCCGGCAGTCGACTGTGGGGATGAGACTGCTGGTAGGTTTCCGACAGTCTTTCAGTACTGAGGTGGGTGTAGACCTGGGTGGTGGCCAGATGCTTGTGCCCCAGCAATTCCTGAACTTCCCTGAGATTGGCTCCGCTGTCGAGCAGATGAGTAGCGTAGGAATGTCGCAGAGTGTGCGGGCTGGTCTTGGAGTCGAGTCCCGCCTTGTGGAGGTAGCGGTCGAAGATCTTGCGAATCGATCGATCCGAGATTCGATCACCGAATCGGTTGAGCAACACAGGCGACGTTGGTTCGAGTGGTCTCCAGCGCGCCGGGATTTCATCCTTGTAATCAAACAGTGCTGCCAACGCATGCTCGCCGATTGGAACGATGCGTTCCATGCGTCCCTTTCCCAGGGTTCTGACGAGTCGCGCTGCATCGTCGATGTGTTCCCAGTTGAGGGCGACCAGTTCACTGACACGCAGGCCAGTACTGTAGAGGATCTCGAGAATGGCGAGATCTCGCAGACCCCGATAGGTGTTTCTCTCCGGCTGATCGAGCAGGCGCATCACTTCCTGAACGGTGAGGAAATGAGGCAGCGATCGTGGTACACGCGGAGTACTCAACTCGAGAAATGCACAGCGTCCCTCGATTCGACCCTCTCGTTGTAGAAAACGGAAGAATCCGCGAATCGATGCGAGTTTGCGCGCCACTGTACTTCTCGAATAGCCCAACTCGGCGAAGTGCGCCAGCCAGCGGCGAACATGCTCTGTACTCGAGCCCGCGATGAGGGAGAGATCAGAGGTATCGAAGAAAGCAGCGAGTTGTTCCAGATCCTTCCGGTAAGCCCGCAAGGTCTCTGGACTGAGATTTCGCTCTGTATCGAGATGCTGAAGGAACGAGTCCATGGTAACGCTACCCACTTCCCTGACAGTGGGGCGACGACCCCCCCCGTGAGCATCTTACGAAGGCCGAAAAAAATGTGAAGATGATTTGAAATAGAGCATCGGATCCGCGCTCGAGTTCGATGGTGGAGAACTCCATCATCCCCGACTCAACTGTGGAAAACCGAGACGCAACCGGGAACTAGCGAATTCGGCAGTGAATGCGACTCAGAAGTTCGCGTGTGACGGCCCGGAAGTGATCCTTGCTGAGCACCTCTTCATCCCTGTTTGCCGCTTCTTCGAGCGTTTCAGGTGCCTCAGAGCCCATCAATAACAACTGTTCGAGCAACGACGGCAGATCGGTCGCGTCATAGAGGACGCAGTGTTCTTCCCTGCGGCTGATCACCATCAGTGATCGTTCTCCGGGACAGGAGTCGAGCAGTTTCAGATTCATCTCATTTCCTTCATCTGTACAGTTCGTGGTCAGATTTTGGTCCGTTGCTGGGGAAGAAGAGGGGCTCTATCGTCTCCTTGTTGATCCCTGCCCTGTTACCTGCAGCCTATTCGAAGCGGAGCAGTCCTCGATGATGAGCACATCCACATTCACCCGGCCAGTTTCATGCGCTTGCTCGGTCGAATCGATCTGCTTACTGATCTCATCTTCGGCATCCTGGGTGGAGCTCCGCAGGAGAAATCACCGATGATGGGTAATCAGCCGACAAATCCCTTTTCCAGCGTTCCCCGCGTCGAGCCCATCGAAGGTGTCGATGCCGAGATCTTGCTCGATTCTATCGGTTCAAATCGCTCCGGTTTCCTGTTCGAGAGTGGACTCGATGTGTCAGGAACCGGCCGCTGGCATCTGGCGGGAATTGACCCGATCGGCAGTTTCGAGGCGAGGCGTGATCACTGGATCCTCGAGCATCATAACGGCGAGCAAATCTCCGGGGAGGGGGATCCACTGGAGGCACTCGATAGATGGTGGTCTGGTTGGAGTCGCCCCAAGCACCAGGATGACAGTGCCTCCAACTCGTGCGTCTCCCGCTTCCCTTTCGTCGGAGGTGCGGTGGGGTGGATCGGTTACGAGGCTGCAGACGTGTTCCTGGGACTTCCACCGCGCCAGGTTCCACAAGGACCCGTCGCGCAGTTGCTCGAGGGAGTCCCCGAGATGAGTTGGCGACTCTATGACGAGGTGGTCGTCATCGATGCGATCGATGGTGGTTGCTGGTTTCTTCATCATGAGCGAGATGGCTGGCAAGACAGACGCTGGTGGCTCGCAACTGACCGGCAACAGGAAGCGGATTCTTGCCGCGTTCGCATCGAAGATGCCTCTCTCAACGACGAAGACTATCTGGCCGCCGTCGAGCAGATCCGCCAACGGATCGGTAGCGGCGATGTATACGAGGTGAATCTGGCCCGGGGATTGCTCCTCGATGGAGTACCTCCAGCTCGTGATCTGCACCGATTGTGGCGAGCGGCGCAGCCGGTTCCCTATGGCGCCTTCATCCAGGGAGATCCGGTTTCGGTGGTGTCTGCTTCACCGGAACTGTTCCTGAGGCGTCGAGGTGACCGCATCGTGACGCGCCCCATCAAGGGAACGGTTCCTCGTCATGGCGATGAGCGTCTCGATACCGATGCGGCCAGAAGATTGTTACAAGACGAGAAGGAACGAGCAGAACTGGCGATGATCGTCGATCTGGAGCGCAATGATCTGGGTCGGATCTGTCGGCCCGGATCTGTCGAAGTGAAAGTGGCTGCAGAGGTGGAGAGTTACGCCTCGGTTCTCCACACCGTCGCTACCATCGAGGGGAGATTGCGAGCGAATCCTAGTCCCGCAGAGATCCTCCGGGCGACCTTTCCGGGCGGATCCATCACCGGAGCGCCGAAGGTTGCCGCGATGGAACAGATCCGCCAACTCGAGCCCTGGCCACGATCGGTTTATACCGGCTCGCTCGGCTGGATCGCTCCCTGCGGTGATCTGGAACTGAGCATCGCGATCCGGACTGCGCTGGTGAGAGGTCAACGTGCGCTGATCCCGTTCGGAGGAGCGGTGACCTGGGATTCGAATCCGAGTTCGGAGCGAGCAGAACTGACCCACAAAGCACGAGCGATGTTCGACGCACTCGGAATCTAGCCGTTCAAGACGATAATCCTGTGCTGCCCAGGGGGACCTATCTAGCCCTCCAGTTTTACTGCCAGCGCTTTCAACATCTGGGCGATCGATTCCTGACCCTGGGTGAGGCTGTCGTAACAAAACCACAATCCGACGCCACTCACCAGCAGCGCCGAGATGACGGGTGCATACTGGAATACCCGGCGCTGCATCGACGATCCGACGCGGTCGAGCAGTCCCTCCTTGCCGATGACCAGCAAGCAACCGATACCGATCAGCGCTAGTCCCAGTCCCAGGCTGAAGAACCCGAGCACCACCAGCCCCAGCAGCAACGCCTGGAAGTGGGCTGCTACCAGCATGATGGTGAAACCGGCCGGGCAGGGCACGATGCCACCGCTGAGCCCCAGGGTGACGAGATCGCGCAAGCGCACCTCTCCGTGAGTTCCCCACTCATCAGGAACATGAGAGTGGTCGTGGCCATGAGAATGATCGTGGGAGTGGCCGTGGGATTGGTCGTGAGAATGGCTGTGGGAATGACTGTGGGAATGACCTCGGGCCACTTGCCAGCGGCGATAGGTCAAGAAGATGCCGAAGATGACCAGCAACATTCCCGATGCGAAACTGAAGATGGTGGTGAGCCAGTTCTGATAGGTGGCAGAAGAAGCCTTGTCGGCACTCGCTTCGATCAGTGCCAGTAACAGCAGACCCAGAAGGAAGATGCTGGCGGTATGAGCGACGGTGACCACCATCCCCAGAATCACTGCATCTCGAACTCGTCCGCGCGATCCGACCAGGTAGGCAGCGACCATCGTCTTGCCATGGCCGGGTCCGAGCGCGTGTCCAGCGCCGTAAACGACCGCCAGTAGCAGTGCCAGCAGCACTTCCCACAGCGGGGCTTTCCCCTCCAGGATGGTCGCCACGATGCCACCGATCTGCTCTTCCTCGCTGGTGGAATCGGGGTCTCCCTGGCGGGAGTCTCTGCTGATGGGCCGTCGGGGGATCAGCGGATCGCTCCGTGAGGCACCATTTTCCTGACCGAGGTTGGGCGCGGAGGCTTCACCCTCGGCGGTCAGGGCGGCCAGATCAGAAACGGATGGAGGTTGCTGCGAGAATGGATCGAAACTGGTGGTGCCCCTGTAGAAATAGATGGTCGTTTTGCGTCCTGGCGTTCGATAAAAGGCGCCCTGGTCCTCGATCGCTTGCGGTTCTGGTTCGAGGATGAGAAACGACAGATCAGGGTCGTGATCCGACAGCGGTATCCAGGTGAACTGGCTCGAGGTCTGATCACGGAAGGTGTTGTCTTGCCAGTGCAGCCACCACCCTCCTCCCCAGGGGCTGGTATCGGACAACTCGGCGGGGAGTTGCCCACGAAGGGTGAAGTAGGCATCGAAGGGGCGGGTTCGGACCGAGCCCTGAAGGCCTTCTTCCTCCACCAGAATCAACTCGAGAGCGATGGGCTGTCCATTGATACGCAGATCTACCTGTTTCAGCAGCGCTTCGATGCGGGAGACGAGATAGGGTCTCCATTCTTCCTCCTCGACCCGGTCATCTCCATCGTGATCGAGACTCTGGAGGACGGGGAATCCGGCCGGAACACTCCACCCCAGATTGAACAGCATCGTCACCTGACCGTCACGGATGGTGAAGGTGCTCTGTGTACCGACCCCCGCCACCAGTTCGTGTCCGTAACCGATGGAACCGCCCAGGATCACCATCAGCACCATCGCGCAGATGCTCGTCGCGATGCAATGGGATCGATTCGGTGACAGGATCGTGTTCAAGGAGAGTTCCATTCGTCATCCGGAGGCGAAATCGGTGTCACCGGAGCATAAGCGACGACCAGTTGTTTCTCACCACCTTGCTCGAATCGAACCGAGATTCTCTTCGATGCTCCATGTCCCTGAGCGCTCAGGACGACCCCGCGTCCGAGGATCTCGTGATGGATCCAGGATCCCGGGTGGATGCCATCATCTTCCTCCTGAGAGCAAGCATCCGGGATACTACCGAAGGGATCCTGTTCCCATCCTCGGCGTGAGCCCTCGCGGCTTTCTTCCCGTTCGAAGACGATGGAGGTCCCCTCCAGTTGTGTGAAGAATGAAGAGGGGAGTCTCGGTTCTCGATGATCAAAACGTCTTCTCCAGCAGGCGTGAGACATGACCAGTTCTCGACGTGCCCGGGTGACTCCGACGTAGAGGAGACGTCGTTCCTCCTCGATCCCCTCCGGTTCGCTATGACGTGCGTGTGGAATCAGAGTTTCCTCGACCCCGATGATGACAACTCGATCGAACTCGAGCCCCTTGGCGCTATGCAGGGTCATCAAGGAGACCTGTCCATCTTCGGCCGATTTCAGCTCCGCATCGGTGACCAGAGCAATTCTCTCGAGAAACAGTGACAGCGCATCGATTTGCTCGAACTCTGCATCTGAAGCTGCAGCACGGCTCGATACGCTGCTGAGAATCTCCTCGGTTTCGAAAGCCGCAGCGACCAGTTCTTCGAGGTTTCTTTCGCGCTCCTGCCACGATTCAGGCTCCGACTTTTCCAGGTGAGGGAGATATCCACTCGCTTCGATCGCCAGTTGTACCTGATCGGTAAGAGACTTCTTGGAGTTGCTCGAGAGTGTTTCGAGAACCTCCCGCAGTTGATCGACACCCTTCTTTGCCCTGCCTCGAAGGGCATCGAGAGCATCGTCGCAACGAAGATGTTCACCAAGGGTTCGGCCAGCATCGGCGGCAGCATCGATAAATCTTTCGATGCTCACCTTACCGATGCCTCTGGCGGGAATGTTGAAGATTCGCTGGAGCGCCACGTCATCGCGAGTAGACCTCGCGGCTCGCAGATAGGCGAGGATGTCTTTGACTTCCTTGCGTTCGTAGAAGGACATCCCTCCGATCACCGAATAGAGGATTCTCCTGCGCACGAACTCCTCTTCGAATGTTCTCGAGAGTGCGTTGACCCGGTACAGGATAGCGATCTCCGATGCAGGCACTCCGTCTGCCTGCCAGTTTTCGACATGGTCAGCGATCCGGGCGGCCTCGGCGCGTTCGTCTCGGACCTGCTGGACCCGAACTTCGGGTCCGTTCTCGTTCTTTGTGAATAATTTTCTCTCACCGAAATCGGTACCGCACAGACGTGAGGCAACCTCCAGGATCTGCGGAGTTGATCGGTAGTTCTGGTCCAGGGTGATGATCGAATGCTCGGGGAAATCCTCACGGAATCGCAGGTAATTGTCCTGGCTGGCTCCTCGCCACGAGTAGATCGATTGGTCAGGATCTCCGGTCACACACAGATTCCTGTGTTGCTCGGCCAGCAACTTGGCGATCAGGTACTGGGGACGATTGGTGTCCTGAAACTCATCGATCATCACGAAATTGAAGCGATTTCTGAGGCTATCGAGCACATCGGGATGCTCCCGTAACAGTCTGACGAGCAGTAGCAGTAGATCATCAAAGTCTGCGGCATTTCTCTCTTCCAGAAGTTCCTGGTAGCGAAAATAGATTCGTGCCATTCCACGGTCACGAAAGGTGGCGGAATCTTCGGAAGCTTGTTCCGGGGAAGTCATCTGGTTCTTCCAGTGACTGAGTTTCGAAAGTGTGGCTCTCGGTGGAAAAGAGGTGCGATCGAGTTGCAACTTCTTCAATACCTCCGAGACCAACTGGAGTTGATCAGCGGAGTCGTAGATGGAGAAGTTGCTGGTGTAGGGTTCCAACCGATGGATGTATCGCCTCAGGAGCCTCGCACAGAAGGAATGAAATGTACGCAATACTGGAGTCCCATCATCGAGATCCAGTGAAGAGGGTCCGAGAAAACCAGAAGACGGCAATCGGGCTCCCATCGCATCTGGGAGCAAGGTCAGGGTACGACGGAGCATCTCGTCAGCAGCCTTGTTGGTGAAGGTGATGGCGAGGATCGATGAGGGTGAGACCCCCGATGAGATCAAGCGGGCGATCCGGTGGCTCATCACGCGCGTTTTGCCACTGCCGGGACCGGCGATGACGGCAAGGGGGCCGGCGCTGTGCGATACGGCGCTCTGCTGGGCAGGATTCAATGCCTCGGACATTCGTCATCCATATCTACAGAGGTTCTTCCGCCACAAGGGGTTGTGATGGGCAATCCGGCTCGCTTCGACCCGCATCTGCCCAGGTGCCGACGTTGCACCGCTGCCATGGTCACTCCCCGGAGAGGGGCTCGCAAGTCCAGCACTGGCCTGACCCCGTTTCTGATCGCGTTGACGCGGAGTAGAGCGTTACTTATGATCCTGTGCCTACTTCCACCGAATTTAGAAGTTCTTTCGCGGAAATCGGTGGGATTCGCGTGAGCTGCATTTGGGTAGATCACCCAATGGATTTTTTCTGCATATCTGCATCGAGGAGGCGTCCTTGAGCTTTAGTGATTCCACGAGTGAGACATCGCTACGCGAACTCATCCTTGAAAAGGAAGTCAGCGTAGATTTTTACCATGAGGCGCGACAAGGAGTGACTTCCCGTCGCGAGGGGATCGATGAACTCGAAGACATTCTCGAGTCCATCGACGACGATTTTCGCCGAAGTGTGGTGCTCGATCTGCTGGGGCGAAGGTCCGAGGCGAGGGAAGTTCTCTATGGTTGTCAGGACAATCCCTTTTGCATGCACCTGCTGGGGAAACTGCTGCTGGAGGAGGGGAATTCTACAGCCGCTCTTCGGGTTCTCGAGCCCGGGTGGAGCAAGGGTTCGCGGGAGCCTCGCGTTGGAATGCTTTTCTGCGAGGCGCTGATTCTCGAAGGAGATGTGGACAAGGCGCTTGCATTGCTGAGCGAGATCTCGGCCCCAGACGATCATCCGAGGATCTGTTACCTGCGCGGATTGCTGCACCAGCACGAGGGCGATTATCACGAGGCTCTGGCTTGTTACAGCACCGCCGCCGAAGGCACTCCGGAAGAGACGCGATATCAGTTCCGTCTCGGATATATGCACTCGCTCTACGGAGATGAGGAAAAGGCGATTGAGGCTTACCGCATGTGCCAGCGGACAGCGCCTCTGTATGCCCATGCGATGATCAACCTCGGTGTTCTGTACGAAGATTCGGATCGGTTCGAGGAAGCGATCACCTGCTACAGAATGGTGCTCCTCTCCAATAAAGATCACGGTCGCGCCCGACTCTATTTACGTGACGCTGAGGCTTCTCAGTCGATGTACTACGACCGAGATCGGGAGAAGGAAGAGATTCGCAAGATGCAGGTCTTGATGATTCCTGTCACCGAGTTCGAACTCTCGGTCAGGAGTCGTAACTGTCTCCAGAAGATGGGGATCTACACGCTCGGTGATCTTGTCAGCAAGTCAGAAGCGGAACTGCTCTCCTACAAGAACTTCGGGGAGACAAGCCTTCAGGAGATTCGCAAGATCCTCACCCAGAAGAATCTTCGTCTGGGAGAGGGAGTGCGAAGCGACGATACGAGGCTGCTCGCCTTCAATGGAGAAGCGGCATCCCTCCTTGGTGAACCGGTTAGCATCCTTGAACTCTCTAGCAGGAGTCAGAGATGTATGGATCGTCTCGAAATCGAGACGATCTCGGATCTCTTGCAACGCAACGAACTCGAACTGGTGAGCCAGAAGAATTTCGGAGTGACTTCCCTCAATGAGGTGAAGAAAAAACTGAGTGAACGCGGACTGACTCTCTCTAGCGGCTAGCGGGGTTTGCGGTGTACGAGTACCTGTCCGGAGAAATTGTCCGGATCACTGCACAATACGTAGTGATCGAGGTTGCTGGAGTCGGGTACCATCTTCGTGCCCCAACCGGCACCATCGAAAAGTTGCGCGAAGGAGCCCAGGCACGACTCTTCATCTCTCATCGCATCCGCGACGAGCAGATGGTGATGTTCGGTTTTTCCCACCCGGAGGAACGCGACTTCTTCGAGCGGATTTGCCAGGTCTCGGGAGTGGGTCCTGTCAGTGCTCTCGCTCTCCTTTCCCAGATCGACCCGCATGTGCTCCGCACTGCTGTCCTCGATGGTAGGACCGAGGAACTGGAGAAGGTGAAGGGGATCGGTCGTAAAACAGCACAGCGCATCGTGCTCGATCTTCGTGGAGCCCTCGAGAAGGAAGATCTGGCCTCGAGAGTCGGATCACCGGCCACGGTCGGCGTTCCTGAAGGGGATCCTGCCGATGCGGTGCGCGCGCTCCAGGTCCTCGGATTTCACATATCTGAAGCGCAGGAGCGGGTCAGGAAGGCTCTTGCAGACCATCCAGAACCCACCAGTGCTGAAGATCTGGTACGGCTCGCCAGTCGAGGCCGTTAGATCAGCTCGCCTTCACCACCGGGATCACACCATCTGCTCGAGGAGTTTCTCCAGGTAGGAGCACCTCCGGTCTCCTTGACACCCGAGGCAGGGATCTCCAACATCGGGCTTCTCTGATCCGGACTCCGGTGAGGAGAATCCGTCGTGATTCAGTGGTGGGTGTAGCTCAGTTGGTTAGAGCGCCAGTTTGTGGTATTGGAGGTCGAGGGTTCGAGCCCCTCCTCCCACCCCATGATCTTCAAGGGCTCCGGGGAATCCCTGGAGCCCTCTTTTATTTGCCGAAGACAAGGTGCAACGCCATTGCGATGATTTCAGAACGATCACGGCAATTCAGCAGTTGGCAATTCAATTGTCGTCGTGGCCTGGTTTTCGACGATCCTTCTTGAGTTGTGACCGGTTCTTCTTTTGCTGGATGCGTTTCTCGCGACTCGATTTTGTTGGTTTTGTTGGACGCCTCGGTCGACGTGGACGCAACGCGTCGCTGACCAGCATCGTCAATCTCTTGAGGGCCAGTTGTCGATTGCGTGCGGCCGACCGTTCATCGCTGGCCACGATTCGGATTCTTCCCTCGCCATCGATGCGTGATGAGATGGCGCGAATCAATCGTTGTTGTTCCGCTTCAGAGAATGCGTTCGAATTGACGGGAGACCAGCGCAAATCGATGGCAGTGGCTGACCGATTGGCATGCTGACCACCGGGGCCCCCTCTCGTTTGCTGGGAGATGTCGATCTCTGTCCAGGGGATCCAGCGATCGCTACGCCACATCAGACCCCTCGAGCCATCCGGCGATTCCATGACCTGCCCCTTTTCTGGCATCAGGATAGGCCCCCGGCAGGAAGTGGGCGAGACTACGGTTGCCGTTGGTGGTCCTGATCGCGATGCTGGGAGGCGAGAGGAAAACGATGTTCTCTGTATTGGTTTTGATCGTGGCGCTACAGGCAGTCAATCCTGGCCTAGGGAGTACCCTGGCGGGGAGTGACGATGTCGCCGATATGTTGGCGATGGGCCACTCCCTGGGAACTTTTTCCTGTGCACCGGGGATTCCAAGGGCGATTTGTTCCCTCAAAGAGGGGGGGTTTGCGGTCGTCACCGAACGTCCGGGACGGTTGATTTTCATCGATGGTGTCGGACAGGAGGGAGCAACTGCCGCCTTACCTGATTCTTTCTCCCGACCGCGAGCAGTGGTGGAACTGAGTCGGGGGCACCTGGCGATCGTCGATAACAGTGGTGCGTTGGGAGAGATCGATCGTAATGGGCGACTGGTTCGTATGCTGCCGGGTCCGAAACCACCATGGAGTCCCGGAGGACTCGCGCTGGCTCCGGGGGGAGCGGGCTTGCTGGTGACTGATCTTCTGCGCGCGCAAGTGCATCGTCTCGATCTGGATGGAATCCCACAGCAGAGTTGGGATGGTTTCGTCGAGCCGAGAGGAATCGTTGCCGTTGGCGATCAGATCTGGGTTAGCGATCGAGGTATCCACCGACTATTGACGCTTGATCCAGCCATGAGATCTCCCGATGTGGCTCGCGGTGTCGGAGACCACGGTGCAGCTCCAGGTCTTCTGGCCGGACCGATGGGGCTTTGCGGTTTCGGAGATCGGATGCTGCTGGTGGCCGATCGGGACAACCATCGCATCCAGGTGTTCGGCAGTCATGGCATCAGCATGCATCACTGGGGGGTGCACGCGATGATCCCTCGGGAGGCGGGGGGAAGACTTCACTATCCAGAGGCGATCGCTCTCGATTCGTTGGCTCTGGTTTGCGCGGTCCTGGAGCCGAGTGAGAGACGGGTGCAGCTTTTCGGAGTGAGGGATCCTGAACTGGCGGTCGTGGCGGAAGAGACGTGGCAACGGGTCGATCTGGTGTCCCATTATGGCGAGTTCTGGGCGGTGGAGGAGCAGGGTCGTCTGCTGGTGGTGTCAGAACCCGATTCGGAACGGGTCACGTTACTGGCGAGGGATCCCGAGATTCCCTTCGTTCTCGATGACGTCGGTGCCAACGGTTCCTTGCCAGCGCAGTTCAGAACACCATCGGGTGTCGATTTTATGCCCGCGCGAGCCTTCGCCAGGATGGTTGTTGCCGATCGGGGCAATCGTCGTTTGCAGATGTTCGAGGTGCGTAGAAACACGCTTTCGTCGTTGCGACGAGAAGCGTGGTTGATCGCGCTGGTGCGCTCGGTGGATCTGGAACAACTGGCGAGAGAGACACCCGGTTGGAATGCCACCTTGCCGCCGAGACCGGGAGCGGTGGCGTGTTTGAAGAATGGAACCATTGCGGTTTCTGACACCTCCAACTCACGCATCTTGCTGGTCGATGAAAAATTTAGACCGAAGGGAATACTCTCTGCGCCGGGAATGCTGGAACATGCGACCGCCATTGCAGCGGATGGAGATGGAATCCTGGTTGCCGATGCCAGTTCTGGCCGCTTACTCCGGTTCTTGCTCGAGGGGGGACGACCCACAATGATCGAATCGAAGGCTGTGGTTCCGGTCGGGGTCGATCGTCATCCAGATGGTTCCATCTGGGTCACCGATGCCGCCCAGCACGCACTGTTCAGAATCTCTCCGGAGGGCGGAGATGCGCAGGTCGTTTTGCAGGGACCAGGAACCGGTAAAACGGAACTTTACCGCCCGCGCTCGGTTCAGATTGCCGGCGATGGATCGGTCTGGGTGCTCGATCACGGCAATCACCGTGGGGTCGTACTCAAGCCGCTGGCGGATGACCCACTGAATGTGTCAGCGGTGAGGCATTTCGGCAGTCGAACCTATCTTCCCCAGTACGCTGCTCCCGCCGATAGAGGAGATCGTTGATGGAACCGCTCGACGATCAATCAGAGGGGCCAGGCTGGATCATCATCGTGGCTGTCTTGATCTCCCTGGTGCTGGGATTGGTGATGTTGTTGATGATTGCAGGATGCAACAATCCCGCGGCCATGGTGTTGCCGTCTGGATCGGGCTGGTTGCAGATGCGCAGTGCCGATGGGACCTATCAGATTTCCTTGAAGATTCCGGACCAACCGCCGCTCAATGAGGAGATCACCGTCGAGGGGATCGTCCTGCGAGGGGGGGAACCGATCTCCCAGCAGGCAAAGGTCCACTTCGATGCAGGGATGCCTCAGCATGGTCATGGACTGGCCGTGCCGGTCGAGACAACGCGCCTTTCAGAGAGCGGGTTTCGTGCCCACGGAGTTCGATTTCACATGTCGGGTCGTTGGCTCATCACCGTGGATGTTCAGGAAGGGCCCCATCTGGAGCGGGCACGAGCCTGGGTGGTGATCCCATGATCTCCGGAGTGTTGTGGATTCTCATCGTCGGGGCTTCCATCGAAGATCCATTGCTGCGTGAACCATACCGCCGCCGTGCGCTGTCGTTGGCGCAATCGGAAGCGTTGCCAGCCGATCCCACCAATAAGTCCTCGCAAGATCCGCGCGCCGTTGTTCTGGGCGAGATGTTGTTCAAGGAGCCAGGCCTGTCCGGCGATGGCAAGACTTCCTGTGCCAGTTGTCATGATCCCGCCAGAGGTTTTGTCGATGGCAAGCAGCACCCGAGAGGCTTTTCCCTGATTCCCCGCGACACTCCGGCGTTGTGGGATGTGGCCGGCCAACGTTGGTGGGGCTGGGACGGTCGCTGGGATTCGCTCTGGATGCAGGCGCTGGCACCCATCGAATCGGAGATGGAGATGAAGGGGGATCGGCTCCAGGTGATCCGATTCATCGCCGGGAACTCTGACTTCAAAAAACGATATGAGCAGATCTTCGGTCCGCTTCCGTCGCTGGATGGAATGCCGCCAAGATCGCGTGATCGCAACGGTCCAGTCACCTCCTGGATGGCTTTGGGAGCCGGACGTAAGACAGCAGTGAATCGTGCTTTCACCAACGTCGGCAAGGCGATGGCGGCGTTCGAACGAACCTTGCGAAGTCCGACCACTCCCTTCGATTCCTATCTACGGGCGCTGGCCGATGGAGATCGGAAAGCCGCCACAGAGTATCACCCGGGCGCCAGAAGGGGTCTGTTACTCTTCATCGGCAAGGGCAACTGTGTCTCTTGCCACAACGGCCCGCTTCTTTCCGATGGCGAGTTTCACGATACCGGTTTGTTGACCAGTGGTAGCGCTGCAAGAGACGCGGGACGTTATGGAGGAATCCAGGAGTTGAAGGACAATCCTTTTCGAAGCAGCGGCAGATATTCCGACGATCCAGACGGGGCCATCTCTGGTCGTACTGAGAGGTTGCGACGCGATCCGATGCTCTGGGGTGCCTTCAGGACTCCTGCACTGCGCCAGTCTTTACATACAGCTCCTTATTTCCATGACGGGAGCCTGGTCGACCTGGAGGCGGTGGTCCGATTCTATTCACGTCGAGAGGGTGCCAGACCGGCCGGAGCGGGCCATGGTCACCATCGAGAAGCGATGCTGAAACCACTCGATCTGACACCCGGCGAAGAGCAGGATCTATTGCGGTTTCTACGCTCTCTCTCCAGCGGATCCAAGTCCAACCAGGGGTAGGATGGTCTTGCTTCGAGGTCTATAATCGGGGGTGCCCCGCCATTTTTGCGGCAAATTGTACACAACCACCCGGGAGGCTCTGTTGCGACAGATACATCAAGCCCGATTCATGACACTGATTTTCATGTTCGTCCTGCTCGGAACCGGATTTCTGGTAATGGGACATGTCGACGATCCAAAGGATCGTGATGGACAGCGTCCCTACAATGGTCCTGGATACCGTAGCGACTTACCCGGACCCCAGCCGTTCGGACCTGTTGGTGGATTTGAGTCCGATGGAGTGA
>Ga0310122_10001067_pt1 | contig 17479 bp, 10 predicted proteins | sample CB6_Bottom_1051__FD_203503 | JGI IMG/M metagenome (GOLD analysis project Ga0310122, IMG submission 203503) | Marine microbial communities from Western Arctic Ocean, Canada - CB6_Bottom_1051 | ecosystem: Environmental > Aquatic > Marine > Oceanic | place: Canada: Western Arctic Ocean | collected...
GGATCCGATGCCGTTGGCCATCGCGCCGGCCACGCAGGCGAGCTTCAGCCCGTGCGCTTTACGAAACTCTGGGTCCCCGAGGTTGTCCAGGCGCAGAGGTGCGGCGTGGCCCACGATGGCGCGGTCGCCCTCGTAGAGTCGCACATCGGTCCCGAAACGTGTCTCCCCTCGCACGGCCACCGCTCTCCGAAGTCCCGGCTGAGCTACTTCATCGCCGCCCAGCACGTAAACCGGCCGTCGAATGTCCGCGATGCTCTCGCGCAGAGCGTCCGCGCCGGGCAGCACGTCGGATACGTGCCCCGACCAAGCGCCCAGCACGGCGGCAGTCGGCTCGACAGGTCCGGTCGCCTGGCTGGGTCCACCAGTCCGGTGCGGAGACGTTCGTGTCAGAGGGCTCATTCGGTGTCCAGTCGGCTCTTTGAGCCTGGTGCCTTACGGGAGCCTAATTTGTCAGTGTTGACGCGAGGATGCGACCCCTGCAAACGCTTCCTCCACAATCGGATAGGTCGCGCAACCGTCCTCTCGCTCCCGCGTCACGAATGCCTGCATAAATATGTGCTGCGATGCGCCCTTCGCTGGCGCTGATGCCTTTGCGGCCGTACGACTCTCCCGGTGACCAACTCGCCCCCCCACTCCACCTTGCTGTCGGACCTGCCGGTGCACGTCACAGTCCCCGTGGCTTGGGGGGACCTCGACGCGCTCCAGCACGTCAACAACACCGTTTATTTCCGCTGGTTCGAGACCGGGCGCGTGGCATTGTTCAGGCGAGTCGGCTGGCTCGGAGAGAGGCGCGCGGATGGCGTTGGGCCGATTTTGGCGCGAGCGAGCTGCGTATTTCGCCTGCCGGTCGGGTTCCCCGACACCATGGAGGTCGGCGTGGGCGTCACCGAACTGGCCGAGGATCGCTTCACCGTCGTGTACCGCATCGTGAGTGACCAGTTGGGTGCGGTGGTGGCCAAAGGCGAGGGACGCATCGTGTGCTTCGACTACAACGCGGGAAAGAAGACGCGGTTGCCTGACGCGGTACGAGAGGCGCTCGAGGCTCTCTGAACCGAGGCGGCTCGGCATGCGACTCCTAATCGAGAAGCCCTGCCAGTCACCCCAGAGCCAGCCGCCGACCCGCCATAATCGAAGTCCGAGACCTCACCTACACACCTCCCGGCGCCACTGCCCCAGCCGTGTCCCGTGTTTCCTTCACCGTGGCACCAGGCGAAATCTTTGGACTGCTTGGCCTCCGGCGCGGGCCGAGTAGGCGCGACCTTGCCTTCCCCTACTGCTCGAACCCCCCCCAGCAGCCTCGCGACCGCGCGTTGCACGCGCCGGATATCAGCGACGATCAGCTAGTTGGTACTCGCCGCGGCGCTGATACTGCCACGTGGGGAGAGCAGGGGGGCGATCGTTGCTTGCAGTTCGGCCGCCCGCGAGAAGGAGATTCGGTAGATCCTCGTCACGATGGGTTGCACGGCCTCCAGCGCGTTCAGCGCCGCGAGGTTGCTGACGCGAATGATCCCGTACTCGTCTTCGACGGCGACGAGGCCCTGCGCCGATAGAATCGCACGCAGCGCGGAATCCCACGGCTGGTCATTGATCTCGGCGGTGACGATCCCCGCGACGTCCCGGCCCTGCACCCTCGATTTGCCCGAGAAGGTCGAGAAGGCGAGCAGAACGTCGGCGATCGGTGATTCCACCCACGATACCGAGATCCCGGGTTGTTCGGGCCGGGCTTGCCGCTCGGACGGCACCGCCTGAGCGAGCGCAGGCGTCACCCACAGAGCGAGCGCGAGGCCTACGAGCCGTGCTCTCGAAGACATAGCCAAGCTCCCTCCTCAAAGTCGCTCGTGGCCCTACTGGGAAACCGCGGCCTCCTCTGCTGTTGGCACGGGTGCCGCAGCCTCCTCCCTGCGGAACTCGTCCCTCGGAGCGGCCGGCATAGGACGCCAGCCCGCTTCCTGAACGGCCGCCTGCGCGGCCGCGAAGCGGGCGATCGGGATGCGGAATGGAGAGCAACTCACGTAGTCGAGGCCCATCTCGTGGCAGAACTCGACCGACTTGGGGTCGCCACCGTGCTCGCCGCAGATCCCGATCATCAGGTCAGGTCGAACGCCACGCCCGAGCTCGACCGCCATGCGCATGATCTTGCCCACACCGGGAATGTCGAGGGTCGCGAACGGGTTCGCGGGCAGCACGTCGTGCTCCATATAGTGCACGAGAAAGCCGGACTCGGCATCGTCCCGTGAGATACCGAACACGGTCTGGGTGAGGTCGTTGGTTCCGAACGAGAAGAACTCGGCGGTCGAGGCGATTTCGTCGGCGGTAAGGGCGGCGCGCGGGATCTCGATCATGGTGCCGATCTTGTACGGGACCTCCTGTCCCTCTTCATCCATCACTTCACGAGCCTCGGTTTCGACCAGGCGACGCTGCTGGCGAAACTCGTTCACGTGAGAGATCAAGGGGATCATGACCTCTACCTTCACGTCAACGCCTTCCCGCATGCACTGCGTCGCCGCCTGAAAGAGAGCGCGCGTCTGCATGCGCGTAAGTTCCGGCAGCAGCATGCCTAGACGGACGCCCCTCGTGCCCAACATCGGATTCGTTTCCAGGAGCGTCTCTGTCCGCTCGAGGAAGTCCTGCTTCGCACGGATCTCATCGAGCGTGTCGTCGATCTCCTGGAGTGTGGCCAGGTGTTGGAGTCTGAGCTTGAGATCGGCCAACTCGTGCAGCAGCTCCTGGTGGTCGGGCAGGAATTCGTGCAGCGGCGGGTCCAGCAGACGAACCACGACCGGCAGGCCGTCCATCGCCCGGAAGAGCCCTTCGAAGTCAACGCGCTGCAGGGGCAGTAGCTTGTCGAGGGCCTCGTCGCGCTCCAAGTGGTTGCGGGCCATGATCATTTCCCGCATGACCGGGAGCCGATCCTCCTCGAAGAACATGTGCTCTGTGCGGCACAGCCCGATGCCCTGTGCTCCTAGGGCACGGGCACGGCGGGCATCATCGGGATAGTCCGCATTCGCCCAAACTTCGAGCGTCCTGAACTCGTCCGCCCAGCCCAGTAGCTGGGTGAGCCAAGAGTCCTGTATGTCCGGAACGACGGTCGGTAGCGCACCGAGATAGACTTCTCCGAGCATGCCATCGATCGAGATCTCGGTGCCTTCGCGGATCGTGATGTCTCCCATGCGCGCTTCACGATCGACCAAATCGATCTCGAGCGACTCTACTCCCACGACGGCTGGTTTGCCGAACTGGCGCGCGACTAGCGCAGCGTGGCTGGTCCGTCCTCCCCGGCTGGTAATGATGCCCTGCGCCGCGAGCATTCCGTGAACGTCGTCGGGCCTGGTCTCCGGTCGGACCATGATCACCGCTTTCCCGTCCTCCCGGGCCCATCTCTCTGCCGTGTCCGCGTCGAACGCCACGATGCCTACCGCGGCTCCGGGCGACACGTTCAGACCCGACGCGATCAGCTGCGCCTCGCTCCTCGCGTCCTCATCGAACTGAGGATGCAGGAAGAAGTCCACTTGCTCGGGGCTCACCCGCAGCACGGCCTCCTCTCGCCCGAGCAGCCCCTCGTCGACCATGTCGACGGCGATGCGAACCTCCGCTTGGGCAGTGCGCTTGCCGTTCCGCGTCTGGAGCAGCCACAGCGTTCCGTGCTCGATGGTGAACTCGAGGTCCTGCATGTTTCGGTAGTGAAGCTCGAGCTTGTCCGCGATCTCACAGAGCTGCTGATAGGCCTCTGGGAAGCGTTCTGCCATCGCGCTGATGTCCAGGGTCTTCCGAGTCCCGGCCACCACGTCTTCTCCCTGCGCGTTCACCAAAAAGTCCCCTGCCAAGCCCGGCTCCCCCGTAGACGGGTTTCGGCTCATCACGACCCCCGTGCCCGAGGTCTCCCCCATGTTGCCGAAGACCATCGTCTGGATGTTCACCGCCGTACCGATGTCGTGCGGGATCCCAGATGCGTTGCGATAGTCTACGGCGCGCTTCCTATTCCAGGATTCGAACACCGCTTCGGTCGCCGCGCGCAGCTGTTCCAGCGGATCCTGTGGAAAGGGAGCGTGGGTGTGAGTCCTGACCAGGTCCTTGAACCGCTGCGTGAGCGCGGTCCAGTCCTCTGCATCGAGCTCAGAGTCCGAGGACACTCCCGCGGCCAATCGCTTTGCCGCGATGACCTGCTCGAACACTTCAATGTGCATGCCGCGCACCACCGTGCCGAACATCTGAATCAATCGACGGTACGCGTCGTATACGAAGCGTGCGTCGCCGGTGAGCTCGACCATCCCACGGGCGACTTCGTCGTTCAATCCCAGGTTCAGGATCGTGTCCATCATGCCAGGCATCGAGAATTTCGCGCCCGACCGACACGAAACGAGCAGCGGTCTCGCCGGGTTGCCAAACTCCTTTTCCGTGGTCGCCTCGATGCGCTGCAGGGCCTCGATCTGTTGTTCCCAGATATCCGCAGGGAATTCGCCCTCGACACCGAGGTATGCGATGCACGCTTCGGTCGTCACGGTGAAGCCTGGAGAGACCGGGACCTGAATCCGCGTCATCTCTGCCAGATTCGCTCCCTTGCCGCCGAGCAGCCCGCGCACTGCCTCCCAATCACCGGCGGAGGCTTCTGCTGCTTCGAGCTCCGTGAACAGGTATACCCACTTCCGATCCATAAGCCTGGAATCCTGGGCCAGGGGGAGAACGCTACGAGAGGTATACCGGACTCGCCGCAGACACGTCAAGTTGTACACTAAGGGGGACTAGGAGCATGGGGATCACCGGATACGTACTACTCGCCTTACTCGCTGTCCTGAGCGTTTATTTCGCGACGATCTACAACAACCTCGTTCGCCTCAAGCACACGGTCACGAAGAACTGGTCGAACGTTTCGACTCTGACGGTGACGGGCGCGTGGACATGGAGGAGTGGGACCACGCGCGCAGGGAAGCCGAGGCGATCGTGGAAGACCACGTCGCCAAGGCGGCAATGAAGCCCGACGTCGATGTCTTGATGAAGTCGGAGGAGGACCATCCGTTCATCCCTTCTACAAAGAGCCAGGACGAGCTCACTCAGGTCTATCGCTGGAAGGCCACGGGCGGGCTCATCCTTTTCGTCGCCGGGTTTGTCGCGCTCGGTGTGACGCTGACTGCCCGTTTCGGGCCGACCCCATGAGGTCTTCGTGATCGCCGTAACACGTAGAGAAACGGTCTCGGTCGACGTCGCAGGCGTGGCCATCGGTGGAGGTGCGCCAGTGGTCGTCCAGTCGATGACAAATACCGACACAGCCGACGTTCACTCCACGGTCGATCAGATCAGGCTTCTCGCCGACGCCGGAAGTCAGTTGGTGCGCGTGACGGTCAACAATGACGAGGCCGCGCAGGCGGTGCCCGAGATCGTGAGCCGACTGCGCGGCGACGGCTACTCGACTCCGATCGTGGGCGACTTCCACTACAACGGCCACCTGCTGCTCACCAAGTATCCGAAGGCCGCGGAGGCGCTGGCGAAGCTGAGAATCAATCCCGGGAACGTCGGGACCAAGCGCCGTGACGAGAACTTCACCCAGATCATCAAAGTCGCGATCGAGCACGACAAGCCCGTGCGCATCGGTGTGAACTGGGGATCGCTGGACCAACGGTTGCTCACCGAGCTCATGGACGCGAACGCGCTGGAGGAGGCCCCCAAGGAGGCTCGGGAAGTGCTGCTCGAGGCCATGGTCGAAAGCGCGCTGCGCTCGGCGGCGCTGGCGGAAGAGACGGGGCTGGGCCACGACCGCATCGTGATCTCGGCGAAGGTCTCCACGGTTCGCGATCTCATCGCGGTGTACCGGATGCTCGCGCGGCGAGGCGACTATCCGCTGCACGTCGGCCTGACCGAGGCGGGTCTGGGCATCAAGGGAATCGTGGCCACAACCGCCGGTCTGGCTCCCATCCTGCTGGATGGGATTGGCGACACCATTCGTGTGTCGCTGACGCCTGCTCCGGGAGGCGACCGCGCCGAAGAGGTGCGCGTAGCTCAACAGGTGCTCCAGTCTCTGGGCATCCGTCACTTCGAGCCCCAGGTGACGTCCTGCCCCGGGTGTGGCCGCACCACGAGCACGTTTTTCCAGAAGATGGCGCAGGACATCACTGACTACATCCGGGACATGATGCCCGAGTGGCGTGCCCAGTATCCGGGCGTCGAGGAAATGGACGTCGCGGTGATGGGCTGTGTGGTGAACGGACCCGGTGAATCGAAGCACGCCAATATTGGGATCTCGTTGCCGGGTACCTTCGAGGATCCCAAGGCGCCCGTCTACATCGACGGGGAACACTCTGCGACGCTCAAGGGCGACGGACTCGTGGACGAGTTCAAACAGATCCTGTCCGATTACGTGAAGAGAACGTACGCGCCTCGCGTAGCAGCGGGGACCGCGAGCGAGGAGTAAGAGCCTGTTTTGGCGCACCGGAAGGATCGTCTACAACTGTCGGTGCAACGGTCTCCTCAGGCTTGTGCGTCCTATGAGCGATCTTTCACGGATGGTCTGACGGATGACCCACCTTATGAATCGAAAATCCCGCACGTCGAGGACGTAACATGAGCTTTTCCAGACGCACACTGAGCTTGGCCACAGTGGTGCTTGTCCTCGCTGTCCTCGGCGCCGGAGTTTGGTGGCGCCTTGGCGGATTCTCTCAGGAGGCGGAGGCCGGCACAGTCGCAGAGGGCAGTGAAGTCGAGCTGCCTGAGACTTCCAGCGGCAGCCAGTTTTCCGCCAATATGCCACAGCCGGTAGGTGGCGCCGAGGTCATGCTGGACACGCTCTGGATTCGCGTGGGCGCGGCCGGGCAGGCGGAAGCGTTTCGCAGGACGACTCTGACGGCCCAGGTCGCCGGCATCGTGCAGGCACTCCCGATCCGGGAGAACCAGCGCGTCGCCAACGGCACGCCCTTGGTGCGACTCGATAGCACAGAGTACGCTCTGGGCGTTGACCAGGCGCGCGCCGACCTACTCGCCGCGGAGACCGACTACCGTCAGCTCGTCCTGTTCGATGACGAAATCGAGGACCTGGCAATCCGCGCCGAGCGCGAGCGTATCGCACGCACGCGTAGCGGTCTCGACCAACGCAACGTGGCGCTTCGCCGGGCCGAGCTGGAGCTGGAGCGCTCTCGCATCGTAGCGCCGTTCGGTGCGAGGATCGCGGACATCCGCGTAGTGGAAGGTCAGTACGTGAGCGTGGGGACGGAGCTGCTTACCGTCGTCGATCTCGACCCGATCAAGGTCGAGGTTCAGGTTCTCGAAGCAGAGCTCGGATTCCTGTCCGAAGGGCGGCGCGCCGAGGTCCGCTTCGCGGCTTATCCCGGCGAGGCCTTCATCGGCTCCATCGAGACGATCAATCCGGTCGTCGATCCGGACAGCCGCACGGGGCGCGTGACCGTGCTACTTCCCAATCGCGAGCACCGCATCAAGCCGGGAATGTACGCCGAAGTTTCGTTGGACGCGGAGGCATTGCCGGATCGCGTATTGGTTCCGCGCTCGGCCATTTTGGAGCGCGGGCAGGGCGTCCGACGCACGATGCTCTTCGTCTATGAGCCGAGCGGAAACACGGGCGTGGCCGAGTGGCGTTACGTCAACACAGGCCGCGAGAACGACACTCACGTTGAGATCCTCAGGGAGGGTCTCGAGCAGGGCATGGTCGCGCCCGGCGAAGTCGTGCTCATCGACGGCCACCACTATTTGGCGCACGACACTCCTGTGCGGCTCGTCGAGAATGTAGAAGCCGAGGGCGGGAGGCCGAGCCGATGAGATTGAAGTCCATGGCGGGTGTACTCATCGCCCTCGGGACCGTTGCCCCCGGGCTTGCCGCTCAATCAGCGGATTCGGTGCAGCTGACGCTGGCGAGAGCGCTGGGCATCGCGGAGGGCAACAACCCCACGTACCGGCAGGCGAACAACAACGCACTGCTGAACGGCATCGAGATGCGCTCGACCTGGTTCGATGAGCTATTGCCACGGGTGAACCTGTCCCTCTTCGATACCGGGTTCCGCGGCAACCTGCAGCGCATCGGCTTCGACAACTTCGGCAATCCGATCGCCAACCCCTCCGCCGACTGGAACTACTTCTCCACGACTACCCAGGCGATGTCCCTCAACTGGAACATGCGCGGTCGGTCGCTATTCCAGGCGCACCGTAGGCAGTCCATCACAAACGAGGACCGGGATCTCAGCGTGGTCCGGGCGCTTACGGGGCTCCAGGTCCAGATCCAGCGGCTGTACATGGACGCGCTCGAGCAACGCGATCTCATGTTCGCCGAAGAGGAGTTGGTCGAGGCGCGGCGGATCGACATGACCGTTGCCGAGCGACTGTTTTCCCTGGCTCTGCGCACACGCGTCGACGTGCTAAACGCGGAGCTCGCGGTGGAGCAACAGTTGCTCACGCTTCGGCAGCAGCGAGCGGCGTACGAGCAAGCGGTGCTCGCCCTGCGCACGCAGCTCGGCCGTGAGGAACTCGTGTCGCTGTCTCTGGCTGATGAGGAACTGCCGATTTTCGACCCGTCCGTTCTCGATGTCGAGGAGTTGGTCGCCTCGGCGCTGGTCGTGAATCCCGAGCTCCGGCAATCGAGATTATCGGTACAGTCGGCCACGCTCGGAGTGCAGGAGACCCAGAACTCTTGGTGGCCCTCTGTGTCGGTGGGTGTCGACATTTATCGGCGATCTCAGGCACCCCAGACGGGGTCCGTCTTCGACGTCGGTATCAGCGAGCCGCTGGACGCGCAATTCCGCGTGAATTTCTCCATCCCGATGTTCAACAACTACTTCCAGAACCGTCAGGGAATGGAGCAGGCTGCGGTCCAACTCGACAACGACCGTGAAGCGGAACGCGAGGCCAGGTTGCGCATCGAAGAGACGGTTCGCAGCGCCGTGCTGGAGATCTCGAATCAATACGAGTCGCTTCGTCTTGCGGGACGCTCATCGGAGATCGCGCAGGAGGCTTTGCGGCTCGCACGTGAGGAGTACCGCATCAGCGCCCGCACCTTCGAGGATCTGCGCGCGAGCTTCGACTCCGAAGCGACGACTCGACGCCAAGTAATCACGGCGCGCCATAGCTTCGTCGACGCTCTGCTGAGCCTCGAGGAGGCGATAGGCGTCCGCGTTCGAGGCGGGAGTCCGCCGCCTAGTGCATCCGCCTCGGGAGGGAGCTGACCAGTGTCCATACCCGGTGCGTCGACCAAGAAGCCCGTTGCGGTGTGGATGCTGTTCTTGGCGATTATCTTGCTGGGCGGCATCTCCTATGTGAGGTTGCCGATCGACTTGCTGCCTGATGTGAGCTACCCACGTTTGGTGATCTACACGTCGTACCCTGACGTCGCGCCCGCCGAGGTGGAACGCCTCGTCACGGAACGCATCGAGGGGCAGGCGGCGGCCGCGCCAGGGGTGGAGCGGGTGACCTCGGTATCGCGCGAAGGCGTGAGCCTGGTCACGCTGCGCTTCGCGTGGGGCACGGACATGGACTTCGCCATGCTCAATGTGCGTGAGCGCATGGACAACGTACGCGAGTCGCTGCCCGAGAGCGCCTCACGGCCAGCGATTCTGCGGGTGGATCCCGAGTCCGATCCCATCATGACCTTGTCGGTCTCAGGCGGCATCGATCTCTGGCAGACCAAGGAGCTCGCGGAGACGGTATTCCGGCGTCGGCTCGAGCAACTCGACGGGGTCGCCGAGGCGGCTGTCACCGGGGGACTCGATCGCGAGATCCAAGTCGAGGTCGATCCCGGGCTTCTCGACTCCTACGGGCTGACGATCCAGGAGATCTCGCAGGCGCTGGACGCTGCCAACGTCAGCGCACCGGGCGGCACCATCCTACAGGGCCGGTATCGCTACCCGCTGCGCACCTTGGGCGAATTCCAGACTGTCGAAGAGATCGCGGACGTGGTGGTCGCCCGTCAGGCGATCGGTGGCGGCGCCACCAGCGAAGGCTACAGGGTGATTCGTTTGCGCGACGTGGCGCGGGTAGTCGATGGCTTCGCGGAGCGGGAGACGATCGCGCGCTACGCCGGAGAGGAATCTGTCGGCGTGCTCGTCTTCAAGGAATCTGGCGCCAACACGGTGACCGTTGCCCGGGCCGTGGAAGATGTGCTCGAGCAGTTGCACGACGAGTATCCGGCCATGCACATCGACTTGGCGGACGACCAGGCCGGCTTCATCGCCGACTCGATCACCAACGTCTTCCAGGCGCTCGTCTTCGGAGGCGTGCTCGCGTTCCTGGTTCTCTTTCTTTTCCTGAGGGATCCCAGGTACCCGGTAGCGATCGCGCTCGCGATCCCCATTTCAGTAGTGGGCACGTTCGCGCTCATGGATGCCGCCGGCGTGAGTCTGAACATCATGAGCCTCGGTGGGCTCGCACTCGGCGTCGGCATGTTGGTCGACAATTCCATCGTCGTGCTCGAGAATATTTTCCGGCATCGCGAAGAGCTCGGGAAGGATCCGGTCGCGGCGGCGGCAGCGGGTGCCGAAGAGGTGCAAGCGGCGATCACGGCGTCCACGCTGACCACGATATCAGTCTTCGGTCCCATCATCTATGTCGAGGGCGTGGCGGGCGAGCTGTTCAAGGATCTTTCACTCGCGGTCACGTTCTCACTGCTGGCTTCTTTGCTGGTGGCCCTAACGCTCCTACCGTCTCTGGCGGCACGCTTCGCGGGTGGCCGTGAGGAGCGTACGAGCTTGGAACGGGTTGCGGTCGAGCGGCCATCCGGCTTCTTGCGGATCACGCTCTGGGTCCTCAAGGGCATCTGGTTCGCTCCGTTCCGTCTCATCAGCGGCGGCGCGCGATTGGCAACAGCGCTCTTGCGCTTCTGGGGCGTCGGCATCGCCCGGTTCCTGGGCGTCGTGTTCGGCCCCACGCTACGCCTGTTCGACCGCCTCTTCGACGGTTTTTCAGCATGGTATCACCGCGTCCTGGAATGGTCTCTGGATCATTCAGGCCGGGTGCTCGTAAGCTCGGGAGCCGCGCTGGCGGTCACGTTGACCCTCGGCCTCACGCTCCAGCGAGACCTGCTGCCCGACGTGGATCAGGGTGCCTTCAACATCCGACTGGAGTTGGACGAAGGGACCGCGCTCGACGCCACGCTCGAGGCCGCAACGCTGGTGGAGTCGGCGGCATTGGCGGATCCGGACATCGAGGCGGTGTTCAGTAATGTCGGGCGCGATGTGCGCGCCTACGCGGCCGGGGAAGAGGCTTCTGGACTTCACACGGCGACCTTCCGGGTGCGCGTGCGCGACGGCGTGGCGAGCGCTCCCGTGGCCGACCGCATGCGGGCATTGGCGTCGACCTTCCCGCCTGGGGCACTGTCCGTGCAGACGGGCCAAGCCACCGCGCTGGGGACTATGCTGGGTGGATCCGAGGCGGATGTCGCGGTGCGGATTCGCAGCGAAGATCTGGACGCCGCCTACGTGGTAGCCGAACGCGTGCAGGCGCTTCTCAGTGAGCTGACCAGTGTGGGCAATGTTCGTATCGGGACCGAGCTCGGGCAGCCGGAAATCCAGATCGAAATCGACCGTGCCGCGTGCGCGAGCTACGGCATCGATCCGCAGCTCGTGGCGGGCACGATCGACCGAGCCATGCGGGGGGACATCGCCACAGAGTTCGTGGACTTCGACCGCAAGATCGACATCGTCGTGCGCTATCCGGATGCTCTGCGGTATTCGCGCGCGACGCTCGACGGGCTGCGTGTCCAAGGGGTTCCGATTCGCGAGCTCGTCCATGTGCGGGAGGCTCTGGGGCCCGCACAAGTCCGTCGCGAAGAACAGGCTCGCGTCATCCCAGTTTACGCGGACGTCGTGGACGGCGGACTCGACCAGGCGATCGGGCAGATCGAGGCTTCGCTCGCGACAATCGTGCCGTCGAGGGACGTGCGCTGGGAAGTGGGCGGCGAAAACGAAGAGATGCGCCGTTCCTTCAGGGACCTGGCGTTCGCGTTCGGACTCGCGCTGATCCTGGTATACATGATTCTGGCCGCTCAGTTCGAGTCGTTCGTGCACCCGTTTACGATCCTGATATCGGTTCCGCTCGCGCTGGTCGGCGCCGTGCTCGCGTTGATTGCCACGAGGCAGGGACTCAATACCATGAGCTTGATCGGAGGTGTAATCCTTGTCGGAATCGTGGTTAACGATGCCATCGTGAAGGTCGATTTCATCAACCTGGCCAAGACGCGCGGGCTGGATCTGCGGGCAGCGATCCTCGAAGCCGGCCGGGTGCGCCTGCGCCCGATCATCATGACCACGGTGACAACCGTGCTGGGTCTGACCCCGATGGCGCTGGGCATCGGCCGCGGCTCGGACCTGAGGGCGCCGCTGGCCATTGCCGTCATCGGTGGCCTCGTGGTCGCCACCGCGCTCACGCTGGTCGTGGTGCCGGTGGTGTACCAGACCGTCGAATTCGCTCGCCTTCGTTTGACGTCGGGGTTTAGCTCATGATCCGGATGAGCCTGCGAAGGCCTGTGGCGGTGGCGATGACGTACACGGCCGTGGCACTGCTCGGCCTACGCGCGTGGCAGAACATTCCCGTCGAGATGCTTCCGGATACTCAACTTCCGCAGCTCACGGTTACCGGCACATGGCGGGGCGCGTCGCCCGAGACGCTGGAAGCGTTCCTCACAGCGCCGCTCGAGGCCACGATCCAGCAAATCTCAGGCGTCGAGAAGATCGTCTCCGAGTCGTTCGAACAGCAGGGCTTGGGCACCGCCGAGATCCGCATCGAATTCGACCGCGATACCGACATGGACTTCGCTCGCCTCGATCTCTCAGAGCGTCTCGCAACGTTGGAGGAGGAGCTGCCCCCCGGCGTCGACAGGGTTCAGGTGAGTCAGTACGTGCCCGAGGAGTTTCAGCAGCAAAGTCAACCATTCCTGTACTACACCTTCACGGGACCCTACACCCGTGAAGCGCTTCGCCAACACCTGGAAGACGTCGTGCAGGACGAGCTCGGCCAAGTCAACGGCGTGGCGCTGGTACAGGTCTTCGGCGGACGGGATCGCCGGCTGGAGGTCAACCTCGACGAGGCGAAGATCGCGGCGCTGGGGCTGGACCCGCGCGACGTGGGTCAGAGCATCCGCGACCTCGATCTCGTGCGCGAGGCGGGGGCGATCCGTCAGGGTGACGACGAGCTGACCATCACCATCGTGAATCGGCCTGCGAATGCGGATGATGTTCGCACCGCGGTGATCACGGCGGTGGGCGGCACACCGGTGCGCGTATCGGACGTCGCGTCGGTGCACGATACCTACGAGGAGGCGCAGTCGTATTCACGCATCGCTGGCCGGCCGTCGGTGGGCTTCACGATCGTGAAAGGCGTTGGTGTGAATACCGTGCGCGTCGCCGACGCGGTGAAGGCGCGTCTCGCGCAGTTGGAGCGCCTGAGCCCCTTCGGCACCGAGTTCGACCTCGTCTACGACGAGAGTGAGGACATCGAGCGACAGCTGGCGGACCTGCGTAGGCGCGCAGGCTTCAGCGCGATCGTGATCTTCGTGGTCTTGCTGGGTTTCCTGCGGTCCTTCCGTTCGGCTGCGCTCATTTTTGCGACGATCGCATTCAGCGTCCTGATCGCGCTCAACCTGATCTACTTTGGCGGCCTGACGCTGAACTTGCTCACCTTGATGGGCCTCGCGATGGGCTTCGGCCTCATCGTGGACAATTCAATCGTAGTCCTGGAGAACGTGTACCGGAGGTGGCAGCGAGGTGAGGAGGCGTTCTCCGCCGCGGAGGGCGGCGCGCGCGAAGTGGTGTTGCCCATTCTGGCGTCCACGGCCACAACGCTGATCGTCTTCGTGCCCTTCCTGTACCTGCAGGGTGAGCTCCGTGTCTACTACGTGCCGCTCGCAATCGTGGTCGCGCTGACACTGATCGCGTCGATCTTCGTGGCGTTCTCGTTCATACCCGCGCTGTCTGCCCGCTTTCTGCAGACGGGGCGCGGCGCTCCGAAGCGCGGAGTCGAGGCCCGGCAGCCGCTCTACGTGCGCTTCTACTCCGACGTAGTCTCGTTCACCGTGCGCCGGCCGTGGTTCGCGATGTCAGTGGTGGTGATGTGCTTCGGGGGCTCCTACCACCTCTTCAACACCTATGTGAACACATGGGCCCTATGGGGAGGGGGCTTTGGCTCGCGCACGTATATTCAGGTGAACATTACGCTTCCGCGAGGCTCCAACCTCGAGCGTACCGACCAGCTCGTGCGCTACTTCGAGGACCGCGTGGCGCAGATCCCCGAGGTCGAGCAATACACGGCCGACGTGCGTGCCCAGCGCGGTCGCATGGAGATCACCTTCCCCGACTCCATCGAGAACACGCAGATCCCGGTCGCCATCAAGGAGCAGATGGTGGCGTATAGCCACACCTTCACGGGGGCGGACGTGCGCGTGTACGGCTTCGGTCCGTCGTTCTACGGGGGAGGTGGCAGCGCGCCCAACTACGGGATTCAGGTGTTGGGCTACAACTATGAGCAGGTGAGGGACATCGCCGAATCACTCGGCGCAAAGCTCGAGCGCATGAGTCGGGTTCAAGAGGTGGACACCAACTCGAGCTCGAACCGGTTCAACCGTGACAAGGCGTCGGAGTTCGTGGTGCGTGTCGATCGTAACCGCCTGGCGCAGCATGACCTTACGGTGGAACAGCTCGTGGTGAGGATGAACCAGGCCGTGGGTGGGAGTGCGCAGCTCGGCACGGTGAAGCTCGGCGGCGAAGAGGTGCAGTATCAGGTCAAGCTCGAGGACAATGTCGACATGGATGTGCTCGCGCTGAAAGAGACCCTGATCGATACACCCGGTGGTCGCCGCATCCGCCTGGGCGACGTCATGAGCATCGAGCCCCGTGACGTGCTCGCACGTATTCGTCGCGAAGACCAGCAGTACGAGCGCACCGTCGCCTACGAGTTCCGCGGACCGCAGAAACTCGGGGACTTGGTGCACGAGAGCATCATCGAAGCCACGGTAGTGCCTCCCGGCTACACGGTGCAGAAGGGCAACACCGGGCTCTCGATCCGGCAGGAGGAGCGCACGCAGATCTGGCTGGTGATCACACTCGCGCTATTGCTCGTGTACATGGTCACAGCTGCGCTCTTCGAGTCGCTTCTGCAGCCGCTGTGCGTGATCCTCACCGTCCCGATGGCGCTGATCGGTGTCTACCTGATCTTCTTCTACTCGGAGGCGTCCTTCACGAGGGAAGCGTACGTCGGCGTGATCATGATGTTCGGCATCGTCGTGAACAACGCGATTCTACTCGTGGATCACGTGAACGGCGTGCGATCGAGGGAGCCGGGCCTCCCGCTGCCTGACGCCATCGTCAAGGGCACCCTCGAGCGAGTCCGGCCGATTCTCATGACCACCGCGACGACCGTTCTGGGGCTGCTTCCGCTCGTGCTTTTCGGCGAAGGGACAGGCTCGAACATCTGGGACGCACTAGCGCTTGTGTTGATCGGTGGCCTTCTGTCGTCGACTCTTTTTGTACTGACCATTACTCCGGCCGCGTATCATGTGCTGGAGCGGGGAAAGGCTAGTCGTGCCGCGGCGCGGGTGGAACGCGACGTCGTGGTGGCTCGGGCCTAGCAGGCTGCAGGGGCGGTACGAGGGACGGCATTGTCCATCCCGTGGGACGCGGGTGTCCCGACAGGTGGAGCGGGCACTTAGGCGGTGCAAGAAAATCGTTGATTTACATCGGTTTTGTCGCCATCAATCATGGCATGAGGATTGCTCCGAGCGATGGTAGGACGGAACCCTGGTGGGACAGGAGAGATCCAGCATGACTCTGACGCGGCGAACGCTCACGATACAGGCGCTCCTGGTGGCGGGACTCTTCGCGGTGATTCGCCCTGGAGACGTTGCAGCCCAGGGGGGTGACGGCTTCCTGTTCAAGGTGCCTGTGGTAACGGTCGGGTTCCGTATGGGCTACGCTCTGCCGAACGTAGGAAGCGATCTCTTCGCGCACACTCGAGATCAACTCACGATCGAGAGCGGTGACTTCGCCGGTGGCTACTATGGTGGAGAGGTCGCGGTCCGACTGTCCAGTCGGCTGGACCTGGCGATCGGCGTCGGCTACGCGGGCTCGAGCACTCGGTCCGAGTTCCGCGACTTTGTCGAAGTCGTCGGCAACGACAGCCTGGCGATCGAACAGGTCACCGATTTCTCGACCACCCCGCTCACGCTCAGCGCGAAGTACTATCTGACCGACCGGGGACGCAGCATCGGTCGGTTCGCATGGGTACCGAGCACCGTCAACGTGTATGTCGGTGGTGGATTCGGCTTCACGTACTACAAATTCGATCAGGTCGGCGATTGGATCGACTTCGAGACGCTCGACATCTTCGCTTCACAATTCGAGTCGAGCGGTACGGGCGTTCAGGTGCACTCGCTCGCCGGGCTCGACTTTTCGATCAACAAGCGGGTGTTCCTCACGGGTGAGGGTCGCTACCTCTGGGCGGACGCGGGTGTAAATGAGAGATTCTTTGAAGGGTTCGATGATGTGGACCTCTCCGGCTTTCAGTTCACAGTCGGAATTTCGGCCCGGTTTTAACCGGAAGGGACGAGCATGATGAAAGCACATCGCTACGGTATGGGCGTTCTTTCGGCCGCATTGCTGGCGGCTGCGCTGACCATGGCCCCGCTGACCGCGCAAGATGTGGATGGTCGTTGGATGGCCTTCCTAGGGTGCTGGGAACCGACCGGTGAGGTGGCCGAGTCGGGGCTCCTCTGCGTTCGCCCGGCCGACAACGGTGTCGAGTTGTTCACGGTCGTCGAGGGCGAGATCACGACCAGCGACATCATGGTCGCGAACGCCGAGCAGCGGCCCAGGAACATGGAGGGTTGCGAGGGCTGGGAGGCAGCGGAATTCTCGGCCGATGGCCGCCGCGTGTTCACGCGTTCCGAATTCGCCTGCGGTGGAGGCGAGCCTAGGGCCTCTTCCGGTGTGATGTCCCTGACCGCACCCACACAGTGGCTCGACGTGCGCTCGATGGATGTCGGCGGAGAACAGGTTGCCTGGGTGCAGGAGTACCGGCTGGTCGGTCCGGCGCGCATGGCGGAGGCGGGTGTCGACGACGCTACTCGGAACCTCGGTATGGCGGTGCGCTCAGCTCGTATGTCGGCGTCCCGACGCATCACCTTGCGCGAGGTCCGTGAGGCCGCGCAGAAAGTTGAGAGCAAGGCCGTCGAGGCATGGGTCGCGGGACGTGGCGAGCGCTTTGACATTGACGCGGACGCCCTGATCGAGCTCGCTGACGACGGAATCGAGGAGAGCATCATCGATGTGGTCGTCGCGGTCAGCCACCCCGAGACGTTTCAGATCGATGCCGGTGCGGACGCCCGCACGCGTGAAGGGAGACTTCGTGGTACTCGCGTAGGGGACGGCTACACGTATGGCAACTCCCCGCGCTATGCCTTTGGCGCTCGCTCCTTTTTCTGGGACCCGTTCTACTACGGCTCGTATGGGTACAGCCCGTTCAACTCCTTCGGCGGCGGGCTCTACGGCAACCGCTACGGCTACGG
>Ga0310122_10001069_pt1 | contig 17460 bp, 14 predicted proteins | sample CB6_Bottom_1051__FD_203503 | JGI IMG/M metagenome (GOLD analysis project Ga0310122, IMG submission 203503) | Marine microbial communities from Western Arctic Ocean, Canada - CB6_Bottom_1051 | ecosystem: Environmental > Aquatic > Marine > Oceanic | place: Canada: Western Arctic Ocean | collected...
TGGCTCGCCGCGCGACTCCGCGACGGCAACGGCTCGCTCAAGGACCTCCACCGACAGATCCTGCTCAGTGCCACCTACCGCCAGGCATCGACCCACCGTGCCGCCGCGGCACTCAAGGATGGAAACAACCTTTTCCTGTGGCGGATGAACCGGCGGAGGATCGAGGCGGAGGTGATCCGCGACTCGGTGCTCTCTGTCGCCGGCCGACTCGACAACCGCATGTACGGACCCGGCTTCCAGGACTTCGTCATCGAAAAGCCCCAGCACTCGCCTCACTACCAGTACCACAAGCACGACCACAACGACCCGCGGACAAACCGCCGCAGCGTCTACCGGTTCCTGGTCCGTAGCCAGCAGCAGCCCTTCATGACCGTGCTCGACTGCGCCGACCCCTCGAGAATGGTGGCTCGACGCGACGAGACCATCTCGCCTCTGCAGGCCCTGGCCATGCTCAACAACCGCTTCATGACCACCATGTCCAGCCACTTCGCCACACGCGTCTCGGCTCGGCATCCCCGCCTCTCTGACCAGGTGAGGCTGGCCATAAGGCTCGCGCTGTCCCGCCAAGCCGATGACCAGGAAGTGCGGCTGCTGAGTGCCTACGCCCGCCGTCATGGCCTGCCCAACACCTGCCGGGTCATCCTGAACCTCAACGAATTCGTCTTCGTCGAATGACCATCCCTGCCACGACGTCCAGCCCTGCCACTCATCCCGACGCCCCATCGCGCCGAGAGTTTCTCTGGCGATCCGGAGGCGGACTGGGGGGCATCGCGCTGGCCCACCTGCTCGACAGCCAATCGTCGGCCAGCGGCTCGCAACGCGGTGTGCTCTCCGGAGCACTGCACCACCGGCCGCGAGCCAAGCGAGTGATCCAGCTGTTCATGGCCGGCGCGGCCAGCCACATCGACCTCTTCGACCACAAGCCGGCTCTCGAAAAGCACCACGGGCAGAAGTCGGACTTCGGCGAGCCGGTCGAGGCGTTTCAGAACGGGCTGGGGCCGTGGATGAGGTCCCCGTTCTCGTTTCGACCCTACGGCGAATGCGGCAAGATGCTCAGCCACCCGGTCCGAGCACTGGGCCGCTGCGCCGATGACATCGCCTTCATCCACTCGATGGTGGGCAAGACCGGAGTCCACAGCCAGGCCACGCTGCTGCAGGCCACCGGCTTCCAACGACCCGGGTTCCCCGGGGCAGGGGCCTGGGTCAGCTACGCACTGGGTGCCGAGAGCGAGAACCTGCCCAGCTTTGTCGTGCTGCCCGATCACCGTGGCTTTGCCTCCAATGGACCCAAGAACTGGGACACCGCCTTTCTGCCGGCTCGCTACCAGGGCACCATCATTCGTCCCGGACTGCGAAACCCGATCGCCGACCTGAGAGCCGATCCGGCCAGCTTCGTCACTCCCGAAGGAGACCGCGACGGGCTCGAGTTGCTCAAGACTCTCAACCGGAAACACCAGCAGCCCGGCGAAGGCGATTCGCGGCTCGAGGCGCGAATCCGCAGCTACGAACTCGCCGCTCAACTCCAACTCGCCGCACCCGAAGCTCTCGACATCACCGGCGAACCCAAGCATGTCCTCAAGCTCTACGGACTCGATGCACCACGCTCCGGCTTCCCGACCCAGATCAATGTCCCCGAAGAAATCACCTACTTCGGCCGCAAGTGCCTGGTCGCCCGCAGGCTGCTGGAACGAGGCGTCCGCTTCGTTCAGATCTGGTCCGGCTGCGACAACGGGTTCCCCCGACGCAACTGGGACTCGCACGAAGACATCGCTCGAGACCACGGGCCGCTGGCCGAAGGGATGGCCGTGGGGACCGCCGGACTGATTGCCGACCTGAAACAAAGAGGACTGCTCGAGGATACCGTCATACTCTGGACTACCGAGTTCGGACGCATGCCCTCGACGCAGGGCACCAGGGGTCGCGACCACAACCCCTATGTCTTTACCAACTGGTTGGCCGGAGGCGGCATCAAGGGCGGTACCAGCTATGGGCCCAGCGACCAGTGGGGCTACAAACCCGCCGAACGAGACAAGCCCACTCACGTCTACGATGTCCACGCCACGATCCTGCACCTGCTGGGCATCGACCACGAACTGCTCACCGTCCGCCACAACGGCATCGATCGCCGCCTGACCGACGTCCACGGACACGTGATCCACGACATCATCGCCTGACCCCTTCGGCCAATTCGATATGACTCAGCTCTCCAGCCACACCCCGCCCATGCCGAACCTCACCCGCCTGCTCGCACTCGGACTGCTGAGCACCGCAGCCGCGACCGCCACCCCGGCCACCGCAGCCGATCCGCCGGTCGACTTCAACCGCGAGATCCGCAGCGTGCTCTCGCTCCACTGCCTCAAGTGCCACGGCCGCGACCAGGGCAACCGCCAGGCCGGGCTCCGCCTCGATCTCCGCACCTCCAGCACCAGCAAACTCGAGAGTGGCCGCACGGCGATTGTCCCGGGCAAGACGGCCAGCAGCTCGCTGATCGCCCGTATCACCAGCGCCGATCCCGATCTCAGGATGCCACCCGCCGACGAGGCGCCCGCACTCTCGGCCCAGCAGATCGCCACACTCTCTCGCTGGATCAGCCAGGGAGCACCCTACTCACGCCACTGGTCCTTCATACCGCCGAAGCGTCCCGGCGTACCCGACGCGAACGCCCAGTGGACCTCAAACAACTCAATCGACCCCTTCATCCAGGCCACCTTGAAGGCCCGGGGCCTGCAGCCTTCACCCACCGCGGACCGCGAAACGCTGATCCGCCGGCTGAGCCTGGACCTGAGGGGACTGCCGGCCACTGGTCTCGAGATCACCCGCTTCCTGGACGACCGGGCTCCGGGTGCCTGGAACCGACTCGTCGACCGCTTCCTGGCCGATCCGGCCTACGGAGAACGCTGGGCGCGTGTCTGGCTCGACCTGGCCCGCTATGCCGATTCTCGTGGCTACGGCTCGGATCCCCTGCGGCCCAACGCCTGGAGGTTCCGGACCTGGGTCATCGACGCCTTCAACACCAACCAGCCGTTTGACCAGTTCACCACCGACCAATTGGCCGGCGACCTGCTGGCCGACGCGACACTCGAGCAGAAAATCGCCACCGCGTTTCACCGCAACACGATGACCAACACCGAGGGGGGGACCGACGACGAGGAGTTCCGCGTGGCGGCGGTCAAGGACCGGGTCGACACCACGCTGCAGGTCTGGATGGGACTCACCTTCGGCTGCGCAAAATGTCACGACCACAAGTACGACCCGATCACACAGCTCGAGTACTACCGCCTCTACGACATGTTCAACCAGTCGGCCGACTCGGACCGTGGCGACGAGGCTCCGGTGATCGACGCTCCCACGCCACAGATGGTCCGCGACGTCGCAGCTCTCGACGCCCAAATCGCCACGCTCCAGGCAAAACATAAGGCACTGGAACCCCGCCTCGCCGCCGAGATGAAGGACGCCGCCTCACGGGCGGTATCCGGTCGCTTCGTCCGCATCGAACTGCCCGGCAAGAAAGACGTTAAGCAACCCCTGTCGTTGGCCGAGGTGCAGGTGTTTTCCTTCGACAGCAATCACCCCGAGAAGCCCGAGAAGCCCGAGAAGCCGGTCAATGTCGCGTTGAAGAAGCCGGCCAAACAGTCGAGCACCGCCTTCGATGGACCGGCCGGCCTGGCAGTCGATGGCAACACCGACGGCGACTACTTCAAGGCCAAGTCGACCACACATACCGCCGCTGAGCCCAGCCCCTGGTGGGAAGTCGATCTGGGCTCGCAGCTGCCGGTCTCCCGCATCCACATCCACAACCGCACCGACGGCGGCCTGTTCTCTCGTCAGGCCGGCCTGGTCATCCGATTGCTCGATTCCCAGCGGAAGACCGTCTGGGAAACCACGCTCACCGCCAAGCCGACCGCCAACCACCAGCACACCACAAGTCTCCCCGGACCGGTGGCCCGGCAGGCGGCTCGCCTGGCCGACTCGATCGCTAAGCTCAAGAAGAACCGACCCAAGTTCCCCACTCTGCCCGTGATGCAGGACCTGCCCGCAGAGAAACGCCGCGACACGTTCGTGATGATCCGCGGCAGCTTTCTGCAGAAAGGCCAGAAGGTCACCCCCGAATTCCCCTCGGGCTTCCACCCCGCCGGGAACCAACTGCCCAGAACCCGGCTGGGAGTCGCCAACTGGATCACCAACCCCCAGAACCCTCTGACGGCACGCGTGGCGGTCAACCGGTTCTGGAGCCAGCTGTTTGGGCGAGGGCTGGTGGCGACCGAGGAGGACTTCGGGACACAGGGCAATCCGCCCACCCACCCGTTGCTGCTCGATTGGCTCGCCACCGAGTTCATGGCTTCCGACTGGAACGTCAAGTCCCTGCTGCGCACCGTCGTCAACTCCCACACCTACCGGCAATCGGCTCGTGTGACCCCCCGGATGCTGGCGGCCGATCCCACCAACCTCTGGCTCGGGCGAGGTGCGAGGTTCCGGCTCGAGGCCGAGACGATCCGCGACCAGGCACTTGCGATCTCCGGGCTGCTCGATCGCCGGATGGGCGGAGCCAGCGTGTACCCGTTCCAGCCACCGGGCCTCTGGCAGGCAGCCTTCAACGGCCAACGCAAGTGGCCCACCAGCCCCGGGTCGCAAAAGCACCGTCGAGGACTCTACACCTTCTGGCGCCGCACCGTGCCGTACCCGTCGATGGCCACCTTCGACGCGCCCAGCCGAGAAATCTGCATGCCGCGACGGATCCGCACCAACACGCCGCTGCAGGCCTTCGTGACGCTCAACGACCCGGTCTACGTCGAAATCTCACAGGCTCTCGGCCGACGGCTGGTCGCCGAGGGCGGCCCCACTCCCGCCTCGCGAGTCTCCTTCGGACTTCGACTGGCCACCGGACAACAGCCCAGCCCCGCTCAACAGCAGGTCCTGATCGGATTGTTTGAATCCGAGCTGGCTCACTACCGAAAGAACACCGAAGCGGCCAAGCAACTCGCAACCATGCCGCCCGGACCCCCTTCGTCCGACGGCGATACCGCGACCATGGCCGCATGGACCGTCGTCGCCAACGTGTTGCTCAACCTCGACCAGGTACTCACGCGACCCTAGCCCCAGGCGACCAGCTGCCGATCATTCCATCCGCCACTCACCACGGGACATTCCCATGGACCCACGCCAGCACTACCTGCAGACGATCACCCGTCGCCACTTCCTCCGCGACTCACAGGTCGGACTCGGAGCCCTGGCCCTCGGCGGGCTCAGCACCGCAGCCACCGCAGCCCCCGCAGCCCCCGCCAGCGCCGACCCCCGCCAGCCGCACAGTCCGCCGCTGCCGGGCAAGGCCAAGCACGTGATCTACCTGCACATGGCCGGTTCGCCGCCGCAGCACGAGCTGTTCGATTTCAAGCCGGCGTTGCTGAAACACAACATGCAGCCGTGCCCCGACGAGCTGTTGGCGGTGCTGCAGAAAGAGCGACTGCCGTTCATCAATCTCAAGGCCCGACGGCCCAAGCTGCTGGGAACTCCCTACCGCTTTCAGCCTCGAGGCGACAGCGGCCAGATGATCAGCGAGCTGCTGCCTCAGCTCTCCCGCCACGCCGACGAGATGGCCATCATCCGCTCGATGCACACCGACCAGTTCAACCACGCCCCGGCCCAATTGCTGCTTTACACCGGAGCCGCCCGTTTCGGAGGCGCCTCGTTGGGCTCGTGGGCCACCTGGGGGCTGGGATCCGAGAATGCCAACCTGCCGGGTTTCGTCGTGCTGATCTCCGGAGGCACAGATCCCAGCGGTGGCAAGAGCCTGTGGGGCAGCGGGTTTCTGCCGTCGGTCTTCCAGGGCGTACAGTGCCGAAGTGCCGGAGACCCGATCCTGTTCGTCTCAAACCCCAAGGGACTCGATCGCAACGTCCGACGCCGCAGCCTCGATGCACTCAGAAAACTCAACGAACTGGAACTCGAGCGGATCGGCGACCCGGAAACGCGGACCCGCATCAGCCAGTACGAACTCGCCTTCCGGATGCAGATGTCGGTGCCTCAGGTGATGGACGTCACCCGGGAACCCAAGCACGTCCAGGAATCCTACGGAACCACTCCGGGCAAGGCCTCGTTTGCCAACAACTGCCTGCTGGCCCGGCGACTGGTCGAGCAGGGGGTCCGCTACGTCCAGCTGTTCGACTGGGGCTGGGACATGCATGGCACGGCCAAGAGCAACGACCTGATCACGGCGATGCCGAAGAAGTGCAAGGAGGTCGACCAGCCGATTGCCGCGTTGCTGAGTGACCTGAAGCAGCGAGGGCTGCTCGATGAGACGCTGGTGATCTGGAGTGGTGAGTTCGGCCGCACGTCACTGAACGAAGAACGCAACGGATCGAAGTTCCTCGGCCGAGACCACCACCCGCACTGCTTCTCGATGTGGATGGCCGGTGGCGGAATCAAGGGCGGGGTGACTCATGGCGAAACCGACGAGCTGGGCTACTTCGTGGCCCGGGACAAGGTCGGAGTCCACGACCTGCAGGCCACGGTGCTGCACCTCCTGGGCTTCGACCCGCACCGGCTCTCGTACCGATATCAGGGTCTCAACCAGCGACTGATCGGCCCTGAAGGCGACGGGCACGTGATCCGACCGGTCGTGGCCTAGTAGCCATTTGTAAAAGATACAGGTTAGAGGATCCGACGGGGTCAGACGCCACCCGTGGCGGGGCCTGACCCCTTCACACCAGCATGGATGGTTGGAAAAAAAGGGTTCAGGCCCGGCTGCGCCGCGTCTGACACCCGCTCCTGGAGTCTTGCAATGGGCTGGGAGGGGACAGGCACCTGCGGAGCCAGTCCCTGCGGTCCGTATTGCGAGTGCTGAGATTTGCATCCGAGGTGCCATGGGATTCACTCGCCGCGAACTGGCCGCGCTGACGATTCCCTTTCTTGCCTACCACGGGCTGATGTTTTCGATGCTCCGCAGCTTGATCCCGGGCTTCTGGTCGGCATTCCCGCTCCTGTTAGGCCTCGCTGTGGGCTTGGCTGTCTACGGGCTGGTCTTGCCGATCCGCATGGCCTGGACCGCTCGAGCCGGAGGCCGCAGCGGTGCCCGGGCATGGGCCATCAGCCAGGCACTGACGCTGGCCTGCTGGTTCAGCGGCTTCATCCTATGGGATCTACTGTCGATCTCTGTTCCGGACGGGCCCTAGGCACACGCAGACAACTCTCCGACAAGACTCATGGGAGACGCAACTGGACAAGCCAATTCCGCTCATGATGAAAGCCGGTATGGTATGACTCCTCTTGGGAGGAATCGCCGCCGAGTAGTGTTCGGTGCAACCCCACACGGGATCATCTTCCATGCAAAAGAAAACCGTTACCGTCTTGGCCATTGGTTGTAGTGGCTTCGCCGTGATCCTGGTGATTGGTGTCATTGCCATCGTCTACCTGGTCCCGAATGTGTTCGAATGGGCTGGGAACCAGATCGAACTCGAAAAACAGCGGCAGGCACTCGCCAACAAATGGCAGGCTCCCGAGGACGACGCGTCACCGGAGACCTTCTTCCCGGCCAAGGTGTCTGGCTACGGTCTGGTCAAACACGATACCGAAGCGGCGATTCCGGCGCTCCGCTTCGACATCCCCGGTTGGCACGCTCGCTACCGCTCCGGCGACAGTCGGATGGACGTATTTGTTTACCAGGTGACCGACCTCGAGCGAGAAGCACTCTTCGGCCGTATCGAGGACATCAGTGACGAAGAGGAAAACGACGAGCAAAGCGGATCCCAATTCTTGATCCTGACGGGCTATCGCTGCTACTACCGGTCCACTGCTCATCATCAAAACCATCTTTGGTGGATGAAGGGATGGCTGCTGGTGTTCCGCACCGAGGACTCCGAAGGCCGGGAGGGGTTTGTCAGGACCTTTCTGGAGACCACGTCGCAGCAGCAGGAGGCTCCCGCATCCTGAAGGCTGTCCACCGCGTTGGCGAGACTGCTGACACGCAATCGAAGCCCAACAGTCTCATGTGCCAGCAGCTCCACCAAGTCCCTCTGGTTCACTCGACTGAGCCAGTACCAGACCCCGCTGTCGCATTCGCCCAGGAGGGGCTTGATCGCGCCAAGGCGATCGACTGCTTCGATTTTGTTCCCAGCAGTTTCTCATCGCTCTACGCGATCCTGGTCAACATCTCCCGTGGACGGTTTTGCGAGTGGGGCAGCGGGATCGGGATCGGAGTCGGAATGGCAGCCAGCCTGGGCTTTGATGCCTGTGGCATCGAGATCGACCCGGCCCTGGCCGTGGCCTCGCGGTCACTACTCACCGACTTCGGCCTCTCCGCAACCGTCACAACCGGGAGCTACTTCGATGAACATCCCGCCGCGGATGTCTACTTCACCTACTGCTGGCCGGGCCAGATGATGAAAGTGGAGGAGCACTTTCTGAAGGTCGCTCCGCAAGAATCGCGACTGCTCATCTGTCACGGCGCCGAGGACATTCGCTGCAAGATCAAGGCGACCTGACTTGTTTCGCTTTCGCCCCGCATCGACTTCGCAGAGATCCTGAGCGGCTCGGCATTTCACATTGGCCACCACGCCGTTGGCGTCAGACATCCCCACACGATCCGGAATCAACTGGTCCCACGGTGTTCTGGATTCCCAAGAAATCGAGGACAATCCAGGTATCCCAGCAACCTGTTGAGAGGATTTTCGAAAATCAATGGCACATCTCGTCGTGTTCCCCTTCGAGGACTAATTCATGGGTACCAGATTCGATCATGGCCGGCCTCAGGTCTATTTCAGTTCAGGCTTCATTAAGAACCACCTCTTCCTTGGCTCCGCTGGTGAGAAGAAAAGAGCCGAGAGGGTCTTTGATCGTCGAGGCCGTGCGATCAGTACGGTGCTGTGCCTGACGCGTGCTGAGCTGGTCCGACTCGCCGGGGAGCTCCATCGCCGCCAGCATGAGTTTACTCAAACCCCAAGGAGAACTTTCACTACGCTGCAGGCCTACGACTACTGGTCCCGTGGCGGCCCTCGATCAAAAGACAAACAGCGAGCCACACCGGGCAAGAGTCGCTTTCGATACAGCGTCCAACACAACACCGACGGGACGTATGTCATGTGCCACTTTGATGGCCCCTCGTAGTACGGAATCGAAATCTCCAGATGCTCGCCTGGGCCGCCGGCGCCCAGGCTCACGCTCGATCGTGACGCCGATAGTGCCTGGCCAGCCGCTCAGGCGAAACACCGAGTCGCCAGGCCGCCAGCAGGCACCAGTTCCGCAGCGTCTGGCGAATCACACCTCGCTGCTGCCATCTGCGGGCATCCACGCTCAGTGGACCCTCGACCAGTTTCAATCGGCCCAGTCGACGTAGAGACCTCGCCAGCATCACGTCGTCCATCAGCGGGACTTCGGGAAAACCGCCAACCGCCTCGAAACTCGCTCGCCGCACAAACAGCCCCTGGTCACCGTAGGGCACCTGACGCCAACCGGCTCGCCACGCATTGCCTCGCTCCAGCCATCGGTAGACCCACCCCTCATCCTCGATCCGCTGGCGGAACGAACCGCCCACCACCGCCGGGTCCTCCAGTGCCGACTCGATCTGCTCCACCCCGCCCGAGGGCAACCGGCAGTCGGCGTGCAGGAACAACAACACCTCGCCGCTGGAACCCCCCGCGCCCGCGTTCTGCTGAACCGCCCGACCCGCCAGACTCGACAACACCTCTGCCCCCGCCTCACCGGCAATTCGGCACGTCCCGTCTCCGCTGCCACCGTCGACCACGATCACTTCGGCTGCACCGAAGGACCATGCCGACGAGACCGCGTCGGCGATCCGCGGCTGCTCGTTCAATGCGGGCACGATAACCGAAACCCTCATGACCCTCCGCCCACGACTCCCCCAGCCTGCCTCGATCTGTTCACGTCCCATCCGCCCGCGGTACCATAATCGACTGAGCCAGCCGTTTCACCCGTTTCACCCGTTTCACCAGAATGCTCCGGATACGCCACTCGTGACTCGACTCCTGACCGCCTGCCTGCTGCTGTCCGCAGTCGCACCGCTGCCGGCCGCCACCCCTGCACCTGTGGCTCGCTGGCAGTTCGACCGAGAGCATCTCACCGATCGCTCCATCAAACCCATCGCCGGACCGCTTAGCGCCCGAGTGACCGGCCCGCTGCAATTCACTTCCCAGACCGCCCCCGGCCCTTCAGAAATCATTCGACTGACCGGCCAGAAGTCACCTCGACAGCGATTCCACGTCGCCGAATCGATCAACGCCGCCGCAGCGATCCTGCCCACCACGGCGATGACCGTGTCGGCCTGGCTGAGAATCGATTCGGCTGGCGAGTGGACCGGGTTCGTCAGCGCGCTGCAGGACAACGGCAGCTACGAAAAGGGCTGGCTGCTGGGCCAGCACCGTTCGCGATTCGCCTTCGCGCTGTGCACCACAAAGACCGGTCGCCTGACCTACCTCGAATCGCCTCGCCTGTTCGAAACCGGACACTGGTACCACGTGGTCGGCACCTACGACGGGCGGCTGCAGAGGCTGTATGTCGACGGCCAACTGCAGAGCGAATCGAAGACTCAATCTGGCCCGATCGCCTATCCCCCCACTGGAGTCGTCGCCCTGGGTGCCTACGAGGATCAGAACGAGTACTACCCGCTCAACGGGCTGCTCGAAAGCGCCAGCATCTGGCACAAGGCTCTTTCCGAGACCGACATCAAGTCACTCTTCGACCAGCGATCCGATCGTTTTCCGGGGATCCAGGCCGAAGCACCCCAGGTGGTCGACTGGCCGACTTTCAATCGCGACAACCAGCGGACCGGTGTCTCAAGCCAACCGCTCCGGCTGCCGCTGACCCGGCAATGGACTCACCGCGTGCCCATGCCGGAGCCCGCCTGGCCCGATCCGGCTCGGCAGGACTTCTGGCACCGCAAGGCGGCTCTGCGCGGACGAGTGACCTACGACAGGGCTCCGCACCTGGTCGCCGCCGCAGGCCGGGTCGTGCTGGGCCATTCGGCCGACGACACCGTCCGCTGTCTCGAACTGGCCAGCGGTCGACTGGTGTGGAGCGTGACCGCCGAGGGACCGATCCGCCTGGCACCCACCATCGCCGGCGACCGCGTGCTGTTCGGGTCCGACGACGGACACGTCTACTGCGTCGCCTTGGCCGACGGTCGGCGCATCTGGAAACAGCCCGCCGCTCCCGATGTGAGGGTGATCGCCGGCAACGGACGACTGATCAGTGCCTGGCCCGTGCGGACCGGGGTCCTGGTCGAGGACGGTGTGGCCTACTGCTGTGCCGGGATCTTCCCGAACCAGGGCGTGCACCAGGTCGCCTTCCGCGTAAGTGATGGCCACCGCCTGGCTGCCAACCGCGTCACCGTCTCGGCCCAGGGATACCTCGCTCGCCGCTCGGGACGCCTGTTTGTGGCCACCGGTCGTGATCCGGCCGGAGGCTTCGTCGCCGAATTGAAACGCCGCGGCAAGGGAGTCGGCCGGGAACTCTCGAACCTGCCCGACGACTACCGCTTTGCATTCGTCGGGGCCTCGGATCTGAGAATCGGTGGTGCCGACGGGCACGTCGCCGCGTTTGACCGCCGTACCGGAGCCCGGACCTGGTCGGCCAAGGTCCAGGGACGTGCCTGGTCGCTGGCGGTTGCCGGTGGCTGCCTGCTGGTCAGTACCGATGCCGGTGAGGTGACCGCGTTCGGACCCCGAACGGTCCCCGAACCCCTCACTCACGATTCTCGGCCCGTCACCACCCCAACCTCCCCGCCTGCAGAGTGGACCACGCGGCTGATCAAGCAACTGGGCCACCTCAAGGGATACGCCGTTGTGCTGGGCAGTTCCAACGCGGCGGCCGGAGTCGAACTGGCACGCCACACCGAGATCCAGGTCCACGTGCTGCTGCGAACACCTCAACAGGTTGCAGCGGCTCGAAAGACCATCTGGTCCCACGGCGTGGCCGGACGGGTGACCCCGATCCATGCTCCCTCGGGTCGGGCAGCGGCCTACGTCGACGGCCTGTTCAACATCGCGCTGGTGCCAGGCGATGCCCAGCCCGCGACTCTCAAGACCGCGTCCCGTCTCGTCCGACCCTGGGGCGGATTGGTCGTGGAGCTCGCCAGCGGCAAGGTGCTGTCCCGACGAGGCCCGCTCGAAGGAGCCGGACACTGGTCTCACATGTACGCCGACGCGGCGAATACCGTCTGCAGCGACGACCAGCACGTCTCCGGTCCACTCGAACTGCAGTGGTTCGGCCCGCCGGGACCCCGCCAAATGATCGACCGGCACCACCGTACGGTCGCTCCGCTGTTTGTGGCCGGCCGATTGTTCGTCCCGGGCAACGACCGCGTGATCGCCGTCGACGGGTACAACGGTACGGTGCTGTGGAACCGTGAGGTGCCCGGCTCGCTGCGGATCGGGGCCTTCCGCGACTGCAGCTACCTGGCCGCCACCTCCGACTCGATCTACATCGCCACCGCGGGCAAGTGCCTGAGGCTGGATGGCGACACCGGCAAGACGCTGAAGACCTTTTCGGTACCACCGGCCGCCGATGGCAAGCCCAGGGACTGGGGCTACCTGGCGGTCGTCGGCGACACGCTGGTCGGTTCGGCCGTATCACCGGGCGCGTCGCGACGCGAGCATTCTCGCGAGGCGATCCAGGAGGGCACCTATTACGACCGCCGGCCACTGGTCGGCAGCGAGTACCTGTTTGCGTTTGACCGCCGCAGCGGCCGGCACCTCTGGAGCTACCACACTTCAGCGGGCCTGTTGCCCAACCCGGCCATCGCGATCGCCAACGGAGCGGTGAGCCTGATCGAGAGTGACAACAAGCAGACGGTCACCTCGGCCACCGGCCGGGCCACTCCCAAGGACCTCTTCTCAAAGGGCGCACGGCTCGTCTCACTGGACCTCAAGACAGGCAGCGTTCGCTTCAGCCGGCCTCACGACTTCTCCGCCATCGAGCACTCGGTCTACCTGGCGGCCAGCAACGGTCGCCTGGTCGTGGTCGGGTCGCGCAACGACGGCTCCGACCCCAAGACGTCGCGGGTCTGGTACGACATCCAGGTCTTTGACGATTCCGAGGGCGAGAGGCTGTGGGCGGCCAGCCAGAAACAGAAGACACAGATCGGAGGCTCGCATGGCGAACAGGATCATCACCCGGTGATCGTCGGCTCGACGCTTTACTGCGAACCGTTTGCCTGGGACCTGGGCACCGGCAAGCGGATCCCCGGGTTCGGCTGGAACAACAAGCACCGGCGGGGCTGCGGCACACTGACCGCAAGTGCCTCGACCGTCTTCTTCCGAGACGGCACCGCCAGCATGTTCGATCTCGAATCGAACACCTACCGCAAGGTGACCACCGCCACGCGACCCGGCTGCTGGATCAACATGATCCCGGCTGGAGGCCTGTTGCTGGTTCCGGAAGCCAGTTCCGGATGCACCTGCAACTTCGCCATCCAGACGTCGCTCGCGTTTCGGCCCCGAAAGCCGTAGCCGCTCAGTCCGCGGCGACCACTTCCGCTTCCAGGGCCTGCTCGCGCTGGATCGCTTCGTAGACTTCCTTGCGGTGGACGGTGACGTCCGAGGGAGCCTCGATGCCCAGCCTCACCTTGTCGCCGCGAATGTCGACGACCAGCAACGAGATCTCGTCGCCGATCATGATCCGTTCGTCTCGCTTGCGGCTCAGTACCAGCATCGTCTCACCTCCGGTGCGTGGGCAACCGGCGAGCCAGCTCGCCGGGCATCTTCAACCGAAGCCTAGCCCCTGCAGGCGACGGCAACCGGTGCCGAATCGATCCCCCGGTGGCTTGGGATGTCGATTGCAACGGTCGTGACGGCTCAGACGGCCTCGACCATCTCCAGCAGCCGGTCCAGCAGCAGCGACGGGTCGCTTTCCAGGATAAACAGACGACAGTTCTTCTCCGTCATGAAGCCCTCGCTCACCGAAGTCTCGATCGTCTGCAGGAACGGACCGAAGAAACCCCGCACGTCGAGCACTCCGATCGGGCGGGAATGGATCTTCAATTGCCGCCAGGCCAGCACCTCGAACAGCTCCTCGAACGTCCCCACACCTCCGGGCATGGCGATGTAGGCGTCTGAGAGCTCATGCATCTGGGCTTTGCGAAGATGCATGTCGGGCACCACCCGCATGTCGGCCACTCCCTGGTGCATCACCTCCTCGACAGCCAACCCGTCGGGAATCACCCCGATCACCTCTCCACCGGCCTGCAGTACCGAATCGGCGAGGACGCCCATCAGCCCGATCCCGCCGCCGCCGTAGACCAGCCCCACGCCCAACTCGACCATCCGCCGACCCAGCAGCCGGGCCATCTCGGCGTACTCCGGATCGCCCCCGCTCTTCGAACCACAAAACACGCAGATGCGACGCACTCTCAACCGACTCCCCGAAACAGCTCACAGGCCAGCAGATCCAGCGGATCCAGCGGATCCAGCGGATCCAGCAGACTCTGGCCACTTCACCGCCGGTCATCAAGCCCGACACGGCGGAACAAGTTTGCAGGGCAGGGGGGCTGGGGACTACCATGACGCCACGCATCCTCGCACACGAAAGCTGACCTGATGACCGAGCAACTCACTCGACGCGGTTTCACCACCAGGACCCTCGGGGCGCTCTTGACCTACACGCTGCTCGAGGACCTGGCCAACCAGGACCTGTTCGCCGCCGAGGTCAAACCGATCACCCGCAAGTGGCTGACCGACGTGAACGACCTGGCCCGCTCGGTCAAGAACAAGAAGATCAAGCAGGTCGACTGGCAGAAGCAGGTCGAGGCACTCTTCGACAAGGTCGAGCTGGCCGACCTGCTGAAAATGGTCGACTTCGACAAGCTGGCCAAGGGGGCCAAGTTCTCCGAGAGCGGGGCGCGGAGCCTGAGGTTTCAGTTCCCCAAGATCGAGGGCCTGCCGACCCAGTACGTCTTCGGACGCCAGATCTTCGCACTCAAGAAGGGCCGTTCGGTCGTGCCTCACGGTCACGACAACATGGCCACCGCCTTCCTGATCCTCGACGGCAAGCTCAGAGGCCGACACTACGACCGGATCGAGGACCGTGAAAAGGAATACGTGATCCGGCCCACGATCGACAAGACGTTCACTCCCGGAGGCCACTCCTCGGTCAGCGACTACAAGGACAACGTCCACTGGTTCCAGGCGCTCAGCGACCGGGCCTTCATCTTCAATATCCACGTGCTCGACGTCACGCAGGGGGCCAAGCGGACCGGGCGGACCTACATCGACCCCAACGGCGAGAAGCTCAAGGGTGGCCTGATCCGGGCCCGCAAGATCGCCTACAAGGAAGCCCACGACCTCTACGGCTAACAGCCCGTTGAAAAACCCGAACAGCGTGCTGGACCCGTGTCATCATGTCACTGTTTCCGTGTTTCTGAAAAAACCCGACTTCTTCAACGGGCTGCTAAACCCTCTCACCCACAGGGCCTGGGCCTCAGGTCGCCAGGAGACCAGCTTCGGTGCACCCTCGACCGCTGTCGGGCCTGCGGGTCCTGGACCTGACCCGCGTGCTGGCGGGTCCCTATTGCACGATGCTGCTGGCCGACCTGGGCGCCGAGGTGGTCAAGGTCGAACAGCCCGATGGCGGTGACGACGCACGCGCCTTCGGTCCGTTTCTCGAGAACGGACAAAGCGCCTACTTCGCCAGCATCAATCGCGGTAAGAAAAGCATCGCGCTGGACCTGAAGCTCGAGGCCGACCTCGAGACGTTTCTGCAGCTCGTCGACCACGCCGATATCCTGGTCGAAAACTACCGCGCCGGGACGATGCAGAAGCTGGGCCTGGCCCCCGAAACTCTCTGCGGACAGAATCCGCGCCTGATCTACGCCTCGCTGACAGGATTCGGACACGCCGGCAGCGACACCGACCGGGCCGCCTACGACGTCGTCGTGCAGGCACTCAGTGGCCTGATGAGCATCACCGGATCCGGGCCCGGCCAATCGGTCCGTGTCGGCACCTCGATCAGCGACATCCTGACCGGCGTCTTCGGTGCCGTGGCCATCGTCTCGGCCGTTCACGGCCGAACCGCTTCAGGGCAGGGTACCGTGATCGATCTGGCGATGCTCGACTGCACCGTCGCGGCACTCGAAAACGCGATCAGCCGGTACACGACCTCCGGAGTCGCCCCCGAGCCGCTGGGCACCCGCCACCCCTCGATCACTCCCTTCCAAGCCGTCCCCACCTCCGATACTCCGATCGTGATAGCCGCGGGCAATGACACGCTTTGGGCCGCGCTGTGCGAATGCCTCGAACGAAACGACCTCGCCACCGACCCGCGTTTTGCCACCAATGGCGACCGCACAACTCATCACCAGGACCTCGAGACTGAACTCACAGTGGCCTTTTCCAGTCGCACCGCCGCCGAGTGGCTCGATCGGCTCGCCGCAGCCGGAGTTCCTTCGGCACCGATCCGGTCGATCGACCAGGTCGTCGCCGATCCGCACCTGGCCAGCCGAGGGATGTGGCACATGATGGACGACCGGCAGGGAGGCAAATTGCTGACGGCCGGGTCGCCGTTTCGCATGAACGACACCCCGCCCCCACTCTCGGACTCGATTCCCGGTCTCGACGAGCACCACCAGGAGATCCTCGGCCAATGGCTGGCGACCGAGTCGTCCTGAGAACCGCTTGTCCCGACGACGTCGACGAGTTGTCTCGATTGGAAGCGGCCTGCTGGCCCGAAGGCCTGGCTGCCGACTCGTCGCAACTCCACGCTCGCATCGCCGCCTACCGCGACGGACAGTGGGTGGCCGAACTCGACGGGCGGCTGCTGGGCTATAGCTCCGCACAACGTATCGAGCCGAGACTGCTCGACAGGGTGCCTCTGAACTACGAGACCGTGACCGACAGCGACCGCTTCACCGCCACGCACGATGACAACGGCGAGATCTACCAGTTGGTGGGGGTCTCGAGCCATCCCGAATCCCGCGGCCAGAGGATCGGACGCCAGTTGGTCGACCACCAGGTCGCCCGGGCCTGGACACTCGCCGGCATCCAGCGAGTCCTGGGCTTCACCCGCCCCACCGGCCGCCACCTCGTGCCCCACCAATCGCTCACCGACTACCTCGACATCCAATTCGCTGGCTCCGCACCCGACAAGACCCTCACCTTTCACGTCGACTCCGGTGCCCGGATCGTGTCGGGCCACGACGACTTCCGAGCCGTCGACCTCGAGTGCCTCGGAGCAGGCGTGCTGATCGAATACCTCCACTGATTCGCCTCCCGTCTCTGGCGAACCGGTCGTGACGGGTTACGATGGGAGCTTCACAGAAGAACGCCATTGGCGGCTCGACTGCTCATCTGTGCAGTCGGTGCCGCAACATCCCCAACAGGAGGGCCAGCAAAGTGTCGATGACCCCCGAACAAGATGATGCAGCGCTCGAGGACGCCGCCAAGAAAGCGGCCTCGGGACTCGCATCGGGACGACCCCGCACCTCGGTGGCCCAGGACCTCGTGAACGATGGCTGGAGCC
>Ga0310122_10001070_pt1 | contig 17446 bp, 10 predicted proteins | sample CB6_Bottom_1051__FD_203503 | JGI IMG/M metagenome (GOLD analysis project Ga0310122, IMG submission 203503) | Marine microbial communities from Western Arctic Ocean, Canada - CB6_Bottom_1051 | ecosystem: Environmental > Aquatic > Marine > Oceanic | place: Canada: Western Arctic Ocean | collected...
CATTTGCAAAAAAAACAAAACCTCTATTTCTAATATCAGAAGCACTCAGAGGTGAAGGAGCAAAAATTATTAACTCCAAGGGAAAAAGATTCATGAAAGAAAAAGAACTAGCTCCTAGAGACATTGTTAGTAGAGAAATTTTTAAAGAACTTAAAAACGGCCCTGTATATCTAGACATTAGTCACAAAAAAAGACCAGAACTTAAAAAAAGATTTCCTCAAATCTTTACAAAACTTTTAAAGAGTAACATCGACATTTCCAAAAATAAAATACCAATCACTCCAGCAGTACATTATTTTTGTGGAGGAATAAAAATAGACCTAGAAGGAAAAACTAATATCAAAAATCTTTTTGCTTTTGGAGAAGTAAGTTGCAGCGGAGTTCATGGAGCTAATAGACTTGCCTCCAATTCATTACTAGAAGCATTAGTTTTTAGCAATCAGATTTTAGATAATCTTGAATCTAAAAAAACAAAAAATATTAACATTAAAGAAAAACAATTAAAATTCTCTAAAAACACTCAACTCAGCAAAAAAATCAGAAAAAAAATCCGAGAAACAATGTGGCAATATGCTGGCATAATTAGAAACCTTAAAAAAATTAAAAAAATTGCTATTCCAGAAATAAAAAAATTAAAAGAAGAGATAGATTCACTTAAAACAATTAATCAACATATTGCTGAGACAAAAAACATAGCAGAAGTTGCCTTAGCTATTTTAAAATCGACCTTAAAAAGAAAGAAATCTATTGGTTGTCACTATATAATTACTTAATATACTTAAGGACAAAACTCAAAATAAGACTAATCAAAAGACAAGTTCCGATAGGAATATATAAAGTGAAATTTTCTCTTTTAATAATCAAATCACCAGGCAATTTAGAAAATCCGAACTTATGTAATAAAGAAAAAACCAAAGCTAAAACAAAAAAAACAACTCCAATGACAATAAAAATACCTACTAAATTTAATTTCATAAAACTTATTTAAATTACTCCCCCATTTTTTCTAACATTTTTTCCTGATCCGAATCTCTAAGCTTATTAATTATATCATCAATTCCTCCATCCATAATTGAAGGTAAATTGCTCCAATTAGTATGAATTCTATGATCAGTCACTCTATCTTGTGGAAAATTATAAGTTCTAATTTTTTCACTTCTATCTCCTGAACCAATCTGACTTGCTCTCTCTTCTCCCCTTTCCTTCCTTTGTTTTTCCATTTCTATATCATATAAACGAGTCCTTAAAACTTTCAATGCTTTATTTTTATTCTTTAATTGTGATTTTTCATCCTGACAAGTCACAATAAGACCTGTTGGTTTATGAGTAATTCTCACAGCAGAATCTGTAGTGTTTACAGATTGTCCTCCCGGACCACTAGCTCTAAAAACATCCACTTGAATATCAGAATCTTTAACTTCAATATCAACTTCTTCAGCTTCAGGCAAAACAGCAACAGAAGCAGCAGAAGTATGAACTCTTCCCTGACTTTCAGTTACAGGAACTCTTTGCACACGATGAACACCACTTTCATATTTCATAAGTCCATAAGTCCCTTCCCCCCTTATAGCAAAAATCATTTCTTTAACACGTCCTGGAGAACTCTCACTTTTCTCCATCAATTCAATTTTTAAATTATTATTCTCTGCAAATCTAAAATACATTCGACCAAGTTCACCAGCAAAAATACCAGCTTCATCGCCACCTGCACCAGCACGAATTTCAACAATACAATCTCTCTGATCATTTGGATCTTTCGGAATCAGTTCTATTTTAGCTTCTTCATCAAGAGAATTAATTTTTTCATCAGCTTCAGATAATTGAGACTTAGCTAAATCCAATATTTCTGAATCCTTTTCATCTGCAATAATTTCTTCAGCTTCTTTTTTAGAATTAACCGCATCTTTATATTGTTTTGCTAAACTCGCAGCTTTCTCCAAAGACTTATATTTTCTTGATAGAGTTTTATATTCAGATTGATTAGCAATCACTCCAGGATCAGCTAACTTTCCCTGAATTTCTAAATATTCTTTTTCTAATTTTTCTAATTTTTCAAGCATAATTAATTTGATTTTACCACAAAGATTCTATCTATCCCCGCTAAATCTTTAATAATTTCAAAATTCTTAAAATATTTAGCTAAAAGCTCTTGCATTGCTTCACTCTGAGCAAAACCAAATTCACCCATAAGTAATTCGAAATTAATATTTTTCTCTTTAATTTCTCTAAACATATTTTTATAAAGTTCAAGACCAGTATCACCACCAAATAAAGCAAGATTAGGCTCAAACTCCTCAGTAGAATAAGCAATAAATCTATTTTTCACTTCCCCTATATAAGGCAAATTAGCAACTATAACATCATAAAACTCATCTTCTTCAACAACTTCTAATAAATCACTCTGAAAAAGACTAATTTTATCCTCAAGACCATATTGATCAACATTAACTTTCGCAACTTCTAAAGCTGATTCATCAATTTCTAGTGCAATTATTTCATCTATTAAATCTAATGATTTATCTTCAAAATACTTAGCAATTGCAACAGGAATATTACAACTACCAGTACCTACTTCCAAAATTCTAAATTTTTTTTCTGTATCCCAAAAATTTTCAATAAAATCATTAACTTTTTCTACAAGCATTTCCGTCTCTGGACGAGGTATCAAAACTCTATTATCCACAAAAAAACTTAAACCAAAAAACTCTTTTTCCCCAGTAATATGTTCAACTGGCTCGCCTGCTTTAATTCTCTCCATATACCTATCAAAAAGTAGAGTTAAATCATCGCCAACTTGTTCATCTGCATTAGTAATTAAATATTCTTTATCAACACCTAAAATATAACTAAGTAAAACTTCGCAATCCAACAACGAATTTTCGCGATCGTTTAAATAATCACTACCAACTTTTAGTAATTGTTTTACTTTCAACTAATAGAATTTATTTTTTTCTTTAACAGCTCTGTATTTATCACGAATTACTGCACCAGACCTGATTTGGGTCTTTGTAGGTTTTTTTGAATGATATCTAGTTTTTTTTATTTCAAAAAGCTTTCTACTAGCTTGTACTTTTTTATTAAAACGGGAGATACATCTCTCGTTTGATTCTTTATCATTTTTTACAATTTGTACTTTCATAATATATTCACCTCCTTTTAATTACAGTTAGAAAAATGTTATGAGTATTATAGGTGCAAAGCTATTAAAAGCAAGTTAAATATCTAAATTCTTAACCTTCTTAGCATAAGCTTGAATAAACTTCTTTCTAGGCATTACTTCAGACCCCATCAGTGTATCAAAAACTGCATCTGCTCTTTCTGCATCTTCAATTGCAACTTGAAGCATCAATCTGTTTTCAGGATCCATTGTAGTATCCCATAGTTGATCAGGGTTCATTTCTCCTAAACCTTTGTATCTTTGGATAGAATATCGAGCATCTTTACCTAGACCTTTTATGATTTTGTCTTTCTCTTTTTCATTAAAAGCATATTGCATTTTTTTACCTTGAGCCACTTTATAAAGTGGTGGTTGAGCAATATATAAATATCCTCCTTCTATAATTGGTTTAAAATAACGATAAAATAAAGTCAGAATAAGCGTTCTAATATGAGCACCATCCACATCCGCATCCGTCATAATTACAATTTTATGATACCTAAGTTTTTCAATATTAAATGTTTCACCAATACCAACACCTAAAGCAATAACTAAGTTTTTAACCTCATTATTAGCTAAAATCCTATCTAATCTAGCCTGCTCAACATTTAAAATTTTACCTCTTAAAGGTAGAATTGCTTGAATATTCCTGTCTCTTCCTTGTTTTGCACTACCACCAGCAGAATCTCCCTCGACTATAAATATTTCAGATTCTTCTGGCTTCTTACTCGAACAATCTGCCAACTTACCTGGTAAAGTCATACCTTCAAGAGCACCTTTTCTAATCACAGTATCACGAGCAGCCCTAGCAGCTATTCTAGCCCTAGCAGCAAGAAAACATTTTCCAATCACAGCTTTTGCTTCAGCTGGATTTTCACCTAAATATTCGGTGAAAGCTTCAGAAAAAACTGATTCTACCGCAGTTCGCATTTCAGCATTACCTAATTTACCCTTTGTTTGTCCTTCAAATTGAGGATCAGCAAGCTTTACAGAGATAATTGCAGTAAGACCTTCACGAACATCTTCAGCTGTTAAATTTCCATCTTTTTCTTTCAAAATATCAGTCTTTCTCGCATAATTATTAATAGTTCTAGTTAAAGCCGATTTAAAACCAGTGAGATGAGCTCCCCCATCAATAGTATTAATATTATTAGCAAAAGTATAAATATTTTCTTGGAATGAATTATTATATTGAAGTGATATTTCTACCAATCCATCATCAGTATCTTTCTCAACATAAAAAATCTTAGTACCAATCTTCTCTTTATTTTTATTTAAATGCTGAACATAAGACTTAACACCACCCTCAAAATAAAACCTATATTTTTTATCAAGTATTTCATCAATAACAGAAATATTTACTCCTTTGGTTAAATAAGCCTGCTGACGAATTCTGTTAAGAATAGTTTGAAAATCAAATTCTACAGTATCAAAAATCTCAGTATCTGGAAAAAAAGTTATTTTAGTACCTCTTTTGTCTGAACCTTCTTTAACTTTTAATTCACCTCCAGCATCACCTCGATGATATTCTTGTGTATAAATTTTACCATCTCTATAAACCTCTGCAAGAACCCTTTCAGAAAGCGCATTTACAACTGAGATACCTACACCGTGTAAACCACCTGAAACTTTATAACCTCCACCACCAAATTTACCACCTGCATGAAGTACCGTCATCACAGTTTCCAAAGCAGATTTTCCAGTTTTCTTGTGTTTATCTACAGGAATACCACGACCATTATCTTCAACTGACAAAGAACCATCTTTATTAAGAGTAACAATTATATCTGTACAAAAACCAGCCATAGCCTCATCAATCGAATTATCTACAATCTCCCAAACTAAATGATGAAGACCTCTCACATCAGTAGATCCAATATACATTCCAGGCCTTTTTCTAACAGCAGATAAACCTTCTAAAACTTGGATTTGATCTGCACTATAACCTTGCACAACAGTATCTGACATATGTTGAAAACGCTTATAAATTAAAAATGCAAAAGGAGATTAGCACAAGTTTTTTAACTTGTCAGCTAAAAATCCGTCTCAGAAGCAACTAATGAGGATAATTCTTCCAAAGTATATTTACCTTCCAGCATTACTGGATCACCATCAATAACCATAAGTATATCCGTAACAAGACCATCACTAGCCATAAGAATATCAAACATTAATCTTTTATCTTCAAAACCTTCCAAATAAATATCTTCCACTCTATAAATTGCATTAAGTTCCTCAACAACTGTTATATTTTCAATTTCAATAACAAAACCATACTGAGCAATCTCATCAGCAATATATTTTTTTGCAGTTCTTTCAGCAATAGATTCAATTGTCATCTCTTCCTCCTCTTCAATTATCTCAACTTCTTCAGTAAATTTATCTTGTAAAAGACCAAGAAGATTCTCTAGCTTAACAGAAGAATCAGTGACAATCCCATCATAAACATAAACTTCTGTTAAAAGATCTAAAGATCTATCATAATTTGCTTTAACAGGATAACCGCCAAGAACAAACTCTAAAGGAACATAACGAGAAGTACTATCCTCTATTTCTCCTATGATTAATTTTGTTAAATAATCATTAGCTGCAAAAATCTCTTCAATTTCAATTTTTACATCATCTACAGAAATTTCCTCCACAACATCTTCATCAGATATTTCAGTTTTTATATCAATCCATCTCAAAAATGTAGTTCGTTCATCAAGATAAGCATTATATCTCTCTTCATGGCTAGAACCATAAGAACTTGAATGATATTCACTAGAACTTAAATAACCATAAAAATCATTCATATTTTCCAATTCTGACTCAAAAAACTTAGTCACAGCAAGACTTGAAGTATCAGACATAAGTTCTTCAATTTGCTTCAATAAAAGTAAATAAATTTCTTTAGTTGCTTCTACATCAAGCCGGTCATTAAAGAAATACATCCTTAAATGTTTTAAGAAAGTAATTTTCTGACCAATAAAATCTTGCTTAAGTTCTTCCTCATTAGAAACTAAGCTTAAAACATTAGTTTCATAAATTCTTTTTATATCAAAATAATCTTTTTTATAGAAAACTGGATAATGCAAAAATAAGTTTGCCAATAATTGATCATGATAATCTACAAAAATATCATGAAAATATTCATCAGAATAATTAACAAGAAAATCATCAAAAGTTTCATAATAATTATCAAAAGCTAATTCAGAATCATAATCATTATTATCTAAAGCTGAATACACAGCATTCCAAAACAAATTCATACTTTCTACTAATTTTCTATTATTAAGAAAGTTTTCTTCTAATAAAAATTGTGAAAATTTGTATTCATTATCTGAAACATCAAAAAACCTAAAATCATTAAAGTATTCATCAAGTTTTTCAAAATATTCTTCACTATTCAAAAAATCATTAGGCAAAACTTTTAAATAAGACTTAAATTCTTGAATACTCTTTTCAAAATTAATTTCATCATCCTGCAATAAATAGTAAATAGCATTATCTAAATATACAAAAACATGATCAAAAACCGCTTCTCTTTTCTTTTCAGGAATAAAAATCAGGTTTTCTTCAGCCCAAAAAATAAAATCAGAAATGACATTAACAGTAGAAATTTTATTATAGTTAGATAATTTTGAATCGATATTTTTCTCTTCAATATTAATATAAACATTATCCGCATCTAAATTGTCTTTGATCCATTTATAATTAAGCAATTCCTCTTCATTTAAATCATCTTTATTCTTTCCAAGAAGATTAGGAATTTTTGCATATTTAAATTCTTTCACTAATTTTGAACGCAAAAGAGGTCCAATCTCTGTATTAACTTTCTTTAAAGGAATATTAACTCCAGTATTCTGCGGAACTAATAAAGTATTAATGAAATACTCATTTAAAGATCCAGAAACATTTTTATCATTAACAAAATAATCAGAATAAAATCCTATATATTCATCAATATCAAAACCTTCCTTTAAAAAAGCTACATAGACATCACCATGATAAACAGATAAATCTATATGGCTTCCATTAAAATCCAGATCAAAAGCAGCATAGGAAGGTACAATAAGAACATTTCCTATTAAAATATTAACTTCAGCATTGGAAATTCTTAAATTTCCCCAAACTCTTCCAGAATTTAGCTCAAAAAGATATTTACCATCATTATTTATAATAAGATCCATAGAAGACCCTTCAGTTAATAGGTCTTTATCAGCAAAACGAAAAACAGCTCTTTCAGGCAAATTATTATCATTATCATAATCGAAACCAGTAAATATTTTTTCTTCTTTTTCTGAACTCTCAGCTATATGTTGTTCAAGAAAAAAATTCCCAACAATCAAAGAAACTGAGATAAGAAGAAAAACTATAATTTTAATAAAATTACCAGCAATAAAAGGTTTTTTATCTATTTTTGCATTTAATTTAGCCGTTTTTTCCTCTTTTTTAATAGGAACTTTAGTAACTTCTTTAACAGGTTGAGAAACAGAATCAGTTGATTTTACATTTTGATCTTTAGAAACAGGTTTAACAACAATATCACTTTGTGAATTGTTTGCCTGATTTGAGTCTATATTTTGTTTTTGTTTTTCTTCCATAAATAAATACAAATTTATCTGTAAATTATAGCATTTTTCTGGTTAAAACTCAATTCAGAAGAACTTGGGGGGCGCTAGTTTTTACACTAGCGCCCCCATGAAACCAGTCCAAATCACTCGTGACTATCTCTAGTCCGAAGATCTGAGAAACAACAAGGGTAGTAACAGAAGAAGCTGACAAATCCCCCCAATCAAGAAAATACCAGCTATACTAACCGACTCCGCCAAAACACCTGATAGCCAAGAACTCCAGAAAACCGACAAATTCATCAAGGCCATGAAAACAGCAAACTGACTTGCACAGACAGCTTTTTTGGTATGATCCATCACGACAGTGCAAAAGAGCACTACGAACAAACCATCACCAATTGCCGAAAACATGATCAAAACAAATATTGCCAACTTTGAAGCCCAGAAAGCAGGAAACAAGGCTAAAGAGATATAAGCCATCGACTTGAACAAAACAGCAATTTCCAAAGCTCTTTTATTACTCAGCCAACGAACTACCACTCCACCCAAAACAGCACCTGCTAACTTAAACCAGCCATTCACAGCTAGAATCAGAGAGACCCACGTTTTGTCATAGCCAAGCTCATTAAACCAAGGAAAGACCACTGGGCCCGAAAATCCCTCAGCTATATGCGCTAGCAACGACATCGTAATCAGTAAGAAAACCGCTCTGCCTTTAAAAGAAGCTAGAAGCTCCTTCATGCTCGAAGTATCCTGCTTTTGTTGTTTTTCAAGCTCAAGCAAACTCCCCTCGGCAGGTAAAAGTATCGGGATCAAGATGCCAAAAACTGCAACTAAAAATGCTGCAGTATAGCACACAAAAATCCACGAAAACTTACTAGCCAAAAAGAGCATCGCAGAACCACCAATGAGCTGACCAAGAAAGGAAGCAGCTCGCATCGCACTCTGAGCTGGCGCCCTCTCATTCTCCTCTAAAATCATCACAGCAAAACCATCGGTTGCGACGTCTTGCAATGATCTAAAAAGATTATGACAGAAAACCAAGCCAAGAAGGATGTAAAAGGTGTTTTCCACGAAAGGAATGAACAGAAAAGTGAGGAACATCAAGAATGCACCCAGAAGAGACCACGAAAATCTTCTCCCAAAGTAATCCTTAAAGATCGCCACTTTGTCTACCAAAGGTCCCAAGACAAGCTTGAAAACCCAAGGCAAAGTAATAATGGCCAGAAACTGACCACCAGCTTCTTTCGACAACCCTTGCTCATACAAATGATAGAGCAAAGTAATCAAAATAAAGCCACCAGGAACACCTTGAGCAAAGTACATCGACCCTAAGATTGAGTACTTACGCCAAGGCCGAATCTGCAACTTCATAATTCACCTCCTCTATCATCAATCCTCATCTAAGAGGATCTTGCCTGCTGATAGTAACAAACAAGAACCTCCCAAACGAAAAAACCTATTTTTCAATGAACTGAATAAATTAATTTAAGACTGAAATATAGAATATAAAAAGAAAAATTAAAAGATAAATAATATTTAAAAAAAATATCTTAGTAATAAAAACAAGCCTTATTCTTTGGAATAAAAAAAATAAAATGGTAAAATTCCATCCTTTTTTAAAAAAACATGTCAAAAAAAACAATTGATCAAGAAAAGCCTCCAGAAACACCGCAAATACCAAACACATTAACAGCAAGAGGAAAAGACAGATATAATTTCGAAGGCCAAAAAGTTCAAGAAACTCAATACGATGTACAAAGAGCCTCTGGGATTTCATTAGAATTTGAAGAAGCCATTTCGAAATTACAAGGACAAAACAAATTAATAGCCTTATTAGGTTTTAATAAAGTTTTACAAATAAGACAACTTCCAGAACCATTCAAACTTTTGTCTGTACAAATAGAAAAAAAGGATTTAGCAGAATTCATGGACAGAATAGAAAAATTTGCATTGCCCTTAAACAACAATTTTCTTGGTGACGAAAATGATCCAGTAGTATCTCTAGCCTTTATTATTCCACATAAAGAAATTTTAGAACAGATAATGCTCGAATTAAGAAAACACAATTTAAATCCTTCATTAAACCTTGCTAGCCACCAAACTCTTGTTTTAAAAACAGACAACACATTAAACTCCCTCGAAAATCACTTAAGTAACCATCATCAAGATAGCCAAACACAAAGCATTTCAAGAGACGGAAGCATAACAAAACATAGCATCTCCCAAGACATCAGCCACTCAGAAGAAATACATAGCAGGCACATTATCTCCGAAACAAACTATAGCAGCCTTAAGTCCTTAAAAATGGCCCAAGAGTGCGAAGAAAAAGAAGTTGAAACACCAAGAAATGGAGAATGTGTTTACTTAATGATAGACCAAGATTTATTAAACCAAGAAATTAGCGACCCAAATCTCCAAAAAATTATCAATGAAATAAATTCAATAATGAGGTCACCAAATTTCCATATAACTAGTTATAATGGATATTTACTAATAATATGTACAGCAGAAAGAGGAGGATCTTCTCTTGCAGCAATGGCTGCTAGAATTTACAGAACCATACAAGCAAAAATGTTTCTTGGCACTGGAGAAATAAAATCAACAGATGATACTTTTAGCATAAATGGATTTCCAAAGTTAAATACAAGAAAAACATGGCAAAACATTGAAAGTGGCGTTCATATGACAACAGAATTTGAAGAACTTATCACAGACCCAAACAATAGAAATTCGTCATTATTTAAAATAGAATCCAGAAAATCAAAACATGGATTGTTAAAATTATTAAGTATTAGACCACAAGCATCATTAAAAATTGGTGGTCCAGATAGACTTATTGGATATGAAGAAAAATTAGATGAACTACAAACTGCTCTAAGCAACAACACAAATAAATTAGTAATAATAAAAGGTGCAGCTGGTATGGGGAAATCTAGACTTACACACGAAGCAATAAAAGAATTACCATACTCAATAATATGTTCACTAGATCCCTCAGGCGAAAAAACACCAGGTTATGGAATTATGACAATAGCTGAACAAATTCATGAACAAATACGAAATACTGAAGGTCTTGAAGACTCTAATGTAACGCAAAATCTAGCAAATTATGACAGGCTATCACAAATGGAAAAACTTAAAATTGCTCAAAAAACACCACAAACAATATTAGAATTATGTAAACCCGCCTTGAGGCTGATGAATAACGGAAAGATACCTTTTGTCCTTGATGATATACACCATGCAGATAGATTCTCAATATCACATTTAATGACTTTAGTTAATTTTCACATAAATACCAATGAAGGAAAAGCAGTCGTTTTATTAAGGCCTGAAGAAATATTTGAACCTCGAGAATTAAAAAACTTAATACTAAGAATAAAAGCTGTATATTCAGACACTAAAAGTATAAAAGAGATAGGTGTATCAGGGCTTGACTTCATAGGAAATGACACACTTGCTAAAGACTTTGTTTACCATTCTATTCCGAAGAATCTAAGAAAAGGAAAAACCCTTGGAACCTGGTATACAAAACTTGCCAAAATTGCCGTAAATCAACCTTTTGTAATGAAAAGTTTAATGGACGCCCTTGTAGAAGATATTGAAAATAACTTTGATTTAAGTAGAGATGTAATACAGTTAACAGCAAAGGCTGAATCTAAACTCGACAAAATATTAGATGGAACTAGTGACCTTCAAACATATTATCTTGAAAGACTAAATAAACTAAGTCCACAAGAATTAAATTTCTTACAATGTGTAGCTTTAATAGGAGGAAAATTTAGCACTGCCCAAGCAAATATTATCGCAACTAAAATATCTACAATAACTGGAGAAGATGGAATAGAAAAAACAATATCAAAATTGGTTAGAGGAGGGTATTTAGTAAAAAATGAAAGTGAAGATGGCAACAGAACTTGGCAAATACAACATGAAACAACAAGAGAAATTATCGTAAGGTCTATAACAGAAAAAGAAATTTTGGACCTCAACATTAAACTCTACAACCAATTCAATAATTCAGAATCAATACATCCAGATATTAAATTAAATATTGCAAATAACATCGCAAACGCAAAAACTTCACCTAAAATATCACACTCATTTTGGACAGCCTATAGTAAATTAGCTTTTGAATGTCTTGAAGATTCGAACAGTTCAAATTCAGTAAGTAGAGCATACTCTATTGCAAACATGATTCTTTTTGAAAATCCAGAAAGCAGAACACAAAAAATAATAAATTTACTGAAAAATCCTGACAACAGTGAATCATTAAAAACAATTCCTGAAGAAATAATTGCATTAATTATAGAAAGTCTTTTTTCAAAAGCTGAAAATGCATTGTTTTTAGGTAAATTTAAAGAAACCACAAAAAGCTTAGAAACTTTAAGGATAATAAAAGAAAATTATCCTGAAATAAACTTAGACTTGAGCAAAGTTTACGAATTAGAATTTCAAAAAGCATATTTACTAAGAAAACCAGATGAAATGGAAGAAATTATCAAAAAAATTCAAGAAAAAGGAATAAGAATTAGTTCCTCTTTTCAAATCCTATCACAAATTAAATTAGAATTCAGAAAAGGAAATTATAAAAAAGCAGAACAACATTATATTGATAACTCCATGTCACTTAGACAAGAAGTTGGAAATCAAGATCCAAAATTTATGGAAGCATTAAGATTAGGAGCTGCTAGATGTCCTTTTGAATTACTAAGAAAACAAATGACAGACAAACTAGACGAAGATATGGAACTGCAAGCTGGAATTGTAAAAAAAGCTCATGTAAAACAATTGGATGAAACAATGGATAACCTGAGAAGACTAGAAAATGTACAAAAAACAAACCCTTTAATCTTCAATAAATATGAAGAATTAGCATTAAGTGAACAAATTGGAATAACCGAAGCTTATTTAGGCAACTATGAAGCTGCAATAGCAAAATTACATGAAGCATGGAGAATTGCAAATCAAATGGAAATACATGAACAAGCTGCAAGAATTGCTAAATTTATCGGTGATATTTTAACTATTAGTGCAATAACAATGCCTAGCAACAATAAAGAACTAAATAGCATTTATAATCGTCCTACACAATTAAGACATAGTTTTGACAGAGAAAGATTACAAGCAGCCTTAAAAACCTATACACAACAAGGAATTGCTTCAGTAGCAAATATTGATTCGGAAAACTTTTATTCTTATGCAATGAGAATTCAAAGAATCAGAACTGTCGGACTATTATTAATATCTTATTTGAATGTATTATCAGGTACTGATGTATTATCAGAAGCTGATAAACATCTCGAAGCCACAATGAAAGAAGATCTAGAAACATTAATTCACCAATCAATAGCAGACATTCAAATAATTAATAACCTTACTAATGACCTCCCTGAAAACTGGAAAACCGAAATTGCATATTATAGTAGTTATATTGGATACATTTTATACTTCGCAGAAAGATTAGGTATCAAAATTGAAGATATAAAAGATTTAGAAATATTATCAAAAGATAAACTAAAAGCAGCCACAGAACTCCCTGAAAAAACCGATTTAGATGACTGCAATTTAGAAGAAATAGAACGAAAAATTACAGGTCTACAAAGAACAAAAATATATATGGGACATATCATCGGCCTTCTAGAAATTTGATTAATTCCCATCAGGACTTCCAATACTTAAAGAACCTGAACCAACTATGTTTCCATCAGGACTTCCAATGTAATTTCTTCCAAATGATTTGGTATTATAATTTTTCATATAATCAGAGCTACTATAAGGATTATAATAACTTCTAAAAAGTGATGATTCATAATCAGCAGGAACCATTGCTTTATAAAAGAAAAGAAGTCCTACAATAACGGCTCCAGTTAGTAAACCTAACCAGAAAATAACCATTGGATGTACTGTAGATAGTGATTTTTTTTTCATTTTTATTTTTATTTATATGTTTAAATTATAGCATATTGACAAGGATTAGTCAACGGGACATGATTAAAAGAGCTCCTTAATGATTGGCGTAAATTTAGTAAAATGATAATATTAGCTCCTTTAAAAAATTTGGAAATGGCTAAACATAAAACAAATAAACCAGAAGAAAAACCTGAAATAAAAGACACTCAAGAAACAGATTCTCCTTTGATTCAAAGCACAAGAAATACAAATCTACAAGCACATCAAAGACCAATAGACACAGATCCAGAACAAACAATAATAGATACAACTCAAGAAGAAGCTTTCATAGCAATTCAACACAGATTAACAGATACACCTCAAGAAGATTTAAGCCCAGCAAATATAGACCCCATACCAAGGCAAGGAAATTGCATATATTTAATGTTTAATTTAAATAGTGTTATAGACCAAGAAGCTTTAAATAAAATACTTGAAGACTTTAATTTATATAATAAATCTAAAGATTACTACTTCCAAAAAATGCCAAACAACTATTTCCTAAGAATCATAGGAACTGCTGAAAGAGCAAGTAATAATTTGTTTTCATTAGCAAATTCAATCAAAAATATTTCGCCTGAAGCACAAATATTTATTGGCACTGGTGACATTAAACACAGCTCAGCTAAATCTTTTCAATTAGAAGGAAAACCTACATCTGAAACAGAAAACCACTGGAAAAATTCTGGTCCAGGAATTTTTGTCACCCATGAACTTTATCAAGTTGTACAAGATCCTGAGACAAGAGAAGATAGTCATTACGACCTAGAAACATCAGAAATAGAAAATAGTAGTTTAAGAAAAGTCGACAAATATATTCCAAAAGTTAGTGAAACAATCGGAGGTCCTGACAAATTAATAGGATATGCAGAGATATTAAGAAAGCTAGAAAATACTTTGATAGACCCCGATAAAAAATCAACTCTCTTAAAAGGACAAGCAGGTATTGGTAAATCTAGAATAATATTAGAAATATTACCTAATTTCCCGTATATAATTTGCTCATTAGATGCAAGTAATAGAAACATTCCAGGATCTAGTTTAGTAACTTTAGTAAATCAAATATCTACAGCATTAGAAGAAGATGAATTCTTTTGTGATGATGATATGAAATTAAAAGAATTTAATAAAAAAAGCATTTCAGAAAAAACTAAAATTGCGCGAGAAAATCCTGACAAAATAGTAAAAATGTGTCTTGAAGCCTTGAATTTGATTAGCTTCTCACAAGCAAATGATGAAGCTGTTTTAATAATAGAAGATTTACATAATATTGATAGACACTCAGCAAAGTATTTTGCTGAAATCATCAGAGAATTTTTAATCAACCAACACCGACAAACAAAATTCAAAGCCTTAATATCAATGCGTCCAGAAGAAATGTATAAGACAGAAGCAGAAAAAGATTTAATAAAATATACAGAAGGACATTTTGGTGATGAATCTAGTTCTGAAATCAACATACCAGGATTAGATTTTACTAATGATGCACTAGCACATGAATTTGCTTACCATTGTTTAGATCCAAAACTAAGAGAAGGTAAACAATTAGGACCATGGTATAAAACTTTTGGCAAGATTGCTGGAAACTCACCATTTATAATGGCAAGCTTAGTGCATGGAGTAAAACAACAACTACAAACAAGTGGTGAATCTATATTCTTAGCACAAGAAATTTTAGAAGAATATTCAAAAATAAACCCTAAAGATCCACAAGCAATAGCAGTTTATTACCATCAAAAAATTAATAATTTAGAACAAAAAGCTAAAAGAGTAATTCAATCAATAGCTTTAGCAGGAGGAAAATTAGACTCTGAACAAATCGATATCATTATGGAAAACATGATAAGCAACGATGATGAAGTTGAAACTGACAGCACAATCTCCGACACAGAAATTACACAAGGGATTAATACTATAAATATTCCACAAGAACTAATTGATGGGCAGTATATTAAAACAAGCGAAACACAAGATGGAGAAATTATAATAGAATTACAGCACGAAATGCTTTTAGATTTTATTTTAAATTCCATAAGTGACCCTGACGAAAAAACTGTTATGTCTGGTTTCCTTTATGACCTCATAGGAAGTAGAGAAGGTGTTGATCCAGACGTAAAATTCTCACTACTGCACAATAGAGGACAAGGAAACAATCCAGATAGCAAAGACAAATATTTTTGGAGAAGTTACAGAAGTGCAGCAGAAGAATCATTATCAGAGTCACAACAATATAATGATCAACAAAGAGCATACAAACTAAGCAAATTAATATTAGACAAAGAAAAAGGACTAGATACAATCAAAAATCAATTAGAAGAATTATACGAACAAAAACTAGAAACAAATGACATAACAGAATTATTAATCACTAGTCTTTTTGCTCTTGCAGAAAGTGCAATACATTTAGGTAAATTTAACGAAGCATCAAAAGCATTAAAATCTCTTGGTAAAATCCACGAAAATAATCCTGAATTAGTTAATGAAGACAAATTGAGCTTAATGCTCTTTGAAAAAGCATATTTAGCTAGAAAAAAAGCAGAAATGGATAGCACTTATCAAATAGTGATTAAAAATTCTTCAACAATTAGTCCAGAGGAAAAAACCATTTGTAGCATTAAATTAGCATTCAGAGAAGGAACACGAAAAATAGAAGGTATGTCTGGTTATGACAGAGCAATTGAAATATTAAATCAAAATCCTGAATTAAAAGCTCAAGTAGAAAAATTATTTACTGATGAAAAAACTGAAGCATCTCCAGCGATAGTTGATATTGCAAGATTAATAGAAATTAGAATTCCTTTTGACCAACTTCGAAATAAAATAGCAACAGTAGATGAAACTTTAAAATTTGATGAAGATATTGTAATGCAGCCACTAATAGCTCAAAAATATGAGGAAGAATTAAATGAGATAAAAGCGAAACTCGAAAAAATGCTAAAAATAAAAGAGCAATCTCCTTTAATATTCTCTCCTTATTCAGAACTATCACTACTAGATATAAATGCACAACTCGAAGCATATCTAGGAAAGCACAGAAAAGCACATAGAATCATATCTGAAGCATGGAGACAAGCAGATCAAATGAACCTAAATGATCAAGCAGCAAGATATGCAAAAATCAAAGGAGATATTTATACAATACAAGCATTACTAGAAGAAGATGAGCCAAAACAAGCAAAATTTCTTAGTTTAGCAATAGAAACCTATAGTAAAGAAGGTATAACTTCCATAGACAAACTACGGTCAGAAGAAACTGAAAGTACAAATGACTACAATGCTATGATAAGAATCCAAAGAATACGAGCAATTGCACTATTACATTCATTAAAAACTACAGATCAAAACGAATTAGATCAACACATCAAAACAGCCCTAGAAGATTTCCAAATCATTAATGAAATTTCACGATCAACAAATTATCATCAAATCCCTGAATATAATTATTATCTATTAGGATGTATTGGCGATATTATCGATTATGCAGAACAACATGGATGGTCAGTAGAAGATCTTTATGAAGAAGAACTATATCCATTTATGAATACTGAATCTGTTGTACAAGGTATAAATTATGGAAGCAAAATAACTGATCATCAAGGTGAAGCTAAAAGAAAAAGAAAAACTTTAGGAGTTTTATTAGAAAAATTAATAGCAAGCAAAAGAGATCAAAGCTAAAACAATCTTACTCCGCAACTTCCTCTGCTTGCTTTTGTAAAATTTCCTCAGGGTTTGTAGTTACAAGCTTATCTTCAGTATAAGAAGCAATAATTTGAATTGC
>Ga0310122_10001071_pt1 | contig 17445 bp, 13 predicted proteins | sample CB6_Bottom_1051__FD_203503 | JGI IMG/M metagenome (GOLD analysis project Ga0310122, IMG submission 203503) | Marine microbial communities from Western Arctic Ocean, Canada - CB6_Bottom_1051 | ecosystem: Environmental > Aquatic > Marine > Oceanic | place: Canada: Western Arctic Ocean | collected...
CTGAAAGATAGCCTTGCATCATGGCAAACAGCCGGTCGGTTTCTGCCTGGGTTTCTTCGTCCAGTTCCCATTTGTATGGCTTCCGTCTGTTGGCAGTTGCGAACAAGCCCCGCTTTACCAATAAATACTTCTCAATGGCCAGTAAGCCATCCAGTCCGGCCTGCATTTGCAGGGCTGTTAACGCACAGATGGGGAAATAGACTTCGTAGGCACGTTCGTCGTTGTCAGCTTGCAGGGCATGCCAAACTTCAATGATGCCATCGAGAAGATCCATTCCCGGTATGGTGCCGGTGATGCCTCGCCGAAAGCTGTCGATGAGCAGGATGCCCCCGCTACCCTCGAAGATTTTGGCTTGACCGTTGGTGGCATCACGCAAGGCTGACAGGTTGGGTCCAAGCGGGGCAGCTTCGGGTTTGAATAAAATTTTGTCGGGGCCAAATTTTTCCAGGAGTTTTACCAGCACCTCCAGCGGGATGGCTTGACCGACATAGGCCGAAGCGTCCTGAATGATGAGTGGTAGTGCTGTTGCTTCTGCTAGAGCGCTGAAATAGTCTAACTGCGCCTGCTTAGGTAGGCCAGTCAGAGTGGGCGGAATGGCCATGAGGGCATCATTGCCGGCACTCTCGGCCTCGCGTGCGTAGATGATAGCTTGGGCTGTGCTCTCGGCGCCCACACTGGCAAAGACCGGACCTCGTCCAGCGACAATTTCGGGTATGAGATGAGCCAAGCGCATTCGCTCGTGTGTGGTAAGTCGGAGGATTTCACTGACCATGCCTGTGCCACAGCCATCGGCACCGATGTCAAATGCCCAGTCTAGCTGGCGACGCAGGCAGGCTTCGTCGATGACATCGTTATCCGTGAACGGTGTGTGCACGATGGGCAATACGCCTGCAAGTGGCTTATTGGTGGGCATCACCAATCTCCCACGCTGCCGTCGCGATAGAAGACACGCTGAGGTAACTCGGGCTCGAACGGATGTTTCTTGATTTCCTCCTCGTTTAGCTCGATTCCCAAACCTGGCTTCTGGTTGGGCCGAACAAGCCGGCCTTCTTTTTCCACCGAAAACCCTTCAGTGACTACATCCTCCCGCCACGGGACATCTGAATGGACCGTTTCACAAATAATGTAGCTGGGCTGGCTAAACCCGTACTCCAACGAGGCAGCGGTGCTGACCGGTCCCTGCGGATTGTGCGGAGCCAGTGAAATACGGTGTGCCTCGGCCAGGGAGGCCACCCTGCGCGCCTCGGTAAAACCGCCTACATGTGTGATATCCAGTTGGCAGACCTCGCAGGCTCGCGAGGCAAAGAGATCACGAAAATCAGCTAGTCGTGTAATACGCTCACCAGTAGCGACTGGGGTGGTGAGAGCAGCATTGATCATTGCAAGGCCATCAATACTTTCAGGCCAACAGGGTTCCTCTAAAAAATAGAGCCCAAAGGGTTCCAGTGCCTTGCCGAATTGTAACCCCATGGCTGGTGAAGGACGGGCGTGGCAATCAACCATGATGTCAATCTCTGGACCCACCGACGATCTCATAGCCGCCACGCAGGCCTCGGCTGCGCGGATGGGCTTTTGCCCCTCCAGCGGCATCGTTGGCGGCACAGCCATGCTCTTGAAGGCTGTGAAGCCGTCAGCCACAGCTGCCTGAGCTAGATCGGCGAACTGTTTGGCATTATCCACAGGCGTCTCGTAAAATGTCTCCATGTTGCCGCCGCCAAGGTGACAATAGGTGCGGATGGTGTCCCGCACCGGGCCACCCCAGAGTTTGTGACAGGGCACGCCATGAACCTTGCCGGCAATATCCCAAAGCGCAATATCGATGGCTGATATGGCCGTGGAACGCACCACGCCATCACCGTGCCAGAAATGTTGCCGGTACATCATCTGCCACAGGTGCTCAATCTGTGAGGGATCCTCACCGATGAGAAGATCGGCCAGATCCTCCACCGCGCCAACAACACTGCGCGTGTGCCATTCGAGGGTGCCCTCACCCCAGCCAAAGAGACCAGGTTCATTGGTAAGCACCTTCACAAAAACCCAGTTGCGCATGCGCGCATGACAAACATGGGTTTCTATGCGTTCGATTTTCATTTCAATAATTCCTCGATCTTACTACCAATTGTTTCAATTACACTCTCAAGGCTTCCTGCAGCAACGATGGCGATACTTTCCTGATAAATGCCCTTGTCATAAATCTCCTTTGGAGGTAGATAGCTTGCGCCCCAGTGACTGGCAATTGTTGAGATGATAAGCGGTGTCCCGGGGAAACGTTCGCGCAGGGCTTTCTGCAGGACGCTGTAAAGTTCGCCTTGTATAATGATCCACACTGCGCCACCTAGCCGCAACACGATAGCCTCGAGCAGAAAGTTCTCTCCGGACGGCAGTTGGTTTAGCCGATGAAGTAGGCGTCGCTTGCGTTCAGCCATGGCACGCGCGTCGGGAGTGTTCTTCTGTTCCCACTCGGCCAGTTCGGTTTCAACCTCTTCAATTGTCGGTGTGCCGGGACGAATGGGGAGCGGGATGATTTGGCGGGTGAGTTGCCAGGAGGCATTGGCGGCACTGGACTCCTCTGGTAATTCGTTGTGTTTCCATTCGCCCAGAGTCGCGCCGGATACGACAGGTCCGGTATATTCAAAACGGGTATTGGGAGCAGGCAGGGACTCAATCGCACTGAGGGCCGCGTAGGCCAACTGTCGGCCGTTTCGGTCTGCCACGGAAGTGTCTCCGACATATCCCTCGACGGGCCCGAGTTCACCGCTGGCGCCCTGAAGAAAGAGACAGGGCCCACTGGTAGCGGCCTCTATAGTTTCACGCATGGCACCCGGATAATCGGGGCTTATGAGGGTATTGTCCCAGGCGAGTGTCGTGGGGTGGCAGGCGTAATTGACCAGCGTGGCCAGCAAGGTGCCGTCCTCCGCGTGGGCCCGCGCAATGAGCACAGTGTCATCTGCAGGCGTGGCTGGATCATAGCCACAAGCCCATAGTTGATTTTCCTTCATCCCAAAAATCGCGGTGCGCAGCAAGGCTGCACCGGCCTGTGCCGTATAGAATGGTGGCAGGCTGCAGGTTCTCCTGCGTCTCCCTCGCTAACTTAATTGTCTGGGCCGCCATAGATTCAAGGTATGGTCCAATCAGCTCTCCCCCCGGCAAGTTAACTCTCTCAAGCCCCATCAACCCGGCTGCATGTGTGTGGGAAAACACAACAATCAACTCTTCGCGCGGGATGTCGGTAGCCTCGCATACTGCATCAAGCAGGTTGTTCATTTCCTGCCTTCCCATCACACAATGATCGAGGGCGATGATGAATTGTTGCTCGCCACCCTCCAGCGATGCGAGGAGCACGACGGTCGCCCGGAGCGGTCGGTGAATGCCAGTGGCTCGATCATGTTTTGCAGCACCCCACATGCGATGATAGATGTCCGATGGCGGTGTAATGTCGCCATGCGCCAAGGAAAATCGGCAGCGGCTTTGTGGGATAGCAACGTGCATCGGTTTTATTTTTCAGGAGGGATTGTTCGAAAACTGTGAAGTGATAGATGTAATAGGTAATAAAATTGAATCAATCTTGCAAAATATTTATAATTATTTTTCTCATTATATATCGAAATGAAAAATATATAACCTTTTACCTTTTATTTACGAATTTAGTTCAAATAAACTAAGAGTCCTTCGTTAAAAGGCATCATGTTAGACAAGAATCAGGTTTTTAACTGTTGTTTAGCTCTTAATGTTAAATATTACTGACTTGAATACATCACTATTAATTTTCTAATACAATAAATTTGACAGAATAAGCTCTAGTAAAATCAAATAAAAATCACTATTTATGCTTATCAATTTTTCAAAAATACTTTGCGAGCAATATTTAAATGTATATTTGTTTAATCATTTCAAGTGTTTTATTAATAACAACTTGTTCCGATTCTGGATGAAAAGCAGCAGGTAGCTGACTAAATTGGAAAACTAAATCAGGAACAGCATATTTTGAATCATAATCCCATCCATTTTTTGGAAAATCCTTTTCTCTAGGTAAATAACATCTAATTCCATTGCTGTATCCTAATACTTGTGTATGCCTAATAGGAGACTTTGATTTTATATATAAACCAGTTTCAAAGAATACTTCAGCTGAAATTGCTACTATAACAAAATCATTGATACGAATAACCTGAACGGGCATATCAAAAGTGGGATTTTCCTTTTGAATTGCCTTAATTAGATTTTTCGTCCATTTAACATAATGCTTTGCAACAGTAATTTCCCATTGAGGCGCATTTTGTTCTACTTTATCAATTAAATTTTTTTCCCACCTATCCCTAAGTAGATTTGCTTTATTAATATCTGGCAATTGTACAAATCGTAATTTTAAATTTTCTTCTAAAACCTTAATTATAGAATTGTTGTTATCTTCTTTCTGCTTTAACGGAGAAAAAAGAATGTTAGGGATTTCATCTAATGTCGTCCTTTCTCCATACTCAAGATTTGTTCTTATTGTTGCTACTATCTTAATAACTTCTCCTGCTAGCATTGCTCCCACACGGTTTTTAGTGTCCCGGCAATCCTCCTCATACCCAATACCTCCTATTGGATTTATATTTCCACCACAAGCTTGTAGAAATACAGCAATTCCTCCATTTGTTATTTCGATTATTCTCCTTGCTTCACCTGGAAAATCTGAAGATGCCAGTTTTGAACGTGGCCCCATAGTTACTGCATGACAACCATAACTAAAAATAGTTATTAAAGTTTTTCCATCTAAGTCATCTACTCTAACAACACCTACAGAAGAGTCAGTTGGAACATCATGCACCTCACCTAAAACATCATCACCTTTACTGTTTCTTTCTCGACGATAAACTCCTATCGGACAATGCCCAAAGCCTGTGCCAATTCTTACTGGTTGTAAGCTTCTTTTTGATTCGATTGATGTTCTAACAGCCTTCTTGAAAAATATTTCCTTATAATCCTCTTTAAGTATATTTTGCTCAGGACTATCAGTAAAATATTCTGGAAATGCTGGACAACTGTGTGTATGACTTTCATTAACTAAAATGTGGGGAACTGGGATATTTAAAGATTCACTAATTTTTTGACGCAACTCATCTACAACAGAAACTGGGATTCCGCAAAGATCACAAGCGACTAAAGCAACTGAATCATTTATATAATTGAAAATTATGATAGTTAAAAACAGATCACTTTCTATTCCTTCTATTGGGTCCGCAAACAACCGTTTGCCAATTTTATTTATTCCAACTGGTGGATTAATATTAGCCCTGGCAACCCCAGCCAATAATTTCCCGTTCATTATTTTTCTTTAAAAAGTTAATTTTTCATGAAAAACTAGTAAATATTTTATTCAATATAATATTATATAATGGTTTACATTATAATTATCTTTCATACAATTATTTAATCAGATAAACAGATTTATACTCTGCAAGTTATTAAATTCTATTTTCTCTAGAATCTTTTTGAATATCATATAATGATTTTACTTCATTTTTAAAATTCGGTATAGGAAACGATTCAAAAGAGAATCTAGCTACATTGGTCTGCATCCCTCTAACTAAGCGAATAGTTGCTTCAGTATTTTTTGTCATTTTTGAATAAATAGGATAGGCATCTGCCGCCCTATAACTCATTAATAAAGTTCTCCTTGATTTTTTTGATTTATTTTTTGTTGATGAATGTAATGACATGCAATGCATAAATATCACAGTACCAGCACTAGCCTCGAGAAATTCAACATCATCCTCATCTACTTTCTCCATAACCTTTCCTTGGAAAATACCATTTTTAGTATGATTATTAATACCATGAACATGTGATTTTTTTATTATTTGCAGACAACCATTTTCTATAGTGGCTTTGTCAAGATATATCGAAACAGTAACAGAATCCTGATTTGTTAAGGGGTAATACGTTAAATCTTGGTGCCATTCTACAACAGAACCCACTCTTGGAGGTTTCATATTTAATTTACTGTAATGAAAAATTATATTTTCACCTATAAGTTGTTCAACACAATCTAACAATTTCTTTGATTCTGAAACTTTCTTACATATAGGATAATTTGAACAAGGTTCATACAATCTACGCACTAAATTATTTTCATCCGGCTCCATTTCCATAATACTTTCCTTTGAATTTCTATTTGAGTTAATTACTGAATTTACTTCATTCAAAATATTCTCAATAGTAATTTTGTTTAAAAAATTCCTGTAAACTGTGAATCCATTAATTTTATATTCTTGTATTTGTTTTCTATTTAACATTTTTAACTCCTATTGATTTAAATAATAATGCAAATGCTATTTTCAATAGTTATTATTTGAATTATTCTATAAGTGCTCTGGAAGCGTTCGTTGTTTGAATTTATAATCCGGACCTTTAACTTCTGATATTCCAAAACCGAGTCCTAAATCATTTCTTTTTAGACAATGATTTTTTTCTGCCCAAGCCTTCAATGGTACATTACCCCAATTATCAGAAAACCAATATTGAGAAGATGGACTATTTTTCGGTTCCTTACCAAGAGGATCAGAAAGATCACCCATTGCTCCAAGCAATTGACGGCGAATAGGGCTACTACTTGAAATCAAATGTGTATCCTGCTGAAGAAATGAACTAGGTCTGATCCAACGTGGACAATAACTTATATATATTGCTTTTCGAATACTATTTGAAAGATTTGGAGTAACACCATGAAGCAAAGTGGGCCTCCATAGCATGACACTTCCAGCGGGTACACGTAATTCAAATATGTTTTTCGGATCTAACCAGCTTTCCCATGTAGCTCGCTGCAGTTTATCCCACTTAAAACTACCGGGAACAAGAAGAATTGTGCTATGTCCAGATTCAGTATGGTCTGATATATACCAACCAACCTTAAAATCAAGTAAAGGCATACGTCCGTCCAAAGTTGTCCCTGAAAATTCTTCCTCATAATCAAAATGCCACCCATGTGACATTTCTTTAGCATCACTTTTGTTTGAATTTGGAACCTTGTAATCAAAAACACTATCTCTATTTTGAATATTCCAACCTAGAACATTTACTACTAACGGTAATATCTTTGGATGGTCAATTAAATCGAGAATTTTTTTATGACTTGTAATACAATTGCGTAATTTAACACCATCTCCATAAAATTGTCCATCTAAGTAACCAGGATTTTTTTTAAGATTCTTTAATATTTTATCAGCAACAATATCCATTGCTTCAGAAACTTCCATAAGTGATTTTTTATCCAATAATTTTTCAATTATTGTAAATCCATTTACATTTAAATCTTTAATTTGTTTTTTAGTCAAACCAATAGTCATGATATATCTCCTTGTTATTATTTATTATTATTCATAAATATAATGTATTATTAAACTATATTTTATTAAATAAAAACAAATTACGATTTATTTAATTAAATTTAAATTAAAATAATATTTTATCGTACATAAATACTTTAACTATACAATACACAAGCAACTTTATGATTATTACCAGTATCAATTAATTCTGGAGAAATTGAATCACATATACCTTTTTTAAAATCAATGCACCGAGTATGGAAATTACATCCTTGAGGATGGTTCAAAGGACTAGGTACATCACCTTTAAGTAAAATTCTATTTTTGATCTCTCCAGGTGTGGTTTTCGGTATTGCCGAGAGTAATGCCTTTGTATAAGGATGCTTAGGGTTAGAAAAAATGTCTGAACAACTTCCATATTCAACTATTTTTCCTAGATACATAACTGCAACTTCATCACTTACATGTTGAATTACACTCAAATCATGTGAAATAAATAGAAATGAAAGATTTAATTTTTCCTGAAGTTCAATCAGCAAATTTATAACTTGGGCCTGAATTGAAACATCAAGAGCAGACACTGGTTCATCGGCAATCAAGAGTTTAGGTCTAAGTGTTAACGCACGTGCAATCCCTATTCTTTGTCTTTGACCTCCACTAAATTGATGTGGATATCTTTTAAGGTGATCTGATTTAAGACCAACTAATTCCAATATTTCACATACTTTATCTTTAATTTGATTTTTTTTGTATATCTTGTTGACACGTATTGGTTCACTTATTATTTTTTCAACATTCATTCTAGGGTGAAGTGAACCGAATGGATCTTGAAAAATCATTTGTAATTCGCAACATAATTCTTTTTTTTGATTCTTGTTCATCAACAAAATATCTTTTCCTTTAAAATATATATTTCCTGAAGTAGGTTTTTCCAAACTCATAATTAAATTACCAGTTGTAGTTTTTCCACATCCACTCTCACCCACCAATCCTAATGTTTTACCAGAATTAATTTGAAAACTTACCGATTCAACAGCTTTTATATGACCCGTAATTTTTTGAAATATACCTTTTGTTACAGGAAAATATTTTTTTAAATTATTAACTTTTAATAAAGCATCACCCATACTTACGATTTGTAATATTTAATTAAGTTAAACTCACTAATAAAGCCAACAATATGCATAATGCTGTTTAATATCATTATTTTTTGTATTTTTCGATTTATCTGAATTATTCCTGTCCATTATTTGTATTTTCTCACTATTACTATTGCTAATTTTATATTTCTCATAAGATGTAAATTCGCTAATAGGGGGTTCTTTAATTCTACATTTTTCCATAACATTCTTACATCTAGTGTTGAATCTACATCCTTCCGGAAATTCATGTGGACTAGGAACAACACCAGGTATTGTTATTAATTTCTGTTTTAATTGTTTTTTAGAATTTACTTTGGGTATAGAATTTAAAAGACCAATGGTATAGGGATGTTTCGGAGAATTAAATATTGAAGAAACGAGTCCAGATTCGACAATTTTTCCGGCATACATTACAGCAACTCTATCAGCCATTTCAGCTATAACACCTAAATCATGAGTTATTAGCAGTACAGCCATTCCAAATTTATCTTTTAAATTTCTTATTAAATCAAGGATCTGAGCTTGTACTGTGACATCGAGTGCAGTAGTAGGTTCATCCGCAATAAGTAGACTTGGTCCGCATGCTAATGCCATCGCAATCATTACTCTTTGTCTCATACCACCGCTAAGTTGATGTGGGTATTCATTAAATCTAATTTCTGGTTCTGATATTTCAACTAACTTCAGAATATTTATTGTTTCATCCCATGCGTTTTTTTCATCCAAATTTTGATGCTGTTGGAATGTTTCGGCAATTTGCTGTCCACATGTAAATACTGGATTAAGAGAGGTCATTGGCTCTTGAAAAATCATTGAGATATCCTTACCTCTTATTTCACACATTTCTTTTTCACTATATTTTAAAATATTAGTATCTTTAAAAATTATTTTGCCATCTATAATTTTGCCTTGCGAACCTTGAATCAAACGCATGATTGATAAAGATGTAACACTTTTACCAGACCCGCTTTCACCAACTAATCCAAGAATCTCACCTTCATTAATATTAAAACTAATGCCATCCACTGCAGGTATTTCTTTATCTTCATCGAAAAAATATGTTTTTAAATTATTAACTTCTAAAAGATTCATTATATTTTTTGACTTAATAATTTTTTAATTTTAATTTTTTAATTTTGGATCTAATGCGTCTCTCAAACCGTCACCTAAAAAATTAAAACTAAGCACTGCAATCATTATGGCTAAACCAGGAAAAACTGCTACCCAAGGTGCTATCTCCATAAATAGTCTACCATGATGCAACATACCACCCCATGATGGTGATGGAGGTTGTATACCAAGTCCTAAGAAACTAAGTGCACTTTCTGCTAGAATTGCAATTGATAATGAAATACTAAATAAAACAGATAAGGGGACCATAATATTTGGCAAAATGTAATGAAAAATGATGTAAAGGTCAGAACAGCCAATTATTCTTGCTGAAGCAATATATGGTTCATTCTTTACTGACAAGACTGAACCACGAGTTACTCTTGCAAAGGATGGCGTTAACATAATGCCTACTGCAATCATGGCATTGACAAGACTTGGCCCAAGCAATCCAGAAATTAACATTGCTAATACTAAACCAGGGAAAGCTAACAAAATATCAATAAAACGCATAAGTATAGTGTCTATTCTACCCCCATAATAACCAGATATAATTCCTATAGTTGTACCTGACAAGAGTGCTATTGTAACTGCTAATAACCCAACAAACATGGAAACTCTTGTACCGTGAATAATCCTAGAATAGATATCTCTACCAAGTGAATCTGTACCTAACCAATGATTTATATTTGGAGGTGTAAATCGCTGATAATCTTGAATTATTGGATCATATAACGAAAAATATGGGGCAAAAACAGCTACAATAATAAGTAGCATGACAAACATTGACCCAAAAAATCCAATTGGGGTTTTTTGAAAAAATTTGATTAATGATCTCTTATTTAACATAAATTGTCTCGGTTCTGTAGGAACCAAGTAGAATAACTCTTAAAACTTCATTTTATGGCCAATCTACTGTTGCCTATTGATCATTAATTGGAATACAAGAAAAAGTACGAAAGAAAAAAAGATGACAGCATTTGTCAATAAGCTGAATTAGAAAGAACTTCGGTCTTTCTTCAAAGTCATAATAGGAAAAATGTGAAGAAATTTTTTCAGGAAAAGAATTCTAGAAATTTATTAACTACACAGTTTTTCACATGAAAAATCTTCGAGTAAATAGCAGCAAAGAAATGGATAATGGAAACGATTTCACTCTACTCTCAAAAGCGAATGAATCATTCGAAAAGAATTTCCAGGTCAGAATATCATGCTAAGCCTTTGAGAGGCTTTTTCATGAATTTATTTGATAAAAAATTATTGTTCCATATCGTATTTAATCCTTGGATCAAGATATGCGTAAGCGATGTCCGTGAGCAAGTTCACAAACACAAATACACAAACCATGAATAGTGCCATAATTTGGACGACTGGGTAGTCACGATCTAAAAGTCCTTGTAAAAAGAACCAACCTATTCCTGGTAATCCAAAGATTTGTTCTATAATGACTGAACCACTTAACAAGTAACCGAGTTGAACACTTGCAATTGTTAAAATTGGTATCATTGCGTTCTTCATAGCATGTTTATTGACTACAATCTTCATACTTAATCCCTTTGCACGGGCTGTTCTGATATAATCTTGTTTTAGTTCTTCGAGCATGGTTGCTCTTGTCATTCTCATTGTAATTGCCATTAACTGGAATGACAAAATAACAGATGGTAATATCATCTGCTTAAGATTTCCTATAGGGTTTTCCCATAAAGGGACATATGTTAATCCAGGTATCCAGTTAAAATGCAATGAAGTAAATAACAATAATAGCGTGGCTAACCAGAAATTAGGGAATGAGAGGCCAATTAACCCAAACAATCTAACAAATACATCTATTAATGTATTCGGTTTTGTTGCTGAGATTATTCCTAATGGGATTCCAAAAATGCAGGCTATAAAGGCAGAGATAAAACCTATTTCCAATGTTACAGGTAAAGCACGTAAAAAAACTTCTCTCAGTGGTTGAGCATTGCGAAGCGAGACTCCAAGATCGCCCGAAAAAATATCTTTAAGCCAATTACCATATTGGACAATAATTGGATCATTCAAACCAAGTCTGTCCATTATCATTTTACGTCTTCCCTCATCAATTGCAACCTCTCCTCCACTCATGGCGTCTATTACGTCTCCAGGGAGAAGTCTCACTAAAAGAAAGACAATTACTGTAAGCCCAAAGATTGTTGGAATTGTTAAAAGAATTCTTTTGAAGATATAATCCTTCAAAACTTTTATCCTTTATTAGAGGACAAACTATTAAAGTCTGTCCTCTGAATTAATTAGTTTAATCAAGCCATACTGTTCTTAAAGGCTGATTGAAATCAACAAAGTCTGTATACCAGTTCTTGATCTTAACACTTAGAATATCAAGACGTTCCGGATTAACCAGATATACAAAAGTTGCTTCCTCAATCACTCTGCGCTGTATTTCCTTAATTAAATTTGAACGCACCATAACATCAAAAGTAGAAACAGCTTTATCAAACATAACTTTTAATTTCTCATCGTTCCAACCATTTGGATAGTCATACCAATATTTTTGCGGAGCTTTGCTGGGAGCGCCCCAATGATTTAATTTTCCCGTTGGGTCTAATCTAAATCCTTGTGCGTTTACAAACATTTCGTAACTTCCGTCACCGTAAGCTGCTCCGAATTGTGCATTTTCTCTTTTATCAAGGTTAGCCTTAATGCCTACTTTTGCTAAATGGGCCTGGACTACTGCACCAATTGCTTCATATTGCTGATTAGTGGGTAACATAAACGAGATTTCAAAACCTTCAGGATATCCTGCTGATGCAAGTAGTTTTTTTGCCATATCTGGATTATGCTGCAAATAAATATTCTGTCTTAGTTCGTTTTGACTTAGCCCATATACACCCCAAGAATCTGGAACAGGTCCGGTTAAAGTTGCCTTTCCACCAAAAACTTTGTTTGCTAAGTCTTTACGATCAACTGCCATACTCATTGCCTGACGAACCCTTCTATCATTCCAAGGTTTCCCGTCACCTTTTACTGAAATTTGAAAAACACGTGTTTGTGCTGTTACACCACTAATAATTTGAATATTTGGATTGTTTTCCAAAGGTCGAATTATGTCTGCACTACTTACTCGAGAACCGTGAACAGCACCCGATCTCACAGCTGCTATTCTAGTTGCTTCATCAGGAATAATTTTTAAAGTAATCTTATCAACATAAGGTTGATCAGATTTCCAAAAATTCTTGTTCTTCTCATATACGACTCTGTCGTTTGGAATATATTCAACAAGCTTAAAAGGCCCTGTGCCGTTAATTTGTTTACTAGGCGTAAATTTTTTGTAAAAATCTTTGGATGTAATAATACTCCAACGAGACCATGCAAACCAACCCAGCAAAGTTGCATCAGGTTTTGGTGTCACAATTTTAATCGTGTAATCGTCAATTGCTTCAAAAGATTCAATTGGAGGCATAAATCCATCCACTGAAGCAGCAGAAGCATCAAGAGCCATTGGATCCCGCATATGAGTTAATGAATAAATTACATCTTCAGCTGAAAAATTTGATCCATCATGAAATTTTACTCCCTTGCGTAGATGGAAAATCCATGTCCTCTCATCAGGATTTTCCCAATGCGTTGCAAGAGCTGGTTGGATATTGGAATTTCGATCATATTCTACTAATGAATCATATCCCAGTTGCTTACCTATGTGTGCTGCCCCCAATAAAATACCAAATGGGGCCAAACTAGTGGGTTCTGCGGCAATACCCCATACAACTTCACCACCGTATTTAGGGTTTTTAGCAACAATTTCTGAAGAAAATATAACAACAAAAGATATTGCTAAAATTGATGATATTATTTTTTTGCAATGTTTCATATTACTCCTTATTTATGAAAAAATTAAATTGGGAACATTCCCGTTTAACAATTACAATTTAACGCTCCTTTTACAGGTTTAACCAATTATTTAAACTAAAAACAATTAATCAAGGCTTGCGTCATAGCCTTTTAAACTAATTCTATATTTAACGCCCTAACTCCTGCAGGGTTTCTTTCTCAGCTTTTGCGAATTTTGTTTGATCAAAGTCTACAATCATTCTCTTGAAGTTTTTGTATCCATTTTCTTTTTCCTTGCTCCATTCTTTCGCAAAATCTCCAGATTGTATTTCTTTGAGCACGTTCTCCATTATAGGTTTCATGTTAAGATCCTCAAATCTTTTCATCCGAGACTTAGTCCCATAATGACTGGTCGGTGAATGTTTATTGCTTTGACCAACAAATCCTATTTCTCCAGCCCTTTTCAGAACATCACCTATTTCTGTTGACATGTATAATTCAAGCATTGACTCCATTCTATTGTAACCCGAATCAATCAAAATTTCGACTGCAGATTTTAACGCAACAGCAAAAGCAGGCAATAAAGCCTGTTCTGTAAAAAGATCTAATTCAGTTTCATCTTTAAATGTTGTCTCCATTACCATATCTTTCAATGAGCCAATACCTTTGGCCAATGCTAAAGTTATCTCTAAGGCTTTTCCAGCAAAGTCTTGATGAACAGAAATCATACTTAGATAGCCTTTTCCTTCAAGGTAAAATGACCTGCATAATTCACCCAACATTCTTGGTGCCACCATGATTACATTAACATCTTCAGGAAAACTTATTTGGTCATAACATACGCAATAGCCCGATGCAAAACCTAATGTTTTACCTGCAGTTATACCTCTACTTATTTCATTTAAATATATTTCTGGGGTCACTTCATCTGGGAGGAGTATCATAACAATATCCCCAAGTTCAGAAGCTTTTTTAATTGATACATAATCGAAGCTATCTTCACGACATAGATGAGAATATTCATCTTCTGGATTCCCAACAATCACATTAATGCCTGAATCCCTTAAATTTAGTGCCCAAGACCTACCCTGATTACCATATCCTATAATTGATACAGTTTTATTCTCAAGTATTTCTAAGGTTGCATCATCTTCGTGGTATATTTTCCTCATATATTCCCCTTTCCAAAAAATTTGATATTAGTTGATATTTTTAGAACTTACTAGATAAAATCTCCTATATTTAAAAAAAATATCATATTTTAGTAAGTATTTTCCTTTTTTTCATTTCCTGTATAACATCTTGGAAAACTTTAAGAGTTTTTTCAACATCATCATAAGAATGCATTGCTGAAGTCACACCACCAGTGTATGACAAAAGGTCTATCCCTCTTAAATGCAAATTCTTTTGATAGTTCCTCACAATTACTTCAGGAATGCATTTCAATTTTACTGGATCATTTGTATAAAGCATATTACGATCTTTTTTCTCTGAACCAATAGAATTTTCTAAGTACAAATGTATGCACGAAGTATCACCATATGCATAACCAGCAACATCCTCTTCTTCTAAAATTGAATTCATCCCATTTCGAATCATTTCTGCTATTTCATTGGCCCTGATATGTGGTTCCCCAGTTGCAATTTTCTTTAGAGTTACAATTCCAGCTGCACAGGAAAGCGGATTGGCATTAAAAGTCCCAAGATGATGAATTCTTTCGTATCTATCATGGTGAGCATCACCTTTATAATCAAATAGTTCCATAATACCATTAAGACCCACAACAGCTCCTCCTGGTAATCCTCCTGAAATGATTTTCCCTAACACACTAATGTCAGGCTTAATACCAGTAAGTTTCTGGTAACCACCTGTACTGGATCGAAAACCAGTTATTACTTCATCATAAATAAGCATAATGCCAAACTTTGAAGTAAGTTCTCTTAACTGCTGATTAAATTCTTTGGTTAAAGGAACCCTGCCCCATGATCCTCCAGAGGGTTCAAGCATAACTGCAGCAATATCGCTATTTTCAAGAAAACATTCTTCTATTTTTTTTATATCTGCTGGAAGAACTATAATGGTATCTAATGTCGATTGAGGAATTCCGAGTGAAACAGATTCATTGAATGGATACATTGCACCTTTTCCTACATAATCATGCCAACCACTGAAATGTCCTTCAAATCGTACTAATTTGTTTTTCCCTGTAAATGCTCTGGCTATTCTTAAAGCAAGCATAGATCCTTCAGTACCAGAATTAACAAAACGAACTTTCTCTGCTGAAGGAATCATTTTTTGAATTAAACTAGCCCATTCTACTTGTGCAGGATGATCATGACCAAAGTGTAAACCGTCCATTAATGTTTTTTTAACGGCATCCAAAACATCTGGATCTGAGTGGCCTAAAAAACATGCACCATTACCCATCCCATAGTCGATGAATTCATTTCCATCAACATCCCAAATTTTTGATCCTTTAGCTCGTGTAATGTAACGTGGAAAAGGGAGTGTGTACCTCAAATCATGTCCTACACTTCCAGCAGTATTACTTAATGCTATTTCATAGATATTCTGACTACTTGTAAATTTATTCGTATAATTCTCTACCCAATATTCAGTCATGATTTAACTTAAATTAAATTTTTTTTGATTACTTTAACTGTAAAATTAAGTTACTTAACTCATCCACAACTTTCTCTTCCGATTCAGGTTTAATCGCTGTAGGCAAACTGTAACTTTGAAAAAACAGGTCCGGAACAGCGTATCTTTCAGTTATTTTCCATCCATCTTTGGGAAAATCCTCAGCTCTCGGAAGATAACCAACCGTCCCATTTGTATAGCCCAAAACTTGTGTATGCTTAAAAGGTGACATATTTTTTATTTTTATTCCAGTTTCAAAAAAAGACTCCATGCTTATACTAGCGAAAACTATCTCATTTATCTTGAAAGCTTGAATAATTACTTCTAAAGGGGGGTTATTATTTCTTATTGCTTGTAACAAATTTGATGACCACTTTGTAAATCTTTTTGCAACGCTAATTTCCCAATCTTTTGCATCATTTTTTATTGATTCAGTTAGTTTGTTTTTCCATTCATTGTGTATCTCTTCCGCTTCTGCTAATGGTGGTAAATCTATGAAATCTAAGCCTAAAGTTTTTTCCAATGCTTTTATTTCATGTTTGTTTGTATCATCAACAGGATCCCATGCTCTAAATTTAATATTTGGAATATTCCCTAGCGGTTTTCTCTTTCCTAGTTTCATGTTTGTTCTGATATTTGAAGCAACTTTTACCACCTCACTTCCGAGAATATGTCCTGTTCTATTTTTTGTATCTCTACAATCAACCTCATAACCAATCCCATAAATAGGATTTATATTGCCCCCACAAGCTTGAAGAAACATTGACAAACCGCCTAGGGTATTTTCAACAATATCCCTGGCAGCACCCGGATAATCTGAAGATGCAAGCATTGATCTAGGCCCCATTGTTACCGGATGACATCCATAACTAAAAAGTGTTACTAAGTTATTTCCAGAAGTATCATCCACTCTCACGACTCCAACAGAAGGATCAATTGGTGCTTCAGGAACTTCACCTAAAATATCCCTTCCGTCCTCTCCTGTTTCTCGGCGATACATTCCAATAACTACATGCCCAAAATCAGCCCCAATTCTACATTCCACCAAATTTTCATTTGCTAATTTTACAACATTTAGTAATTTGTTCATCAGGTTTTCCTGATATTTCTCTTGTACCCTCATTTGTTCAGGATCTTCCTCTATCCATGAAGGGAATGCTGGTCCGCTGTGAGTATGGCTGCAGTTGATCATTATGTGTGATCTTTTTGTACCAATTTCTTTTCCGATGATTTCTCTCCAATCTTTATCAACTTTTATAGGTATGAATGCAAGATCACAAGCTATGATAGCTATTTTATTATCATTATGTTTTAGTACCAATGCTGTAGCAGTTAGATCACTTTCAATTGACTGTATAGGATCAGCAAATAGTCTGATCCCGGGTCTTTTTATACCGATTGGTGGATTAATATTTATCCTCTTAACTCCTGCAAAT
>Ga0310122_10001073_pt1 | contig 17441 bp, 16 predicted proteins | sample CB6_Bottom_1051__FD_203503 | JGI IMG/M metagenome (GOLD analysis project Ga0310122, IMG submission 203503) | Marine microbial communities from Western Arctic Ocean, Canada - CB6_Bottom_1051 | ecosystem: Environmental > Aquatic > Marine > Oceanic | place: Canada: Western Arctic Ocean | collected...
AAGCGGTCGTCGTCGCTCTTCCACACGGAATCGTGGGTCCAGTCGAGGACCGCATTTTCGATTTCGTTTCGATTCATTTCGCTGCCTGGATACGTCGGCTGATGATCTCGAGCTGTCGAGAGAGTTCATTGCAAGCCGCGTAGAGTTCGTCCTGGCCGATCACCAGCGGCGGGGTCATCGAGAGTACGCGTCCCCGGTCTCCCGACGGCAGCAGCACATAGCCTTGCTCGAGCATCGCCTGGCATGCCGCCAACGAGACGTCTGTGCTCGTGCACTCGATTCCGATCATCAGGCCCATCCCGCGAACCTCTGCGACCAGACTCTGGCCGGCAAGCAGGGACCGCAGGCAATCGAGCGTGATCTTTCCGAGCTTTCGAGCCCGGTCGCTCAGCTGCCAACGCTCCGCGATGTCGAGCGACGCGAGGGCGGCGGCACAGCTCGCTGGATGGCCGAGGAAAGTCTGCGTATGAAGAGCCTCACCCTCGGACTCGGGCCATGCGTCGAAGACTTCCGCACGTCCCATGCATGCTGAGATCGGCATTCCCGAAGCCAATCCCTTGCCGACGCAGAGCAGGTCGGGAACCACGAGCTCGTGATCACACGCAAACGTCGCCCCGGTTCGCCCGAAGCCGGTATAGATCTCGTCTGCGATCAGCAACCAACCTTGTTCGTCGCAGAGCGCTCGCAATCCCCGCATGAATCCGACCGGGGGGACGCGCTCGCCGCCGCGGCCCTGTATCGGTTCGACCAGAACGGCGCCGATGCTCTGTGGATCGATGATGTCTGGGCCGTCGCCGTCCCCCCGCGCGCTGTCTCCGCGCGCGATTCGTGCGACTGCTTCGAGGTCACCAAAGGGAACGAAGCAAGTCTTGCGCGGCAATCGCGAGTAAAAGGGTTCGCGAAAGTCCGATCGCCAGGTGCAATCGAGGGCTCCGAGCGAGAGTCCGTGATAGGCGCCCTCGAAGGCCAGGATGCCGGGCCGTCCGGTTGCCAGCAGCGCGGTCTTGATCGCGGTCTCGACGGCGTCCGAGCCAGAAGAGGAAAGAACGCTGCGAACGTTCGGTCGGCCGGTCGCGTCGCCCTTTGGATAGAGCTGTGCCAGGCGCTCGAGCAGCTCGACTTTCACGCGCGGCGGATGGACGTCGCCCATTCCGTGCAGCAGGGATCCCGCCTGTTTCGCGATCGCCTGGACGATCTCGGGATGTGCGTGACCGACGTTGCTGACACCGAATGCAGCGGTGAGGTCGACAAAGCGATTTCCATCGACGTCCCAGAGATTCGCGTGCAGAGCACGTTCCCAGAAAATCGGCGCTGGATCGAGCGCCGTCACATTACGGCTTTCGACCTTGGCGAGGCGCGCCGCCAGCGCACGCGATTCGGGCCCGGGGATCTCGCTGCGAAGGGCGGGGCCCAGGGTCTTCGGGAAACTCCCCGGTGCGTCCTCGTCTCCCGGAATTTCGCGGGCTGGGTCGTCGGCGTCGGTGATAGGCGGCGGCATGGAGCGCAGTGTAGGGCGCATTGCAGCGCCAGTTGTAGGGCGCGTCCGATGCCTTGGCAGGGATCGCCATCCGGTCGCGCCGCCGCCGCGGCGCTGCTATTCGAGACACGTTTCGAGAACAAACCCTATCCTGCGACGATCGGGTTTTGGGAGCGATCGATGAGAACTGGCGGAGAAGTCGTCTACGTCGCGTTCGGTGCCAATCTGGGGGACCGGGAGGCAGCGTTCGCGGCCGCGATCGAGGCGATCGAGAAGGATCCCGATCTCGCGCTCGTCCGGGCTTCGACGGCTCTGGAAACGAATCCGATCGGACCGCCCGGCCAGGATTCCTATCTGAATGCGGTCGTCGAGCTGCGGGTCTGGATCGATCCTTTCGAATTGTTGGCTCGGCTGCATCGAATCGAGCGGTTGGTGGGACGTGATCGGCGGCGAGAGACCGAGCGTTGGGGCCCGCGCAGGTTGGATCTGGACATTCTCATTTTCGGTGAGCAGCGGATCGATTCCCCCCAGCTCGTGATTCCCCATCCGAGAGCGCCCGAGCGGAACTTCGTGATGGCGCCGTTGGCCGAAATCGCTCCGAGTCTTCGGCATCCGCTGCTCGGTTCGCTCGTGGCGGAGATTGCCCGGTCGCTCCCGGACCCGGGCAGCGCCCACGTCTGGTCCAATCCGAGTTGCTGGCCGAGTCGCACATCTGGCGACCCCGCGGATCCGCACAGCGCTGAACCAGGCGATCCGCTCGATCCATGAGGGGGCTCGCGCTGCCAAGGATCGCATCTCGTCTCGGATCTGCATTTCCTATCTACGAGATCGGAATATTGAAACCACACCCTTGCTGTACTACTCACGCACTGAGCCCGTCTGGCCGAGAACTCGGCCTGGCCCCAGATTCGAGCGTGTGTAGGCCCAGGAGCCATTTCGATGTCTTTGTACGCAGTGGATGAATTGGGCAATAAGCCCTTTAGGGACGAAGTGTTGGAACTCATCGACCAGGACTCGATGGAGTCGCGACCCATCGAGGAAATCCTTACTTGGGCGGTCGAGAAATTTCATCCCAAACTGACGATATCGGCTTCGTTCGGCGGACCTGAAGGAATGGTCCTGATCGACATGCTGCATCGGATCGACCCGTCGAGCCGCGTCTTCGTACTCGATACCGGACGCTTGCATCCGGCGACCTACGACCTGATCGATCGCGTTCGCGACCGTTACGGAAAGGAGGTCGAGGTCATCTTTCCCGATCATGGCGCTGTCGAAGCGATGGTTCGCGAAAAGGGAATGAACCTCTTCTACGAGTCTCTCGAGAATCGCAAGCAATGCTGCCAGATTCGCAAGGTTCAGCCGCTGCGCCGACATCTCGAGGGCTTCGACGCCTATCTGACGGGCTTGCGGCGGGATCAAAATCTAAACCGCGCCGAGACCCGAAAGCTGGAGATCGATGCCGCCAATGGCGGGATCGTCAAGATCAATCCGCTGGCCGACTGGACTCATGATCAGGTGATGGAATACGTCGGTCGCCATACGGTGCCGATCAATCGACTTCACCGCGAAGGCTATCCGTCGGTGGGCTGCGAGCCGTGCACTCGGGCGATCGGACCCGGCGACGATCTTCGCGCGGGACGCTGGTGGTGGGAAACCGACGAGGTCAAGGAATGCGGCATTCACGTCCAGCTGGAATCCGACGGATCCGGGATCTAGCCATCACGTCGAGGCTGGACGGCGCGCGGGCCGCAGACTTGCCGCCCACTTCCTGATCACGCTCGTTTCACGGGTTCCCCGAAGGGCCTGCGCGAACTTCGATCTCCGCCTTGGGATCAAGGGATCATTTCAGAGTGCCGATTGTGTTGGGACTGGCTCCTCGCAGTCCGCGGTTGCAGACGAGACGACCGGTCTGCAATCGAGGTTCTGACTTGAGAAACGACGCGACGGTTCGAAATCGGATAGCGACTTTCGGTAGCCTTGTGTGTTTGGGGGCAACGCTGGCGCTCTTGCCGGCCGGCGTGAATGTCGTTCGGGCAGAGGATGGAGCCGAAGCGCTGATGAGCGTGGATCCGCTTCTTGCTCAGCAGCCCGCCCCTTCCGTCGCGCCAACGGCCCCCGTCATCCCAGCCGCCGCCGCCGCCCAACTCCAACCCGGCCAGCCCGCCGACACGGTTTCTCCCGGCGTCGTCGTGTTGAATAACCGCGGCTACAACTACGGTCCGGCGCCGGCCGAGATTGATCCCAGCGCGATGGATCGCGAAGACCAGAACCGGTAGCGACCGGCGATCACGGATCCTCACCCGGCCTGGAGTTCTTCCTCGGCCTGCGAGCAGGCTGCTAGTCTTCCCAGGCTTCCGATAGGCTGGCGCCGGCCGATCCGAGAGAGGCCCTGGCTGAATGGATCCCAACGCCACAAAGCGCACGCGACAGGTCACTGGCAGTCTTGCGGCGCTGTGGGCGCTTCTCGCAATCGCCCTTTCGGTCTACACGTTGATTTCACCGCGCGCCGGGCCGCAGCTGCCCGTGCGGACATCGATCATCGCGGGTGAAGCAGTCGTTCACGCATTGAGTCAGACGGCGGCGGAGGCCGGGATCGAAGTCGGTGACCGTCTCCTGAGTGTTGATGACGTGCCGGTGATTCAGGTTCTGTGGGAGCCCAATCTCGAGGCCGGAGTCGCGCAAGCCTATCGCTTTCGGAAGCCGGACGGGTCGTTCCTCATCGCGAGGCTCGAACCGGTCGTCGCCGAGGAGGTCGAAAAGCCGAGCGACGTGCTGATTCATCTCGGTTTGCTGCTCGTCAGTTCGCTCTATCTCGTGATCGCGCTGATCGTGTGGTGGACTCGCCAAGCGAGTGCCGAATCGTGGGCGCTGCTTCTCTATTGCTCGACGATGTCCGTCGTGATCTCGACCTCGATACGAGTCGACCTCATTCCGTGGGCGGCGCCGCGTGTTCTCGCGACGCTGCCATTTCTTGGAGCGACGACGTTTCACCTGTTTACGACCTATCCGATCGAACCCCGATGGGTGCTCAAGCGTCCGACCGTGCGTCTGATTCCCTACCTGATCGCAGGTGTCATCTTGATCGGAATCGTGGCGCAGCCGGTCATCGGAATCTCGCCGGACTCGATCGCGACGACCGCCTTCATTTTCGCCGTCGGACTCTCGATCGCCTCCATCGGGATTCTCGCGGCCGGCAGAAGGCAAGCGCGCGAAGCCGGCGTCGGTGATCGTGCGGACCTGATGTTGGTCGCCGGGCTCGTGAGTCTTCTTCCTGCATTGCTCGCACTACTGGCCGAGTGGTTCGTTCCGGGGACGCTCCCGTCGTATGTTGCGCTTCTCTGGGTCGGGTTCTTTCCAGTAGCCGTTGGTTACGGAATGGTTCGTCGACAACTCCTGGAGTTCCGACTCGCGGCCAAGTCGTCTGCCGCTTACGGTGCTGCGACGCTCGCGATCACCGGTATTTTCGCTTTCATGATTACGTTCGCCGACGAGTTGGTCGCACGTTATGGCGTCACAGTGCGCAGCGTTCAGGTCGTGCTGCTCTTTCTCGCCATCCTCGCGTTCAATCCACTTCGCGAGAGGATGCAGGGGCTCGTCGACAATTTCTTCGATCGGGATCGCTCGCGATACCGTCTCGCTGTTCGTGAGATCTCGGAGGCGATGGTCTCGATGCTGTCAACGCGTGAGATCGGAGATCGCATCCTCCTCGCGTTGACGGACACGATGGGTGTTTCTCGTGCGATGGTGTTGTTATTCGATGAGGACGATCGCGTATTGCGGGCTTTGGTATGGCGTGGAGACTGGGACCAGGACGATATCGCTACGGAGATCCCGTCGGATCACCCGCTCTGGAAACATCTCTGGATGCGACGAGAAGAACTCGCTCGCTCTGACTTCGATGACGATCCAGATTCCGAAAAGCGTGAAAGCTGTTGGGATATCTACGACACTCTCGAGGTCGAGCTCCTGGTTCCGATTCTGTTCGGTGTGGATTTGCTAGGCGTTATCGCCGTGGGTCGAAAGCTCTCGGGTGAACGTCTAGCGATCGATGACCGACAGCTATTGCGCACCCTGGCGAATCAGAGTTCGATCGCGATCGAGAACGCGAAGGCGTTTGATGAGATCGCCAAGCTCAACGAAAGCCTCGAGGTTCGCGTCGAAACGCGCACACGCGAACTCCGGGAAACCCAGAACCAGCTCATGCAGAGCGAAAAGATGAAGAGTCTTGGCCAGCTCGTCGCAGGAGTCGCCCATGAACTGAACAATCCGATCGGCTTCGTCCACGCGAATCTTCAACTCCTCGATGAGTTCATCGAAAAGCTCGTTGCTAGTCAGGGAAATGGAGAAGACGCGACTCGCTATCGCGATGCCATTTCGAAATTGCTCGCCAGGAGCCGAGAGGGAACCGCGCGTGTCAGTCGGATCGTTCAAGACCTCCGAACTTTTTCGCGAATGGACCAAGCCGATCTCCAAATGGCTCAATTGACCGATGAAATTGATCGAACCCTCACGCTGATGGAGCCCCAGTTCAAAGGCGGCATCGATGTGGTCCGGGAATACCAAACGCTGCCGGACGTTTCCTGCTATCCGAGCCAGCTGAATCAGGTTTTCCTCAATTTATTGATGAATGCATGCGATGTGCTCGAAGATGGCGGCACGATCACGATTCGCGCCGAACCGATCGACGAAGGAGTTCGAATCGAGTTCGAAGATTCTGGGCCGGGAATTCCCGCCGAAGTCCAGCGGCGAATCTTCGATCCGTTCTTCACGACCAAGGAGGTCGGCAAGGGGACCGGGCTCGGCTTGTCACTCTCGCACGGAATCATCGAACGTCACGGCGGGCGGATTCAGATCCTCTCCGACCCGGGCGAGGGCGCGATCTTTCGGATCGAGCTGCCACTGGTTGCCCCGGAGCCGGAAGCCGCCGCAGCGATCTCGCAGTCCTAGCTCGTTCGGACGCCATCGCGCAGCCGGTCTCGTGATCACCAGATCGAGTCGCTAGACTGAAACGTTCTCAAACAGGAGAAATGATATGAAGTTGGGAATCATCGCCGGCTACTCACCCGCAACCATGAGCGTTCCAATGGACCTGATCCAGGAGGCTGAGCATCTCGGTTTCTCATCGGTCTGGACTGCGGAAGCATGGGGTTCGGACGCGGTCTCTCCGGCTGCGTGGATTCTTGCCCAGACCGAGAAAATCAATGTCGGTACGGCCATCATGCAGATGCCCGGCCGAACGCCTGCGATGACGGCGATGACGGCGATGACGCTCTACTCGCTTTCGGGTGGTCGGTTCATCCTTGGACTGGGCCCGTCGGGTCCGCAAGTCATTGAGGGTTGGCATGGAGTCGCTTACGGAAGACCCCTGACGCGGACGAAGGAATATATTTCGATCATTCGCACGATCCTCAAGCGCAAGGAAAAACTCGAGCATGACGGGTTCCACTATCAGATTCCTTATCGCGGAGAAGGTTCGAGTGGACTCGGCAAACCACTCAAGAGTATTCTTCACGGTGATCCGGCACTGCAGATCTATACCGCGTCGATTTCACCTAACGGAATGGAATGCGCCGGCGAAGTTGCGGATGGCGTATTCCCGGTCTGGATGAATCCGGAGCGGTACGACCTCTTCAAAGAGTCTCTCGAAATGGGCTTCTCGAAGGCCGGAGGCGACAAGTCGCTCGATGATTTCGAGATTGCGCCATTTTGCACGGTTATTCTTGGTGACGACGTCGAGGCCTGTCGCGGCCCAGTGAAGAACATGATGGCTCTCTATATCGGGGGAATGGGCGCGCGCGATAAGAACTTCTACAACGACTATGCAAAGCGTCTTGGCTATGAAGAAGCGGCCAAGACGATTCAGGACCTCTTTCTGGCCGGAAAGAAGGGCGATGCCGCCGCGGCGGTCCCCGACAAGCTCGTCGACGAAGTTGCCCTCGTGGGTCCCGCGGATCGAATTCGTGATCGGCTTCAGGCCTGGAAGGAAGCCGGTGCGAAGAAACATGTAGGATCGCTGCTCGCGGGAACAGGCGACGTAAAGGCGCTGCGCGTTCTCGCGGAGGAACTTCTCTAGCCCTTCTTTCGCCCTTCTTTAGCGCTGTCGGCCCATCGATTGATTCTGTAGATCAGCGGTGGGTGGGGCTGCTAGGCGTCGGCCTCGCAGTGTTTCTGCAGCTGGTGCAGAGTCGTGTCGACATACTCGATGATGATCTTCTGAACGTCGAGACGCTCGACCACTTCACCGATCACAGCGATTCGATTGGGAGTGACGAGCTTCATGCTCAAACGAGTGCGGGGACCGCTCTCATCGTCTTCTCGATGTAGACTGAGGGTCTGTTCGAAGTGCATCGAGCCAATCGAGATTCGGCTGACGAGACGCTCGATGGGTTCGTTGATCAGTACTTCATCTCGCATAACGAGCGGAATTCCACCGAGCCTAAATCTCCACTGAGTGGTGATGGCCTCGCCCTCCCCCTCCCCTTTCGGGGGAGTGTTTGCACCGGACGGGGCGACCTTGCCGAGGACTCGATCGTCCCAGGCGATTCGCTCGTCGGAATCGGTGAGGGCTCGCCAAACTCGCTTGGCGGGCGCGCCGATCGTCGCTGAAAGCGCAACCGTGATCAATTCGAACGTCGCTCCTAGGTTGGGAGAATGCGTTCTTGCCCAAGGTCTCGCAAGCGCAGCGCACCCGACGCGTCTCTCTGGGGTAAACGCCCGGTGCCTACTCGGATTCGCTCCACCCGACGACGCAGTTCCGACCATTCTCCTTGGCGAGGTACAACGCCCGGTCGGCGCGTTCGACGATCTGTTCCCAGGTGCCCAGGAAGGCTGCTTGGCGAGACGAGACATGGGTGTAGCCGAGCGAAACCGTGACGAATTCGGCACTCGGCGATCCTGGGTGGGGGATTTTCAAGGCGGCGATCTTGGTTCGAATTCGATCCGCAACCAGCTCTGTGTCTGCGCCAGCAGTCTCGCGAAGCACGGCAAGAAACTCCTCACCGCCGTACCGGTAGACCGAGTCGGAGATATGCGCACGCTGTCTTCGAGTGAGGCCGCGATTTGTTCGAGGATTTCATCACTCTTCAGATGGCCCAGGTTGTCATGGAGCAATCTGAAGTGATCGATGTCGAGCAGAATAACCAAATACCAGTTTCCGTATCGCTGACAGAGCGAGTGGAGTTCGCTGAGCTTGGCGGCCATGGCGCGCCGATTGAGCAGCCCGGTCAAGCCGTCGCAAAGAGAGAGTTGTTCGAGTTTCGCGTTTGCGGCTTGCAATTCTGCAGTTCGCGCCATCACTGCAATTTCGAGATCGCGACCTCGGCGCTCGAGAGCTCCGTTCATGGCCGTTTGGAGTTCCGTCAGGTTGACGATCCCGACCAGTTGGTTCTTGTCGTCCACGATTGGAACTCGCCGAAAGCCGCGATCGTTCATGATCTGGATGTCTTCGCCCATGAACGAAGACTGCGGCAGAGTATGAACTGGAGAAGCCATCACGTCGCACGCCTTCGTGTCCTCGAAGCTTTCGCCCGCGAGCGCACCTTTGAGAATCGCGATCGCGTCTCGCTCGGTGACGACACCGACTGGAACACCGTCGTCGCAGACCACGAATGCACTCTGGCGGGTGGACTGCATTCTGGAGACGAGTTCGAATAGCGACGTCTGGTCTTCTCCTTGCAGAACGCTTGAATTCATGAAATTAGCGATGGGTTGATCGATCATCGAATGAGCACTCTACGGGTTGTCTGCCTACCGACTCGATGTATCGGCGAGATCAATGACTCGGCTGGAGCACGTTCGTACCGTTGTCAGGCTAAAGACCATGGAATAGAGACGTTCGAGGAGGCTCTTCTCTGGGGAATCCGCGAAGACGCTCTCAGGCGATCACACTGATTCGCTCACCCGAAACCGCACTCGCGTTTCGTGTATAGGCTGCGATTCCTCGGCCTCGCCTGGAATACGATGGATTGGGATCGACGCCTTCATTCAACCGATCGGACGTCCGGGAGACCGAGTCGCTAGTCGGAGGCGCAGGAGTCAAACCCTCCGCGAGACGGCGAGTAGTGGCCGAAAGAGAGATTTTCGGGCCAGGGTCGGCCGCGCGGTCCTCGCTGCGACTAACAGGATGATCGATACTCTCGCGTCGCACCCTGTCGGGGCGAGCGATGCGATTCGTCTCGCGCACGCCCAGCTCTTGTGCGAGCGCGAGTAGTCGATTGACTCCCGATGGTTCCAAAGGAACTCTTTCGTGGTCGCCGAGAATTGGGCGACCCGCGTAGTTTCACATCGCCTGCCGGTCGCGGGTCTTGAACGGCATGACGAAATTCCGCATAACACCAGATCGAAAGTGGGGAGATTCCTCTAGGCGGAGGCATCATCCAAGAAGGATTGCAACTCTTCGAATAGGCGATCCGGCTGGTCGATCAGGACGTGGTGGCCGGCACCCGCAATTTCAGCCAGATGTCCCGAACGGAGGCCGGAAACGAATTCCGATGCGGCTTCCCGCGAAAGCAGGGGGCTATCGGCACCTCGTACGAGAAGAGTTCGACAAAGAACCCGAGCCAGATCAGGTCTTGGCCTGCTCGGGAGGGAAAACCACTTCGGATCAAACTTGAATCCGAATCGACCATCCGCTTCGGCGCGAACGGAACGCTCGGCTATGTAGACTCGGATGTCTTCATCGGGTTGGTTGGATTCGGGGAGGAATTGGTAACGGGAGATCGCGTCTTCTCGGCTGCGATAGCTACGGCGATGGGCGAGGGCGAGTCGTGCGCGTCGACCACTGCGGGGCGGGCCGCCTCGAGCAAGATCGACGAGAACCAGACCACGTGTCGCGGGAACGCGACTCGCGTGGTCGAGCGCGACCGCTGCACCCATCGAGTGTCCGACGAGATAGACATCCTGACGACCGATCCAGGCGAGAATCGCTTCGAGGTCCATGTTGAACGCGCCGACGAAGCGGTCGTCCGGGTATTCGGAATCGCCGTGGCCCCGAAAATCGAGTGCGTAGACCGGTCCGCTCGGGGCGAGTCGGCGCGCGACCTGATCCCACCAATGCGCGTTGGCGCCACCGCCATGAAGCAGGATGATGGGTGCCCGGGCGGGGGAATCCGCATTCGGTTCCCCTTCCCACTGCAAACAATGAAGGGTGACGTCTTCGTGGGCCTGGAAGTTTCGAGATTGTGGTTCCAGGGCGATCTGAACATCTTCATGCACCGTCGGGAGTCCTGACGAAGGGGCCGTCAATGCAGGCGGAGGAGCCCTGTACCGTGTGGATTCGGCCGATTTGAGTTTGAGTAAGCATACGAAATTTCCCTGTAGAACCAACTGGATGCATGATCATTACGAGACTTGACTCGTACTTCCGGGTTCACGCAAGAAGCGTTTCGAATCCGTGCTCACGATGTCGTTTTGAGACGGTGATTGATTTCGGATCGTGCTCTGATCGCGCCGACCGATCCGACCCGCTTCAACCGGGTTCGATCTAAACACTCGAACTCGGGCCCGAGAGGGCCCCTCAGCATCGTTTTCTGATTGACAAGGAGAGCGAAACGCTTATGATCGCGCCGTTCGACAGGGTTTCCCTGCGAACTGTTTAACTGGGGGGCCACGCAGACCACACCGCGACTCGATGTGAGACGCAATCTGGTTTCTGCTGGCGAAACGGAGGAAGCCAAGAATGGCAGCCAAGAAGAAGAAGAAGGCAGCAAAGAGGAAGGGTAAGCCCGCGGAGCTGATCATCTCGAAGACCCGCGTGAAGAACGCAGTCAAGAAGTGCAACGTAGGCGCCGAGTTCTACCCTGCCCTCGACGCTGTCGTACGCGAGTTGATCAAGGGCGCAGAAGGCCGCGCCACTGGCAACAAGCGAAAGACCCTGAAGGCTGTCGATCTGTAGGAATTTCTACAGAACCCTGGACTAGCCAGGGCTTGAAGCAAGGGCCCGCCGGATTCATTCGGTGGGCCTTTTCTTTTTTCTTGCGCTCGCTGGCTCGCTTGGGCTGAGGGCTCTGTTCTTGGCCGGAGCTGACGAGGCGCGCGCTTGTCGAGGGCGCTCGTGCGGGTGAGTAGTTGGGGCGGAACGGTCTTGTTAGGCGAGATTCGTGTCTGATGCTTCGCCGGGATCGTCTTCATCGTCTTTCGGGATCGGGTCCGGGAGGGCGGCTTCTCGGTCGAGGTTCGTTCCGACTCGGAAGAGGCGCTCGATCGGGACACGCAGCAGCGTCTTTTCGAGCGAGAGTCCGCTCTCCTTGGCGATGAAGTCGAGGCCATCGCTTGCGAAGCGTGTCGCTTTATCGATCGCGATCGGGAGGGATTCGGGATCGCCGAGTTCCATTCTGTCCGCGACCGCGATGCGATTGGCCAACGCGATCAATGCATGGAGAACGGTACTTCGTTGATCGGAGGCGAGTTCGCGAGTCGCTTGAAAGAGTGAGCGTTCATCTTCTCCGGCACCCGGAACATCGCTCGTCTCGATGGGCAATGAATACTCATGAAGATCGAGCATCACGGGGTCCTTCGGAAGATCGGCGAGTCGATCGGGTCGAAGAAAACCATAGATTCGCATGGACTCGTCCCATGAAGGAAAACCGAGGTCCTCGAGTCGACCGGTCCGCCAGCGCAATGCCCACTCTTCATTTTCGGTTGCTAGTTCTTCTCGGACCGCCTGAATGACACGGAAATAGAGCCAATAGTCTCCTTGGAAGAGCGCGTGCAGCAGCACCAGCAGGGGCGCGAGATCGTCCTTTGGATCCTTGGCAACGAAATAGAATTGGCCTTCGAGTGTTTGCGAACGCTCCGGTGGGCTCCAATCCGGATCGTCTTGTTCGCTCGGTTTGATGGAGACGTCGACATGCGCGCGTAGGAAGATGACGATCAGTTCCGGGTCGAAAGCCTGTGCGGCTCGGACGATCGTCTCATTCTCGGTCGTGGCGAGCGCGGCCATCCAATCGTCGAGTCGGCCCGGGTGGACCTTGAAACCGTGCCAGGCGTCGAGATCGAGACTCGCAACGAGCTGGTCTTCGGTGGCCATCGGCAAGAGCCAGTGCGCGTCGGCCAATCCGATCGATCGGCAGGTATAACAGAACTCAGCTTCGGGAAGCAGCGGGATGACCGACTCGGGTTCAGGAAGGAGTTCGATCATCTGGCGTCGAATGGAGTGGGGGGCGTCGCAGATGACCGTTGCCTGGAGCTCAGGCGTGAGCGCGCCGATTTCCCGCTCTGCGGCTCGTCTATCGGTTCTCGCAAGCGTGAGCAGGCGTCGAGCGTCAGGTGCTAGAGAGCTGGGGAGGGCCATTTCGGCGTCACCCTAGCCCGGATGCGGAATGGACGCTCTCACGAGCCTGCCCGGTCCGGCCCGCTAAGCTCGATCAGAGTGAAGATCGATTTTCTAAGAGAGAGGTTGGCTGCGCATGAGCCGGACGAGGCCAACCTGCCCGCCGAGTCTCATGCCGCCGTGGCCGTCGTGTTTCGGAAAGGCGAAGACTCCGTCGAGGTGTTGTTGATCGAGCGAGCCGTGCGAGACGGCGATCCGTGGTCCGGGCACATGGCCTTTCCCGGCGGCCGCATGGAACATGACGATGACTCGACACGAAGGGCCGCCGAGCGTGAGACCTTCGAGGAGGTCGGGATCGACCTCGCGAACGCCGAGTATCTCGGACAGCTCGATGACATCGTCGGCAACCCGAGTACGAGGCCAACGCTCGTCGTCGCCGCTCACGCTTATTATCTCGTCGAGACACAGAGCTTCGACATCGATGTGGAGGAGGTCCAGACGGCCTTCTGGTTTCCACTGGCCGATATGCTCGAGGAGTCTCGTTCCGTTCACTACGAGGTTCCCGAGCGTCCCGAAATGCGTTTTCCCGGCATTCTCGTTGGAGTTCCCAATCGACACGTCGTCTGGGGCATGACGTATCGATTCCTCGAGAACCTGCTTCGGGTGCTGGGTCACTCCATTCCTGCGGCATCCTCGCGCTCGTGACCATGGCACTCGCGAACGGGAAGCGTCGGATAGCGACCTAGGGTTTCATCGTGATCGGCCCGCGCACAGCGAACGTACATGGTTCCACGGTTGGCAACCTGTTCGCGCCGAAATCGGCACGACATGCAAAGTCCGACTTTTTCGTCCCCGGAAGCGGATTTCTCTTGATCTCTCGGCATCCCGAAAGTCTACTATTCATTGACCATGTCGAATTCGAATGAACGAAATGCGACCGATCGGAAATTCGCAGGTTTGATTCACCGGCTCGAGCCCGTCCTCGAGCGAGTCGATCGTCTACTGACACAATGGGTGGGCGGTCCGGTCGGTCCGGAACTCTTTGAGTCTCGCCATGCCTTTCGCTGGCGAACCGGTCGGGGGGTGGGGAGGCTCGAGCCAATCGATGAGATCGCCAAGTTTGATCTCGACGATCTAATCGGGATCGACCGTGCTCTCGAAGCACTGGATCGCAATACGCGCCAGCTTCTGGCAGGGCTGCCGTTCAACGATGTGTTACTGCACGGAGAGCGTGGTACCGGCAAGTCTTCGGCCGTCCGCGGCTTGCTGTCACGTTATGCGGACGATGGGCTTCGCGTCGTCGAGGTCGATCGAAATGATCTGGCGGAACTGCCGCAGCTCCTTGTTCGGCTCCGCGAGGGAACGGCGACTGTTCCCGACCGATATTCGTTTCTGGTGTTCTGTGACGATCTCTCTTTTGGTGATGCGGAACTCGGCTTTCGAGAACTCAAGGCGGCTCTAGAGGGTGGAATCGAAGCCAGGCCGTCTCGTGTCTGCGTCATAGCGACGAGCAATCGACGTCATCTGCTTCCCGAAACGATGGCGGAGAATCGTCAAGCGAGGCTCGACGAGACCGGCCAGCTTCATCTTGGTGAAGTGCTCGAGGAGAAACTCGCGCTTGCGGATCGTTTCGGTCTCGTATTGGGTTTCTATGCTTGCGACCAACCGACCTATCTCGAGATCGTCGATCATTGGCTGTTGGATGCGGGGTTGGACTCGCTCGACGAACTCGCCAGGGAGGCGGCACTTCGATTTGCGCTCGAACGAGGCGGTCGATCGGGTCGGATCGCCCGCCAGTTCGCGAATGAATGGATCGGGCGTACTCGACTCGGAGAGTCTCTGAGGAGTGCCCGTTAACGGAACGCCGATCAGATGATGGAAAGTTCGCGCCCGACCTTGGCCAGCGCGCCGAGCGCCTGGTCGAGATGCTCCCGCTTGTGGGTTGCCATATACGAAGTTCGGATCATCGATTGTCCGGCCGGGACCGCGGGTATCATCACCGGATTTACGAAGACCCCCTCTTCTTGAAGGCGCATGGCCATCTGGAAGGTTGCGGCGTCTTCTCCGACGAGTAGCGAAATCACCGGCGATTTGGAGCCACAGGTGTCGAAGCCGAGACCCTCGAGCTCACGCAACATGTACTCCGTGTTTTCCCAGAGCCGCGAGCGTCGCTCGGGCTCGTTTTCGAGGATGTCGAGCGCGGCCTCGACGGCGGCGACGGAGCCCGGCGAAATTGCAGCCGTAAAGATCTGGGCGCGGGCGTTGTGTTTAATGTAGTCGACGACCTCGAAGGAGCCCGCGATGAACCCGCCAACGGTCGCGAGTGATTTCGAAAACGTGCCCATGATCAGGTCGACGTCCTCTTCGACACCGTAATGTTCTGCAACCCCGCGGCCGTGCTCCCCGAAGACACCCAGGCTATGGGCTTCATCGACAAAAAGTCGCGCGCCATATTTCTTCTTGTGTTCAATGATTTCGGGAAGAGGTGCGAGATCACCCTCCATCGAGAAGACGCCGTCTACCACGATCAATTTGCCCTTCTTGGGATCGATCAGACTGAGCTTCTTTTCGAGATCAGCAGCATCGTTGTGCCGGAACTTCAATTGTTTGGCAAAACTCATTCGCACGCCGTCCAGGATCGACGCGTGATCCATCGCGTCGAGAACTGCGACATCATGGCGACCGAGCAGGCAGGACAACACACCGACATTGACGCCGTAGCCGGTCGAAAAGACCACGACCGCGTCACGCTTCATGAAATCAGCGAGGCGCTCCTCGAGATGAACATGGATATCGAGAGTGCCGTTCAAGAGGCGCGACCCCGCGCAGCCGGTTCCATATTTTTGGGTCGCCTTGATGGCGGCTTCCTTGACCTTGGGATGACTCGTGAGTCCGAGATAATTGTTGGATCCGAGCATCACGACCTTCTGGCCGTCCATCGTTACGACGGGATCCTGCGGAGAACCGATCTCGCGATAGAAGAGGTAGTGGCCCGCCTCGCGCGCGTCGCTCACTCGAGTGAATTCGCCACATTTGTCGAAGACGTCCACGATCATTCCTCCCCGTTCGGTCTTCGAGGGCATAGGCTGCCCGATTATCCCCAAGGTGGGGAATGACGAGACCTGTCGGTGGGTGGTTGGATCCAGTGCTTACGATTCGGCCCGCCATGGGTAGGCCTGCGCCAATCCGTCATGCTTGGTGAGGGGATCGCGAGATTACCGCAAGGTCTCTTGGACTGTCATGAGCCTGCCAGTCGCGAGTGGGATATTTTACCCTCAGTCGCGAGAATTTTTCGGCTGTGCAGGCCATGAACGAGGAAGCAACGCGGCGGCCACTCGGGGTCGGGTTAGACTTTCGTCCGATGGCCTTCGTCTTCAGTCTCAATCGCTTTAGCCCGCGGGGCGTTCGCGGCAATCGAACTGCTGAGGTCAGAGCGCAATTGCTCACGCAAAGTCGATCACGAATGCGCGGATTTTCGACAGCGAAGCTGCGAATCGGCCTCGCGCTCGTCAGCCTATCGCTGGGCCTCGCGACCTCGGTTCTGGCCGATGACGCCAAGACCGATTCGGATCCGCTCTTCGACGACATCTTCGATGAGGAATGGGACGATCTTCCCACCGGCTATCCCGATCCACTCGAGAACTCGAATCGGAGTGTCTTCGCATTCAACCGGCAGGTCGACAAATGGGTTCTCGACCCAGTGACCAAGGCGTATCGCTACGTCGTTCATAAATCCATTCGGGTCGCGCTTTCTCGCGTCTTCACCAACCTCGGCTCGACGAGCACTCTCGTCAACGATGTTCTCCAACTCGAATGGGTCGATGCGAGCGTGACGACGGCGCGCTTGCTCGTCAACACTACCCTGGGAATCGGCGGGCTCTTCGACGTGGCGGCCGAGTTCGGTCTCGAAGGCCATCAATCGGATTTTGGGCAGACACTTGCACTCGCGGCCGTTCCAAGTGGTCCCTACCTAGTGATCCCGCTACTCGGTCCGGGCAACGTTCGAGATGGGCTGGGCACGGTGATCGACGGATTCTTTCAGCCGACCTATTACGTCATCGGACCGGCGAATCTCCTGATCGGACCTATTGAGATCCTGCTTTACAGCGGGAGTTCAGGGATCAGCACCCGAGATCGCCATTTCGTCGAACTCAAAGCTCTCGAGGAGAGCAGCGTCGACTTCTACTCCGCTCTTCGAAATGGCTACTACCAGCGTCGAATCGATGAAATCTGGGGAAACCGGGACGGACATCGCACGTCTTCGGAGCCTTTTCTCGACTAACGGCCGAGGCCGTCATCAACTGGACTTGATCTATCCCTCGGCGAGATCTTCGGCCTTCAGATCAATGATCTTCGCTTCGACCGATTCGAGCAGGCTGGCGAAGCCCTCTCGTTTGAGAGCGCTGGAGTATTCAGACCGGCGAAGGGCAAGTTCGCTCACGGTGCCGTCGAGGAAGACATCGATGACTCGCCAGGCGCCATCGCGGTCGATCAATCGGTAGTTGAGCTGGACGTCATCGTCGTCTGGAATCACGATCTTGGTGAGTACGACCCGCGTTCCGCGCGGTGCTTCTTCCACGCCGTTCGTGACGAACTCTTCGCCCGTGAATCCGGTAAATCGACCTGCATAGTTGGCCGTCGTAAAGCGCTTGAAGGCGTCGACCCAGAGATCCTTGTCTTCCGTAGAGAGCTTTC
>Ga0310122_10001074_pt1 | contig 17420 bp, 17 predicted proteins | sample CB6_Bottom_1051__FD_203503 | JGI IMG/M metagenome (GOLD analysis project Ga0310122, IMG submission 203503) | Marine microbial communities from Western Arctic Ocean, Canada - CB6_Bottom_1051 | ecosystem: Environmental > Aquatic > Marine > Oceanic | place: Canada: Western Arctic Ocean | collected...
CATCGGAAGAGCGAGCGCTAAACGACGCTCGTTTTCAGACCGATCTCGCTCGCGCTATCCACGACGGAATCGTCGATTACTTTCGCGCCAATCCGCGACCGGGCAGTTATTTGGCCCTGCATCCGCCACCGGTACGTCAGAGCCCGCGGCGACACGTGATCACGCGCGGCGAGACGTTGTCCGGGATCGCTGAGCGCTATGACGTGCGGCTGGCGACCCTGAAGCGATTCAATCAGATTACTAACGATGTGATCCACATCGGTCAGGTCCTGACGATCCCAATCTAGCCAGCAAAGATTTGTACAATAGCGGGCGTGACCATCCGGATGCTCCCGCCTCAGCTCATCGACCAGATCGCCGCAGGCGAGGTCATCGAACGTCCCGCCTCGGCGCTGAAAGAACTCGTGGAGAACAGTCTCGACGCGGGGGCGAAGCGCGTCGATATCGAAATACAGGCCGGCGGAACCCGTCTGATTCGAATTCGCGATGACGGAGCCGGTATCGTTAAAGATGAGTTGTCCCTGGCGTTGTCGCGTCACGCGACCAGCAAGATTGCGAGCCTTGAAGGCTTGGAGCGTGTCGCGACGTTGGGGTTTAGAGGCGAGGCGCTGCCGAGTATCGCTTCGGTAGCGCATCTAAAACTGACTTCTCGGGCGGAGGGAGAAGACTCGGGCTGGTCGATCGAATGCGATGGCGGTCAGTTGGGCTCGCTGCGGCCGGCTGCGCACCCGCCGGGAACGACGCTGGAAGTCCGGGATCTTTTCTTCAATACGCCCGCCCGGCGAAAGTTTTTACGCACGGAACGTACCGAGTTTTCCCATATCGACACGGTGGTACGCAGCTTGTCGTTGGCGCGGTTCGACGTTTCGTGGCAGCTCCGGCACAATCAGCGCGCGAATATCGCATTGCCGGAGGCAGAGAACCGCGAGGAGTACGAAGCGCGCCTGAGTCAGGTCTGTGGAGAGGAGTTCCTAACTCACGCACGTTACTTCGAACGCGACATCGAAGGGTTGCGGTTTTTCGGTTGGCTCGCGGATCCCGCGTTTTCCCGAAGTCAGGCCGATATGCAGTATACGTTCGTTAACGGCCGCGTGGTGCGCGACAAAGTACTGCGTCATGCGGTGCGCTTGGGCTATCAGGACGTGCTTTTTCAGTCGCGGCAGCCGGCCTATGTGGTATTCCTCGAGCTCGATCCCCGGCGCGTCGACGTCAACGCGCATCCGGCGAAGTTGGAGATTCGTTTCAGAGACTCTCGTCTGGTTCATGACTTCGTGTTTCGCACGGTGGAGGCCGCGCTCGCGAGTACGCTCGAGTCCGGGCAACGAGAAACGCTGCGCTCACCCGCAGGCGCTATTATGGGCACTGCTGAGCACTCCGTGCAGCAACGGCCGCTCGGTCTGAGCGGACGACCGCACGCAGCAGAAGTACGTGAGGTGCTGCCGCTTTACGCGGCTCTGCACTCGCGGCCCGCGCCGCAACCCGCCGATCAGGAGTCACCGCCGCTCGGTTTCGCGCTCGGCCAACTTTCCGGCATCTATATTCTCGCAGAGAACAGTGAAGGCCTGATCATCGTCGATATGCATGCCGCCCATGAACGCATCACGTACGAGCGGCTCAAACAATCGTTTGGCGAGAGCAAGCTGAAAGGCCAGTCGCTACTCGTGCCGATCGCGCTCAAGGTGTCCGAGCGCGAAGCCGAGGCCGTCGAGAGCAATGCGACGGAACTCGCTCGACTTGGGTTCGTCGTCAGACGTCGCGGGCCCGAAGAAATTCAGATTACGGAAGTGCCCTTGATACTGCAGGGGGCGGAAGTTGCAGTGCTGATGTGCGATGTGCTCAGCGATCTGCTCGCAACGGAGGGTGTTGATAGAGTGGAGGCAGCAGCCGATGAATTACTCGCGACGATGGCGTGCCATAGTGCCATCCGCGCGAATCGCCAGCTCGACATCGCGGAGATGAACGCATTGCTCAGGGAAATGGAACGAACCGAGAGAAGTGATCTGTGCAATCACGGCCGCCCTACCTGGACACGGATCACCGTTGCCGAGCTCGATCGGCTCTTTCTCCGCGGACAGTGAGCATGGGTCCGGCCGGCGACTCTGTCCGGCCGAGCTGCGTTTGTCTGACCGGCCCCACAGCCTGCGGCAAGACCGAGTTGGCGCTGAAGATTGCGGCGCGGATTCCGTTAGAGATCGTCAGCATGGACTCGGCGCTCGTCTACCGCGGCATGGACATCGGTACGGCGAAACCTTCCGCCGACGTTCGCGCGATCGTGCCTCACCACCTCATCGATATTGCCGATGCCGCCGATACCTATTCAGCCGGCCGTTTCGTTCGTGACGCAGGCGTGGCCATCAGAGACATCGCGGCGCGCGGCCGCTTGCCCCTGTTGGTCGGCGGCACGCATCTGTATCTGCGCGCGTTACGCGACGGCCTAGCGAATCTTCCTCAGGCGGATGTGTCGATACGTCGGCGACTCGACGCGGAAGCCGCCGCCGAGGGATGGCCGGCTCTGCACGGCCGCCTGGCGGGTGTCGATCCGGAAGCGGCGGCGCGAATAGCCCCGAATGACGGGCAGCGGATACAGCGAGCGCTCGAGGTCTACGAGCTGACCGGCGAAGCGCTTAGTGTCCAACAGCGTCGCTCGAGTGGCGGCGATCTGTCGGTGGTCACGACACTCGCGTTATTGCCGGACGACCGCAAGGCGCTCGCCGGTCGAATCGAGCAGCGGTTTGATGCCATGGTCGAGGCGGGATTCGTAGAGGAAGTGACCGAGTTGAAGGCTCGGGACGATCTGACTTCGGCGACGCCGGCCATGCGGGCGGTGGGTTATCGGCAGATCTGGAGTTACCTGGACGGTGAGTTCGACTGGCACGAGGCTCGTGCGCGCGCACTTGCCTCTACGCGCCAACTCGCGAAGCGGCAACTAACATCATTACGCTCGGACTCGAATGCCGAATATCTAGCGGCTGCCAGCCCGGACATCGAGCAAACCTTGATCGCCCGCGTCCGCGAGGAACTCGCTTAGGGAATCAGACTCATAGCAAATAGGGGCTTGAACTATTGGCTCTGTGCTACTATTTCAGGCCTGTGGGATGTCACCTTTTGTGAATAACGGAGTTTGGGCTTTAAGACAGCCGCAGGGGCTGCCGGAAGCGACTTCGGCCCTGATCTCGAAAAACCTAAAAATAAGGAGATATCCATGGCCAAGGGTCAGTCATTGCAAGACCCATTTCTTAATGCCTTGCGCAAAGAGAAGGTTCCGGTCTCCGTCTATCTGGTCAACGGCATCAAGCTACAGGGGCAGATCGACTCCTTTGATCAGTTTGTCGTGCTGCTTAGCAACAGCGTCAGCCAGATGGTCTACAAACACGCCATCTCAACCGTCGTACCGTCACGGAATGTGCAACTGTCCGCGGACGATGAGGACGCCGAGGAATAAACGCCCGCAAGGGCAGGGAGCCCGTATTGCCTGACCGCCCCGGAAGTGGCGAACGCGCGCTTTTGCTTCACATCGGCCTGAAAAGGTCATGCGACGAAGACGAGATCCAAGAATTTAAAGCGCTGGCCGCGTCCGCTGGGGCTGAAGTCGTGGACGAGATCGAGGCACGACGCGACCGGCCCACGCCAAAGTTGTTCATCGGTTCGGGCAAAGCCGAGGAGCTGCGCGAGCGGGTAGAAGCGAGTTGTGCCGAGTTGGTCTTGGTGAACCAGCCGCTGAGCCCGAGTCAAGAGCGCAATCTCGAGAATCTGTTGAAGACGCGTGTCTTGGACCGTAACGGCCTGATCCTGGATATCTTCGCTCAGCGCGCAGCAACATTCGAGGGCAAGATCCAGGTCGAGCTTGCCCAACTCGAACATCTATCGACGCGGCTCGTGCGCGGTTGGACCCACTTGGAGAGGCAGAAGGGCGGAATCGGACTTCGCGGGCCGGGTGAGACGCAGCTAGAATTCGATCGCCGACTCCTGAACCAGCGGATAAAGCATCTCAAGTCTCGTTTGGACCGGGTCGAGAAACAGCGCGAAATGGGTCGCCGAGAGCGGCGTCGCGCGCGGGTCGCGACCGTCTCCCTGGTGGGCTATACCAACGCGGGAAAGACCAGCCTGTTCAACGCCTTGACTGGGGCCAACGCGGATGCGCGCGACCAGCTGTTCGCGACGCTAGATCCGACCATCCGGCGTCTGTCCGCGGACGGTGAGAGCGAGATCCTGTTGGCCGATACCGTCGGTTTCGTTAGAGATCTGCCGCATGAATTGATCGCCGCGTTTCGTTCGACATTAACCGAAACGCAGGAGGCGGAGCTGCTCCTGCACGTGATCGATGCAAGCGACCCTCATCACGCCGATCGGCGCCGGCAGGTAGAACTCGTCCTGGATAACATCGGGGCAGCCGCCGTGCCGTGCATCCAGGTGTACAATAAGATCGATAAAGCGCCCGTCGCGTCCGCGAGACTGCTGAATGGTTCCGGTAGCACTAAATTCTGGGTATCGGCCAAATCGCGCGAAGGGCTGATCGAGCTGACGGAAGCGATACGAGACCGGTGTCTGGGCCCGCCCATCACCGGAATATTGAAGCTCGGGCCCGACCAAAGTCGGCTCCGGGCGAGACTTTTCGACTTACGGGCCGTGCGCGGCGAGCGGGTCCATGAGTTGGGTGGCTGGTCTTTGGATGTAGAGTTGACCGCGAATCGGTGGAAGGAACTCTGCATCCAGGAAGGGCTATCGGATGACAGTTTGCAACGGGAAATACGAGTGCTATGAGCTGGAACGACCCCGACGACAAAAATAACCCCTGGAAATCCGGTGGCAATAAAGGTCCTGCGGACCTTGATGCCATCGTCAGGGACCTGCAGCGAAAATTGTCCGGACTTCTGGGCGGCCGCGGCAGCGGTAACGGCGCATCGAATGGCGGCACCGGCCGGCGCGCGAGCGGCGGCCTCCTCAGCAGTGCCCTGATGTTGCTGGTTGCAGTGTGGGCATTCACGGGGTTTTATCAGGTCAACGATGCCGAGCGCGGCATCGTGCTGCGTTTCGGCGCCTTCCAAAACATTGCGCAGCCGGGTCTGCGCTGGCATATACCGTGGCCGGTCGAGTCAGTCGAAACGATCAACACCAACGTGGTCGAGCGCTTCCCCTATCAAGGCAGCATGCTGACCCGGGACGAGAATATCGTCTTGGTGGACCTCGTCGTGCAGTTCCGCCGGACCGATCCGGAAGCCTATCTTTTCAATATGCGCGCACCTGAAGAAACGCTCGGCGACATTACCGGCAGCGCGATCCGTGAGGTGATCGGTAAGAACATACTGGACTTTATCCTGACCGAAGGCCGAGCAGAGATCGCGGCTCAGGCACAGGCCCTGATTCAGATGACTGTGGACACCTACGGTGCCGGCCTGACGATCTATGAGGTCAATCTGCAAGAAGCCAACTTCCCGGGGGATGTCGAGGCTAGCGTGCAGGATGCGATCAAGGCCAGAGAAGATAAAGAACGCATGAGCTTCGAGGCCGAAGCCTATGCGAACGACATAATTCCGAACGCGCGCGGCTCGGCCGCTAGGGCCCTTCTGGATGCGGAGGGCTATCGAGCCAGGGTTATCGCAGACGCCGAGGGTGAAGCCAGTCGTTTCTCGCAGATCCTGTTCGAGTACGAGAAGGCGCCTGGAGTGACTCGGCAACGCATGTATATCGAGACGCTAGAAGAAATTCTCGCGAACTCGACCAAGGTGCTACTCGATACCCCAGAAGGTGGCAGTAACCTGATCTATCTGCCGCTCGACCGGCTCATGGAGCGCAGGGAGCCGCAATCCAATCTGGTGCCGCTGGCCAATCCGACGATCGGTGACAGTTCCAATTCATCTGCCCGCTTGCGGGCACGTGACACACGTTAACGCGGAGTGAGGTGATATGAGTTCGCGATTTAATTTGCTACTGGTGTTTATCGTCCTCGGCGTAATTCTCGTCCGGACGACTGTCTTTACCGTTGATGAGCGTGAGCACGCGGTCAAATTCCGCTTCGGAGAAATCGTCAAGTCGGACTACGAGCCCGGGCTACACTTTAAAATACCATTCGTTAATACGATTAATAAATATCCGGATCGCGTTTTGACTTACCGGGAATCTCAGGAGCGATTTCTCACGGGCGAGAAAAAGAACCTGATTGTCGACTACTTTATAACCTGGCGAATCTCGGACCCGGCGCAATACTTTCGTGCTGTCAGAGGCGACGAGCAGTTTGCCCAGCAACGACTCTCGGCGATCATCCGGGAAGGTATCAAGGCCGAGTTTTCCCGCCGCACGGTGGTCGAGGTCGTGTCCGCCGAGCGGAGCGCTATCATGGCGGAGATGCTTGTCCAGGCGAAGCAACGGGCGCCGGAATTGGGTCTTGAGGTCGTCGACGTTCGCGTCATGCGTATCGAGTTATCGGACGAGGTCAGCGATTCCGTCTACGCGCGCATGCAGCAGGAGCGTGCTCGTGTAGCTGCGCAGCTTCGAGCGGAAGGCTCGGAAGATTCCGAGCGAATTCGCGCCGAGGCAGACCGGCAGCGTACGATCATCCTGGCCGAAGCTTATCGAGACGCGGAGATCATGCGCGGCGAAGGGGATGCACGGGCCGCCGAGACTTATGCCAATGCTTATAATGAAAATTCTGAGTTCTACGCGTTTTATCGGAGCATGCAGGCGTACCGCGCATCTATCGGTGGCGCGCAGGATGTTCTCGTGTTAAGCCCCGATAGCGACTTCTTCCAGTTCCTGCAGGAGCAGACCGGGGCGACGCCCTAAGTACTGACTTCCTGCAGCCCGTTAGCCAGATAGGAGGCTAGGACTTTGGCCTGGTCTGATCTTTTTGTGGGCCTCGCTTTCTATCTGATCATCGAGGGCCTGTTGCCGTTTGCCACACCTGGGGGTTGGCGCCGCGGACTGACGCTGCTCGGTCAGTTGGAAGACAATCAGTTGAGAAGTTTCGGCCTCGGCCTCGTGATCGCGGGACTCGGTTTGCTGTTTTTGATTCGGAGTTAAATGTTGAGCCGGAACGTTGTAGTCATTGGCACGCAGTGGGGCGATGAGGGCAAGGGCACGATTGTGGACCTGCTTGCCGAGCGCACTCATGCGGTCGTGCGTTTTCAGGGTGGCCACAACGCGGGTCACACGCTCGTCATCGACGGCGATAAGACGGTTCTACACCTGATTCCTTCGGGTATCCTGCGTGATGGTGTGACATGTCTCATTGGCAATGGCGTCGTGGTCTCGCTACCCGCGCTGCTCAAAGAGATGGACGGCTTGCTCGCGCGCGGCGTTCTGGTCGCGGATCGATTGAGACTCTCGCCGGCATGCCCGCTGATACTTTCTTCGCACATCGCGCTGGACAACGCACGGGAGCAGGCGCGCGGGAACGAAGCGATCGGTACGACCGGCCGCGGTATCGGGCCGGCCTACGAGGACAAGATCGCTCGTCGCGCAGTACGCGTTGCCGATCTATTCGAACCGGCGACGCTCGAAGAGCGACTCACTAAGTTACTGGATTTGCATAACTTTCTACTGCAGCGCTACTACGAGGTAGATGCGGTTGAACTCGGCCCGGAACTCGAACGGCTCGTGGAGCACGCCGAGCGTATCAAGCCTCTGGTTTCCGATGTCACGGAATTATTGCGGGGTATGCAGGCGGAGAAACGCAGCATCCTGTTCGAGGGCGCCCAGGGGGCGATGTTGGATATCGATCTGGGCACTTTCCCCTACGTGACCTCATCGAATACCACCGTCGGTGGTGCGTTGACGGGTACGGGCATGGGTCCGGAGCGCATCGACTACGTCTTGGGAATTGTGAAAGCCTACACGACGCGTGTCGGTGCCGGCCCATTTCCGACCGAGCTGTTCGACGACATGGGCCGGCACCTGGCGCAGATCGGCGCGGAGTTCGGTGCCACGACCGGGCGCCCGCGACGATGCGGCTGGTTCGATGCCGTCTCACTCAAGCGTGCGGTGTTTACCAACTCACTGACCGGTTTGTGTATTACGAAGTTAGATGTATTGGATGGCCTGGAAGAAATCAAGATTTGCGTCGGCTATCACCTTGATGGCGAGCTGATCCAAACGCCGCCGCTGCTCATGGACCGTTACGGGGAATGCAAGCCAGTCTACGAGACGATGTCGGGTTGGCAGACGGCCACCTCGGGTGTTACTTCCTATGATGACCTGCCGGACTCGGCGCGAGCTTACCTCGCGCGTATCGAGGAGATACTGGAGACGCCGGTGGATATTGTCTCGACCGGCCCGGGTCGGGAAGCGGTAATCGTGCGCCGGCACCCCTTCGACTAGCGCTGGCCTGAGTAGAGAATATACCGTAATATTCCCTCATAACTTATTATAAGAAAAGAATAAAATTCCGTAATGTTCTTCGTGGCGAGAGATTGTCGCGGGTGCTGAGGACCGTAATCTGGGTCCGGGCATCTCTGGACGAATGGACATAATCTCTTTACCTTCTACGGGTCTTCTCCGCTTGCCGGGATCGTAGTGATTATGAGGTGGATTTGGTTCATCGTAGCGGCGCTCGGTGCCGCGAGCAGCATTGAGGCGCAGACTCCGGATCTGCCGCGTCCAGCGGCGATCGAGCCTGATATCCAGTTCTGGGTACGCGTCTATACCGAGGTCGATACGCGCAGCGGATTTATTCACGACTCCAAAGATCTCGGCGTTGTTTACCGCACCATTCGATTTCTCGAGGGTATTAGTCGACGCGAGCGTACGCGGCAGCTGAATCAGGCCTATCAGGAAACACGTGACACGCTGGCGGCCCTGGCCGACGGCAAGCGCGAGCAGTTGTCGGTGGAGGAGCAACGCGTGCTCTCATTGTGGCCTGAAGATGTCGCGAATTCTGAACTTCGCGCGTCGTCCGGACGCCTGCGCTTCCAGCTTGGTCAGTCGGATCGGTTTCGCGCCGGGTTGATACGCTCTGGTTCATGGCGTGCCCATATCGAGAGCGCACTCGCCGAGCGCGGCTTGCCACCGGAGTTGGTCGCGTTGCCGCACGTGGAATCGTCGTTCGATCCGACCGCGTACTCCAAAGTTGGCGCGGCGGGCATGTGGCAGTTCACGCGTTCGACTGGGCTGCGTTATATGCGCATCGATCATATCGTCGATGAAAGGCGCGACCCGTTTATCTCGACGATCGCCGCGACCCGGCTTCTTGAAAACAATTACGATGTTTTAGACAGTTGGCCGTTGGCCATCACGGCCTATAACCACGGCCAAGCGGGAATGCGTCGTGCCGTTCGGCAGTTGGGCACGGATGCGATAGAGATAATATTGCGTAATTACGAAGGGCGTACGTTCGGCTTCGCCTCGCGAAATTTCTACGTTGCGTTTCTAGCTGCTGTTCAGGTAGACACGAACTACGAGGAGTATTTCGGCGCGCTCGATTTCGACCAAGCGGTCGACACGGCGCTAGTAGAGGCGCCCGACTACCTGACGGTAGCGACGTTTCAGTCGGCACTCGAAACGGATCGAGGTATGTTGCGCAGTTGGAATCCTGCGCTGACCGAGGCCGTCTGGAGCGGTGACAAGTTCGTGCCGCGAGGGTTCGAATTGCGACTACCGGCAACCCTGCTGGCGGACAGTGCCGGCCGGCTCGTAGCGATCCCGGAGGCGCAGCGTTACGCGGCGCAGATGCCCGACATCATTCATCGTGTACGCAGTGGCGATACGGTATCGGGAATCGCCGATCGTTACCGAGTCAGCATTAACTCGCTCGTGCAGCTCAATGGGCTGCGGAGCCGAAACTTTATTCGCGCGGGCCAGATATTGCGCTTGCCGGGTAACGAAGGGACCGTTCCGATGACGCTCGCACAATTAAACGGCGAGCAATTGGCCGAGACTTATGCCGTAAGGGCCGGGGAAAGTTATATCGTCCGAGCCGGGGACAGTATCGACGGTATCTCGCGCCGGTTCGGTGTGCCTGAGGATTTACTGCTGGCGCGTAACGATCTCGCTAACAAGAATCTGATCTTCGTCGGCCAGGAGCTGCGTATTGGAAGCCCCACCGAACCGTTGCCGGAGCCGGTCGCCAAGGCGATGCTTGCCCGTGTGGAGCAACCGATCGAAACGTCGTCGCTGCCAACGTCAATCGAGTCGGTAGCGCCGGCTCGACAGGCGCCTGTGGTGGTGGCATCAGTTCCAGATGTTGCCACGGCATACGTACCCGGGCTTCTGGAATTCCAGCCGGCCGAAAGAATCCCGGAGCCGCCGGTATTGATTCGTGAGTCCGGCGACATGTTAATCGAAGAAGCTGCACTGGCCGTCGTCGCCGACTCGCAGGAGCCGGAAGCGGAAGCAGAGTTCTCTCCGGATGAGAACGTACTGGCGAGTGTTCAAGCCGAGATGGCAGCCGATCCCAGCGACTATCTCGTCAGAGCGGATGGCACGATCGAAGTGCAGGCGCAGGAGACGCTCGGGCATTACGCTGACTGGCTCGGGATCCGGACGCAGCGCCTTCGGGACATCAATGGGATGCCTTTCGAGCGGGCGGTCGTGATGGGGCGTCGTCTCGAGCTGAACTTCTCGGCAGTAGATCGCGCCACCTTTGAGCAACGCCGAATCGAGTATCAACGCCAGATCCAGGAAGCTTTCTTCCTCGCGAATCAGATCACGGACACGCGCGAGCATGTCGTGCGCGCGGGCGACTCGTTATTCATTCTTGCCCTGCGAACCTATCGGGTACCGGTATGGCTTGTACGGCAGTTCAATCCTGACCTGGACCTCGACCGCGTCGCGCCGGGTACGATCGTCAAATTCCCCGAGTTGCAGGCGATCGTCCCCGTTTATTTGAACGTCACAGGGCGGCGTAATCGTAATGAGAATGATTTGCATTTGCGTTACTGCTAATTTATCCTGCTACGCCTCACTTTTCACGCGACAGCGTAGAACAAGGATATGGCGCGCGTTCGATTTACATTGGTTGCCCTGGCGTCGCTCGGGGCGGCTCTACCGGCCGCGGCGCAGGATGCGCCGTCGCTCGAGGCCTTATGGGAGGTCATTCAGCAGCAACAGCGGGAGATAGAGGAGCTCAAGCAGCAGGTCGGTGCGGCTCAGGCCCAGATCGCCGGGGCGGACGAGTCTATCGAAGCGACTCAGGAGATGGTCGTTGCGACGGCCGACTACGTCGAATCGCTCGAGATACCGGTCGCCGGAGGCTCGGATACCACGATCGGCGGCTACGGCGAGCTTCACTATACTCAGCTGGACGCGGACGATCCTGCCCGTAATCTGGATCAGATCGACTTCCATCGTTTCGTGCTGCTCTTTGGTCACGAATTTAATGAGCGAGTCCGTTTCTTCTCCGAGCTAGAGCTTGAACACTCGCTCGCGGGTGACGGTAAGCCTGGCGAGATTGAGCTTGAGCAGGCGTATGTCGAGTTCGCGTTAAATGACAGCATCTCCGCACTGGGCGGCTTGTTTCTGCTACCCCTCGGCATCCTCAATGAGACCCACGAGCCGCCGACGTTTTACGGCGTGGAACGCAATAGCGTAGAAAACGTGATTATCCCGTCGACATGGTGGGAAGCGGGCGCTGGTGTCAACGGAAACTTTGCCAACGGGCTGAATTTGGACTTCGCGTTACATTCCGGTCTCGCGATTCCCACCGATGGCAGCAACGCATTCCGGGTGCGCAGCGGCCAGCAAAAAGTGGCGAAAGCCGACGCCAGCAATCCGGCTTTTACGGCTCGATTGAAGTACACCGGCATGCCGGGTCTGGAAGTCGCGGCGAGTTACCAATACCAGACAAATCCGAGCCAGGTAGCGGACGATGGTCTGGACTCGGGGAATCTCTTCACGACCCATGCGATCTACGATCAGGGCCGATTTTCTTTGCGTGCACTCTACGGTAAGTGGTCGTTCAGCGGCGCGGCCGTTCAAGCGGCGGGGGCCGACGAGCAATCCGGCTGGTACGTCGAGCCGAGTTTCCGTCTAACGCCGCGTTGGGGCGTCTATGCGCGTTATGAAGATGTCGACGGTGCCCGTGATCAGGACAGGTTCTCGCAGTGGGAAGCGGGTTTGAGTTACTGGCCGGTTCCGGGTGTCACGCTGAAGATGGATTATCGATTACGAGAGCACGACCTGTTTTCCGACGCAGGCAGAGATTTCGGCGCGTTCGATCTTGGTATCGGTTACCAGTTCTGATGGCTCTCGTATCTGTGATCCGGCCAAGAAGGCGATCGATGAGAATGGTCGTACTGTTCAGTGCTTATCTTGCCGTGACGACCACGGCCGGAAGTCAAGAGCGTTATATTGGGACCGCGGATTATCTTCGTGACGCTTTTCCGATGGGCGAACCGATTCCCGAGACACTCTGGGTGACCAGAGAGCTGCGAGAGTTGGCGGACGACACGCTGGACTACGATATTGCGATGCTTCGAGTCCGATATTGGCATCGTGACCGGCGAACTGCTTGGATACTCGATGAAATCGGCAAAGAGCGGCCCATTACGGTCGGTATCGTGGTCGAAGACGATGCTGCGTCGATGGTTCGCGTGCTCGAGTTCCGTGAGTCGCGGGGATGGGAAATTCGTTATCCTTTTTTTACCGATCAATTCAACGATGTAAGACTGGATGGTGGCGATGAACTCGATCGACAGATCGACGGCATAACCGGCGCGACATTATCGGTTAATTCCGTAACTCGCGCCGTCCGCCTGGCGCTTTTCTTGTACCGACACACAGGTGTAGCCAATGGCTGAGAATCGATCCGAGCAGAGCGCTTCACAACGTTGGTTGTCTCGTTGGCACCGTTGGCTTGGTATCGGCTCGATCTTTTTCATTCTCCTGCTAAGCGTGACCGGTATCGCCCTCAATCACTCGGATGATATGAATCTGGACGGCCGTTATCTGCGTTCGCCCTGGTTGTTGGAATGGTACGGCATCGAAGTGCCCGCCCCGGATTCGAGTTTTGTTGCCGCCGGTCATCGGGTCACGCTGATCGGAGAGCGCCTCTATTACGACGATAGCGAGCTGATGAACGGACTGTCGAGACTCGTTGGTTCGGTGTCGACGCCGTCATTTGTCGCGATCGCCACGTCCACCGATCTGCTGCTCGTCACGCCGGGCGGCGCCCTCGTAGAACGTGTTGATACGCAGACATTCTTGCCGGCAGGCGTTACAGCCATCGGTGTCGCGGGCGCGACTCTGGTACTGCGCAGCGGCGATGAGCTGTATCGAACCGATGAAGATCTGCTGGCGTTCAGTCCATGCCACGCTCTAGACGTCGGCGAAATTCAATGGTCGGCCCCGTCTACGATATCGCCCGCCGAGCTCACCGTTCTACAACAGCTGTATCGTGGCCGAGGACTTAGCTTGGAGCGCCTGCTACTGGATCTGCACAGCGGCAAGATCTTTGTGCGCGTCGGCCCGGTCTTGATGGACGCCGTCGGCGTTACGTTGATCGTACTCAGTTTTCTCGGCTTGAGTATGTGGTATCGCAGAAACGGCAAGAATGGCAAGAATGGCGATTCCAGCCGCCGGTCGTAGAGCGTCGCGTAGAGCGTCGCGTAGAGCGGTACAATAATCCGGGCCGCGTGCAACACGAAAAATAACCCACTCGACTGAGCGTCGCATTTCACCGTGCGACACAGAAGGGTACGAACAGCGTAGGGGACTCTCGATGTATAGCTTCAGTGTTGGTCGCCAGATTGTCTGGCAGACTGGGATCATGATTTCTGTGTTTGTTCTGCCGTCATCTTGGGCGCAGTCTCAATCGGCTGCGGAGGCGGAGAACATGGCCTTATTGGCGCACCACCCGTTGGATGGGCGTCCATCGTATACACCAATGCCGCATCAATACGGTGACCGTTGGATACTGTTTGCGGGCCACCACGCAGGGGAGGCAGTGAATTCTCTGAACGGCAAGGTCGAAGGCAACGGCACCTCTGTGCTCGATGTAACGGACCCGCGTAACCCGATCTACTTGAGCCATATTGCCGCACCTCCTTGGGAGGAGCATGGCTCGATGTCGCTGGGTACCGGCGCGCAGCACGTGCAGGTATGTGACGGCGCGGCACTTGCTAACGGCGATCCGGACAAGGTCTACATGCTGCGTTCGCTGGGCAATGCCAGCCATGAGGTCTACGACGTTACTGATCCGAGCGCGCCCGAGTTCGTGGTCACGGTCGTGTGGACCGGTGATTCGCCGCCGATGGAGCCCGGCGCAGACTTTTATGACACGAAGGGCACGCACAAGAATTGGTGGGACTGCGAGACGGGCGTTGCCTATGTCACGTCCAGCATAACGGGCTGGAAAAAATGGCGGAACCTGCAGGCGTTCGACCTGAGTCGTCCCGAAGAACCGGTCCATATTCGGGACTTCAGCCTCGTCGGTACTGAGCCGACGTCGACGATACCCGCCGTCGATGCTCCTGGCGGCTACTCCGGACTTCATCAGCCGACTATTCTCGGCAATCGTATCTATCTCGCCTATGGCATGGATAGCGACGGCGTGATCCAAATCCTCGACCGGGATAAATTTCTTAATGGCGATCCGAACGCTGAGGACCCGTTTGCGCCAACCCCGGAGAACTTTCTTTATCCTGAGATTGCGCGGATCGATCTGCCAAGCTACTGGGGCGGACACAGCGTCCATCCGATTCTCGGTATACAGATAGCGGACTACGCCGACGATGAGAAGAATAGCTCGCGAGATATCCTGGTCGTCGTGTCGGAGGTCACCGCGAACGAGTGCGGTAATTCCCGGCATGCGACTTTTCTTGTCGACATCACGGAGGAAGATAAACCCTTTGCTATTTCGTCCTTCCAAGTCCCGGAAGCAAGCGGGGATTTCTGTAATCGTGGCGGGCGATTCGGTCCTCACGCGGCGAACGACTCGATGGCATCGGTCTACTACAAAAACACGTTGTTCCTGTCCTATTTCAACGCGGGAATACGCGCGGTAGATATTCGCGACCCGTTCAACCCGCGGCAAATTGCCTACTATATCCCGGCGATTACAGAAAACACGGACCAGCGCTGCGTGGAGGTTAATGGTGAACAGCGTTGTAAGACGGCCATTCAAACGAATAACGTCAATTACGATCCCCGTGGCTATATCTATGCGCTGGATCGTGCCAACACCGGTTTGCATATTCTCGAGTTAACCGGCTCGGCGCGCGCGGGCGCCGAGTATCCTTCTAATTGAGCGACATGGATCGAATGACCAATAACAGAGGACGAACTCATGCATAGACGCGTAGCAGTGCTCGCTACACTTACCGGTGGTTGCATTTTTGTCGGCATTCTCGGCAACCAGTTCGCAGTGGCTCAGGATCAGGGGGCTACCGGATTCGCGGCCGTGGATGGCCAACGGGGCGGGCAGGATATCACCGGACCCTATGATGTCGTGGCCGACTGGCCGAAAGATCTGACGATCCTGCCGGGGCACGAGGATTGGACCTGGGGTGCGGGATAGAGCGTGTTTGCGGAGAGTCCGGACCGTATCTATGTGCTCCAGCGCGGCGAGTTGCCGAATGTCGAGCGGCCGGTGCGACGACCGATTTTCGATGTGGGCCCGAGCGTCTACTTTCCGATCTGGTGTTTTCCATGGCGCGACGCGACCGCGTCGAGCCTGCCGAGAAACGGCGGCGCCGGAACTCTGGCTGAGGAGGGTATCGCCGCCTGGGAGGCCAACGGCGGCCGTATCGGTATCGATGCGCGCTGGAGCACTGCATCCTCGTGCTCAATGGAGACGGGGAAGTCATTGAAGCCTGGACCCAGTGGGACTCCATGTTACAGCGACCGCATTTCGTCGCTATCAACCCGTACGACCCTGAGAAGCACGTCTGGATCGTGGACGACCATAAGCACGTCATCCACAAATTTACGAACGATGGTAGCGAACTCGTACAGAGCATCGGTACCTACGGCGAGTTGGGTGATGACGAAACACACTTCAACCGGCCATCGTTCCTGGCTTGGTTTCAGACAGCAGCTCCGTGGTTGCGGATGGTTACAACGGCACTCGCGTCGTGAAGTTCGATAAGGACGGCAACTATCTGTTGTCGTGGGGCGAGAAAGCCGACGGTACGCGCAACGATACGCGGCCCGGTTACTTCCACAACGTGCACGGAATTGCGATCGATCCGGAGACGAACCGTGTATTCGTCAACGATCGGTACAATCATCGTGTACAGATATTCGACGAGAACGGCGAGTTCCTCGATCGGTGGCGATTCGGTGATGGGCCGTCCGACGTTCATCTATTCTAGATTACCGCGGACGGCTGTCTCTGGGCGGCGGATCGAGGCACAAACAAGATCTTGAAATACGACCTGGACGGCCAGTTCTTGTATTCCTGGGGCACGTGGGGTGACTTTCCGGGCGGTATGTGGGGCGCGCCCGGAATGAGCGCGGATCAGGGGGGAAAACTTCTACATCGCCGAGGTGGATAACGGAGAGGCACAAAAATACGCACCGAGACCGGGCGCGAATCCGGATTACCTCGTCGGTCCGCTGGTGCGCTCGGTCTGGTAGCCGCCAGTCGGTCGTCGCGCTGTCATCGTTGACGGGCCCCTCGCGGGGCCCGTTTCGTATCGGTAGCGAGAGCCGGGTTTATTAAAAATATTTAACCCGTTGTTTGGTATACGAATACAGTAAATTATGTTGACGGCATGGGCATGTCCCGGGGATACTTGCCGTTACGACGAATGGAGATTTTCCAGACCGAAAATGTTAGTCGGTCGGGGACTGCCCAGGAGACGTTGATGATCAAGAAGATGGCGCCGGCTTTCTCGGCCGGGTTACTGTTGTTTGCGACCGGCGCGTCGGCGCATCATGGCGGTGCAGCCTATGACGGCGACGAGACGATGACGGTCGTTGGCACCGTGACGAAGTTCGAGTTCATCAACCCGCACGTACTCATTTATATTGCTGTCACAGACGACGATGGGAAGACTGTCGAGTGGTCCGGTGAATTAACCAGCCCAAACCGGTTGGCCCGTATGGAACGCGGCTCTACAGTGCAGTGGAGCAAAGATATTCTGCAGCCGGGGGATGAAATAACGCTGTCAGGCAATCCGGCTCGAGGTGGCGCGCCTTCGTTGCGTCTGCGAACGGTCATCGACTCGCATGGCGCCGCACTCGTCGGCGGGGAATAATCAGCTCGAGATATTCGACCGTCCGGAACGCAATCAGACTCTGCAAGGACTAGAATTTATGTCACAGCGCGTATTCGTAACCCTCGCCATCTTGGGGACGGTAGTGAGTTTTTCGTTGCCACTATTCGCACAGCATACTGAGCACGGTGCTGATTTCTCCGGAGTCTGGACTAATTTCGCGCCTGAGAGTACACGCTCGTTTCAAAACTCCGCGCTACGTGGCGATCCACCGCCGATGACGCCCTGGGCGCAGGAGCGTTACGACCAGGCGAGGCCGACCTTTGGTTCGAA
>Ga0310122_10001075_pt1 | contig 17417 bp, 10 predicted proteins | sample CB6_Bottom_1051__FD_203503 | JGI IMG/M metagenome (GOLD analysis project Ga0310122, IMG submission 203503) | Marine microbial communities from Western Arctic Ocean, Canada - CB6_Bottom_1051 | ecosystem: Environmental > Aquatic > Marine > Oceanic | place: Canada: Western Arctic Ocean | collected...
CCCGTGACTTGGGCTGGCCAGATCGCGGTCGGTGCTCTGGTCGCCGTGGTCAGCGCGATTATGGGGGTCTCTCAGGCCACCGCGCAGTTTCCGGCAGAGCCCCGGGACGGCAGCGGCCTGTACGCCACCGCGGGCGTGGGCGTGGTCAACATCGACAAGGGTACCGGTGTCGGTGTGCCCCTGGGTCTGACGGTCCTGGCCACCCGGTTCAGGGTCATCGGCTCGGTTACGTTGGTGGATCTGGATTTTCTGAATGAAAGCGACCCCAACTCGAGATATCAGCGCAGGATTGACAATTTCGGCCGCCAGGTTTGTGTCGATCTGGATTTCGGGTTGGTGGTATCGGAGTTTCGCTGTTCCGGCGGTCTGAATCTGGTGCGGTCCTACCAGGCGGATCTCGGGATCATGCCCGCGGAATTCCTTTTCGTTGCCGGCAAGCCGGCGAGGCTGTACGTGGGCCTGGGGTTCCGCGGCGTCAACCCGCGGACACCCTACGGCCAGATAGGCATGTTCTTCGACTCCCCGTCCGGGAGAGCGGCGGGGGTCAAGCTGATCATGGGAAGCGAGTACGTCGCTTTCGGGGTCTTCTGGGGGACCGAGCTGACGCGGTTTCTTCGGCGCTGATTTTCTTCGGCGCTGATCAAGAAAAGGAGTGAGGCGGATGGGAGCGAGGGTGCTGGCTTGTCTGTGTCTGATGATCGCGGCGGGAGCGAGTACTGCTTCCGGTGTCGAATTGCCCGCTGAGCGGCACCCCAGTCTGCTGTTCACCGATGATCAGATCTCGGTCTTGAAGGAGCGCATCTCCCGAGAGCCCTATGCTACCTGGTGGCGTACGGTCTCGACGCGGGCAGAATCGGCGCCGGCCACCTTTTCGGACGAGCGCTCCAAGGCGCGCTATGCCAAGAGCCTCGCCTTCGCCTACCTGATGACGGACGACGCGACGCTGGCCGATCGAGCCGTCGACCTCCTGCTCGACATGAAATTTCCCCCTCGTTCGGGTGATCTCGGGGAGCCCCACAACGAGGGGGAGGTGGTTGCCATCTACGCCATCGCCTACGACATGCTCCACACCTATCTCGAGGACCAACCCGAGTCGCTGACCGAGGTCCGCACCATTCTCGCCGAAGAAGCGGCCCGCCTGCGCAAGGGTATTGTCATCGTCGACCTGGGATTCCTTGGCAAGATCCGCCTGCACCAGACCCCCGATCCCCGGAACCTGTCCATCACCCACCTCGACAATTGGCACATACGGGCCTATGGGGGCCTCGGGCTGGCTGCCCTGGCGCTCGCCGACCACGCTGGTCTCGACGGCAAGACTCCCCAGGACTGGCTCGACCGGGCGCACGACCTGGTCACGAGGTCTATCGCCCACCAGGTGGATGAAACGGATGGGGGCTACGCGGAGGGTCCCTTTTACAGCCGCTACGCCGCCGATGTCTACCTTCCCTATATGTTCGCTCTCAAGGAACTGACCGGAACCGATCTCTTCGTCGATCCGGAGGTGCAGAACATGCACGACTGGTCGGTCAACATCCGCCTTCCCAACGGGCTGCGGCCCAACATCGACGACGGCCATCTGTCCAACTTTTACGGCCACTACCTGGCGGCGGTAGACCCCGATGGCGGCGTTCACCGCTGGGACTGGGAGAACAATACCAGCGGTCTCTACGTGCGGCAGTTTTCGGAGATGGACGCCATCGCCCTCTACGACGACTCGATAGCCGCCGTGGAGCCAACCCGCGGACCGTCGGTCTTCATGCCCGAAGCCGGTGACGCCGTATTCCGCAGCGACTGGAGCGCCGAGGCCACCTACATGCTGTTGCGTGGGGAACACGACACGGCGCGCGAGCAGGGCTTGAGCCACGAGCACGCCGATGAGACGAGCTTCATTATCTACGCCGGTGGCGAGATGTTGTCGCTGGATGCGGGTTATATCAACTTTACCAACCACAACAAGGTGAACTCGGGTCGCAACCACAACGTCATCCTCGTAGACGGGGTTGGGCCACCGCTGTTGATGGCGGCGGGGGAGGCGGTGGACGGCGGCAACGACGCCTTCATAGAGGAGTTTTTTACCAGCGATTTCATGGACTATGCCGAGGTCAGGGCGGAGTACGAAGAAGTCGGCTTTCGGCGGCGGGTGATGTTCGCCGACAGCGAGTACTTCATCGTTGGAGACGAGATCCGAGCCGACGCCAATCACCTGTACGAGTGGCGGCTTCACGGCAACGGCGGAGGCAGCAGCGGCGGCACCTACGAGCGCGAGGGGAATCTGGCGCGCTGGTCGCGCCCCGGTGCCGAGCTGTTGGCCTTCCTGCCGACCCGGGAGGGTCGAGTCTTCGCCGAGACGGACACCCTGCACTCGTTCGACTTCCTGGAGGAGCTCACCCACACCACGCTGCGGGTACAGGAGAGTGCCACCGACACGGAGTTTCTGTCGGTGCTGTTTCCACGATCTCTGGATCCGGTCGCCGAGGAGCCGACGCTCTCCGCTCCCGTCGCCTCGGGCGGGCAGGCGGTGCGGATCTCGCTAGGTGCCGGCGACGATTTCGCCTGGATCGCCGCCGCCGATGGCGACACCGTGCGGGTGGCGACACCGGTCGGCGAGATCGTCACCGACGGCCGCTTTGGCCTGGTGCGGCTTACCGACGGCGAGGTGACGGCTTTCAACGTCCAGGACGGGAGTTTTCTCAGCCTGGCGGATGTGCTGGTGTTTTCCGTCGACGCGGTGATCGACGTGAGTCTGGCCTTTGCCGACAGCAGCATGTCGGGGTATATCCGCGGCAGCCAGGACGGCTACCAGGTGGTCGTGCACACAGCGGACTCGGTCGCGGTGGTCACCTACCAGGACGCCGCCACGACTCGGGTATACGAAGACGGCGCGGTAACGCTGGAGCTGTCGGGGGCGGGCCCGCTGGCGGCGGACACCATACCGATCCCGGCGATTCCCGTAAACGTCCTGCTCACCGATTACAACGGCAACGGCACGGTGGACCTGCAGGACTTCTTTCTCTTCGCCGACGCCTTCGGCAAACCCGCCAACGAAGACAACAAGCGTTTCGACTTAAACGGCAACGACGCGGTGGACCTGGCGGACTTTTTTCTTTTCGCTGATTCCTTTGGCGCTAACGCGGGGTAGGGGCAAAACAACGTGGGATCCGGTATCCTGGGTTGGCAACAAAGGGCCCGGAACAAAGGGCCCGGAAATCCGGCAGTGGCCAGCGTCACTGTGGTGCGGGCAGGTCGCCGGCGGTGACGTACTGCAGGATCTGGACCACCTGACCCGGATCGGTGGCGACGGCCAGAGCGGTGGCATCCACCTCTTTCAAAGCGTGGGAGACATCGTCGTCGTGGAGGATGATGAGAGGTTTGCCCAGGGCGGCGGCGAAGCCGGCGTCAAAAGCGGCGTTCCACTGGCGGTACTTCCCGCCGAAGCGGACGACGACAACATCGGCCTGGCCAATGAGGGTGCGGGTGCGGATGGCGTTGATCCGCGCGCCCTTCTGGTCCTTCCAGAAGGCGCTGTCCTCGGCACCCAAAATGCGAACACCGCACTCATCGCTGGCCGCGTGATCGGTTACGGGACCGGAGAACCTCGCCTCCAGACCCTCATGCGCCGCACCGTCGATGATCTGCTGCCGCCAGTCGCTGTGGATCTCACCCGACAGATACACCTTCCACTGTGCCATCTCTCTTCTGTCTCCTATTGATAAGCTTCTATTAGGGCTATCCATTTAACCGGAGTGGATTTCTATGATATTCGCCACGGACGATTTGCTGGTGGCCAGTCCAAGCTGGTCGGATGCCCGCGTCTGGAGGGGGGCACGGGCGGTTACCGTCCGGGGTCGCCGGCTGACAATGAGGTACTGATAGCGCACCGGGTCGTGGGCGACAGCCAGTTCAAGCACCCTATAGAATAGCATCCCGCGGCTGCGCGAGCGTCGGCGGTTGAACCGGAAGACAAACTTATTGAGGTAATTGCTCAAATGCGCGCCGTCCGCGGCACCTTGGTGCGTCCCCGGGGTCGCGCCGTCGACTTCGCCCCGGCGCGCGGTGATCCCGCGGAGCTTCCAGCGGCGGACGGTCCGCGCCTTGATCTTGCTTTCGAACGAGACATGGAATATATCAAAATTTCCTACTTACATGATGGAACGATTCAATCTTAAATAGAAAATAGGTGTATTTTACACTTTGTAATGCCGTAGAAATACGGCGAAGTAGAAAACCGGCGACCTTTTCCACTTGCATGCGCGGCGTCACCGCCTTCTTGCTGGGTCGGTGCCTCAGGCCCGAGGGGACCCGCCCTTACATCCAACAGATGCCTCGCACCTGGCAGATGACCCAGGTGGGCAAGCGAAAGATCAGCTGTCGAATCTCGAAAAGGTGCTGTGCCCCGAGGACGGTGTACTCAAGGTCGCGTGCCAGGGGACGGAACGTCAGGCGACCCACTGAGGGCACCGATGTGTCCGACGAACCAGAACTGGACCTCACCGACAGATCTGACGAGACTAGGGCAGTGTGCCCCAGCGCGTGGATGATCCATGCCTCACAAGACATCAACTCCGGTTAAATGGATACCCCTAAGCTTCTATTGATCAGCCTCTATTGATCAGGCTTTCCGGGCCCCATATCTTCTGAGCTCGCAGTTTTTAAGAATTCTCGCCACCCGCGCGCTTCCGCAGCGCAACGCCCAGGAGGATACCATGAAATCCGCACTAGAGCTGGCCATGGAGAGGGCCGATTCCATGGTCGACAAGGACCAGGTGAAGCTCACCCCCGAGCAGGTCGCCGCCGTCGACGAGGTGAAGAGGGCCTACGAGGCCAAATGGGCGGAGCAGGAGATCGTCCTGAAGGGTCGGATCGCCAAGGTCCAGGCCGAATCAGACCCGCAGACGTTTGCCGAACACCAGCGCCAGTTCCAGGGGGAGATGGCCCAGGTCCGAGAGCGCATCTTCCAGGAGCGCGACCAGAAGATAGAGGCCATACGGGAGCAGGGACAGAGCTGAGTTTCAGGGCGAATCCCTCTCTCTGGTCGCCCCCCGGGGGCAGCCGGCATAATTACCTGTTCGCGCTCAGGCCGTGAGAATCCCCGCCAATCGAGTCGCGGCGACCACGGCGGTCCTGCTCACGCTCGCTTTCGCGATCGGTGCCGCCACCCGGATCACGGGGCTCTTCCGGGGCGCCGAGCCGTCGTGGCAGGTGGGGGAGAGCGGTCTCGCCGAAGCTGCATTCTTTCATTTCCACCCCGATGAAGACAAGGTCCTCGACGCGGCTCTGACTCTGGCCAGTCCCTTTGCCCCGCCGATGACGGCGTACGGTTCGCTGACGTTTTATCTGGTGCGGGCAGCTGTCGAGGCGGCGTCGGCAGTGCTGGGCTTTGACCCGCACGCGAGGTCGGTTCCCGCGGCTGTCGCTTCCACCTACTGGGCGGTGCGGGCGCTGGCCGCGGCTGTTTCGATCGCCAGCTTGTGGCTGGTGTGGCTGATCGGGTCGCGCTGGTTCTCACCGCGTTCCGCCCTGCTGGCCACCTTCCTGCTGGCGGTGTCGGCCGCGGCCATCCAGCAGGCTCACTTCATGACCGTGGACGGGCTGTTCGTCCTCGCCTGTCTGGGCGCCTTCTACTTTCTTGGCCGCAGCCTGGAGACCCAAGGCCAGATGCGGCACCACCTGCTGACCGGTCTCTTCATCGGAGCGGCGGCGGCGGTGAGGCTCAACGGCCTCCTGCTGCTGGCGGGGGTCGCCGTTGGACATCTGACGGCCGCACGAGGGCGGCCGGGGGGCTGGTTTGCCGCGGTGACCGGGGTGGGCTCTCGCAGTGTCCTCCTCAGCGGGCTGGCGGCGGCGGCGGTGTTGCTAGTGCTGCAGCCGTTCATGGTCACCGACTTCGACGCCCTGCTGAGAGGGAGCAGCGTCGACAGTTTCGCCTTCGCGATCCGCATAGCGCGCGGGGAGGTGCTGCGATCGTGGACGCTGGCGGATGTAGGCACCGCCCCGTACTTCCACCACTGGACCCACCTTATGCCGCTGGCGGTGGGATGGCCGCTCACCGTCGCCTCGCTGGTCGGGATCGGCGTCGCCGTCCGCCGGCCCCAGCCGCTCACCGCTGCGATGCTGGTCTGGTGTGCGCTGTATTTTGCGCTTATCGGTGGTCTGCACACGAAATACGTCAGGTATCTCCTGCCGTTCCTCCCCTTTCTCATCCTCATGGCGGCCGATGCTGTGACGCGCCTGGCCGCCAGCAGATCTCGGGCCTGGCGCTGGCTCGGCAGTGGGAGTATCGCCGTAATCGTCCTCTACACCGGCGCCTACGGCGTGGGTGTGTCGCGTCTCTATCTCTATCCAGACAGCCGCATCGAAGCGGCTCGCTGGATCCGCGACAACGTACCCGAAGGGAGTGCGATCGGAATCGAACGCGGGGGTTTTTCCATGCGCTCGGTGATCGACCCGAAGAGATACCACACCAGGGTACTGAATACGTCGGTGTTGTTCGAGGCGCGCGGCTACGCTACCTGTGGCGCCGCGCTCACTTATCTGGAGGGGCGAATTGCGGGCCTGGACTACATCGCCATTACCGACGTCAACCGCTACCGGCAGTTTACCGCGGCGCCGGAGCTGGTGCCGGCGGCCGCCCGGTTCTATCGGCAACTGGTGGCGGGAGAACTGGGTTTTGAACTGGTGGCGCGGTTCAAGCGCTACCCGTCTATTCTGGGCTATGCGTTTGTCGACGACGAGGCCGAGCCTTCTTTCCTCGCCTATGAACACCCCGCCGTGTTTGTGTTGAGCCGCCGGCCGGGAGCAGAGGTGGCGGCGGCGCTGGACGCCTGGCGGGCCGACCTGGACAGGGAGCAGCCGCACTGCGCCGATTCCATACTGAGGCAGGCAGTGGCCTCGGTTCGGGATGGGGAGCAGGCCGCCGCGACCACGTTGCTGAAGCGGGCGCAGAAGGAGTACCCGGCCGCGCACATCGCCCGCTATATGCTGGACGCGCTTCAGAGTGAGCGGGGGGCTGGAGACCCGCAGGTGCTCCAGCGTCTCTGGGATGGCTACAGCGGCCGGCAGCAGCACGTCATGCCATGGGCGGTTGGTCTGTCTCTTACCGATCTCGGGGTGCCCGGACTGGCGCTCGCCGTGCTCCGACAGGGCGCGGTCCAGTCCACCCACCTGCCGCTCTGGGCGCGGCGGGACATGGCTGGGGCCTATGCGCAACTGGGAGATGTCATGTCCCAGCGCAGCTTCTACGATCCCGCCCGGCAGGTGTACGAGCTGTCGGCTGGAATGCGAGCATCCGCCGAGGTTTACAACAAGCTGGTGAATCTGGCCCTGGGCGCCGGTGATTACCCGTTGGCGGTGGGGTTCGCCGAAAAATCGCTTGCGGTGGACGGCGATCAGCCGGCCGTGCATACCCTGTTGGGGAGACTGGGTCGAAGGCCATGACTCCCAGCGGGGCTCGGTATCGCGCACCACGTCGGAGCGCCAAAGGGGAACCGGTCGGTCACCGATGCATCTCAAGCTATGGCAACGGTTTTCGAACGCTGGGGGGAGGCGCGTTTTGCTTTACTTCTCCCGCCAATCCGCCTAGCTTGGACAGCTGTTGCCGCGAAGGTCTCCAGGCCGATATGTGCCAGGTCGATATATCTGGACTCGGCATTTGCCGGACAGACCACTAGCACAGACCACTAGCAATGAGGACTTGCACGGGGAAATCGAGCTTTGCCGAAACTGTGGAATCTGTGGGGTTGGAATCTGGCGGGCTGGAATCTGGCGGGCTGGAATCTGCTGGGTCTGGGGGCGCTGGCGCTCATTCTAGGCGGTTCTCTGATGCCAGCCGCGCTTCGGGCGCAGGATGTCACGGTTGTCATCAATGAATTCCTGGCGGTGAACGAGGGCTGCTGCACCGACGACTTCGATGAGGCGGACGACTGGGTCGAGTTCTACAACTACGGGGAGGTCTCGGTCGATGTCGGCGGCATGTACGTCACCGACAATCTGGATCGACCCACCAAATTCCAGCTAAGCTCCAACGACCCGCGGCAAACGACCATCGCGCCAGGCAGCTATCTGGTCTTCTGGTTCGACGGCCAACCCGAACAGGGCGCCCTCCACGTCGATTTCAAGCTGAAGGGCGCCGGCGAGGAATTGGGCCTGTTTGCCGCTGACGGTGTCACCCCCATCGACACCCTCGGATTCGATGCGCAGCGCATTGATGTCTCACGCGGGCGGCGGCCGGACGGCGGTGAAGACTGGTTCTTTCTACCCGAACCGACGCCCGGAAGATCGAATGGCACCGCGATTGAGACTGGAGGCCTGCTGGCGCCCGTGGCGGCGCCCGAGTTCTCCACCAAAGGGGGGTTCATCGACGGTCCGGTGGCGCTGACCTTAGGCGGCGAGGCCGCCGACGTGCGTATCTACTTCACGCAGAACGGCGATGTGCCACAGCCGCTGGACAGCCTGCTTTATGGCGAGCCCATACAGATTGACGTGACCCGGATCATCAGGGCCCGGGCGTACCGAGACGGGCACCTGCCAAGCCCCATCGTCACCCATAGTTTTATTCTCGCTCCGCTGAACAACCCCTCTCTGCCTACGGTTTCGCTGGTGACCGATCCGGCCAATCTGTGGGATGAGATCGAGGGGATCTATTCCGTTGGCCCGGACGTCGGCCCCGATGACGAGTGGCCCTTCTTCGCGGCCAATTTCTGGCGGGTGCGGAGCAAGTCCGGGCATGTGGAGTATTTCGAGGTGGACGGAGACCGGGATTTTGCCGCGGACGTGGAGCTGGCGATTTCGGGTCGGCGCAACGGTCGGGCGTCGCTGAAAAAGTCGTTCTCACTGGATGTGCGCGGCCCTCAGGGAGAGGGGGAGATCGACTACAAGCTGTTCGATAGCGTCGACTACGAGGATTTCAGCAAGCTGACGCTCCGCGCCGGCGAAGACTGGAGCCAGTTGCGCGAGGGGCTGTTCAACGAAGCCCAGCAACAGATGGACTCCGAAGTCGACATGCAGGCTTCCCGGCTGGTCGTGCTGTTGCTCAATGGCCAATACTGGGGCGTCTACCAGCTGATGGAGCGCAAGGGTGGTGAGTTCTACCGCCACCGACACGGGGTCAGGTCGGTGGATATCATGAAGTGGGACGGCACTCTGGTCGAAGGAGAGGGGGCCCACTATGAGTCGATGCTGTCGTTTCTCAATGAAAGCGACATATCTCAGGCGGAGCACTACGCCCACCTGCAGACCCTGATGGAGGTGGACAATTTCATCGACTTCTGCATCCTGGCGCTCTACTCGGGCCGGCCGGACAACATCGGCAATATGCGCTACTGGCGGCCGGCCACGACCGCGGGTCGCTGGCGGTGGCAGCTGTTCGATATCGATCTGTGGAGTAGTGAGTATCACCGGACGCTCGACGAACTGCTGACCGAAAAGCGGGCTGTCGGCTATCAGTTGTTAGGTCGCCTGGTCGCGAACGCCGATTTCAGGAGGAGATTTCTCAACCGTCTGGCCGACCACCTCAACACGGCGCTGGCCGGAGAAAATGTCGAGTCGATCGTGCGCCGGCAGGCCGGTGCTCTCGACGTGGCGATAACGGCGGATCTCCAACGCTGGGGCCAGTGGTACGGAAAGGGTTACTGGCCGCTCAATCGCTGGTATCTGTGGTACGAGGGAGAGGACCCAGGTCGCAAATTCGGCCTGGCGGACTGGGTGGAGGAACGCGACCGGCTGATCGGATTCGCCCACCGGCGACCCGATGTGATCCGGCAACACGCGGTGGAGGCTTTCGATCTGGCCGGGACGGTCGCCGTGGGGGTTAGCGCCAACAGCGGAGAGGGCCGGATCCGGATCAACTCCCTGAAACCCGATCTTCCCTGGGCCGGTACCTACTTCAGCGGCGTCGCGTTGGAGATCGAGGCTATGCCAGCGTCCGGATACCGCTTTGCGGGTTGGTCTGACGCGGATCTGCCCGCCACGGCGAGGTTGGAGGTCTCGCTGACGACCGATTACGCGCTTGCCGCCCGTTTTGTACCGGTAACGCCCTCCGATCTGCCCGTATGGTTTAGCGAAATCAGCTACAACGCCAGCGAGGGGTTCGATTCGGGCGACTGGGTGGAACTCTTCAATGCTGGCGACGAGCCCATCGATCTGTCGGGCTGGCATTTCAGGGACGAGGGGCATGACTTCGAACTCGCCGAAGGGGTGGTGATTGTCGCCGGTGGCTTTGTCGTGCTCTGCCAGGATGAGGAGCGTATGCGCGCTCGGTTTCCCGATGGCGTCGATTGCCATGGGAACTGGAGTTTCGGGTTGAGTGGCGGCGGCGAGGAGATCGGGCTCTACGACGCGGCTGGGCTCGAGGTGGACAGGGTGGAGTACGACGACGAGGCTCCCTGGCCGTTGGCGGCCGATGGCGGCGGTCACACCCTGGTCGTGAAGCAGGGAGCGGAGATCGACCATGCCGCCGGAGAGAACTGGGTGGCGTCGGCGGGGAACGGTACCCCGGGGGCGAAGAATCGCTTCGGCGCCGTCGATACGGCGGTCGTCGAGCCAGAGGAGGGACTGCCGGCGCAGATGCAGCTGTCGCAGAACTACCCCAATCCCTTCAACTCAGCAACCGCGGTCGAGTTCGTCCTGCCCGCGGCGGGGAATGTGCGGCTGACGGTGTACAGCCCGGCGGGCCAGGCTGTGCGACGGCTGGTCGACGGATGGATGGGATCCGGGACGCACCTCAGGCGTTGGAACGGGCTGGACCAAAGGGGGTTGCCGGTCGGGACCGGCGTTTATCTCTACCGCCTGCAGACCGATGCCCGAGAGCTGGTGGGGAAGATGCTGCTCCTGCGGTAGCACCGCTATGCGGTCTCTCCCCATTATTGCAGGCGCCGTCGGCGCCGTTGCTCTGAGCGGCGCTCTGGCCGTACTCGAGCCGCCCGCGCTCCGGCTGGGAGAGCTCCCTCTCGGCGGTCGATTTCTGCTGCTGCTCTCCTTCCTTGGACTGTGGACGACGGCCGCATACCAATTCAAGGCGGAGCCCTCTTCCTCCCCTCTGTGGACTGGTCAGAATTTCCGGCTGCTCATCTACGCCGTCCTTGCCGCCAGCGTTGTGACCTCACTGGCCAGTGGCTTGGATCTGTTCGCCGACGACCGCTCGGCGCTCCGGCTATTGTTCGTCAATGCGTCGCTGGTCCTGGGGCTGATCATCCTCCGGTGTCGAGACGACTCAAGGGGCCGTCTGTTCAAGTTCGGAGACATTCTCCTGCTCAATGTCATCCTCACAGTTTGTCTGCTCGAGGCTTGTCTGCTGATGGGCAGTCGCCTTTTTCCCTCCCGCCTGCTCTACGATCCCACCGATGCCGACTCGATGATCAGCGTTTTCCGACTCCAACCCCACTCGGTCGGTTACGGCTTTACGTATTCCAGTCTGGGCTATCACGACGACGAGTTCTTCGCTGCTGGCGACCAGGACCTCGTCATCGCCCTGCTGGCCGATTCCTTTGGGGTGGGCATCGTGCCCTATCGGTACAACTTCGCCACCGTCGCCGAACGGGAGCTCAAAATTCAACTGGCGCCGTCGTACAGGCGAATCGCCATCCACAACTTCGGCATTCCCTCCATCGGCATGCGCGAGTACTTCCACGTCTTGAACGACGAGGCGCTCAACTACGATCCCAGTCAGGTCGTGCTGTGCGTCTATGTCGGCAACGATATCGAGGGGCTGACCAGACTTTCCCGGCGCGATCGCTACCTGATCCAGGACTGGCTCTTTGCCCGCTACATCAAGCGCTTTCTCGCCATCTATGCCAACATGCGCGACGAAGGGAGAGGGGTAGGCGACATCTACGACTATCTGCGCATGAAGTCGCTGGGCCATGCCGTACCGGAGGAGTCGGCCCAGAGGGAGGGAGCCAAAACAAAGGGGACCGAAAAAGAGGCGGAGGCGGAGCTTCTGGTCCCCGATTACATCCACGACTGGACGAAGGAAAAGCCCCACCTGAGCGCCACTGCCTTCAAGCGCTGGGAGCGCTCGCGGCTATACATTGCCGATCGGACCAGTCGGGCGACGCAGGAGCGCTACGCCGGTTTTTTTGCCGCCCTGGACGCCTTTCACGAGATTCTCGGGCAACGGCTGCTGGTCCTGATCATACCCGACCAGTTCCAGCTGGAAGACGATCTCTGGCAACAGCTGATGGCGACCACGGGCCGGCCCCAGGACTTCGAGCGCGATTATCCGCAGCAGCAGATCAGCGCGCGTTGCCGCATTCAAGGCATCAATTACATCGATCTCCTGCCCGAGCTGAGGACGGCACAGGCCCAGGGTCGCACCTACCACCTGCGGGATACGCATTGGAATGCCCGCGGCAACCGCATTGCCGGCAAAGCTCTGGCCCGATGGCTGGTCGAGCGTAACAGCGTAACAGGTAGTCAAGCATTTGAGTGAGCGTTCTCATCTCCGCTACTGGCTGACGGCCGCTGCCGTAAACGCCGGGGGTCTGTTAGGTGTCGTAGCCCTGTTCCTGTGGAATGAGCGCAGTCTGGCGTCCGCTTCGGGTCTCGCTCCTGGCGGGGGCTTTCCGCTCGACGATGCCTGGATACATCTACAGCTGGCGCGGAATTTCAGTCTCGGGCACGGCATGTATTTCAACGCCGGCGATCCCGTGTCGGCCTCCTCCGCCCCCCTGTGGACGCTGGCGCTGTCGATTCTGCACTGGCTGTCGGGGGAGGAGATCGTGTCAACGGTCAAGGCGCTGGGTGTGCTGCTGTTGTGGGGTAGCGGCATGGCTGCCTTCGGACTCGCTTTGGCGCTGCGTCTGCCGTTCGGCCTGGCGCTGCTGACCTCACTGATCTCCACCATAACGCCCCGCCTGGTCTGGGGAGGCTTGTCGGGGATGGAGATTCCTCTGTACACCCTGCTCTCCACCGCCGGTATCTGGCTCCACGTGCGCTCGGCCGGCGGACGCGCCCGGCCCTGGACGACGATCCTCTTGGCGGCAGCGGCCCTCGCCCGACCCGAGTGCCTGATGTTGTTTCCGCTGGCCCTGCTGGACCGCTGGCGATTGGAGGGGGGATCCGTCCAGGCCTTCCTGCGGCGGCACTGGAGGCATGTGCTGCTCTACGCCGTGATCCTCGCTCCCTTTCTCATCTTCAATTTCGCCACCCTTGGACGGCCACTGCCCAACACGTTTTACGCCAAGGTCGGTGGATACGGGTTTGTCGGCGCCGCCTTGCGGATGGACCTCGTTCAGGTGGCCAGGACTCTTCTCTACTTTCCGCTGCAACAGGCGGAGGAACTCATCCGCTTCAGCGCCCAGAACAGTGTCCTCCTCACCTGCCTGGTGCCCTTGGGGATATGGCGTCTATTGGACTCGAGTCGGCAGGTGCCCCAACAGGAGCCGCCCAAACCGGGACACAAACGGGACGAATCCGCTGGTGATCGTCGCCTTTCCCCTGCTGCGTGGTGTGGTCGCTCCCTTCCAGGGGGCGCTGTTTCAGCACGGGCGTTACGCCGCCAACCTCGTGCCGCTACTCACCGTAGTCGGCGTGTTGGGCTTGTGGCAACTCCTCGACCTGCTACGGCAGCGCCCCGAATCGGGCGCGGCTCGCCGGTGCGCTCGCTGGGCATTTCCGTTCGCCTGGTTGGTCCTGCTGGTGAATCTCAGTGTCAGGGAGGTAGAATACGCGCGGACCTACGCGGGGAATGTGAGCGAAATCGACACGCTGCACATCGAGATGGCTCACTGGCTCAGGGAGAATACCCCCGCGGACGCCACCATTGCCACCCACGACATCGGCGCTCTCGGATATTTCGCCCGCCGGCGGCTGCTGGACACCACCGGCATCATCACGCCCTGTGTGCTTGAGTATCTGCGTCCCGGTGTGGCGGCGGATTCGGGTGTGCTGGCCTATCTCCAGACCGCCCGCCCCGACTACCTGGTCATCCTTCCGGGCTGGTATCCCCGCTTGGCTGAAAGGCGCGACCTCTTCGAGCCGGTGCACGAGGTCGCCATCGAGGCGCACAGCATCAGCGCCGGGGACCGGCTCATCGCCTATCGCACCATCTGGGCGTCGAAGTAGCCTGCTTCGACAACATGCCCCCAACGCGCTCCAGGAGACGTTTACCTGAGCACGATGACGGGGCCGCGCGCTTCGGCGCCGTCCCCTTCGGCGCTGACCGCCCTGAGCCGGTAAAAGTAGGTGCCATTGGTCAGCTTCCGCCCGCCAGCATCGCGGCCGTCCCATTCGATCCGCCCGAATCCGGCTGTCTGCGCCAGTGGGCCCAGGGTTTGCACGAGTCGGCCTCCCAGACTGAAGATCTCAACCGATACCTCGGCGTCGTGGGAGAGCGCGTAGGCGAAATCAGAGCGCTCGACCAGGGGGTGGGGGTAGAGCAGCACGTGGCCCAGGGTGAGGGCGTCCACTAGCGCAAAGACGAGCTCCTGCGAGCCAACCTGATCGGATCCGCTGAAAAGCTGGACGCTCAGGCGATGCCGCCCGCTCTCAACCAGAGGCCGGAACACAAACCGGAGGCGATCGTCGGTCGTGCCGTCGAAGCTGTCGAGGAGGGAGTCGGGGGCCACGGGCTCAAGCGGTCCTCCGTCAATCGCCAGGAGCAGGCGTCCGGCCTCGACCCGGGGTGCGGATATGACAATTCCCTGACCTGGTCGCAGGGGATCACCGCTGGCGAAAGTGTGATCAGACGGCCACAAGCTGAAGGTCAGACGGGCCCGGCCCGCGAATAGAAGGGGGATCTCGAGGCGATCACCCGCCGGTCCTTGTGGGGTGACCAGACGGGCAAAGAGACCGACGCCAACGGGCGGGAGCGAGAGGCCTTCCATCGAGACCACGCGGGACTCTCCGCGGCCGAGATTGGCGAGCGGCTGCCGCGCCACCGCGGTGCCGTCGGTTTGCTCCAGGACCAACTCGGACGCCGCCACCGGAAAGGGGGAGAGATTCCGCACCGCGACTCGCACCAGCAGGCCCGACGAGTCCATGCGGGCATCGGCGTCTGACACTTCCAGGAGCGCCTGTGGCTGGAAGTGCAACTCCCAGGCGTCGAGGCGGGCCCGACCGGTGGTGTCGGCCAAATGCGCGCGCAGGCGAAGGGTGGGGTGAGCGGCGGCGTCGATGCCGGAAATATCGACCGATTGTCCGACCGGCAGGTCGTCGTAGCCGGCCAGGGTCTGCCAGCGGCCATCCGCCGCCTCCGCCTCTATCCCCAGGACCAGTGATCCCGAGTCATCCCCTTCGACTGCACCTTCGACCAACAGGACCTGCCAGGATCGCGCTGGACCCACCGGATCGGAGGTGGCGTCACCCGATTCGATTCTTCCCAGGCCGGTGTAGCGGAATATCGCCGACCCTCTGAGGTCACCCAACCACACCTTGTTGTTGAGCCAGTCGTACTGGCCGCTGATGATGCGGGTCGTATCCTGGTCGCTGGTCCACTCGTCGAGGAAGTGGCCGTCCACGGCATCGACCATGCGGATGCGCCGACGATCGCCGAATTCGATGAAGTAGAGGCGTTCGCCGTCGGCGAAAATGCCGTCGGTCCACATGAAGGTGAATCCGGTCTCGGTAGGAGGAGAGACAAATTCGCGTACCAGGCGCCAGTCGTCGGCGGGGTCGAAGACGCGCACCCCCCAGCCGGTGCGCGAGCCGGCGGGAGAGCTCATCGAGACGTTGTAGATGTAGCGGCCATCGGAGGTTATCAGAGCATGGCCGAGGGAGCCGACGCGACCCAGCTTCCACTCCAACAGGCCGTCGGGGACAGCGACGGTGTCGAGCTTGCCGGTTGCCGGCGAGAGGCGCTCGAGCTCAAAGCCGTGGCCGGACTCACTGTAGATAAAGCCGTCGCTGTGATAGGTGGCGGAGATGCCGGCGGTAGTGGAATCGGCGAGGAAGCCGTAGAACAGATCCTCGACGGTGCCGTTGAAACCGGTGCCGATGCGCATGAAGAAGTCGCTGCCCGGGTACACGGTACTGTCGTCGTTGAACCAGCGCTTGGCGTACAGATAGGTGCCGTCGGTGGCCAGGACGCCGGCGCCACCCAGGCCCCGCACGGTAAATCCCGACTCCCGCGTGGGGGAGGAGGGACGGGCGGGCAGCGACTCGGTCGAGATCCGCAGGCCGCCATCGGCGCTGACCTGCAGATTTTCGGTGTCTCCGCTCAGCAGCTGAATATCGGCCTGGCGCCAGATCCGGGTGTCGGGGGGGAGCGGATCGGTGGGCGCGGCCCCTACCCGGAAGGTCTCCGTTTCCGTCCACGGGCCCGGATTGCCGCCGTCCAGGAGCCGAGAGCGCCAGAACAGTGGGGTCGACGAAGATCCGGCAATTGTAGCTGCATCCGGCAGGGCGGCGGGCCGGAAGAGGCAGCGGCCGCCCGCCGCTCCCACGGGCGGTGACTCGATCGTAGTCATGTCGTCGAAGTCAGGCGTGGCGGCGAGGGCGAACTCACAGGCGAAGTCCCCCGCTTCGCCCTCCAGGTCGAAGGGGACGAGGGCGATCAAGCTCATCTGCTGGGTCGAGACGATGGCGCCATCGGCCGGGAAGAGGGGTTCGGGCAGGAGTGGCCTCAGGATCTGAAGGCTGAGCTGGACGTCGTTGTTGAGCTCGTTCGCCTCCCGGATCCGGTTGTCGGGGTCCAGCTGCAGGTCCAGGGTATACGAGCCGGCGCGGTCGCCGACGGGCCAGTCGAAGGAGAGGGTGTGGTCGCCGACGAAGGGTTCCAGCAAGCGCGCGAATAACGTATCCGGCGCGGCGCCAGCCAGGTCGCTTCGGCCGAGGATGACGAGGGCGAGACTGTCGGCGGTAAGCCGGGTGTTGTTGCGCAGGGTCACCTCGACTCGGGCCTGGGTGTGGCTGAGGACCTGGGGAGAGGTCACCTCCAATCGCACCGGCTGGTAGTCGGCCACTGTCGGCAGCGCGAGTTTCTGAGCCGGATCTCCGAACAGCAACATGGTCCTGGCCGCCGTGACATACGATGAATGTGCCGCCAGGACCCGGGTTTTGGCCGTATTGAGGACCGGTCCGAAGGCCAGTTGACCCTCGTCGAAGATCTGCTCGTAGATGTTCTCAGCCAGCAGGTCGTTCTGCGCGACAAAGCTGAGGGCGCTGGCCGAGATATAGGCGATGGCGCCGCCATCGGCCATGCTGGTGAAGACCTGCGCCAAGCTCACGGCGGTGGGATCGACGAACATGCCGTTGAGGCAGGAGAGCGCCAGGACCAGGGGAATCCGGCGACCGTTGTCCACCTGGCCTAGGTAGCCCCAGTCCGGGGCCTGCAGGGCGAAGACGAACTGCATGTTGCCAGAGCTGCCGTGGCCGGCGAAGTTGACCAGCAGGGCACCGTCGTTGAGGGCATCGACGAACTCTCTGCCGGTCTGGTTGGGCGCGTGGGTTCTGTCGGGATTGGCGATCTTCACCGAGGCCAGGCC
>Ga0310122_10001076_pt1 | contig 17411 bp, 13 predicted proteins | sample CB6_Bottom_1051__FD_203503 | JGI IMG/M metagenome (GOLD analysis project Ga0310122, IMG submission 203503) | Marine microbial communities from Western Arctic Ocean, Canada - CB6_Bottom_1051 | ecosystem: Environmental > Aquatic > Marine > Oceanic | place: Canada: Western Arctic Ocean | collected...
CCGCTTCATCCCGGAGGAGTCACTAGACGAGGTTAGGCGTGAAGTAGCCGAAGTGGTGGCTGCAGTAGAACAAGAGGAGGAGGGAAGCTCCTTCAGGATCGAAGATCGTATGTCGGTACTTCCGACTCGGGCTCCGGAGGGTTCACCACTCACCTCGGCTCTTTCCACGGCAATCCGACGCGTGCGGGGGTGCGAAGCTGAGCTTGTTGCCAGCCCTGGGACGTACGATCAGAAGCATGTGTCTCACATTGCCGGTGTAGACCACTGCGTCGCCTATGGACCCGGCCCGCTTAAGGAGGCGCATCAACCCGATGAATCCTGTGCAGTTGATGATCTCGTTACATCTGCTCAAGTAATGGCTCTCGCAGTACTTGAGCTAGTAGGGTAGCTGACTAAGCTTCCTCGGCCCCTGGGTGTCCATCCTCGATCACAAATCTGGCACGCGTTTCGAGGGAGCCCCCGACCTCTGTTACGACTGGAACCACCTTGAATTCTGATGTCCACAGATTAGGCGTGACATTAGCGGTAATGTAACCGCGCTGTCCGTTATAGAACTTTAGATGGGGGTTTCTACGGAGCAGTCTCTCACCACCAGAAGTCATGTCCTGTCCATCTCCTCCCGAGCTGAGGGACGTGCACACGAATTCAGAGCCAACTATTTCCGACGACGGGTCCTCAAAATCCCGCTTGAGGTCAGTTACCCAATTTGAGTGGATGTCCCCTGTTAAGATGACAGGGTTCGGGGTTCCGGCGTCTGCCATGAGGTTGATCATCGCACTGCGCTCTAGCGGGTATCCATCCCATTTATCCATTGACCATGTCTCTTGGCCTTCGTCATCCCTACCGAGTAGCCTAGCAACCATGACCTGCTGAGAGAGAACATTCCAGCGTGCCTCAGACCTCGTTAACCCTTCGAACAACCACTCCCGTTGATTTGTGCCGAGAATGGACTGATCGGGTGAGATATGAGTTGGGCAGCTCGGACTATTTCTGCCAAGACACGGCTGGTTACTGCGATACTGTCGGGTGTCGAGGATACTCATCTCCATAAGGTTCCCGAATCGCAGCCTGCGGTAGAGCTGGATATTCGGGCCACTAGGCATTGAAGCCTGGCGTAGCGGCATAAACTCGAAATACGCCTGGAAAGCTGCGGCTCTGCGAAGAAGGAACTGTTCCGGGGATTGATCATCTTCTGTCGAGTCGTCAGCCCAGTCGTTGTCCACCTCGTGATCGTCCAGGGTCACGACCCATGCCGTGGCCGCGTGGGCTGCCTGTAATGCTGGATCTGAGCGGTATTGTATATATCGGTCACGGTACTGCTGCAGGGTCTGGATCTCTGGGCCCGTGTGGTGACGCACGGCATCCTGGTCATGCTCTGCAGACTCATAGATGTAGTCGCCAAGGTGGACGATAAAGTCGAGGTCTTCCTGGGCGAGGTGCTGGAGCGCGGTAAAGTACCCGTCCTCATAATCCTGGCAGGAAGCGAATGCGAACTTCATACGGTCAGGGGTGCTACCGGGAGCTGGCGCGGTTTTGGTACGTCCCACAGGGCTGACTTCACCACCGACGATCATTCGGTAGAAGTACTCATGATCCGGATCCAGTCCGCCAACCTCAGCGCTGATTGAGTGTCCGAACTCAGGGTAAGCGATTGCCGAACCAGTTCGAACGATCTCCCTAAAATTATCGTCTCGGGCAAGTTCGTAACCGATGGCCACTGATGTTTCGTGTGCGCCAATGCTCTCTAAGGCCTCCCGATCGATACGTGTCCAAAGAACGACGAGGTCGGGCTCTGGATCACCGGATGCGACTCCTAACTTGAACGGATACGAACCTATGGTGCGGAGCCGAGGGTCAGCTCTACATGCCGGCACGGAAGCCAAGGCCAGGAGTCCGGCGACGCTGCCCCCGACTCTCAACAAATCGCGTCGCGTCCCGCGCTTGTGAAAAAGGTCATACCACTGAGTATCTCGCATCTCCGTCTGCCTTTCCTCACAGAAATTCAATGCTACTGAATCATAAGCTCCTGCTCAATTTCAGCGAGTGATGTGCTTAGCGACTGCAGCCACAAAGTGGTAAGCATTCTGGGAGGTATCTGATTTCTCAATTTCTGGGACAAGACACCTGTCGCGGCTTCGGTGATTGGTACATCTTCGCCTCGCATGAAAGCGATCACATTCCAGGGTATTGAATCTCTCGCTTACGAGGATCTTCCCGACCCGGGGCTCATCAACTCAACGGACGCGATTATTCGTGTCACAGTAGCCGGAATATGCGGCTCTGATCTCCACCCCTACTTCGGTCGAGAGCAAGGTCTGGACTGCGGGACAGTCATGGGGCACGAGCTATTGGGTGAGGTCGTAGAACTAGGTGCGGACGTTCAAGGATTCGCTGTCGGGGATATCGGGGTCGCTCCTTTCACAACGAATTGCGGTCACTGTTTCTTCTGTCTATCCGGGCTAACAGCCCGTTGTGAAACTGGCCAGCTTTTCGGTTGGGTCGAGGATGGCGCAGGCCTGCATGGCGCACAGGCGGAGTTTGTCAGAGTACCCATGGCAGACTCAACGCTTGTTGCTGTTCCGGATGGTCTCGATGAAGCAGTTGCTCTTCTAGCGGGAGACATCTTGTCGACCGCGGCGTTCGGAGCTGAGTTGGCTGGGGTGCAACCAGGAGATTTGGTCGTGGTGGTTGGATGCGGCCCGCTCGGTCTGCTCTGTGTCCGGGCGGCTCTAGAGAAGGGCGCCTGTGGGGTTGTGGCTGTTGATTCAGTTCTTTCCCGGCTCCTACTCGCCGGACGTTTTGGAGCAACCCCAGTCAACTTCAAAACGGAAGAGCCATTTGAAGTAGTAATGGCTCGTTCGGAAGGTCGAGGTGCTGACTGTGCGATCGAAGCGGTCGGCTCGCCAGAAGCGACTCGTACGGCGGCTAAACTCCTTAGATCCGGTGGATCGCTAGCGGCACTTGGCGTCCATATCGAAGCCCATCTCGCGCTTTCACCCGGAGAGATCTATGACCGAAATCTCCGCTATGCCGGAGGGCGATGTTCGGCACGACATTACATGCCTGCCGCCCTAAGGCTCGCTGAGCGTGATATGGCGTTGATCAGTGAGCTGATCAGCCACCGACTTCCGCTCTCACAGGGTGTCGAGGCTTACCGGAGCTTCGCGGCGAGGGAGGAAGGTTGGTCGAAAGTGGTGCTAACACCTGGGAACGCCCATTCTTAGCTGCTCCCGTTCCAAAGGTGGAGGCAGTATGAGTCGAGTACGTTCCTCGGTCGGCACGGTTGTAGCTACGCTGCTGCTTACAGGGTGCATGGATACAGGCGCACCCTTTAACGACTCGATCACTGAATCGAACCTATCGGACGATCTCCATTTCCTGGCTTCACCTGAAATGCGGGGGCGCCTTGTCGGCTCTCCTGAACTTGCTACTGCCTCAGAGTGGATCGCTGAACGATTCGAGATGCTAGGCCTTGAACCGGCTGGAGATGATGGCTCTTACTATCAGGATTTCGATTTGGCTTGGTTCAGCCTTGGTACCCAGAACCTACTGCAAGTCACTGGAGCTGAGGGGGCACGTCAGCCTGGCGAAGGTTGGACGCCGATAAACTTCAGCGCAACAAAGACCGCTACTGGTCCGGTAGCTTTTGTTGGCTTCGGCATCGTTGAGCCCCGACTCGGCTATGACGACTACAGGGATGGAGATGTCCGCGGCAAGTTTGTACTCGTGCTTGAGCGAGAGCCCGGTGTCACTGACCCGTCCAGCCCATTCGATGGAGTAGTCACTGCGGAAGCATCGCGTACCTGGCGAAAAACACTCTCTGCCCAGGAGCGCGGAGCGATCGGTATTCTTTTCGTACGTGACGTGCACAACCGACCGGAGACCGGCGATTGGCAACAGTCACACAGGGGTAGTTGGCCTGAAGAGCCGCGCCGGGTCGAACGCTTCCTACTAGGGGCATGGGTGCAAGATATTACGATTCCTGCAGCGCAGATTTCGGTGGAACTTGCGGAGGCACTTGTCAACGGTTCTGGGCGTACGCTTGAAGAACTTTCCGTGGCCTCTGAAGCAGCTGGTGAGGGACTCGGTGCCATTGCCCTTCCGGGTGCAGAAACCAGCCTCACGGTTGCTGTCGAGCGTCACATCATTACAGGTCGTAACGTCTTGGCAATGGTTGAAGGTTCCGATACCGATCTCCGCGATGAAGTCGTGATCATTGGTGCTCACCACGACCATGACGGCGCTGATGGTGAGACCGTGTTCGCGGGTGCCGACGACGATGGCTCGGGAACTGTTGGTGTGATGGGAATTGCGGGTGCTTATGCCAGAGCTATGGAAGCTGGTGAGCGCCCTCGGCGCTCGGTGATTTTTGCTATCTGGGATGCAGAAGAGAGGGGTCTCCTAGGTGCCTGGTACTACACGCTGAGACCGCTCTTTCCTCTCCAGAGCACGGTGGCAAAGCTCAACCTCGATATGATCGGACGTCACCAGGAAGTGCCAGAAGATAGTGGCGGTCGTTTCCGCGGACTTGAAGTTCAGAGTGCCGAGTCTAACTCAAACGCGACAAATATCCTCGGCTACAGTCGAACGCCTGACTTAACCGCTCAGATCACTGAGGCAAACACGTTCGGGCTAGAGCTTAGGATGCGCTACGATAATAATGAGTCGAACCTACTCCGGCGCTCAGATCACTGGCCGTTTCTACAGAACGGCGTACCAGCGGTTTGGTTCCACACTGGACTCCACCCTGACTACCACCGTGCAGGGGATACACCGGACCGGATTGAATACGAGAAGATGACGCGTATCGTCCGCCTCGTTCACCAGACGAGTTGGAATGTCGCACAAGCCGATACCAGGCCCTCACTCCAGGAAATGGGGAGCAGACCAAGAAGCTAGCTGCCCCCCCATTAGGGAGCGCACTCACTCCGGAAAATTCACTGTGGTCTGGTCTTTAGGAGGTTTGCTGCAGGCCCACGTCAGGTAGCGAATAGTTTCCGTACGACGGCCGCAATCCCGCTCCGCGTGCCGGCTTCCCTCGCCGACCTCCTGAAAGTCCTCTCGGCAAGCTCCGTCTAGCGAGGGGTCGCATTGGTCGATATCCCACGGTCCGGCGCTAAACCACTCATTCCTGCCTGATATCGGTTGACAGCTGAAGTGGACGCGGATGTTAACGCGACCACCAGGCATGATACGGAAGTCACCTTCGGTAGGGTCTGCCTTCGGGTCCCAATCCCAGATCTCAGCCACCTCGAACTCTCGTGAAGTGTCACCAGGGACGAGCGGCTGTTCCGGTCGATCTCCCGGTAGGGGTATCCGCCAAAGTCCTGTGCTCACCGACACGTGCGCGTTCAAGAGCCCGATCACTCGGTCCCTGAATGGGTTGTCTACGTAGACGCGACGAAGCCCGAGCGACACATATGCCAGGGGCAGTACTGAGGTGGGGTTGAGAATCCTGACGGTGTCTGCGGACCACAACACAAGGATCGGTCGGTTAATTGAGCGTACCAATGCGGATTCCGGTGGGGTCTCAGCTGGTACTTCTTCCAACTCCAGCGCCCGGTCACTGATGCAACCGACCAGCGGCAGAGTGGTTCCTACTAGGCTCACCGAACTCAGGTGCTTAAGGAATGTGCGGCGGTCCAATGTCAAATAAATGAAGCAGTTGTCGTCCATTCCTCCTCCCACGGCTAGGAGATTTGAACCCCGCCGCCTCGGCCTAAAAGCTCCGACAGTGCCCTGCGCTGCTGCTCAAGTCGGTCCTCCCGTTTCCGGGCGAAGCGCTCGATGGCCTGGTAGATAGAATCTGAATCGAGCTTTGCCTCTGCGATGACATCGTCCTCGGTGCCTCCACTTAGCCAACGATCGTCCTGATCCCCGTAGAGGGAGTACTCTTCGGTGAGCGGACCCAGGTCGGGCAGTGGGGGCACACGCTTGGTCATGGTGCTGATAACCATGCTGTCGTAGCGTGCAGCGTATGGGTAAATGTGCTGCTGATACTCCTCAGACTGATCCCTAAACAACTCGGGACTGATCACCGCCGCGACACGGATGTTGATACCCTCAGCGCCCAGCTTATCGAGGAGGCTTACGAGATTCACCGTCGAGCTGGCACCCTGAACCCAAACGGTTCCCATCGCCTGTAGGCCGGGATCGTAGTCCCGAATGAGGTAGATGCCCTTGGCGGCGGCCTTGAGGTCGGTATCGGAGAATCTGCTTCGGTCCGCAACCGGAATGTCGGGCCTGGCGACGTGAATCGTAATGATCCCGACTTCCGGAGTTCGAGCTGCCTTGGCGACAGCTGCGAAGTAGCCCGGGGCGACGTCGTTATAGTCCCAGAAGTAGAGGTTGATGATCTGACCACGTGGGAAGAGCGTCCAGACCTGGGGGGCGAAGATCCCGAAGTGGGTACGCGCATCAGCCGCGGTTTCCGGGCCGGAATGGCCAGCCAAGATTGTCAGCACTCCCAAGCGGAACGGGCTGTCCTGGTTTTGTTGGCTGAACACTCTGGCTGGTGTGTACATCATAGGTGTGAATGCACCGTAACTTCCCGAGAGGCCCCACAGCCCTGAGTGAACTGATGGATCAGTGGAAGCAGATTGGTTCACCAGTCCGATGATTGTTGATGCGATGACAGCTTCCTGGATCGGTGCCTTGAGGCGTGTCCCCCCCGGGTTATCCACAGGGTCATAGTGCCCGAAGAAGTGTGATTTCTCTACGTTGATCGAGTTGGACAGGTCTGCCGCCATAGTTAGGAACCGTCCTCCCGTCACGTAATTGAGCCACCGGCCCACTTCGCTTATCGCCCTCCTCGTTCCTTTCTTTTCCCCTGGTGGCAAGAAGAGATTAATTGTGCCTGATGCAGTATCCCCCGAGTGTGGATCCGTTGCTATGAATTCCACTGGCTCGGTTGGTAGCCCGTCAGGAGTGAGCCTCTCGTCCAGAAATGGATCTTTGGCATCGTCGATATTGACAGTTATCTGGCGGTCCAGGCTCTCCGCGATGGAAAGAAGGCGATCGGAGACCCAATCACCTAATCCCGGCTTCGTGTCCATGACGGAAAGGAGAATGTCGACGTTGGTCTTGAACTGGATAAGCTTGTTGGCTTCTGATCCTGGTGCACCATCTCTTATACCTTCGAACTGCACCCCATAGCGTCTCTCGAAGGACTCAGCCAATGCTACGAAGTAAGGGGAGTTGATTCCGAAGCCGTAGGGATGACTGGGGAAGCCAACGATCTGGTCCCCGATGCCGGCTAGTTCGCCGTTCTCAGCTCCCGGCCACCACCCCTTTACTGTGGCACCGATAAGTACCATTGGTCGCCGGTCATCCTCTGGCCAATCCTCCATCAGCTTGAGGCCCGCGAAGATGTCGTCGAAGTCGTTGCCGTTCTGGATATCCAGAACATTCCAGCCGTAGGAACTCCACTGTTGTGCGATGTCGTAGCCCTTGAATTCCGACTTGATTACTCCGCCGATGAGTGAATCATCAATACCGGCATTGTTGTAGCTGAGGAAAATTCGTAGGCGCTTCCCGACCTGCTGTGCAACCGCGGCGGTCTTGAGTTCTTGGGCGTGTCCTTCGGTCATCGCAAACTCGCCTTCTAGTGCGATGACCTTGAGGGTGGAGGGCGCGCCGATGAAGTCCCAGAACATGGCCTTGCCGGCTGCTGTGGCTATACCGATACCTGATGGCCCCCCGTTGACGTCGTTGGTGACATCCGTGCTTTCGGCATGCCCCATGAGGGGCCGTATTCCACGTAACTTTGCCTGAGCGAATAATGGATGGTCACTGAGACTGTTTTCGTCGAGGATCTTGGCCATCGCACCCTTGCTTCGCCGAAATCCCAAAGCGTCGACCGAGAGGATGGAAATTTCGGGGTCACAAGCGTACCGGTCGTCTCCAGTTGCGGCATGCCTGCGAGCCATCGCTTCGTAGAGAATCATCCAGAGCGCGTAGCATGTGGGAATACAATGCCCGCCGGCGAGCATGAATCGGTCAGCGAAGGGGTGCTTAGGCTCTCGGATGTCGTACGAAAGCCCTCCGAGTGTAGGTCCACCCAGATGCACGGCAACGTTGAACGGTGTGTAGGCGAGAGGCCCTCCGAAGTGGCCCGACCCCCTGTAGTTGCCGAGGAGAACCAGGAGCATCGAGGTCATGAAAGCTACATCATCGAAGTACTCCCTATCGTATGCCGGTACCTCCACCGCGTGGGGGGAAAGCCTCCGCTCAGACTCAATTGTAGTCACACTCGTGACTCTGAGATCGTTCAAGACTTCTTGGGTCATCTTCTTCCGGGTTCGTTGTTGGTCAACGGACTACGAGGTGTGTACTGTCCAACTCATGATCTGTCATTTCTACAAGGTCAGCTGAACGCCCGAATCCAGAAAGGCCCGAAAACCGTCGGCATCCCTTGACGCAGTGCCAATACGGCTGATGGCTTCAGCTAATTCCTCATCCGCATTTGCTGTCGATATACGTAAGAAGTGCTGGTCTTCGCTGCCTAACGTGCCGAACGAACGTCGGTCCATTGTCGCAACCTTGTATTCGTACAGTAGGAATAGCTGGAAGAGGGTAGCTGGACTCGAGTCAGCACGGATGTCAGCGGGCAGTTCATCGAACGCCTCAACCCCACCCATGTTCTGGAGTGCCCCTTCCACGTTTGGAAAGGCGTAAAAGGCTCCCTTCGGGTTTTGACACGTGATTCCACTGATTTCGTTCAAGCCTGACACGACCAAGTCACGACGACGTTGAAATGCCTCGACCATGATTCGAATAGAGTCTGCGCTTTCTGGTGATTCTAGGGCCTCGACAGCTCCCCATTGGTTGTACGGTGGAATCGACGCGAAATAGTTGATAGCGAGTTTCCGATGGGCCAGGGCCTCTTCCGTGGTTGGATATACCGCCCAACCAACCCGACCGCCTGTCCAAGCGTAGGTTTTTGAGCAGCTCGACGCGATGATCGTGCGTGCCTCCATTTCTGGCATTGAGGCTATTGAGATATGCTTGTCACCATCAAAGGTGATTGCTTCGTAGGACTCGTCGGAGTACACGCGCACGTTGGGGCCCGTTCGTTCAAGTATGAGCTCAGCAAGCTCACTAAGCTGTTCTGCTGTCGCGACACCGCCGGTTGGGTTCGATGGAAAATTCAAGAAGATCAATCCCGTTCGGTCACTCAACAGGGGTTCGAGGTTCTTGCGTTTCAGGGCGAAGCCATCCGATTCCTGAAGAATGACCGGCATTGGCTTGCATCTGAAGTAAGGAATAAACGACTCGAAGAGCGGGTAACCAGGCGAGGGGTAGATCACCTCTTCCCCCGGTTCACTGTAGGCCATGTGCGTGAAGCCGATCGAAGAGCGCCCACCCGGATAGACCACGACTCGCACAGGATCAACGTCGAGCCCATGCTTCTCACCCATCGCCTTAGCCACGGCCGCACGCAACTCGGGAATCCCCTGGGGGTCACAGTAGGTTGTGAGCCCCATGTCTAGGGCCTTTTTTACGGCCTCTGTGATATGGCCGGGCAGAGGAAAGTCTGGCTGGCCGAGGTTACATCGGATTACGCGGTCGCCCCCGGATTCCACCTCCGATATCCGCCCCCCAAGGACGAACGCCGCTTCAGTACCGATCCGCTGCACACGATCTGCGAAGAGCGCTTTTGGTGGGGAGGCGATCGCCATCAGCCCGATCCTCACTTCTCTGAGGTTGCCTAGAGACACGGAGCAGGGGAGGATCGCTACGTGTTACCCTCTAGGCAAGCGTTATCGCAGGGGAGCACGGTCTCAGGATCTTGAACCACTTGAGAGACTTTCACCGCACCTTCCCCAAGGTTTTGGTTAGTCTTGCGAGACTTTGGCACAACCTAAATAACGCTTTAGAGTCCTGAAGTCTTCACTTGCTTATTGGGTAACATGCACGAGGCTTCAAAAGAACCAGGATGCGGAGATGTAACCTATGGCTGGGACGAACCCGTACTCAGATCCCAATCCCAGGGTTCCTGTCGATGCTAGTTCCGTCCCCAGACCTCTGAACGCGGCTGCGGTTACTGTTAACGACCCGGTTGCGGACCAGGTGAGCCTTGGTGAGACGAGCACACTCCGGTCACGTGCATTTGCCAGTGCAAATCCATTCACGCTCACAAGTGGGTGGATTTGGTACGACATCTGGCTCACGACGGTCCATTCTCCTAAAGTCTGCATATCACCACGAATAAATGATTTAGAAGTAATTATATCAAGTAGTTTCGATGTATCTTGGGCTCCGAATCCGTCGTACTGTAGTTCTAGTGTGATGTAAAGGTCCTTCCCTTTCGGGGTGAAGAACCGATCGAGTCCTATTGCACCCCGCATTGTCACTTCAGCATCTCGGTGTTCCCGAATCGCTAGCTCTGCTCTAACTGCGGTGGTGCCTAACGCGCCTGTTGTGAATAGTGCACCGGCCGGCTGATCGTGGAGAATGCCGCCCCACGCTCCGAATGCCCAACCACTCTTAGATGTTTGGGTGCGACCGAGCGCAGTGAGCGTTGTACCAAACGCGGTTTCGGTGGGGCGGACAACCGTCTCGATTTCAGAGAAAGGTCCGGTGAACACCTTGATACGCAGGGCATCGATTCCTCCCCGGTACTCCCGAAATGGGTCTGACGGATCGAATGGTGCGAACGGGTCGGCCGGTGTCAGGATCAGTGTGGTAGCCCACGAGACTGCTTGGCGACCGATCGTAATCTCCACCGGACCACCTGAGAAGCCGATGCTCATCCGATCGAGGCGGTGGCGCCACTCAGTGTTGGACCCAGAGTGAAGGTCCCAGTCCAGGCCTAGCCAATCACCTGTTCGTGCAGCTGACCCTCCTGGCACAGTAATCGAAAATCCTCCTGAGCCCGGTGCTCGCATCAATACATGCTCATAAGCGATATCAAAGGTAAAGCCACCCGAGGTGAGCACGGGCATGAGTCGTGTACGTGCTAGAAATGTGCTTCCGGATGCACCTAGAGCAGAAGCACCCTGGTATGCTCCAACACCCAGCACATATCCGGAAACTTCCAGTTGCCCTCGAGCGATGCTAGGAAAAGCGGTCGCTAAGAGTAGAAGAGCGGCTGCTCTCCTCACGGAGAACCGGAAAAGTGATTACGGCGTTTGTCCGATTCGATTTGCCCGTCCACCAGTGTGATCAGACGTCTCGACCTCTCCATGACTCGAGGATCATGCGTGGAAAAAAGGAATGTCGTTCCTTGGTCTCGGTTCAGTTGTTCCATAACATCGAGTAGATCTGAGCTTGCCGTCGAGTCGAGATTTGCAGTGGGCTCGTCGGCGAGGATGAGAGCAGGATCCGCCACAACTGCCCGGGCCACAGCTACGCGTTGTTGTTGCCCTCCGGAGAGCTTACCAGGCTTACGTTCCTCGAGTCCTTCCAGTCCTATCTTGTGGAAGAGTTCCAGTACTTTTCGACGACGCTCATCCTTGGCGACGCCACGAAGTAGGAGCGTAAATTCTGCATTCTCGAGTGCAGTAAGGACGGGTAGCAGGTTGTATGACTGGAAGACAAAGCCGATTCGTTCGAGTCTTAGCTGTGCTAGAGCTTTATCACTCATCTCCGTGATTTCTCGGTCACCTATCCATATCCCACCCCGGCTCGGTCGGGTGAGTCCTCCGATCAGATTAAGCATGGTCGTCTTACCAGAGCCCGACGGCCCTGCCATCGCAACGAAATCACCAGTCTCTACCTGGAGCGAGACGCCTCGTACGGCTTCGACCGGATCGGGCTCTTGCGGATAGATCTTCCAAACGTCGGTTGTGCGGACAGCAGTCTTCCTCATTGCTCGAATTTTATAGCCTCGGCGACGTCCAACTTGGATGTGCGCAATGCCGGGTAAAGGGATGAGAGTGTCCCGATAGTTACAATTACAAAGGTGCTGATAAGAATCTGCTCCACGCTAAAGCGCGGGATGATAACGGGGTCCATGAGTGAGCCACCGAACTCTACCCCTTCTTCCATGAAGATGCTGAAATCGAGCCCATCCCTGAAGAATCCCCACGTGAAAAGTAGGCCAGCGGTGATACCTGCCACACCGCTGGCGGCCGTGAGAAAAAGCCCCTCCAAGAAAACAACCAATCCAGTTTCTGCAGCCGTAAGTCCCATTGCCCGTAGAACACCAAACTCGCGACGACGCCCCAATACTGAGATCATCATCGCATTGAGTATCGCGAGTGCGATGATGGCAAGAAGGATTGAGTGAAAGATGTAGTTGCCGGTTGAGTCGAGGCGGATAGCTGCTGCTAACTCTGGGGATGACTCCCGCCATCCAAGAACCCGGATCTTCGGCTCGTTTTCTAGTTCCTGCTGTAGCGTTTCTACTCCAATATCTGTCAGTCCTGACTGGTTGAGTAGGAATGCCAGAGTTGAAGCGGCGTCGGGGGTATGGAGCCATTCACGCGCTGTATCGATCGGTATATGGATTAGCGATTGATCGACCTGAGGAATCCCTGTCTGAAAGATACCCGCTACGCGAACAAGTTGACCCTCTACATCGCCTAAGGCGCTCTGAGCGGTAAGGACGAAGCGGTTCCCTACTTGCAGGTCGAGACGCTGGGCTAGTTCAGTTCCGATGTATGCGTGCAGACGGTCTCCTGCTTCCAGATAACGGCCCTCCTGCAGCTTGCCTTCGATGTTCGAGAATATCCGCTCTCGTTCGGGATCCACTCCCTCGATCCGAACGGGAACCGCTCCTGCAGTGGAGCTGGCAAGGCCGTTGACCGAGAGGCGAGGAGCCCACGCGAGGAGTGATTCCTTGAGAACATCGTCTACGGCCTTTGATGCGATTCTTACCTCTTTTCCTTCAAGGCGGTGCTCGAGTTTCCCGGTCGCTAGATACTCGGGGGCTTGGATTGCTATGTGACCGCTTCCCATCCGGACGCCCGAATCGATCATCTCATCGTAGGCGCCCTCAGCCAGGCTGCGGGAAAATACCAGGAGCGCCAAGCCGAGTGCTATCGCTACTGCAGTCAATGCGCTCCTGCGCGTGTTTCGGCCCACACTGCGCATTGCCAGCTTAAGAAGAACCGTGAGTCTCATCTGCCGGCAAGCACATCTGCAGGCGGAACTCGGGTTGCCTTCCAAGCTGGGTACACTGCGGCTAGAATCGAGGTCAAGAATAAACCAAGACCAGCTATGATCGGTGTATCCACAGAGTACTCCACCCGGAGGATGGGTCTCCACTGAGAGCCACTGACGCTGAAGCCACTGATGATCGTGGTTAGGTCTAATGGCGAGTTATGCCACCAGACGAGTATTGGCCAAGTGATCAGCGCACCAGCAATCAGCGAAATCACGCCGAGAACAATTCCCTCGTACACAACTGTCTGTCCGATACCAATTGGTGCAGTCCCGAGTGCACGAATGACAGCGAATTCACGGCGGCGCTCGAATGTTCCGATCAGCATGGTATTTGCGACACCGAAGACTGCCATCCCAAAGACAACAATTACGATGATGAAATGAGAGGCATTCATGAGACTGACCATGTCCGCGAGTTCAGGGCGCAGATCGGTCCATGAGCTGACTTGAACTGGTAACTCACTGTCTGCGAGTAAATCCCCAAGAGATCCGGCAATGCGAGGGCTGTCCTGCGCGTTGCCGACGGTCATCGCAACCTCATGTATACGGTCTGGGCCCATCGCCATCAGGAACTGGAGGTCGGGTAGGGCGAGTAAGGCGTAGCTTTGGTCAATCGCCGGTATTCCTGTATCGAACGTTCCCACGAGCGTGAAGAGGTCATTTCCCATTGAGCCGTCCGCGGCGGGCGCGACAACGACGATCTCGCCTCCAAGCACCGCACCGAGCTGTTCGGCCATCTCGGATCCGACCAGGATTTCATTCGCCCCGGTGACTAGAGCCCTACCGCTCACGAGCCTAGAGAGAAGTGTGCTGACACGTGGCTCACGGTCAGGATCCACACCCATGAGGAGTGCCGCCTGGGTTTCCTCATCAGAGGAAAGGAGGCCGCCGCCGTAGAGGCGGGGCGCTACCGTGGCCACGTCCTCTTGTGAAGCGATCCGGCCCAGGAAAACCTCCAGATCAGTCCCTTCATATCCACCGATCGTGTGGTGCATATTGCGTTCCGGCAGATAGTCCTCGGAGTGGACTTGCACCTCTCCAAGCATGAGGCGCGTACCGTTTTCGATGAGTTCTATCATCATGCCGTCGCTCAATCCTACCATCAGGACAGCTCCAAGATACCCGAACGCTAGCCCGGAAGCGGTGATCAGTGTACGCAAGCGGTTTCGCCAGAGATTCCGCCACGCTATCCGCCACCATAGTCGGTCGTGGGCCATCCGTTAGCGTCGTGCTCTGAGGTTGCGGAGGCTGAAGAAGCTTTCGTCGAGGCTGATGCCGAAATCGAGTTCATGGTACGTGAGCAAGGTGCGTTCCTCCGGTTTGTCCGCAGGAGTCACCAGCATTGATGCAGGAACAAGCCGATCCCCCATCGTTCGATAATCCGAGAAGGTCATCGTTCGCACTAGCTGACCGTCCTCATCGTAGTAGCGGACCCAGGTCGGCATCAGATCGGCCTTGCGAACCTGCTCGTCGATGCGTCCCCAGACGACCGGGGCCTCCGGGCGTGGAGTGAGTTGGAACTCCCAGACGTCAACACCCTCTCGTTCACCCTCGAACGAGATTTCAAAATCGTAGTCATCGACGATCCGACTTTCCTTCACGAGGTCGTCATTCGTGAAGTGAGACCCCATCCAAGAGCCCATCATGAGTGAAGGTGGAACTTTGATTGTCCGGTCGACTCGGGGCAGGTAGTTCCACACCTCTTGGCCAGCCTTGAGGGTGGCGGTACCTGCTTCACGGGCAGGGGACTGGACACGAACCAAGGAGTGCTCCACACCCAGTGACCAGACTTCCATCTCCAGAGAGCGAGACCAGTGCTCGGTTGTGATCTCCATCGTAACCCGTCCACGGCTTGATTCACCTCGAAGAAGTCGATCGACACGGTCGATGATCTCACGGGCTGTCTGTGCTTGAAGCGGAGAGGCGAGGGATACCAGTAAGGACGTGTTCAACAGATGGGTTGCTAGGGTCCGAACTGTCAGATGTCGACGTACACAGTGCATGGGGTGATCCCCGGATCTTAAGTATGCAAGAATGTAATAACTGTGTTGGTAAGAATGAGGTCCACTGCAGAAGATAAGTGTGATCGGGGATGCTAGCGCCGAGTCGCCTCGATTGTTTCTTCGATCGCAACCCTCAGGGCATCACCGCGGAAGCCTCTGCGGGTCAGATGGCCGTAAAGTCTTCTCCGAGCCTTCTCGCGGTCCTGGGAACGGCTGGTGTCTGAGAGCGCTTTTACCACATCTCGGTTCTGTCGTCTCAGCCATCCTTCTGCTACTTGTCGTGCGAGCGATAAGTCGTCGGTGCCCGTAGCCTCGAAGACATCATCGATCACTCGATGTGCGAGATCCGCGTTGAGACCTTTCGCCCGTAACTCCGAAGAGAGACGGGCTCTTCCTCGAGGGCGGTGTCGTAGGCGATCACAAACGAAAGCAGCAGCCGCCGCTTCATCGTTGAGCAAGCCTTTGGCTTCGAGCTGGTCTAAGCACAGGTCAATACGGGCTGGCCGGAAGTCTTTCTGCCGAAGTCGACGTTTCAGTTCGCTGCGTGTCCGCATTCGGTAGGACAGGAGGTTGAGTGCAGAGTCACGTACTCGCACGTCTGCGTCATCGTTGAGTAGATGGTGACGGCGATCTTCTGGGAGGGAGTCGCCGACCCCGAGTCGATTCCGTTCAAGTGCTTCGAGTGTGACCTCGAATGGCTCACCACAGTCGGTGTGGATGAGCACCTTAAGCCCTCGAGGCCGGAGTGGCTGGATGCGGGTAATTAAGAGGTCAGACCCGCTGGACATACCAGAGTCCTTTGAGGAGATCGTGATATAGGGTGATGCTCCCGCCATCGTCGAGCACGACTGTACGGTACTCGCGAGATATCGGTTGCCGCCACCACTCTTCATCAATGCGCCAGCACTCACGGATAATCTCGACATGGCGTGCAGGTTTGTCCGGAAGGCTTACGAACTCGGGTTCTCCGAACTTGTCTGTGTGTACGGTCACAACGTGTGGTTGACCGAGAGGGCGCAGACGTGGTGCGTCGCTCACGGATCGAAGTTTAACAGCGCGTGACGTCGCTCGGGTATCCTCGACCACGGATCGACCTCAACCACCCGGTAGAGCGGGGAACATCCCAGCCGAAGCTTGAGTTCCCTTACGGCATCTCGCAGTGAATTTGGAACTTCTTCCTGAGTCAGGTTCTGGCCTGCTAGAGCACGTCCGCCCGCTTTTTTCCGGTCGAAGAGTGTAGTTTGTGTGCTTGATATGCCGAACTGCGTGAATTCGATGAAGAGCATTATCACGGCTTTAGATGGTGGTGAGATTACCATCTTCATACGAAGTGGAGAGGCGATCCTATCTCGCTGAGTGGTAGGCTTCCTAAGCACCGTTTCCACGAACCATGATCCCCCACCTTCGAGATGGGCACCTGCGCGGACGCTCACCACACTTCGACCTCGGCGGGCCGGCCGGGAGAGGGCGAGTTCGATCAATCGATCCAGCGCCGTGTGGAGTGTTTCGGTTAGCCCTACTGGATTGGTAAATTCCAAGGACACACGGATCGGTTTGGGACGATGCCACGGTCGTACGGGATCGATACGTTTGCCGGTGGCCCACATGAGTGCTTTCCGCCCCTCTTCACCGAACTGGGAGATCAGCGACGGTTCAGGAAAACGTCCGAGATTTCCCAGGCTTTCGACTCCGAGTCGCTCCAGACGCTCGATGATCAACGGATTGACAGGGAGCGTATTCACAGGGCAGCGGGCGAGAAAAGATGCAAGCTCGCTTTCCTCTACGATCACGGGCTCACCTGATCGTGTGGCTGCTGAAGCGACCCATGCACCGAACTTTCCGGGAGCCATACCTGCACGGGTCGCGGCTACAAGAGGAGCAGGGAAGATCCGTAAGAGTGAACGTAGGGCCAGATTCACCTGCTGGGACGGAGAACCAAAAAGACGATCAAGGCCGTCCATCCCCAGGAAGACTCGTCCACGACCTGCGGGCTCAAGGATTGGGGTCAACTCAGAGAGCAGGTCAAGCATGGATTCAACCGCGGCGTTGTAGTGGGCTGGATCGGGTTCGAGGAGCGTTAGGGAGGGGCAGAGAGAAACTGCTTGGGAGATGAACTGGCCGGGCCGGACACCAGTTGCGTGGGCACGCTCGGACACCTGCCAAATCTTACTGCGGATGCTCTCATCCGGAGAAAGGAGTGCGACTGACGTGGTGTCGAGCTCAGGGGAGCGAAGGAGCTCGAGACGGAGTTCGAAGGTGGGAAGCCAAAGACAGAGTGCCTGACGACTCCCCGCCGAG
>Ga0310122_10001077_pt1 | contig 17407 bp, 12 predicted proteins | sample CB6_Bottom_1051__FD_203503 | JGI IMG/M metagenome (GOLD analysis project Ga0310122, IMG submission 203503) | Marine microbial communities from Western Arctic Ocean, Canada - CB6_Bottom_1051 | ecosystem: Environmental > Aquatic > Marine > Oceanic | place: Canada: Western Arctic Ocean | collected...
AAAAATGGCCCGCCAGCAGTTTGACCTGTTGGTCGCGGATTTTCCGGAGAGCAAACTCGCCGCGGAGGCCAAGCGCATCAGCGATGCCCTCGTGAAGGCCGGGTTTTAGGAAAGCAAAATGTTTGGGCGCAACAAAATCCTGGTTCGCAATGCGGTGGCCGTGATGCTCGCCCTGGCGATCGCTGCGCCTGGCCAGGCGCAGGACGGGACCGATCCTGCCAAGGCGGAGAAACAGATCACCGCGCTGCAGTTGAAGCTGCGCCAGTCGGATGACAACTCGAAACAGGGTGCCAAGCTACTGCTTCAGTTGGCCGACTTGGCCGACGAAAACGGCAAGCCGTTTACGTTGATCCGCGCGGCCAAGCGCTTCGTGATTTCCAACTCGAAGCACGAGCGGCAGCCGGAGCTCATGCTCAAGCTGATCGACGCCCAGTTGATCACGGCAAGGGACAGCGACGCCATCTCGACCGCGCGCCAGTTTATTTCGCGCCACCCCGGACACCCCGAGGTGGCGGACGTGCACCGGATGCTCGCCGGGTTGCTGGAGCGTGATCAACAGTTTGGTGGCGCGGCAGCGGAATTGACGAAGGCGTTCGCCGGCGGCATGGGGCACTTGGGGGACGCGGCGCGTGCGGTGCATCTCCATCGCCGGGAAGGCAGCCACAGGTCGTACGCCGATGCGGCCGAGTTGGCGGCGAGAGTGCTGGCCGAGGATGCCAACACGGCGACCAAGCGGGAAGCGGCCTGGCTGGCGATCGACTCGGCCAAGCGCTCCGCCAACCAAGGCGTCATCATCGAGACGGGCGAGCGCATCGCGGATGCGAACGTGCGCCTGGCCGGTGAGCGCTTGGTCGCCTATCACGCCGCGTTGGCCGGTGCCTACTGGGGGCAAAAGAAGGCCGGACCGGCCGTGCGTCACTATGCCGAGGCCGTGAAACTCGATCCGGTGTATCCCCGGTTCAAGGCATACTTCGAGGTCACGAACAGCGCCGCGTTGTCCGCGACGGAAATGCAGGCCGTGTTCGATCTGTTTGAGGCTCAAGCATTTCCCGGCAACGAGACCGCGACGATCATCGGCTACTTCGCCGCGGCCAAGGCGCGGGAGGGAAAAACAGGTGAAGCGGCAGACTTGGCATTGCGAGCGGCGAAGATCGCCCCGGCGATTCATCAATCCGCCCGGAAGTACGTCCGCTGGGCGGCGGAGGCCAAGGCCGGCTTCCCAGCGATCGAGCGAAACCTGAAAGCAATCATCGACGCCCCCAAGGCCGATCCGTTTTATGCCCACTTCGCGTTGGCGTTCGACCTGTATCGCGATCGAATGAAAAAGCCGGCCGTGGCACAGCAGGCGGTTCGCCGGATGATCAGCGAATCGCCCGGCGCCAGCAGCGACATGACGGGCGCGATGAACTGGCTGCTTTCGGCAGCGCAGTCCGATCCGATTTTCAACTCGGATGCAAAACTCATTTATGAGGCCGCTGTGAAGCATGCGCGGTTTGCGACTTACCGCAATTACCTCAGGGAGTGGCTGAAGCGTAACCGGGGCAACAAGAAACTACGCAGCCGTGTGCAGACAATGAATCGCTTGGCCAAGGATTATGCAGCCATTCCGGCCGTGAAGCTTTGGGCCAGCAGCGCTGCCGGAGGAAACAAGGCGGCACAGGCGCGTGAAACGTTGTTGGCCGGGAAACTGGACGAAACGGTGCGAATCGACCTGCTCGGCGGGCAGGCGTACGATTATCGTCACCGGCTCAGGCCGCGCGAGAAATCGGTCGACTATTACAGCCGCCTGGCCAAGCGCGTCCCGGAGGATTACGCAGTCGGTCGCGCCTGGCTGGATGCCGCGCACCACTACGGCGACAAGGAGTCGCGCGGCGAGGCCATTCGCTTCGTGCTTGGTCAAGTGCCTGCATCCAACGATTCGCACAGTTGGATTTTGATGCTCGACGGCTGCGAACGGCTCAAGGATGGCGGCTTGGCCAGGTCGGTGGTCAAGTGGATCAGCGATTCGCAGGAGCGGCATGGCCTGACCCAGGACCGGGCAGGGGAGATCGGCGAGCGCTTGGCTCGAATGGAGCTTCGCGCCGAGGCAATGGCGAGTTGGGAAAAAGCGGCGTTCCTTGATTTAGGCACGAGCGAGGCTCGAAAATGCGTCGCCAATATTTTGAAAACGGAGGAATCCCCAGACCGCCGAATCGCTTTGCTGAACCGGTGTTTAAACAGCGTAACAGCAAATCACGGCTCGTTCGCCGCCTGGTTGGCGGATGAGAAATTCAAGGCTGCTGATTGGGATGCGTTCCAGATCACGCTGTTGACCGCGCGACAGGTCAGCGACGAACACGTCTTTCTTCAATGGAGCATGAGCAGCGATCCGGCGCTGAGTTGGGTGGGCAACACTCGCGGCAACGCCAAGATGGATGACGAGACCAGGCAGCAACTGCTCTCCGTCATCGAGTTGATGAATGCCGGGCTGGGCTCGGCCTCGGCCAAGCTCGCGCTTGAGGAAATGGCGGACAAGGCAGGAGGTGTCACGATTGCCGACCAGAGGGCGGTTTGGCAGGCAGTCGTCTGGTCGGGGGATCATCAGAGTCACTGGGATCATCTCATGCCGTATGCCCGTCGCTTCGTGTCCGGCGGCCAGCATGCCCGTGCGACCACCCTGCTCAGCGCCATGTTGAACAAGATCCCGCATGCAGACGAAAGTCGAAAGAAAACCGCCCGCGCCATGTTGACCAAGCTCTTCACCATCATGAGCGAGGTCGAGATGGATCTGGACGAAGACAACCCGCTGGCGCCGCTGCTGAAGATTTCCCTGCTGCTACAGATCAGGGACACCGAGTCTGCCACGAGTCAATACGCGAAGCATCGCAGCCTCTTCGACGAGCGCTTTCGCGAACTGCCGACCCGCATCCTGCTTTTTGCCGCCAAGACGGAGATGGACACGGGCAGCGAGGAGGGGGTGTCGCGCGCCGAGGAGATGCTGCGTCTGTGGCTCGTGCACAACACCGCGAGCAAGCAGGCCACGCCGGAGGATCAGGCGGCGGTTCAGTTGCTGCTGGCCAGGAACTACTTCGAGTCGGGCCGATACGACATCGCGCGCGGAGAGTACACCACCGTGCTGAACCAGTATCCAGAAACGCAGGCGGCGACCGATGCCCGTTTCGGGATTGCCCAGTGTTACGTCGAACAAAAGGTGTTCGACAAGGCGGAGGAGATTTTTGCCGAACTGCGTGACAACAAGTCGCCGGACACCAATTTGCGCGCCGAGTTCCTGATGGGAGTCATGGCGATTCGGCAGGGTGACTACGACGTTGCTCGCGAGATGTTCCAAGCGGTGTTGGAGCGAATGCCGGATAACGACTTGGCCAACGAGACGCTTTACAACCTGGCCGAAGTGTTCGGGATCGAGCAGCGGTTCCTCGACCAGTTGAACATGCTCCGCACCATCGGCCGGCTGGGGCAACGGTCGAAGCGCTGGCACACGCCCGGCAATTCGCTTTTCATCGTGGTGCACGACAGCGACCTCGGCATCAGTCGCGGCAATTCACAGATTCCGGTCGATGTCACCTCGGACCCAGGCGGGGACGCAGAGCGGGTGTTCCTGACGAGCGGCAGCGCCGGAAAAGGCCTGTTTACCGCTGAAATTGCCACGATACTGGATGAACCAACGATCAGCGATGGGGTGCTGCAGATCTCCGGGGCGGACGCCATTCATGTTGATTACCCGGAGGCATTCAAAAAGGAATTCAACTCGGAGTTGCCGCAACTTGACGTGATCCGGATTGCCTCGGACGCGACCTTCAAGGCGGCCAGCCGGAAAATTAAGGACGAAAAAAAGGAGACGGTGACCGAGCAGTTGACCCGGCAGACGGAAGAGACGGCGGCAGAGGATCGGCGCAAGTCCGTTCAGCGAAACCCGAACCAGATTCGACCCGGCAACTTCGTTTATCTCAGGGTGGTGGATTATGACCGCGACCGGGGCAACGCGCTAGACGAGTTGATGGTGAACCTGACGGCGACCAACGGTGATTCGGTCACCGGCAGGTTGTTTGAGACGTCGCCGCACTCGGGTGCCTTCGAGGGGATGGTACCTACCGCCGAGATGCCGGCAGGCGCCACGGCGAGTGACATGGCGATCGATCACAGCCCGTTGATGGCGATCGATCACGACCCGGAATCCCGCTGGATGAGCGAGCCTGATGGCGTTGCGCCCAAATGGCTCGCGGTTGACATGAAGGATGTGCACGAGGTGGACACGGCGAGGTTTTTGTTCGGGACAACCTCCGGACAGGAGCCCAAGCGGGTGCGATTGCTCGGCAGCCACGATGGCCGCTTCTTCTACGAGGTCGCGCGCTATCCGCTTGGCCAAGCGCCCGACCCGGTGGTGTTCGGCGAGGGCAAACCGGTGGTTCAGAAGCAATCCAAGTGGCGATACCACGACCGTGGCCAGGATCTTGGCCAAGCATGGCGCAATCCTGCCTACGACGACAGCGCCTGGCCAAACGGCGACGGCCCGCTAGGCTTCGGTGACTTGGGCAGCATCAAGCCGGCCACAACAGTCAGTTACGGCGGCAATGCCAGCGCGAAGCACCCGACGACCTACTTCCGCAAATCGTTCCGCTTTGATCCTGCCGAACTCGGCGGCGCCAACGGCCTCACGGCGCGCATTTTGTCCGATGACGGATTCGTGCTGTACCTGAACGGCGCGGAGGTTGCCCGGGACAATATGCCGGAAGGCGACATCACTTTTGACTCGTTGGCACCCGCGACCCGGGCCAGCAACGAGGAGGATCTGTACAAGGAATTCCTGCTGTCGCTGGCCGCGTTGCGCAACGGGCAGAATGTCCTCGCAGCCGAGGTTCACCAGCCCAACAGCACCAGCACCGACCTTGGATTTGACCTCGAGTTGCTCGTGTTCAGCGACAAGTCGCCGGAGGGGATCACGCAGCGCGTGTTCCGCTTGAAAAAGGGCGAAACGGTCGCCACATGGAACGACGCGGTGAAAATCGCGATGGCGCAAACTGCAACGGAACAATCTGTGGTCGAGTCACTTGAGTGGCAGCCTGAATCGGAGGAAACCAATGCCAAGCAGAGGAGCAAGCGCTCCAACCTGGTTGTCTGGAGCGGGAATTTCATCCAGCGTCGACCGGGTGCGGTGAGGTTCGAGGTGAGCGCCGACGTGGGCGGCGTGATGATTGGAGGCAGGACAGTTGGCTTAACCGATGAGGGGGAAGGCTCGGAATCAGCGCGGGATATTTTCCTCGAGGCAGGCACGCATGCCTTCACGGCTCTTGCCTGGGTGGCGGATCCGCGGGAGGGCGTCTCGTGCGTGCGCGCCCGTGAAAACCTAGCCAGGGCGGCCGTGAGCTTGGCTCCGTTCCGGTTGACCGATTTTGTATTGTCCGCGGACGAGCGCGCCGAATTCGAGGCGGCGACTGCAACGCCGCCCCAACGAAACACAAACGCAAAGATGGAAGGAGACAGGCTCACCATCGACTTGGGCGGATGGAGTTTGCGGCATCTCCACCTGGTCGTCGATGAGTACACCGGCAACTCCGTCAGCGTGAAGAATGTGTTGGTGAAGGGAGGCGGCAACACCATTATACCGCCGAAAGAGGATGTGCTTGAGTTGGCGGAAAACAGCATCCTTGAGATTGCTGCGGGCGATTCGATCACGGCGGTTTACATCGACGAACTCACCGAGGGTGGCCTCCAGCAAAACCGTCAGCTCGAGCAAAAACTTCAGGCCACCTATTTCAACGGCAGCATCACTCCGGTTGCGTACGAGTTTCGGCGTCAATCCAACGGCAGCGTCAGGACCATCGACCACGAGCTGCTGCGAGTGCAACCGGGGGAGCGCATCGTCGCCGAGGTGACTGACTTCGACCTGGACCGGACGTCGAAGCCGGACAGGGTGCCGGTGGAGTTTCGGGTGAACCTTGGCCAAGCGCTCCAACTGGAGGCACTCGAGACCGGTCCGAACACCGGCGTGTTCCGGGTGGAGATCGACACCAGCGGCCTGACCAAGCCGGCTGCCGTCCCGGCGTCGGGGGAAACGGCCAAGCCGGCTGACCCGCTGTTGTCGCTCAAGCGAGGCGACCGGGTGTACCTGCGGTACGTCGATGAGCAAAACACCTTCCCCGGCCACAGGCATCCGCGCGAGTCCGTGGTGTTCGTCAACGAGCCAACCGAGGCCAGGGTGCGCGTGTTGGGCACACGGTGGGTTCCGCCGGACATCGAGCAGCCGGAGGCCAAGCCAAGCCACGAGTATTCGCTCCTGCCGTTTGCCAGCACGAATGCCTCACCGATCTCGGTTCAAGTGCCGTTGACGGTTGAGGTGGTGGATCCGGATATGGCCAGGACCAGTGGCAGCCGGTTGATGATCGACCTTGCCGTGGGTGAAAACCGAACCGCCCGTGTGGAGTGTGTGTTGTCCGCCAAGTTCGCCGGCGATCAACCGGAGGAATATTCCGAGCCGATCACCGCCGGCCAGGCGCTGGTGGAGGGGCGGTTTGTGGGGCAAATGCTGCTCAGTCTTGGCGACGACATGAGCCCGGACCTGCTGCCCATCACTCCCGAAACTCCCGGTGGATTGATCGGCAAAGTGATGGCGACGCCCAAACCCGACGCGGTCGAGGGGGAAGAAAAATCGGATGCCGAGGTGCGGGTGCTGAATCTCATGGGCGGGGAATTGGCCAAGGCCACCTATCGGGATGAGCGGCGTCCCGATGGATCAACCGTCGTTTCGGATGCAACGGGAACGCTGGTCAGTGATGGCACGCTGCACATCACTGACTCGCAGTACGAGGAACCGGTCGAGTCGCTGCACGTTGGTGAGCGGTTGTTTTTGATCGTCGAAGACCGGGATCAGGATGTCTCGCCAAAGCAGGACCAAATCGTTGTAACAACGAAAAGCACCAGCGGCGAAAACGAAAGCGTTACCCTCACGGAAACGCTGACCCACAGCGGCGTGTTTACCGGTTCGTTTCCGCTGTTGGCACGAAGCAACCCGAGACCGAACAGCGGCGACAACAGCGTCGAGTGTTTTTTTGGCGACCGGCTCGACGTGGTTTACCGGGATCAGTTGAACTCAACCCGGCAGGCAACGGATCGCCGAGCGCAAGTGTCGATCGCGATTGGCACCGACGGGTTGCTGGCGGCGTTCAGCAAGTTTTTCGAGGACATTGACCTGGCGGCACAAACGCGGTTTCACATCGCCGAGAGCTACTTCGAGTTGTTCAAGTCGCAGAAGAAACTCGAGCGCCCCGAGCAGGCGCAGGAAAACCTGGACAACGGCCGGCGTGTGCTTCTCGAGTTGGCGGAGGATTTCCCCGACGAAAAATATGCGGCGCGCGTGAGTTATCTGCTGGGCCAGTTTGCGCAGGAGCAGGAGGATTGGCTGGAGGCGATCAAGTCGTACCGGGACATCATCCGCCGCTTCCCGGATCATGCGCTCGCTCCGGATGCCCAGTACAAAATGGCGCAGTGCCACGAGGAGGCGGGAGACTTTGACCAGGCACTCGAGGAGTATGTCGCGATGGCGGCGATTCACCCAGACAGTCCTCTGATCCCCAAGGTGATGATCCGCATCAACGAGTATTATTACTTGAGGGAGAATTATCCGGTGGCGGCGCGTGTGTCCGGCAAGTTCATTGAGCGGTTCCCCGAGCATGAACTGACCTCGCGAATGGCGTTCCGCTGGGGGCAGTGCCACTACAAACAGGAGGCTTACTCGAAGGCTGCAGAACGGTTCGAGGAGTTTGCCAAGCGGTATCCGGACGATAAATTGTGCGCCGAAGCTTTGTTTTGGGCGGGGGAAAGCTTCCGGATGGACAAGGACGTGCCGATGGCGTTTCGTTACTACAATCGCTGCCGCTGGGATTACCCGGAATCGGAGGCGGCCAAGTACGCGCGGGGCCGCCTGGCACTGCCGGAGATGCTGGCCCAATTCGAGCGCGAGGCGGACTTGGACGACGAATAACGCCAGAGGCGTGTTGGGGGCTATCGGCTCCTTTTAGTTCGCTTTGGCCAGGGTGCTTGGTACTTTCCCGCCCCGATACCGATGTTGAACCCAAGCTTTATTCTGGCGCAGTCAGCGCTTGGCCAGGCGGCCGACACCAATGCCCCGCCAACGGAGGCTGCCCAGGCGGAGCCGGGGCCGTCCGTCATCTCGGAGTTTTTTGATTCCGGCGCGCTTGGCCTGCTGCTCGAGGGCGGCTTTTTCATGTGGCCCATCCTGTTGCTGGCACTGGTCGGCCTGGCCGTCATCATCGAGCGTTGGCGCAGTCTGAAAATGCTTGGGGTGGACGCCAGCGAATTGAAACAGGCGGTGCTCAACGACCTGACCGAGAGCCGGGTTGGCGATGCGCTCGAGCGTTGTGAACAGGAACGCGGCCCGGTCGCCGCCATCCTCGCTAACAGCCTCCGCAAATATCTGGTTCTCAGCAAACTCGATTACGACCCGGCACGGCTCGAGGAAAAAGTCGTCAAGAGCATGGAGAGCTACGGCGCACACATCCTCGCCGCGCTGGAGCGCCACCTTCCCCTGCTGGCCATCGTGGCCAGCGTCGCGCCGATGATCGGCTTCCTCGGCACCGTGCAGGGAATGATCGTTGCGTTCAGCGACATCGTCGAGATGGACAAGACCGGCGGCGGCAACATCATCCAGGCCGCGGCGGCCGGCATCCAGGTGGCGCTGCTGACGACCTGCTTCGGGCTGATCGTCGGCATCCCGGCCTACATAGCGTTCAACTATTTCTCGAGCGTGATCAACAGCTTTGTGCTCGAGGTGGAGGAGTCCGCCGCCGAGTTGATGGAGGCCGTCACCCTGCAACTGACACTCCGCGAGAGTGTTTGGCCAAGCGACAGCAACCCGCCCGACACCCGGTGAAACTCCGACGCCCCAAATACCTCGTCGAGACGCCGACCAGCGCGATGAACGACATCGCGTTCATTCTGATTGTGTTTTTCCTCGTGTGCGCCTCGGTTGAGCCGGAGGACGGCCGCTCACAGGTCATTCCCCGCAGCGAGAAAAACGAGGACCGGCAAACCTCCCAAAGCACCGAGGTGGGGCTCACCCCGGCAACCGTCACCATCGACGGCACCCCGTATCGGCTGAACGAGTTCCAATCCCGCATCCGGCAAATACTCGCGCAGAAGAAGACCGAGGCCGAGCGGGTGGTCGTGCTCAAGAGCCAGGCCGATGTGCCGTACGAACATTGGATTGCGATGACCGGGATCATCGAGCGCGCCGGCGGCATCGTCACGTTGCTGCTCGAGGAGGAGCAAACCGTCAACCTCAACTAGGGCATGATTCTCCGGCGAAAAAGCGTCGAGGCGACTGTGCCGTCCATGGCCATGGGCGACATCGCCTTTTTGTTGCTGATCTTCATCGTGCTGCTGGCGCGGGCACGCGACGAGAGCCACCTCGTCTGGCAACCGGCAACCGGCACGGAACTGGTGAAACCGGCGAATCGAAATGCCAGCGTGGTGATTGACAAACAGAATGTCACCTATCTCAACGGCCGTCCCGTTCAGGTCGAAAACCTTGCCGCAGAACTCGAGGCGCTGCTGGGCGACCTCCCCGCCGGCGGGAGGACTGTCCTGTTCAAGGTTCACAAGGACGTGATCGCCGAGTTTTTCGAGCCAGCCATCGAGGCCGTGAGCGAGGCCGGCGGCGAATTGCATCACGTGCTGGAACCTGCCCCAAACCCATCCGCAGTCCCCTAATGCCATGACGGTTTACCTGCTCAAAAACGGAAACGAAATTGGCCCGCTCGAGCTGGGTGAAATCCAGGCGTTGATCGACTCCGACTGCATCCCGCCGAGCCAGCCGCTCCGCTTGGAGGATGGCACGCAGTCAACAGTCGGCACGCTGCCCGGCATCCGCTTGGCCAAGCCGGGCGCGCCCGCCGTCCCGCTTGGCCAAGCGCCGAAAAGTGCTCCCGCCCCGATGGCCAGCCTTTCGCGGGATGTGAAATCCCTGAAAAGGAACAGTGCCGCCGTGACGGCGGAGCTGAACCAATTCATGAGGGAGATGCGCGGCAAGTCGCCACACGAAATGCTCGGTGCGGTTGCGAGGAGCAGCCTGACCCGGAGCGGGTTCACGGCAGCCATCATTCTGGCGGCCATCCTCTTTTCCTCAACGGTCATTCCGTTTGCAACGAGGGACGATCCGGAACCGGCGCAACAACCCAAGGCGCAACAACACGCCAAGCCGACCGCACACGCCGAGGCATCCCCGGCGGCACCTCCCGCAACGGCCGCGACAACAAACACGAACCACCCGGCCGCCCTGCCCGCCGGCGACAAGCAAAAGGTCGCGGACAAACTCGGCATCGGCGAAACCAAGCAGGGACAGCCCACCGAACCCAATCCGTTTGAGACCACGGACGATCTGCTGCAGGAACTCGAGTAGCCTTGGCTGACTCCCCAACAACCAGCCCAGTCAATTTAGCGGTAACATTGTTCACACCGTTCCGGCCATTGGCAAACCACACGCTCCTTGGCTGGTCGGTCGGCATGGTCTTGATTTGGCTGGATCGATTCTCCTTTTATCTCCTCCCGGAGTGGTTGCTCTTGGTTCTGCTGACGCTCGTCGTTGTGGTCGCGGCCAAGTGGGCAACAGCCGCCCGTCCGCTTGGCCAAGTGCCGTTTCGCGCCACTGTGTCAATCGTCATTTTGCCCGCCTGGCTTTGGTTGGTGATGCTGCCCGCTTGGCTCGGATGGATGACGCTCAGCGCCTCGCTGGCCCGGCTTGGCCTCGGGCTGGTTTTTGTCATCGGGCTGGGCTGGGTGGTTTGGCTGGTGGAGCGCTCCTCCCGGTTGCTCCTAGCCAAGCGCAGTGTCACCTCCCTGCGGGGCGGCTCGACGGCGATGCCGTTGCTGGCGATGAACGGCGCGCCTGGCCAGGCGGCCGTCCGCACGTCGAACCCGCTCGACATCGAGGCATGGTATTACGGCAGGAAGCACCGCAAGCTCAACCAATCAGCCAGCACCGTCGCGGCCTACTCCCTCCTGTTCGTGTTGCTGGTGCTGCTCGCCGGGTTCCTCACCGGCTGCAATGAGATTTACGAGATGCCCGAGGGCGGTGGCGAGCCGCAGCTCCGGCAGCAGGTCGTCAGGATCCAGAAGGTCATCCGGAAAAAATACGTCATCAACCCGTTCAGCGCCGTGCTGTTCAATCCGCCACCGATCGAGGAGATCAAGCTCCAGCTACAGGAATTGACCAGGCACATTTATCAGGTCGGCCAGGGCCAGGGTAAAAACGCCGGCTTCGAGGGCGGCACCCGGCGCGGCACGGTGCGTTTTATTCGCCTCAGCTATCCCGGCGGCGACTGGGAGCAGGATTTGGATCGCAACTCGGACATGAACATGCTGCTCTGGTACGCCGCAAACACCGGCCACAACACCGCCAAGAAACCGGAGGTGCGCAGCGTGCGGCAGCTCAAGCGTTTCCCCGTCGGCAAAAGTCCGCCAATGGTCTATATGACCGGACAGGGAAAAATCAGCCTTGGCAAGACAGACATCGAGATTCTCCACGAATATCTCACCGACAAGCACGGCATGTTGTTCGCCGACAACGGCGGGAGTCCCGGTTGGCACAGCCAGTTTTTTTCGGTGATGGAGAAGGTGCTGCCGAGGGTCAAGCCGCAGCCGGTGCCGCTGGATCACCCGGTGCATTCCGGTGTCCCGTTCCTGCCGGTGGTGGCGCCGCACGGCGGCCGCACCGCCTGGGGATGGGTGGTCGATGGCCGCCTGGCCGTGTATTATCACCCCGGCGACGTGGGCGACGCCTGGGCGGACGGTCACGCCGGTGTGTCCCGGCAGGTCTGGGAATCCGGTTTTCGCCTGGGCGGCAACATCATGCTTTACGCACACTCGGAATACAGCCGATGGTTGACAGCAAAAAACAACTCGGACTGATCTGCGCCTGTGCGGTTTGGTTGTCCTCGGCCGTCGAGTTGGCGGCGGCCAAGCTGTCCTGGCTCGAGCAAATACAGGTCGAGACCTTCGCCGAGCTCCGCGAGGTGGAGCGTTTCCAACTCAAGGCGGCTGAAGCATTTTACACGAAGGGCGAGTTCGCCGCCGCCGCCGCCGAGTACGAGAAATACATCACGCTTTACGGGAGCAGCCCCGGCGGCGCCTATGCCCAACTCATGTGGAGCCACTGCCAAGTCCGGCAGCGCAGAGTGTACACGGCCATCCGGGATGGTTTTCGGTCGGTGATCGACTACTGGCCGGAGTCGCATGAGGCCAAGTTGTCCGCTTATCTCATCGGCAAATCGTACAAGTCCATTGGCGAAGTGAAGAAAGCCGAGGCCGCCTACGGTAAGGCCATCGCGGCCCACCCGGTGGATCACATTGCCGTGTTGTCCAAGTGGGACATGGCGGAGATCGCCCGCATCCGCAAGGATGCCAAGCGGCTCGCGCAGGTCTGGAGTGACCTGGTGTTCAACACCAAGTTGAACAAACAAAATCGTTACTACATCGAGCGCGCTGCCCGGGGGCTTGCCCGCCATCACTTTGCCGAACCGGATTTCGCGAAAGCCCGCAAGGTGCTCAAGGTGCTTTATAGCGACGACGCCCTTGTGGATGCCATCTACCAGAATGCCAAGGAACCGGTCAGCCATCTTTGCCGCGATGGCAAGACCAGGCGCAGCGGAGAACAACTCGCGGACCGGATCATCACCCTGCTCCTCGACGAGACCCTCGACATCAAGCCAAGCGGCAATGGCACGGATGAAATCTGCGAGTGGTTCCGGCGTGCCGCCCGCCTGCATGAGCGCGCCGGGCGCGACCTCGATGTGATCAAGACCTACGAGCACCTGGCCAAGCGCATCGGGATGGATGACGGCGTGCGCGGCAGCATCGCCGCCTGGCACCGCGCCAAGAAGCGTTACCCGAAAGCACGTGAGTTTTATGCCCAATTCGAGGACACAATGGATGGCCTGATCCAAATTGCCTCCACTTGGCTTGAGGAGGGGCAGCCGGCCCGAGCGATACGGCTTTACGAGCGCTTGGCCAAGCTCGAACCGGAACGGCTCGCCGACTGGAAACAGGCCATCGCCGAGATTTACTCATCCTCGGGCCAACACGACAAGGCCATCGAGGTTTATCGGGAACTGATCACAATCGCCCCTGCGAATGCCAGCACTTGGTACTGGACCATCGGCAGCATCTACGAGGAAAGCAAGCGCCTGAAACTGGCAATCCAAGCCTATCGCCAATCCGACCGTTACCCACAGGCCTACTTCCAAATGGCCGGGTGCCACCGCAAACTCAAGGAATACACCGAGGCGCTGACGCTGTATCACCAGGCCTTGGCCACGGACAATGTCGCGCCCGACGCCACCCTGTCCATCGGTTACACCTACGAGGAGCAGTCCAAAAAAAAGGACGCCATCAAATGGTTTCAGCGCACCTGCAAACTTTACCCCCGCACTCGCAACGCCAGCAGGGCTCACGCCCATCTGCAAAAACAATACGGCATCAGCGTCACCCTCGGCGGCTCAAAAGAGAAATAAAACAGACGGGGGATAATCAAGACGATTAGGCTCAGCAAGCAACGTCCTTCTACGAAATAGCTGCTTTGCAAATAAGTTACCAAGCTTCCGCGTTTGGCCAACGCCAATGGCGGCTATTTGCCGCTTGGCTTCAGACGGGCGATGCCGTGTTTGTCGGCGATTTTTATCATCTCATCCAATCGATCAACCAATGGAAACTCGACCCCGCTCTCAAACAGCCTTCTCAGCGTTGCGGGGTCATTTGTGCCGAAGTAATTGATCCTGACACCGTGATCCCGCAGGCGCTTGGTGTGTGCGGGGTCAACCTCCCCACCTCCCAGCAACTGGATGAATTCGCATCCTGCTTCGATTGTTTCATTCACGTATTGGAGCGTGTTTGCCTGCCGCTCCATGTTGCAGATTTTGATGCGGGGCTCGGTCGCCCTGGCGGCGGTTGCCGCGTCGGCGCGACAGGCCAGAAACGCCTGATGAAGCCGGTTTTTCGATGCGATGAGGCGCGCTGATTTTTCGGCCAGTTCGGCTCCGCCTTTGAGGTGGACGTTGAGCCAAATGTTTCGCGGCATGAAATCGAGCGCCTCCTCCAGCGTGGGAATTCGCTCTCCGGCGAACCGACTGTTTTTCCACGAACCGGCATCCAGTTTTTTTAAGTCGGCGAGCAGCCAATCCTCCGGTCGGCCTTTGCCGTTGGTTGTTCGGTCAATCGTGCGATCGTGCATGAGCACCAGTTTTCCATCCTTGGTGGTGGCCAGGTCGAACTCGATCATTTGCGCGCCCAACCGGATGGCTTCGCGAAACGCCGCAATCGTGTTTTCCGGATGCGTGTCGCTCGCGCCCCGGTGAGCACAAACACCCCGCATTGGCATCGGCACGTGTCCGCGTCTGATACCGGCACAGCCCACCAACAGCGCGGCGGCGATTGTTGTGAGCAGAATTTTCACGTCTGCGGAGAGGGTGCCAAACTCAGCGGTGCCGGTCAACGGCCGGGGAAAAAACGGTTTGCAGTAAATCGGTAATACGGTATCTTGGGGGTGTGATGACGAGTGTAAAGTTAAACGAACGCGGAACGTTGACGCTGCCGAAGCGGTTGCGGGAGAAGTATGCGATGGACGGCGACTCCATGGTAATCGTGGAAGATGCCGGTGAAGGCATTCTCGTGCGGCCGGCGGAAGTGGTTCCGGTGGAGATTTACAGTGAAGCACGGTTGACGGAGTTCGCCGAGGGGGAGGCGGAGTTGAGCCGGTATCTCAAATCGAAATCCCGAGGCCGCAAGTAAATGGGTGCTGAGACGCCACTGCGGGTTCTCTGTGACGCGAACATTCACTTTTCTGCGAGCAAGCCGCGCAGTGCGATTCGGCGACTGGTTCAGGCGCTGCTCAAACGCAAGGCAGCGGTGACAAGCCGCTACGCGATTGCGGAGGCGGAGGCGAATCTGCGGGCCAAGAAACCTAATTGGCTACCACATTGGCCGGTACTTCGGAGGCGGTTTCAGGTGCACGATGTCCTGGCGGAAATCCGTGTGCGCGGGCTGCCGGAGAAAGACCTGCCGATTGCGCAGGCGGCCGTGTCGGCCACGGCCACGCATTTGCTCACGGGTGATCGGAAACACTTCGGCTCCCTGATGGGCAAATCGGTACGCGGCGTCAAGGTGGTGTCGCCCCGGATGCTGGTGACGGAACTGGATGCGTTGGGGTGGACAGTTTGATCACACCCCGCGCATGGCCAAGGTCAGTGGCTGAAGCCGAAGATGCGGGAGTGGTGGTCTTGGGCGGGGAAGAACTTGGCCAAAGCTTGGCGGAGTTGGGCGGTGGCTCGCTGGAGAGCGAGGCTGTCGGCGGCGAGTAGCTTGATGCTCCATCCGGCGGCAACCAAGCGGCTGACGCCGATGCGGATGTCGTCCGACTGGATGGCGTTGATCTCTCCGACCCAAGCGTCGTCCGCCCAAGCGGCCTCGCTGATGACGCAGGCCGAGGCGTAGTGGCCCAGCGGGAACGGCTGCTTCATCGCGGCGAATGCTGGACTGTCCGGCTCCAGCACAAAGCGCTCGCGCAAAACCAAGCGGCCCGCGTAAGTGACGTTGCATTCCCAGTCGATCGCCTTGTATCGAAACGACTCGCCGTGCGCGACTCGACCGGGCGCGATGGTTTCGAGCAGCAACAGTTCCCCACCGTCCTCAATGTTGATGTCGGCGGACTGTTTGTAGCGGCTCCGCCGCTGCGGGATGAATGGCGCGGGGCAAAACTCGAGTCGGGCGCCCTTGGCCAAGCGGAAGGTTTGCCGCAGCTCCGCACCGTCGCCGTTCATGGTATGGGCGCGCCCGGCGCTCGGCGTGATGATGCGCAGGCGCGCGCCCTCGTCGAGGGTGACGCGGCTCGTGAGCCGGTCGCCGCCGAACAGCCCGGGCGTCGGGCTGGCGAGTTGCAGCAGCAGCGCGTCGCCGTCCCAGTACGGTTTGCTGATGTGAAACGGCGCGGAGAACGACTGCTCGCGGAGGTAGCTACGGCCGTTCGCGTCGCGGGCGCAGGTGAGGTCGAGATGGCCGGTGAGCGTTGGCATTATGTCGCCTCGAACAGGCACTCGCGCTTGATCCACCCGACCACGTCGTCGAGTCCCTTGTGCGACTTGAGATCGCAGAACAGCGTCGGCCGGTCGCCGCGCATTTTTTTTGCGTCGCGCTCCATCACGCCCAGATCCGCGCCGACGTGCGGGGCGAGGTCGGTTTTGTTGACAATCATCAGGTCGCTGAACCGGATCGCCGGGCCGCCTTTGCGCGGGATTTTGTCGCCGCCGGAAACGTCGATGACGTAGATGAACGAGTCGACGAGTTCCGGCGAAAAAGTCGCCGACAAGTTGTCGCCGCCGCTCTCGACGAGGATCACCTCGAGGCCGTCGTGGCGTTCCTCCATTTGTGCGATGGCCTGGTTGTTCATCGTCGTGTCGTCGCGGATCGCAGTGTGCGGACAGCCGCCGGTCTCGACGCCGACGATTCGCTCCGCGCCGAGCGCGCCGTTCTTCACGAGAAATTGCTCGTCCTCGAGCGTGTAAATATCGTTCGTGATCACGGCGAGGCTGTATTCATCGCGAAGCGCCTCGCACAGCCGCAGGGCGAGCATGGTTTTGCCGGAGCCAACCGGCCCGCCCAGCCCGATCCGCACTGGCCGATCAAATCGTTTGTTGTTGCTCATGAAATAAAAAGCCGGCTGAAAGCGGTCTCGTGCCGCGAGCTGCTGATGTCGAGCACGGGACACAGCCAGCCCATTTCTTCAATGGAAATCCGCTTGGCGCGCCCGACCACTTCGCCGGTTTGCGCCAAGGCCTCGGAGAGGATTTTTTGGCAGGCGAGCTGGCCCATGCGGACGAGCTTGAGCGCGGCGTTCACGAACGGCGTCAGCCCGTGATAAAACGCGAAGCTGAGCGTGTCGTCGAGTGGCATTTGGCCAAGCGCACCCTGCGTGCCGAGCACGATCGGCTCGTACGCCTCCAAGCGCTTGGCCAGGCGGGCCTGCTCGATGTCGCGCCAAAACGGCTCGCCGGTGAGTTCGAGATTCAGCAGCAGCCGTTGGCGGCCGGTGCGGGCGGTGGCTTCGCGCAGTTCGCGCGACGGCTTCATCGCGCCGTAAAGCTGGTCGAGCTCGCAGAGCTTGGCCAAGTCGGCGTCCTGCGCCGCCGCAAACGCCGCCGCGGCCGTGGGCAGCTCGAGTTTCTCGAGGCCGGGAATGATCATGTCGTTGAGGAACGCGCGGAAGCCGGCTTCGTCTTCGATCAGCCCGTCCTGCACCGCGCCCTCCATCCCGAACGAGTGCGCGTAGGCGCCGGTCGGGAACATCGAGTCGGAGCGTTGCAGCAGTTGTGGCAGCCAAGTGTTCACGAGATGAACCGGGTCAGCC
>Ga0310122_10001079_pt1 | contig 17397 bp, 16 predicted proteins | sample CB6_Bottom_1051__FD_203503 | JGI IMG/M metagenome (GOLD analysis project Ga0310122, IMG submission 203503) | Marine microbial communities from Western Arctic Ocean, Canada - CB6_Bottom_1051 | ecosystem: Environmental > Aquatic > Marine > Oceanic | place: Canada: Western Arctic Ocean | collected...
GCCGAGACCTATGCGGCCCTGCTGGCTCGATTTCCCAGCCTCTCTCTCGGCGAAGGAGGCCATCGCTACGCTGGAAATCCGAGTTTTCGGGGCTTCGAAGAGCTCTGGGTGCACGGCCGGGACTAGGAGCCTGACCCAAGACTCTCGTGGGAAGCCCAGGCGTAGAGGCGCGCCGCTGGCTAGGGAGGAAGCGCAGCTTCCGAGTAGAGCCGCAGCTGTAGCTGGCTACAGCAAGGTTTCGCAACGCAGCCAGTGGTGATGCATCGGCGGTTGGGCGTCGCGACGAGTCTTGGGTCAGGCTCCTAGCGGCCGGGTCCGATCGGGCTTGGCGGCGCCCCCCGACAATAACCTATCGTCGACGGGTCCAACGAAGCGACGAATTCGTCGTCCATCATCAATCTTCGTCAAGCCGAACGATTCTCGAAGCTCCAACAAGAGACGACTTCGCTTGCGATCCGCGCCCGAGGGAGTTCCAACCGTGTCCGACAACCCCCTGCCCATCACACCACTCGTCCAGATTCCGGATTCCGGAGATCCATTTCTCCAGGGAGTCCAATGCAAGAGCTGTGAAGCCATCTCGCTGAAGTCGCGACTCGCCTGTGCCAAATGCGGCGGCCGCGGCACGAATGAGCCGCTGCGACTCTCGAACAAGGGAAAGCTTCACGCCTACTCGATCATCTATCGCGCGTTCCCGGGAATCGACGTCCCCTTCATCTCGGCCATCGCCGATCTCGAGGGCGGCGGAACGATCAAGACGAACTTGATCGGCATCGATCCCGATCCGGAGAAGATCCAACTCGGCATGAACGTCGACGTCGTCTTCGAAGTCGTCGATCGCAAGGACGCCGAAGGCAACGAGTACCTCGGTTATTTCATCAAGCCAGCGGCCTGACCCGTCGCGCTAGGCAGTCCCCTTTACCCACAATCATTCGGCCGCCCGAAGCGCGGCCTGGATCAGGAGCAAAGACATGGGAAGCGAAGACATCTACATCGCGGGAATCGACATGATCAAGTTCGGCAAATTCCCCGACATTTCGATCGCCAAACTCGGCGCCGAAGCCGCCCACCTGGCGCTCGACGACGCCGGGATCACGATCAACGACATCGAGGCCCTCTATAGCGGGAATCTGATGATGGCCTCCGGCATGGTCGGCCAGCAGATCCAACAAGAGATCGGACAGACTGGAATTCCCGTCGTCAATTGCGCAAACGCCTGCGCAACCGGCGCGACCGCGCTGCGCGAAGGATGGACGGCCATCAAGGCCGGGCTCTACGACATCGTCATGGCGGTTGGCGTCGAGAAGCTCGCGGGGGCGGGCATGCTCGGCGGGGGCGGCGGCAACAAAAAGGGCATCTCTTCCGAAGGCCTGCTCGGTTCGGGTGCGATGCCCTGTGTCTTCGCGGAAGCCGGGATGGCTCATTCCAAGGAATACGGCACGACCTTTGAGCAATTCGCCCAGATCGCCGTCAAGAATCATCACCATTCGACCATGAATCCGAAGGCCCGATACCAGATCGAAACGCCACTCGACGAAGTCATGAATGCTGAAATGATTTCCTATCCCAACACGAAGCTGATGTGTTCAGCCAATGTCGATGGCGCGGCGGCCGCGGTGCTCATGTCCGAAAAGAAGGTGAAGGAACTCGGACTGATGAGTCAGGCAGTGAAGATTCGCGCGTCGATTCTGACCACCGACCCCTGGACGGATCGCGACGAGGTCATGCCCGACATCAATACCTGCACGCGAAACGCCGCGGCGCAGGCCTACGAAATGGCCGGAGTGGGACCAGAGGATCTCGATCTCGTCGAGCTTCACGACTGCTTCGCGACGGCCGAAGTCCTTCACTACGAGAACCTCGGCCTGTGTGCCGACGGCGAAGCACCCAAGCTGATCGACGAAAAGACCACCTGGCTCGGCGGTCGCATTCCCGTCAACCTCTCGGGCGGACTGCTCTCGAAGGGCCATCCAATCGGGGCGACCGGAATCGCCAATGTCTATGAGATCTCGACCCATCTTCGCGGTGGCGCTGGCAAGCGCCAGGCAGAGGGGGCACGAATTGGCCTCGCGCATGTGATCGGGCTCGGCACCTGCTGCGGCATCCACATCCTGGAAGGCCCGAGCAACTAATCCAGCCCCGCCTCGGCGCTCCGAAATCATTTCGGAGCGCCGTCGCCACGCGCCCACGATTCGAGTGTTCTCCATGTTCCTGTCGATCGATCACTGTCGCTCGAGTGCCCGCTAATGGTCGATCCCGATGCCGAGACCGATTTTCCACCCCAACCGGGCACCGCCGCGCAGCTGGATCGGACGCATCTTCAGCGCGAGATTCAGCGGCTGGCCCTGCGTTGTTTCCCGACTCTGAAGCGCTTCGATGCCCTGCGCCAGGAATTCGTTCGCCGGATCACGGGGCGAGCGCACGTGGTGGATTTCTTCCACCAGGTGGACGACGCCTATAGCCACCTCGCTCTCGAAGCCATCAGCCCACTGCTCGGTCGCTACGACATCGAGATCCGCTTTCACCTGACCACTCAGGCCGATCGTGCACATGCGCCCGAGCCGGAACTGCTGGCGGCCTACGCCAGACGCGATTGTGCAATCGTCGCGCCCCACTACGGACTCGAGTTTCCGGACAGTCCAAATGCCCCGTCGAGCGAAAACGTTTCGACGGTCGAGGCGCTCCTTGCCGGTCTGACCGACGACCCACGCTTTCTCGAGGTCGCCCTCGCGGCCGGACGCGCGCTCTGGCGATCGGATGGCGGATCGCTCCGCCGGGTCGCCGAGCGGGTCCCCGTCTCCAACGCGGATGAACTCGCCGCGGCGATCGCGCGAGGCAACGATCTCAGAACTCGACTCCGCCACTATTCCGGCGGCATGTTCTGGTACGCGGGAGAGTGGTATTGGGGCGTCGACCGACTCTATCACCTCGAGAATCGGCTGATCGCACTCGGCGCAGCCCAGGGGCCGGGTAGGGAATGCCGTTTCGATCGACCCCCCATCGACGCGGGCACCGCGCAAAATGCCGGCCGCCTGACGCTCGAGATGTTTCCGTCCCTGCGATCGCCCTATACCGCCATGATCTTCGAACGAAGTCTGCGGCTCGCCGAGTCGGTCGGGATCCCCGTCGAACTCCGACCCGTGATGCCGATGGTGATGCGCGGCGTCCCCGCGCCTGCGGCCAAGGGCCTCTACATCATCACGGACACGCTGCGCGAAGCACGGCACATCGACGCGCCCTTCGGAAATGTCTACGACCCCATCGGCGAGGCCGTCGAGCGCGGGTTCGCGCTCTGGCCCTTCGCGCGAGAGCGCGGGCGCGGCGCGGAATTCATCCAGGCTTTCCTAACGGCCGCCTTCGTCGACGGAAAACCGACCGGCACCGACGAGGGTCTTCGCCGCGTCGTCGAGAATGCAGGGCTTTCCTACGAAGAAGCCCTGCCCTCACTCGAAAAAGATGCCTGGCGCCAAGAACTCGAGGTCAACCGCATGATCATGTACGAGGAATTGGGCCTCTGGGGAGTGCCCAGCTATCGGCTGCGTGAAGAGGGAAAACCCGATCTGTGCGTCTGGGGACAAGACCGCCTCTGGCTCGTCGCCGCAGAGATTCGTCGTCGCCTGGCCCAGCCGCCTTCGTCTGGCTGATCCGCGCCTAACGCGTTCGCTCCCGAATCAGAATCTCCTGCGCCACGGTCGCCATATGGATTCCCGATCGCGTGAAGATCTGTCCGACCGTGAGTCCGCGCCCACCAACGACCCCATGACCCTGAAAATCATGCAGCGTCCAATCCTCGTTTCGACCGGTCCGATGGAACCAGATCGTGTGATCGAGGCTGGCGCCGATGAAGGTCTCGCCCCAGGAACCCGGATCCTGAGTCAGCGTCGGATGGAGCGGATGCGATTTGCTGGCGGCCTCGGTCGGGATGTCATCCGAGAGATAGGCGAGTGCGCAGGCCTGCGTGATCGGGTCGTCGGCGAGCGGCTCCGCGATTCAAACCCACGCCGCCGCGCGCGCACCCTGGGTCGGGATCGTTCGGCGCTCCTGCATCTGGCTCCAGTTTTCGCCTTCCAACTCTTCGGGTGCGGGGAGATCCGTCGGCATCTCGAATTCCTGAACGTTGGCCTGCTCCTCGCGAATCTGGAAGGAAGCGGAGAGATTCAGGATCGGACCCACCGCTTGCCGAGCCACGACCCGGCGCGTCAGGAAGGAGCGACCATTGCGAATCCGGTCGACCTCGTAACGGATCGGCTCGCGGCAATCGCCGCCACGAATGAAATAGGAATGGAGGGAATGGACGAAATGTCCCTCTGGCACCGTCAAATAGGCCGCTCGCAACGCTTGCGCGACGACCTGACCGCCGTACACGCGGCCCCACGGATAGACGGGGCCGACGCCGACGAAGACGTCGGGGCCGTGGGATTCGAGGGTCATGAGGCTCTTGAAATCGTTCACTTCGAAGGTCATGGCCGGCGACTATAGCCGCGCTGAGCGTGGATCCAGGGAACCAATTCTGCTTCGATTCATGCGACAATATCGCCATCGCCGGCGGGTCGAGCCCAGCCGATGCGACGAAGCTGCGAAAGCAAGGAGCCTCCATGAGCGAAGACCAAGCGAGCTGGCCGCGACCCATGTCGAAAGTCACGGGTCCCTACCGAAAGGAGAAAATCGAAGGTGCGGCACTCAGCCTGGGAGAAGTCGCACCGGCCACCCTCTCGCTCTTTCGAGAGGGCATCATGATTCCCGACATGATGTCCGGGCTGACTCTCTTCCTGATCGCTCGCCAGCCTCGGGCGAGCCTGCGGGAGAACGCGGATGGCGATCGCGAGGAAAGCGGCAAGGCCCCGAAGAAGCGCGGCGCGCCGGGCGTCTCGGGAGGCATCTGGGTCCGAGAGCAGGCGACCTATCACCGCCCGCTGCTCTTTGCCGAGAGCTTCACGACCGAAGGTGCGAGTACGGGGCGCCATGTCCACAAGGGTCGACGTTATGCGACCACGGAGTCCGTGACCGAAAATGCGCTTGGTCAATTGGCGTCTACGAATCGAACGACGGGCCTGCTCTCGTATCGAGTGGATCCAGACCTCGAGGACAGCGCCGAAGGACAGCTCCTCGACGACATGCCCGAGCCCGCGGCGGATTGGACGCGCGCTGGGAGCAATCCCCACCTCGAAGAACTCGCCGGCGCACGGGTCGGTGAAATACTGGGAGACGAGTCTCTCGTCATCAGCCTCGAGATGATGGCCGTGCGGGACACGGAGAATCCAGAAAATCCGATTCACAGCGATCCGGAAAGCGCGCGCGCCGCCGGCTTGAAGAAACCGATCGCCGGCGGTTCGCACGTACAGGCCTTCGCCCTAGAAACCGTGATGGCGCGCTTCGGACCCGGGGTCTTGTTGCACGGCGCCTACGTCGACTCGCGCTGGAAGATGCCGACGGAAGCCGGCGATGCGATCACGCCGCGGGCCGAGATCGTGGTTGTCGAACAGGATCGCGTCGAGATTGCGCTCGAAGTACGGCACGAGACGGGGCCCATCGCGATGGTCGGCCGCATCTTGATTCCGAGGCCCCGTTGATTCGCGCGCTCGAGGGTCTGCGAATCCTCGACCTCGCCGATCGCTCCGCCGCACTCGGCGGACGCATCCTGGCCGACCTCGGCGCCGAGGTCGTTCTCGTCGAAGGGCCTTCAGGCAACTCGATTCGTCATCTGGCGCCCTTTCTCGACGACGAACCGGGGATCGAACGCTCCTTTCACCATCAATATCTTTCCGCGAACAAGAAATCGGTCCGGATCGAAAACAGTGGTGGGCTACTCGAGTCCGAAGCCTTTCGCTCACTCGTCGCGAGTGCCGACCTCTTGATCGATTGTCAGCGACCGGGAACCCGGACAGGGCTCGATCACGCCGGCCTGTTGGAAATCAATCCCACGTTGGTCCAGATTTCCGTGACGCCCTTCGGGCTCTCGGACGAACTCGGCCGAAAGGCCAACGATCTCGTGGCCGGCGCGGCCGGCGGGCTGATCTGGATATCGGGCGAACATCGCGGAGTCCCGGTGCAGGGCGGCGCGAACCCTTCCTATTGCATGGCCGGCCTGGCGACGGCGTCCGCCGCAGTCATCGCACTCCACGAACGGGCGGGCGTTCGCGTCGGTGCCGGGGTCCACATCGATCTCTCGCTTCAAGAAGCAACCATGATGGCGATCATGCAGACGGCCACGCCCACGCACTGGACCTGGCATGAGCGGATTCCCCGACGACCCGGTCTGTCGGGTGCCTTGCGCTGTCGAGATGGACGTTATGTGGGCCTCCTCGTGCGGCCCGATCGCTTCAAGGATTTTCTCGCGTGGTGCGATCGCGTCGGAATCGACCACGGAATGACGGAAGCGGACTGGACCTGGTCGAGGCTCGATGCGCCGCGCAAGGACAATCCTGTCTCGGAAGCAATTCTGGCACTCGCCCGCGCCCTTGTCCGAGACGAATTCGTGACCGGAGCTCTCGAGGCGGACATCGTCTGCATGCCCGTCTTCGATTTCGACGATGTCCACGGCCACGATCAATTCACCCAGAACGATCAGTTCTGCCAGGTCGAACACGTAGGCCTGAAGCGATCACTGGGTTTCGTCCAATCTCCCGTCGCGGGCATGGGCGAACCCGTCGAGCTTCGAAGCGCGCCCACGCTTGGCGAACACAACAACGAGATTCTCGGCGAACGCGGCCGGTCCACGCGGCCCACCGACCCCGCGTCGATTGCTTCCTCGCGAGCCGGCACAAAGCCCGAAGAAGCCCTCGCCGGCCTGCGCGTCGTCGACTTTGGCTGGGTCCTGGCCGGGCCGATCGGCAGCCGACTGCTCGCAAGCTTCGGGGCCGAAGTCATTCGCATCGAATCGACGCGCAAGCCCGATTCGATGCGAAGCCAGATTGGTCCCGAAGGAAAACCGGATCCCGATCTCGGTGGACTCTTCAACAGTGTCAACGCCGGAAAGAAATCCCTGGCCGTCGACCTGACGACCAGCACGGGTCGGAGCCTGGTCCAAAGGCTGATTGCAAAGTCCGATGTCGTCCTCAACAATTTCCGACCGGGCGCGCTCGAGCGAATGGGCTTTGGCTACGAAGTCCTGAAGGAACTCAAAGAAGACATCATCCTTTTGAATCTTCCGGGCGCGCATCCGAAGGGACCCTGGGCGGGCCGCGCGAGCATGGGCAATATCCTCATGGCCGCGTCGGGCTTCAATATGCTGACGGGATTCGACAGCGAGCCGCCACGGGGAATTGGCGTTGCCTACCCGGACTTCGTCTCGCCCCACCTGATGGTATCGAGTCTGCTCGCGGCGGTCCGCGAGCGCGATCGAATGGGACGAGGGCAGGAAATCGACGCCGTGCAGCTCTCGGCCACGCTTTCGTTGCTAGGCGTCGAATGGATGCAATACGATTCGACGGGGAGACAGCCGCCCCGGAATTCCAACCGCAGCGCCAACTATTGCCCCCACGGCATCTATCCGTCTCTCGACGAGGATCAATGGGTGGCGATCGCCGTCGCCGAAGATCGCGAATGGCAAGCACTCTGCGAGGCGATGGGACGGGGGGAACTCGTTCGAGACGCGCGCTTCGATACGCTTTCGGCTCGGAAGGAAAACGAAGAGGTGCTCGACGAGATCGTGCGCACCTGGACGAAGACCCAGGACAAACGGATCTGCGCCGAACAGCTCCAGAAGATCGGGGTCGCCGCGTCCCCGGTCCAGGACCTGCGCGATCTCTACGAGCGCGACCCACAGACCCGGGACCACTATCAGATCGTCCACCAGCCGACGGCGCCGGAAATCGACGTTCCCATCGATCGCGAGCCCGCTCGCTGGATGGGCTTCGATCATCGATTGAATCGCTCGCCCGGAATTGGCGAACACACCGAGGAGATCCTGAAAGGTCTACTTGGCGTCAGTGACGAAGAATTCATCGAACTCCTGGTCGAAGGCGTCTTGGAGTAGATCGGGCTGCCCAGAGCGAGACCAACTCCTTCGATGCAAGCTAGACTTGGCCACACACGGAAACGAACGTCGGGACTCGAGATGAAGTCGAAGGAGATTTCGTGAAGAGACAACCGATTCGAATTGGCAGCAAGCGGGCCGACAGTCCATCCATCATCGAGCGGTCGGTCGCCCTCGCACGCTCGGTCTGCCTGTTAGTCGTCTTCTTTTTCGCGACGTCGTCCGCACTCGCGACCAGCGGAGACGAAGCGACATTGCAAGGTCGTACGGTCGTCCCGCTTTCGGCCGAGCGGCCCATGGTCGCCACGCTGCCGCCGGTCGGTGACCACTGGATCTGGGTTCCCGATCGACTGCTCAGCCACAGCCTGCTCTTCGATGCAGATTCGGGCCGCGTCTTGGGCATGGTCGATTCGCCCCTCGTCTTGACGCCCCAGGTGCCGATCATCGCCACCGACCGAAACGAGATCTACTCGATCGACGTGGCTTATTCACGCGGGGTCCGTGGCGAGAGAGTCGATTTTCTAACGGTCTACGACCTCGAAACCCTCGATTTCAAAGACGAGATCGTCTTCCCCACCAAGGCGGCGACGGGGAATACGGCGATCGGCTACTCGAGTCGAATCGGCAAACGATTCCTCGCTGTCTTCAATCAATTCCCGACGACTTCGGTCACGATTCTCGATCTCGAGAAGCGCAGCTTCGTTGGGGAAATCGGTATCGCCGGCTGCTCGGGAATCTATGAGGTGGACGACCGGCGATTCGCCACGCTCTGCGGCGACGGCACGGTGACCGTGATCGAAGTCGACGAAGACGGCCACAAGTCCGACCTCGTTCGCAGCGAGAAATTCTTCGACACACTGGAAGACCCGGTCTTCACCGCGGCAGGTCGCAGGGGAAGCGAGTGGGTCTTCGTCTCCTTCGCCGGCAAGGTCCACCAGGTCGATTTCACCGGCCGAATACCCGTCGCCTCCCCCGCCTGGTCGCTGCTCGGCGAGGACGAGGGGAATTCGAACTGGCGTCCCGGCGGCCTGCAACTCGTCGCACTGCATGAATCGAGCGGTCGGCTCTTCGTCGTCATGCACGAAGGCGGACCGGGCTCGCACAAAGACGCCGGACCCGAGGTCTGGAGTTACGACCTCACGAGCAAGACTCGGATCGCGCGAATCCAACCGCCCCCGCTCGCCGCCGCCTTTCTCGGCGGGACGCTCGGCCTCGATTCGGGCAGCCTTCCCGCCACCATTCTCCGCTGGATCCTTCCTGCGGACACGATCGACGCGATCGCCATCAGCCAGGACGGAGCTCCGGTTCTCATCATGCGAAATTCGTCCGTTGGAGCGGTCGGCGTGGTCGAACCCGACGACGGCAAGGCTCTTCGCATCCTCGGCGATGCGGGTCTCTTCGGCCCGACGCTGGGGACTCGCTGATCATGGAGTCGATTCGTCTCGACCCGCTGGTGGCCTGGATTCTGCGACTCGCGCTCGCGGCGCTCTTCGCGACAGCGGTCACGCACAAGATCCGCGATCCCCTCCGCTTCAAGCAGACGCTTGCGGATTATGAGATCCTGCCGCCGGTGCTCGTCGGCCCGACATGGCTCGGACTCGTCGTCGCGGAGGTGTCGATCGTGCTCGGCCTCTTGTTGACGGGCAGTGCCGGCACGGGACTCGCCGCGGGCGGGCTGCTGGCCGTCTATGGTGCCGCGATCGGAATCAACCTCGCGCGTGGCCGACGCGACATCGACTGCGGCTGTCTGGGGCCGGTGGCCCGCCAGCCGCTTTCGGCCTGGCTTCTGGTACGCAATGGAGTTCTGGCTCTTGGCGCCCTCGCGACCGCGCTTCCCACTTCCGGCCGCAGCCTCCACCCGATCGATGCCATCAGTCTGCTGGGGGGACTGATCGTCCTGGCTTTGTTCTTCAACACGCTCAACCTGTTCGTAGCCCAGGCTGCCGGGCGTCGGGGAGCGTCATCGAGATCACTCCGGCCGAATCGCGAGAGTCTCTCATGATCGACGCATTGGTCGTGTCCAATATCGTTCTCTGGGTCGTCGTCTGCGTGCTCGGACTGATCGTCGTCGCGCTGACCCGCCAGATCGGGCTACTCCATGAGCGGATCGCACCGGTCGGCGCGCTGGCCGTCGAACGCGGTCCCTCCGTAGGTGATCAGGTCCTGGACCTCATGGTCGAAAGTCTCGCAGGACAACGAATCGAGATCGCGGCCGCCGGCAAGAAGACCCTGCTCTTCTTTCTCTCCCCGACCTGCCCCGTCTGTGCCACGCTGCTGCCGACGCTCCAGCGGATGGTTCGCGCACAGAGCGAAGAAACCCGTCTTCTCTACGCGAGTGATGGACCGCGCGCCGAGCACGAAGCGTTCTGCAAGACCAAGGGACTTCCGCAATCCGACTACGTGCTTTCACGCGAACTCGGCCTGCATTTCGAAGTCTCGAAGTTGCCCTACGCCGTTCTGATCGACGCCGCGGGCACGATTCGAGCCAAGGGTCTCGTCAACACGCGAGAGCATGTCGAGAGCCTCTTCGAAGCCGAGAGGATGGGCGTCGCCTCCCTGCAGCAGTATCTGATGGGTGAGCGGGAATCCAGTGACGAAAGCAACTTCGAGAAAGGAGCAGCGGAATGAAGCTCTTGGAGAGCCTCTTTGACTCTTTCGTCGAAGCGCGCGCCCGAGGCATCGCGAGGCGGACCGGTCGTCGCCATTTCCTCGGCCGACTCGGCCTGCTTCTCGTCGGCGGGGCGAGCCTACCGCTCCTGCCGATCTCTCGAGCCTCGGCAGAAGGCGAGAAAAGAGTGAATGCGCGTCTGCCCGCGCCCAATGAAGACATCGCGGGTCCCGAGGGCGACGAGACGAGCTGTGAGTATTGGCGACATTGCGCGATCGACGGTTCGCTGTGTGCTTGTTGCGGGGGCAGCGCCATCACCTGCCCTCCCGGTACGGAGGTCACACCGGTCACTTGGGTCGGGACCTGTCGAAATCCCGACGACGGCAAGGACTACCTCATCTCGTACAACGACTGCTGTGGAAAGAGCCTTTGTGGTCGATGCGTGTGCAACCGAAACGAAGGCGAGCGCCCGGAATACCATTGGGTTCGCAACAACGACATCAATTGGTGCGCGGGTGCGTCCTCCTATGTCTACAACTGTTCGATTGCCGTCGTCATCGGACAGGCGACCGAACCGCAACCGGAAAAATGAGCAGGCATCTTCCCGCGAACCCCCTCTTTTTCGCAACCATTCGAATTCCTGCGAGACGGCTCAACCAGCTTCGCTGCCTTGCGCTTGTCGCTTCGATGTTATGTCTTTCACTGGTCTTCGAAGGTGCAGCGAGGGCCGATGACGAGACCTTTCGCCCTGAAGCCGAGAGCTTTCTGTTGCATTGTTCCGGCTGTCATCGCGCGGACGGTCGCGGCGTTCCCGGCGTTGCCCCCGACTTGCGTCAAATCGGCCGGCTGCTGGACCTCGATGGGGGCCGCGAGTATCTCGCCAGTGTGCCCGGTGTCGCGCAGGCACCGATCGGTGACCGGGAACTCGCGCGTCTGCTCAACTGGGTCCTGATCGAGATCGCCGGGCGGGCCCCCGACCCGCTCTATGGCGCCGCGGAAATTCACGATCTGCGCGCGGAGCCGCTGCGCGATCCACTCGCTGCACGAAAGGCCCTGTTCGCTCCAAAACCGTGATCCCGCTCACCTTCCGGATCCCCGGTGATTGCCGACACGTAGGAGAAGACGCAATCACGCTCGGCCGCGGCGCGGACCGAATTCCGGGGGAATCCTCATGCACGACGGCAGAACGAGAAGAGCGGAGGCGCTGGAACCCGAACGACGAGAATCCTTCCTCCGGCGTCATCGCGCGAGTCTCACGGTTCTCCGTGGCCCGGCGGCCGGAACGGAATACTCACTCGAGGCGAAACGAACCATTCTCGGACGCTCGCCGTCGGTCGAAGTTCGAATCGATGATCCTTCGATCTCGTCGGAACACGTGGCCTTCGAACTCGACGCCGAAGGCTTCGGAATTCGCGATCTGGCCAGCACCAATGGCGTCCGACTCAATGGCGCCGAGATCCTTGCCTCGGCACTCAAACATGGCGACCGCATCGCCCTCGGCGATTGCGAACTTCAATACGTCGTCGAGGACCGCGACCCCCAGGGCCGGAGCTGGCAGGTAGAAGACATGGAGGATGACGCTTCTCCATGACCACCCTGGTCGGCCGACGCCTGGGCGGATTCACGGTCGAACGCGAACTCGGCCGTGGTGGAATGGGCATCGTCGTGCTCGCACGCCAACACAGCCTCGATCGGCTGGCCGTCTTGAAACGGATTCACTCGGAGCTGGCCGACCATTCCGAACTCGAGGCTCGCTTCGAGCGCGAGGCCATCGCGGCGGCCCGCTTGCATCATCCCAACGTCGTCTGCGTCTACGACCGTTTCCAACATCGCGGCGCCCAATACCTGGCCAGCGAATTCGTCGACGGCGTCGACCTTTCCCTGGTTCTCGAAGGCGTTTCGAAACTCCCCTGGCGCATCGCCGCGACGATTGGCCTCGAAATCGCGCGTGGCCTCGAAGCGATCCATGCTGAAGGCACGCTCCACCGCGACATCAAGCCCCAGAACCTCCTGATCGGGCGGCGGGGCGAAGTCAAGATCGCGGATTTCGGACTGGCGCTCGATGCGAGCGGTACAACACTCACACTGCCCGGCATCGCGATCGGCACGCCACCCTATATGCCTCCCGAACAGATGCGCGGGGAACGGGTCGATCCGCGGGCAGACCTCTTTGCGCTGGCCTGTGTGTTGTACGAGATGCTCTGCGGCGAAACACCCTTTCAGACGCCAGAAGAGAATTCCAGCGAGTCCCTGCTCGCAAAGATCGAATCAGGACGTTATGCGAAGGTCCGCAGTCGTCAGAAGGATGTCCCGCGTTCACTCGCGCGGCTGATTCATCGATGTCTGTGCGCGAAGGTCGGCCGGCGAATCGCTTCCGCCAGTGAGCTACGACGCAAGCTCGAGACACTCCTCGATCGTCCAACGCGAGCCGACAATCAGACCCTGCTCGCGACCTATCTCTGGGAACGGCATGTCTTCGAGGCGCGGGAGACCGAAACCGTGGTGATGCTGGCTTGCCAGCCCCGCCGCAGGCCCCTTGCCTCCTTCCGAATGGTCGCCGCCCTCGCGGCGCTGGCCGTCTCGATTCTCTCGCTCGGTCTATCGGTTCGTTACTACGACGATGTGACGCAGTGGACGACCACACTCGGCCGTCCGTTGATTCCAATCGCTGCGCAGATCGTGGCTCCCCAAGAAGGCGGGAGAAGCTCTGTCCTCGACTAATGAATCCCCAAGAGCGTCCACATCTTTCCGAGCCTGCCGAGAGCGAGACTCCTCTCGGTGTCCGCCAGTCGTGGCAGCCCCGCTAGCACGGCTTCGGCCAATTTGACGACGTGCGCAGGGTCCTTCGTTTCTTGTTGCCAGAACCCGGGATCCAAAGGCGAGGCGAGCGTCTCGAGCTTCCTCCGGGCGGTCACAGGGTCGGCGTGCCTCATACCCACGGCACGCGCGAATACCTGACTTGTGAACGCGGTCGGATGACGCTCGTCGCCAGAGGCGAGTCCTGGCGCCTGGACCCGGGTGATGTCGTGGTCTTTCGCGGGGATCAGCGCCACAGCTATCGAAACGACGGGCGCAACAAGGCGATCGCCTACAGCGGGGTTGCACTGGCACAAATCAGTCGCTGACTCGGGGATCTTGCTGGTCCGCATCGTTGTCAGGCCCTACTGCGTTCGGCGAGACTCCTTTGATGTGGCCGATCGCGTCAATCCGACTCGCCCGAGTCGACCTGTGAAACCCAATCCGTGTGCTGGAACTCGCCGGGCGATTCGACTCGCTCATAGGTATGGCTGCCAAAGTAGTCGCGCTGTGCCTGAATCAGATTCGTACTGCCCCTTGCCGTCGTCAGCGTGTCGAACCACGCGAGCGAAGTCGCGAGACCGGGTACGGGAATTCCTGCAGCGAAGGCCGCCGAGACGACGCGCCGCCAACTCGGAAGCCGCTCCGACAGCTCGTCACGAAAACTCGGCGAGAGCGCGAGTAGATCGAGGGGAGTGCCGTCCGACCCCGGGTCGGCGAAGGCTTCGCGCACACGGTCGAGGAAGCGCGCTCGAATGATGCAGCCGGCCTTCCAGATTCGAGCCACCTCCGAGAGATTCGTTCCGTAGTCTCTTTCTTCGCTGGCTCGGGCCAGGAGATCGAAGCCCTGGCTATAGCTGGCGATCTTGGCGGCGTAGAGGGCGGCTCGAATGTCCTCCGCGTCCACGCCTTCGATTCTGCGCGGATCGGATCGTCCGAAGGCCAGCTCGCCCGCCACGCGCCGCTCCCGATTCGAACTGAGCGAACGGGCATCGACGGCGGCCGAAATGGTCGGAATCGCCACTCCGAGGTCAAGTGCCGCCTGCGCGGTCCAACGCCCCGTTCCCTTCTGTCCAGCCCGATCGAGAATCTGGTCGAGCAGGATCTCGCCCGGGCGTTCGGGATCGCCGGTCCGAAAGATGTCCGCAGTGATCTCGATCAAGAAACTCTCGAGATCCCCGTCATTCCATTCGGAAAAAATGTCGGCAACCGGGTCGGCTTCGAGATTCAGGCCGGTGCGCAGGAGCACGGACGCTTCCGCGATCAATTGCATGTCGCCGTATTCGATTCCGTTGTGGACCATCTTCACGAAATGCCCTGCGCTGCCGCGGCCGCAATAAGCCACACAGGGACCCGAATCCGCCCGCGCCGAGATCGACTCGAGGATCGGCTGCAGATTTTCCCATGCTTCGGGATCGCCGCCGGGCATGATCGAGGGGCCGAGTAGAGCCCCTTCGCTGCCACCCGAGATTCCCATTCCCACGAATCGCCAGGCTGCGTCCTTTGCGCGCGCGCTTCTCCTGTCGGTATCGGTATAGAGACTATTGCCCGCATCGATCACCACGTCGTCGGATTCGAGCAGCGAATCGAGGGCGTCGAGAGAGTCGTCGACGGGATCACCGGCGGGCACCAGCAAGACGAGTCGTCTCGGTCGACGAACCGATTGCACGAGCGCCTCGAGCGATTCGCAGCCCACGAAATCGACGTCTGCATAACGTCCGACCATTTCCCGCATCGCCTCGCGACTCCGGTCGTAGAGGGCGACCCGATGTCCACGGCTCGCAAAGTTGCGAGCGAGGTTGGATCCCATGACACCGAGTCCGATCATCGCCACGTCGCAACTGCTTTCCGTTCTCTCATCCGTCATCTCGAATTCCCCTTCAGCAGGCGGTGGCTCCACCCATTGGCTTCCGTTCGAACGCCTTCTCAAGTCTCGGCACGGGACCCCGAGTCGAGATCCAGATCGGTCACCACGACGAGACCCGGAAGGCCGTGTGCGGGAAGACTCGAATCTCCGGAAACCAGCCGCGTCAGGGCCTCGCGCTTGCCCTCCCCTGCGGCGACGAGTACCACGACGCGAGCCGTCGCCAGGACACGACGAGTCAGGCTGATGCGATCGGACGGCGGCTTCGGACTGTTTCCGACGTGAATCACGAATGCATCCCGCGAATCCGAATGCGACGGAAAGAGCGACGCGATATGGCCATCGCCGCCCAGACCCAAGAGCACGACATCGAGCGCATTCGAGAACTGATCGCGCATTCCCAACTCGACGCGTTCGACCGCACGAGCCGGCTGCTCGCCGTCTTCGTAGAGCGAGAGCCGCTTTGCGGGGTCGCAGCCGGATGTCGTACCGAGCGGCGACCGGAAGAGCCCGAGTCGCGCCGCCGCGCCTTGATTCGATTCGGCGTCCTTGAAGGAGACACAGCGCTCGTCGACCCAGGTAAGCGCGATGCGACCCCATTCCTCGCCCAGGAGAGATCGAGATCGCGCCGCGACTTCCAGCGCTAGGCCACCGGGAATTGCGAGCCGACAGATCTCGACGTCGCATAGCGAGTCGCGAAGCGCTCGCGCCAGGACCTCGGCGCCACGAGAGACTGGATCCGATGTTCGGAGCAGCTTCAGACCCGCGTCTTCGCGCGGCTTCTCAACCACGAGACCAATTACCCTGGCCCTCAGCAAAGAGCGCTTCGGACTCATCGGGTCCCCAGCTCCCAGCCGGATACTCGAGGATCCGCGGGCCGACGACGCGCTGCCAGTCCGCGCGAACCGCGTCGGCGTATTCCCAGGAAGCTTCGATCTCGTCACCGCGCAGGAAGAGGGTTTGATCTCCCTGCAGCGCGTCCGCCAGAAGCCGCTCGTAGGCGTCGGCCGAAGTCTCGCCGAAATGCTCGTGATAGTCGAAGCGAAGCGTCGCCGGCGTCATGTCCATCGTATTGCCCGGTTTCTTGACGCCGAAGGAAAGTTCGATCAACTCCTCGGGTTGAATGCGCAGCGTCAGGGTATTGGGCCTGGCTCGGGAAAGATTGCCGGACGCCACCAGGCGGTCGAGATCTGCGGGCGCGACGTTCTCGGGTCGATTGAAGAGTTGGAGCGGAGGCCTGTAAAATTGGACCTTCACCTCGGTGAATCGCTGGGGCATGCGCTTGCCATGTCGAAGCAGAAACGGAACTCCACTCCAGCGCCAGTTTTCGACATTCGCCCGAAGCGCGACATAGGTCTCGGTTTCGGAATCCTCGGCCACACCCTCTTCGTCGAGGTAGGCGCAGGCCATTTCACGGGGCACGCCCTCCCCGTCCCCGGCTTTCCCGATCGGTCCATAGCGAGCCCGAACCAGGGATGGACGGCCCGGGACGCCCAAGGGATGACGAAGCGCGCGCAGAACCTCGACCTTCTGACTTCGAACGGCGTCGGCGGCCAGCGTTGCCGGAGGCTCCATCGCAATCAGCGCCAGGATCTGCAGCATGTGATTCTGGACCATGTCGCGAAGCGCCCCGGTGCCGTCGTAGTAGCCCCCTCGACCGTTCTCGACGCCCAGTGTCTCGGCCACCGTGATCTGAACACACTCGACATGATGGCGATTCCAGAGTGGCTCGAAGATCGCATTGTGAAAGCGGAAGCCGAGTAGGTTCTGAACGGTTTCCTTGCCGAGATAGTGATCGATCCGATAGATCTGTTCTTCCTGGAGTGTGCGATGGAGATCCCGGTTGAGTCGGAGTGCCGAACCCAGATCGTGTCCGAAGGGTTTTTCGACGACCACCCGCCGAAATCCCTCTTCACTCTCCCAGGCGTCGAGCAACCCCTTCGCTCCGAGATTCGACACCACCACGGCGAAGAGTTCCGGCTTGAGCGACAGATAGAAGAGGCGACCCGCTTCCCGCCCGCCCGGTAGAGCGTCGAGTCTCTCGGACAGAGCCGAAAGTTCGTCCGCGTTCTTCGTGTCGGCCGCGTGATAGAAAATTCTCGGGGCCAGCCGGTCGAAGGCGCGACGGAGCTCGGCCGGCATCCCCTCGGCCAGATG
>Ga0310122_10001080_pt1 | contig 17393 bp, 13 predicted proteins | sample CB6_Bottom_1051__FD_203503 | JGI IMG/M metagenome (GOLD analysis project Ga0310122, IMG submission 203503) | Marine microbial communities from Western Arctic Ocean, Canada - CB6_Bottom_1051 | ecosystem: Environmental > Aquatic > Marine > Oceanic | place: Canada: Western Arctic Ocean | collected...
CTGCAGACTCTTGAAAACAACACTCGAGATCACGGAAGGCAGCCGATGACAACTTGCGACGTGGCACAGGCGATTTCAGACGCGGCCGAGCGGATTTGTCAGTCCATCGACAGACTCCAACCGCCACTACCACCTACCACCGTGGACCAACGCCTGACCGTCATCGCCGTGATCGACCTGCTGCGGGACGCGGACACGGAAGCACTTTGCCATCGCACAGACAGCTTGATAGGCTGACGTCGGCGGTGTTGCCGCCTTGCAAGTCGTGTGAAGGAGTCCGCCATGCGCCGGATGACCGCTCGCTGCTTCTCGCTGCTGGTTCTCGCGTTCTGCGCGCTGTCGATCACACCGGCGGCCATCGCTGCTGACGACATCGCGAAGCTCCGGGCACAGGCCGAGCAAGGTCTTGCGGAAGCACAGTTCAACCTCGGCCTAGCGTACCACCACGGCACGGGCGTTCCGAAAGACATCCGACTAGCGGTCAAGTGGTACCGGAAAGCCGCTGAGCAGAACCACGCCAAAGCGCAGTACAACCTCGGCGCAGCGTACCACGTCGGGGTCGGTGGTGTTCCGAAAGATGCCCGGTTAGCGGTCAAGTGGATCCGAAAGGCTGCTAAACAGGAATATGCGATAGCGCAGAACGATCTCGGCGCAGCGTACGAACGGGGGACCGGGGTTCCGAAAGACGCACGGGTAGCGGTCAAGTGGTACCGGAAAGCCGCTGAGCAAGGTCTTGCGGAAGCACAGTACAACCTCGGGCTATCGTATGGCTCGGGTCGAGGCGTTTCGAAAGACATCCGGGTAGCAGTCCAGTGGTTCCGAAAAGCTGCGGAGCAGGGTTATGCGATAGCACAGTCGAAGCTTGGGATAGCGTATGGCTCGGGTACAGGTGTTCCGAAAGACGACCGAGAGGCGTTCAAGTGGTCCCGAAAAGCCGCGGAGCAGGGCTATGCGGAAGCGCAGTCCAACGTCGGTGGATCCTACTACCACGGCACGGGTGTTCGGAAAGACGTCCGGGAGGCGGTCAAGTGGTTGCGAAAAGCCGCTGAGCAGGGTGATGCGAAAGGGCAGTTCAGTCTCGGCGTAGCGTACTACAACGGCACGGGCATTCAGGAAGACCATGTGGCCGCCTACGCCTGGTGGAGTCTTGCCGCGGCACTGGGCAACGAAAATGCGACCAAAACCAGGTTACTTGTCAAGCGGCGAATGACCGCCGGTCAACTCGCCGAGGCTCAACGTCTGAGCCGGCAGTTGGCGTCACAGATCGAGAAGGCACATCGGTCCAAAAAGTGAGAGGAGCACATAACCACACGGTGGACGCCGCGGCCAACCCACGAATTCGACTTCAACGAGCAACGGGTACTCTCACAAGGAACAAACGGGTGTGTCTGATCTGATCGCAAATGCCGAATGGCACCACTTTCTCCTGGCGGCATGCGGCGTGGCATTCCTTGGAGGATTCCTCAAGGGAGCACGGGTCGGCTACGAACAGTGGATGCTGTCAGCAGCCTTCGTCGTCGCGGCGGTAGCAATCTTCAGGTGCGGATTCCTAGTCGCGATCGGCATCTTCGTGGCAGCGAATCTCGTGGCGAACATGCTCGGATTCATTGTGGGCTTCCATGTCACCGGTGGAAGAAGAGGCCGTGATGGCCCCATTTCATGAACTTGTGAATTCAAATCCGAAACGCAACGTCACGAATCCTCACCGAGTTGCCTAACCTTGAGAAGGGGTGGCGCCCGGACTGCAGACGACGCTGCACCAGCTGCGTTAGAGAAAGGCAAACAACCCAAGGGCTTTCAGCTAATGACCAACACCGCCAACGTCAGCTCCATCGTCGGTTTCCTCTGGCAGATCGCCGAGAAATCGAGATCGGGGTTCAGCAAGAACGAAAACCAGAAATTCATCCTGCCGTTCACGGTTCTGCGACGGTTCGATTATGCACTGGAGCCCACCAAGGAGAAGGTGCTCACACAAGAGAAGACACTGAAGGAACGGGGACTCGAGAACCGGCACGACGCATTGTGCCAGGCCTCCGGATTCTCGTTCTACAACACGAGCAGGTACAACTTCGACACCCTGTTGGACGACCCGGACAACCTGAAGACAAATCTGCCACTTTACCTCCGCAGCTTCTCACCCAACGTGGCTGAGATCTTCGAGCGGTTCGACTTCTTCCACTGGATCGATCGACTGGATGAAGTGAATCGCCTCTACCATGTAATGTCCGAGTTCAACAGGCGGGACAGGTGTGATCTTTCATCACTCAACAACCATGAAATGGGCTACGTATTCGAACACCTGATTCGGCAGTTCAACGAGGCGATCGACGAGAACCCGGGTGAACACTACACACCGCGTGACGCCATCACACTGCTGGTCAAACTGGTAGCCACACTCGACACGGACCTGGCCGGTGGCAAACTAGTCAGCCGTACCGTCGCTGATTGCTGCGTGGGCACCGGTGGCATCCTCTCCATCTTCAAAGACGAGATAGCCACGCTGAACCCTAACGCACGGATATTTCTGTATGGACAGGAACTGAACCCACAGACCTGGGCCATCTGTCTATCGGACATGTTGATCACTGATCCGTCCGGAGAATCCGCAAACAACATCCGGCTGGGGAGCACCCTCTCCAACGACCACTTCGAGAACATGCGATTCGATTTCCAGTTCGCCAACCCACCATACGGTATGGATTGGACAGTGGACGAGCAGGCCGTTCTACGTGAAGCCAAGCGGGGGAGTAATGGACGATTCAGCTTAGGGAGGCCGGGGAAAAAAATGGGGGAGCTGCTGTTTCTGCAGCACATGATCGCTCACATGACTGATCCCACTGACAAACCAAGTTACATCGGGATCTTCTTGAACGGCTCCCCGCTGTTCACGGGCGAGGCGGGAAGTGGAGAGAGCGAGATTCGCCGCTGGATCTTGGAAAAGGATCTCCTCGACTCCATCATCGCGCTCCCTGAACAGATCTTCTACAACACATCCATAGCGACATACCTCTGGATTCTCTCGAACAAGAAACCGAAGGAACGCGGTGGGAAAGTCATGCTCATGGACGCCTCCGGCGAGAAGTTCTGGTCGCCGATGCGCAAGAGCCTCGGGGCAAAACGTAGGGAGATCACGGAGGAACGACAGGACACGATTCTAGAACTCTTCAAGAGCAGACTGCCCGGAGAACACCTGAAGATCTTCGACACCACGGACTTCGGCTATCACCGAATCCAGGTGGAACGCCCATTGAAGCTGAACTTCTCGACGTCTGAGGACCGACTCGAGAATCTCGAGGAGAGTACGCCTTTCAAGAAGCTGGCCACAAGCAAGAAACGCGACGAGAAAGCCAGGAAGGAACAGGAAACAGCGGGCCGCCAGCAGCAAGATCAGATCATCGATGTCCTGAAGAGCTTGACGAACGAGATCGTCAAGGACCGCGAGGTGTTTCAGACTCAACTGGTCGAAGCGTTCAAGGTGGCTGACGTGAAATTGACCGCCCCGATCAGGAAGGCAATTCTGGCCGCTCTCAGCGAACGGGATGAAACGGCTGAGCCTTGCCTGAATAGCGACGGCAGCCCGGAACCGGACCCTGCCCTGCGAGACCATGAAAACGTCCCGCTGAAAGAGGATGTCGACGAATATTTCCAGCTGGAGGTCGTGCCGCATGTCTCGGACGCCTGGATCGACCACGACAAGACCAAGATCGGCTACGAGATCCCGTTCAACCGTCATTTCTACGTGTTCAAACCGCCGCGTGAGTTGGACGAGATCGACGAGGAGCTCAAGGGCGTCACCGACCGACTCGTGGAGATGATCGGAGAGCTGTCGTAATGAGTTTTCCGGCGTATGAGGAGTACAAGGACAGCGGGGTTGAGTGGCTCGAAAAGGTTCCGGAGCATTGGGTTGTTGACCGATTCAAGCGATCAACTGTGAGTTGCAGAAATGGCATCTGGGGCAGCGAAGCACAGGGGGACGAAAACGACATAAAGTGTGTGCGTGTTGCCGACTTTGATCGCGAAAGTCTAACCACATGTGATGACATTCCGACGACCCGAAATGTGACCGAAAGCGAACGTGCCGAGCGAACTTTGTCGCAAGGAAATCTGCTGCTGGAAAAATCGGGTGGCGGTGCTTTGCAGCCGGTTGGGTTTGTCGTGCTTTATGACAGTTTCGAACCGGCCGTATGCTCCAACTTCGTCGCCAAGGTTGAACTTGCGGATGGAATGAACCCATCGTACTGGCGATACTGTCACGCAGCGGCTTACTCAATACGTCTCAACTACCGATCAATCAAGCAAACGACAGGAATTCAAAACCTCGACCAGTCTCAGTATCTAGATGAGCGAGCACCGTTCCCCCCCCTCCCCGAACAAACGGCCATCGCCTCGTTCCTGGACTCCGAGACGTCGAAGATCGACTCGTTGGTGGACGAGCAGCGGCGGCTGATTGAGCTCTTAAAGGAAAAGCGTCAGGCGGTCATCAGTCACGCCGTCACCAAAGGCCTCGATCCCAACGCCCCCATGAAGGAGAGCAGTATCGAGTGGCTGGGGGAGGTGCCGGAGGGGTGGACAGTTACGAAACTCGGCTTCCTTTCCTCCAAAATCGGCAGCGGCAAGACGCCAAGAGGCGGATCGGAAACCTACGTTGATGAAGGCGTTTTGTTTGTTCGCAGTCAAAACGTATACGACGAAGGACTGAGGCTCGAAGATGTCGTCTTTATCAGCAACGAAGTCGATGAGGAAATGGCGATATCGCGAGTTGAGAATGGCGATATCTTGCTGAACATCACCGGAGCTTCACTTGGGCGTACGTGCTTGGTTCCTGAGGACTCGCCTTCGTCGAATGTCAACCAGCATGTCTGCATCATCCGGTTAGAAGATCCGGAACAACGAGAATTCGTAGCGATGGTGATGAAAGCGTCCGTGACTAAATCACAGATTGACGCAGCTCAAAACGGGGCGGCTCGCGAAGGTTTGAACTTTGAGCGAATCAGACAGCTCCGTCTCGCCGTCCCCCCCCGTGTCGAACAACAGGCCATCGTCAGCCTCATCGACTCAGAGACGTCGAAGATCGACGCGATGGCAACCCTTGCTGAACGAGCCATCGAACTTCTCCAGGAACGCCGCACCGCCCTCATCTCCGCCGCCGTCACCGGCAAGATCGATGTGCGAAACCACTCGTCCGCTCTCTCCATGAATTAGTCGCCCCGCGAGTTCCCCCATGCCAAATCCCCTAGATGAAAAGACGTTTGAGTCGGTCATCGAGAAAGATCTGATCGATGAGAACGGCTACCTGCGTGGTGACCAAGCCGACTACGACAAACGGCTGTGCCTGCTGAGCACCTCGGTGATTCGCTTCCTGCAGACCACTCAGCCTGAGAAGTGGGAGTCCTACAAGGATCAGCTGGGTGATGAAGCTGAGAGGAGAATCTGCCGCCGCATCCACGATATCGTGGACCGCAATGGCACCCACCACCTGCTCCGCAACGGGGTCCAGGAGAGTGGGCACCACTTCGACATGTGCTACATGCCGCCGGTCAGCAAACTGAACCCCGACGTGGAGGCGCTCTTCCAGCAGAACTTTTTCGAGGTGATCCGCGACGATTTCAAGTACTCGGAGAAGAACGAAAAGAGCTTGGACATGGTGCTCTTCCTCAACGGGTGCCCGCTCTTCACCGTCGAGTTGAAGAACAAGATGACCGGCCAAACGGTGCGCAATGCCATATTGCAGTATCAAAAGGACCGAGACCCCAAAGAGCCCCTGTTCCACTTCCGTCGATGCCTGACTCATTTTGCCGTCGACACCGATGAGGTTCACTACACCACCGAACTGAAGGGCCGAAGCACGTTTTTTCTGCCCTTCAACAAGGGGAGAGACGGTGGTGCAGGAAATCAGCCCAGTGCAACCGGTTTCGCCACCGAATATCTGTGGAAAGAGGTCTGGACTCGCGAGAGTGTTCTGAACCTGATCCAGCGATTCATCCGGGTGATCAAGGACCGGGACAACAAGGGGAAAACCACGGACAAGAAAAAGCTGATCTTCCCGCGGTTTCATCAGCTCGACACGGTTCGCCGGCTGACCGAGCACGCGAGACTCAATGGGGTGGGACATCAGTACCTCAACCAGCACAGCGCCGGAAGCGGCAAGACGATCTGTATTGCCACACTCGCCAACAGCCTGGCCGTGCTGCACAACGATGAAGACGCTCCCGTTTTCAACACGGTGATCGTCGTTTCCGATCGACGTGTGATCGACCGACAGCTGCAGAATGACTTGAGGGATTTCACGGACACTCCCGGACTGCTCGAGAACATCGATCAGAATTCCATGCAGTTGAAGGAGGCTCTCGAGAACGGCAAGAAGATCATCGTGACGACGATGCAGAAATTCCCCGTCATCCTCCAGGAACTGGGCACGCTGCGACAGGAGCAATTCGCCTTGATCATCGACGAGGCGCATAGTTCACAAGCAGGCAGGGCCGCCGGGCAATTGAATGAGGCCCTGGCCCATGCTTGGGACCAGGAGGACGATGATGAAAGTGACCGGACTTGGGAAGACAAGATCAACGATGCCATGAAGGCGGTCGGTCGTCTGCCGCACGTGAGTTACTTTGCGTTCACTGCGACCCCGAAAAAAGAGACCCTCGAGCTGTTCGGCGCCAAACAGTCCGACGGTGGGTTCAAGCCGTTCAGCCTCTACACGATGCGACAGGCCATCGATGAGGGCTTCATCCTCGATGTCCTGAAGAACTACACCACCTATGAACAGTACTTCAACCTCCTCAAGACGGTTGAAGACGACCCCATGGTGGACAGGGTCATGGCCACACAACTGCTCAAGCGGTTCGTCTCAAACCAGAACGAGCCCATCAAACGCAAGAGCAGCATCATGGTGGATCATTTCCGCCAAAAAGTGGAATCCAACATGCGTGGCAAGGCCAAGGCCATGATCGTGGCCAACAGCCGTGCCAATGCGGTTCGCTACTGCCTCAATGTCCGTGAGCACCTGGGCCAACAGGGGGCCTCGTTCGAGGTTTTGGTGGCCTTCACGGGTACGGTCAAACTGCCCGAACGCCCGGGCGAGGAGTTCACGGAAGCCAATATGAATGGTTTTCCGGACACCCAGACTGCTGATCAGTTTGAATTAGACGACCGCAGGATCCTGGTGGTAGCGAACAAGTTTCAGACCGGATTCAATCAACCACTGCTGCAGGCGATGTACGTGGACCGCAAGCTGCGGGGAGTCACTGCCGTTCAGACACTGTCTCGCTTGAATCGAATCCACCCCGACAAGTGGGGCACGACATTCGTGCTCGATTTCGAGAACGATGCCGAGGATATCCGCGACGCATTCCAGAAATACTACGACCGAATTGAACTCACCGCGGCAACCGACCCGAACACACTCTACGACATCAGGACCGACCTCAACGAAGCGGGCATTTACACTCTGGACCACATCAGTGACTTTGCAAAGATCATTGTTGGTGACCTCTCTCAAGAGAAGAAACGCGTCAAGATCGAAGCACTGCTGGGCCCAATCGTTGAGAGCTTCAAAGCGCTGGAAGAGGACGACCGAGTCAACTTCAGGTCCAAAATCAGGGACTACGTGAAGTTGTACGCTTTCCTCAGCCAGATCATCACGTTTCAGGACAAGGAACTCCACAAGCTGTACGTGTTTGCCGAAGCCCTGTCACGCCAGCTGCCGCCGGAGGATACTCAGTGGCCGACAGAGATCCTCAGGAACGTCGATCTGGACGCATACAAGCCCGAACTAATTGCCACAGAAGACCTCGGACTGGAACGCGGAGAAGTGGAGGTCGATCCAACCGAGTTCGGGAATGACGCCTCCGTGCGGGAGGAAGTACTGGAGCGTTTGTCCAGGATCCTCGAGGAACTCAACAACCTCTTCGGGACCTCGTTCGATGACGAAGACAGGGTCGTCCTCGACAATCTCCAGCGCCGCATTCGTAACGACCCGTTCCTAAATCAGCAACGCACCACGTCGAGCAGAGACGCTGTGCGGGCAGGCTTTGAGGGAATCGCCCGGGAATTGTTATCGGAATTGATCGACAACAATTTCCGGTTCTACCAGAAGGTCTCAGACGATGAGCAACTGAGGAAGTTCCTTTTCGACAAGCTCTTCGAGCAGTACTACTCATCCACTGACACCGAACCACCTGACACCGAGCCACCGGAAACCGACTCACCGGGGTAGACGATGGCCGTGTCTGACACGAAACCGACTTATTGGCTCGCGCTGTTTACAGTGACTTCGTGGACAGAGTGTCTGGCGATCGGCGGCAACATCATCGGTTTCAACGACAATCGATGGGGCACTGCCCAGAAGATCCAGCCTGGAGACAAGATTCTCTGCTACCTCACCAAGGTCTCGGCATTCGTCGCCGTTTTGGAGGTAACGGAGCCCGCGTTTCAGAGCAGCGAACAGATATGGCAGGAGAGTCTGTTTCCGGTTCGGATCGGAGTCACAACCGTGACACGCGTTCCAACCGCCCACGCTATTCAGATCACATCACTGCGCGATCGACTCTCGATTTTCAAGGGCCTGAAGCATCCGAACGCTTGGAGCATCAGGGTTCGAAGCGCGCCGACCCGATGGCAGACACGTGACGGAGAGGTGATAGAACGAGAGTTATCAAGTCGCGAGCAAGCAGGTGACAATTATCCTGCTCGCCCGGGCTCTCCACCTGTAGCAGTCTCGGGCAATTCACTCGCCGAACAACCAGCACGCGCCCCACGATCCTCTCAAGGCAAAACGGTGGTCGCTCGGATTATCGACAAAACGAATGCCATAGCTGCCGACTACAACGAAACCCTGGGGCCACGCGAGTCGGTCCTCTCGGGAAACAGGGTGACAGGGTATTCGGTCAATTTCCCCATATCGGAGACGTGTAAGCCGACTCGTGTCTGCGTGAGCACCTGCTATTTCGCCACCGGATACAACGCCTGGTCTAATGCGCTCAGATCCCAGCTGCGGAATCTCGCGGCCGTTCGCCAAGACCATCAGGGCTTCGCGGATCGCGTTGCACTGGAGTACGACAAGCTCGAGTTATCGTTTCTGCGATGGAACGGCGGTGGCGACCTTTTCCCAGAGAGTGTCAAAGCCATCAACTATCTTTCGAACACACGGCCTGATCTACGTCTCTGGGTCGTCACTCGTCTGCCGGAATATGCCGCCCTCATCGAGCAATCCCCTCACGTCTTCATTCATTTCAGCCTGGATCGCCACTCGTTGAAACGTCGTGAGGAGTTCGAGTCACTGACAAAGCTCTCCGACAACTACTACTACAGTTACCAGGCCGAACCGGGTGAGATCCCGACCGTCAGCGATCTGACCGGGACATCTGTCCTATTCTTCGACTCGTATGACCTGCCCGATGATTACAGCCATATCGCTGCCGATCTGGTCTGTCCATTGAACGAAACATCGGACATCACAGACACATGCGAACAATGCCGACGGTGTTTCAACGGTACCGCGTCAGAGCACCGGCGTGGTACTTGACGCCGTGCTGACTCACTCGGCCGCCCTAAGCATCGAGAAGATCGCCTCGCGAATCGTCGGTCGTAGAGTCGGCCAAGCCTCGATCAGAGAGGCAAGATTGCGATCGATTGGACGATTTTCGCCATCAACTGCACCGGATTTCGCACCGCCCTCCCCTGAAACATGCGTATTCCTGCAGGAAGACGTCAGGGGTTCGAGTCCCCTATCCTCCACTCGGCCGGTGTGCACCACATTGCACCCGGCCGCAAACCCCTGCAAAACAGGGGTTTTTTCATGCGCGGGCAATTCGGGTTGCGGCCCCGTGCGAGGCAAAACGGTGGGTTGCTGCAGCGCATTTTGCAGCGCTTTTTCGAGGTGTTCATCCGCAGTGACGCAAGGGCGGATCTCGCGGGTTGAACGCCGGGGCTGGGGTGGGGAGACTGGGGTCAGACAGGCTCGCCGTTGGAGAACGCCGTTATGGACTTCTGGTTTGGTTTTTGGATTGGGACCCTAATTCACTCTGCCGTGTGCTGTGGTCTTGCTGCCAAATTAGCGAAAGTCAAAGGCCACGACGAAGTTGAATGGGCTTGTATAGGTTTCTTTTTTGGTCTGTTTGGATTGTTGGCTGCTGTCGGCCTTCCTGGCCACCACAATGAACCGAACGCTTCAACGGAACCGTGTCCAGCGTGCGGAGGGATGCTGGCGAAGGGGTACATGAAATGTCGGCACTGCGGTGAATCGCTGACGTGGCATGAGGGCGTCCCATTTTGGGGTTGTGAATTCAAATCCGAAACGCAACGTCACGAATCCTCGGTGAGATCATTCAGAACTTCGCGAGGCGTCCGGTAGTTGAGACACTTCCTGGGCCGAGTATTCAGCAACCGCGTAGCTCGTGCAACCTGCTTGTCTGTGATCTGCGTGAGCTCGATGGTTTTCGGGAAGAACTGTCGCAGCAGTCCGTTGGTGTTTTCATTCGTGCCGCGTTGCCAAGCCGAGTAGGGATCTGCGAAGTAGACATCAAATCCCAGGACCGACAACTCGGCGTGTCCGGCGAATTCGGTCCCGTTATCCAGAGTCAGAGTCCGGCGTAACCAGATGGGGATGTGACGGATGGAATCTCGAATCGCCTGATTCACCTCAGCGGAAGTCCGATTCGGTATTCGTCGAGCCACGACGTATCGGCTCTTTCGTTCCACCTGCGTCAGGAGATATCCACGACCACCACGACCGGCAACCGTGTCGCCCTCCCAGTCACCCAGGCGAGTGCGCTCCGAGACCACCGCTGGCCGCAGTTCCAGTCCACGACGATTACGAATGCGACCACGGTGATCCCGTCCCCCGTACCGACGCCGTCGTTTTCTGCTGTGCCGCAGGCGTTTCCAGAGCTGTCCGCCACGATGTTTGTCCCGTGCGACTCCTGCATAGATCGTCTCGTGAGAGACACGCATCGTTGAGTCATCCGGATAGTCGACTGGAAGCCGGCCGGAGATCTGCTCGGGGGACCAATACCGCTTCAAGCGGTCGACGACATAACCTCTCAAGGAGGCGTTCTCGAGCCGACTGCCCCGACCTTCGTTGGCCAGGGCACGTCGTAGCCTGCACTGGTGTTGGGCCAGATGGGGCGAGTAGAAGCCGCTTCGTTGCCGATTCCGACGCAGCTCACGCGAAATCGTGCTTGGGGACCGCGCCAAAGTGCGGGCGATCTCTCGCAGGCTTTCTCCGGCAGCGACCAGGTGAGCGATCATCTCTCGCTCGGAGAGTGTAAGATGCTGGTGGGCCATCGCGGGGTTCCTTGTTCGAAGGTCGAAGGTGAGCACCAACAACCTACCGAACTGGCCTCGCGATGGCTCTTCTCTTGGGATCCTGATACGACTCTCTGCAGGGATGACAACGACGTCATCCAGCAAGCGTCGCCGTGACGTTGCATTTCGGATTTGAATTCACAACTCTGTACCGTGGCACAACGAGGAAGCCATGACGACCGACGAACGCTACGAAGACGAGGTTTCAGAGAGAGAACAGAGTACGGCAATAACTGTGATCCGTTGGATCGCAGTCATTCCGGCGGCGATGCTTGGATGCCTTGCTGGACGATTTTTGATTGTCTTTTTCGTCGGTCTGTGGCATGCACCAGGTGTGGACACTTCGCATACTTGGTGGGTTTGGTTTGAGCGTGTTATCAGCCAGTATGTCAGTGGCGCTGCACTTGGTGGGATCTTCGTTGGTTTGGCAGCATGGATCGCACCAAGCCACAGAAGAGCCGTAGCTGTAGTGAGTACGGGCGCAGTACTTGTCATTGCCGGGTTTGTGCTATTCCCAACGATCCTCAAAGGAGACTATTGGGTCATATTCGAGATCGTCTCCATGGGATTTGGTGCGTGTGGGATAGCGTACACAGTGTGTACCAACGAGAGTCCGTTCGGCTAGTCGTCGTAATGGAGTTCGGTGTCAAGAGTCAAGAGTTTAACCCGTGTCCCTCTTGCCCATGCGGCGACGCAGCGGACAGTCATTATCTGCTGTTTCAGCTGGAGTCTCTAGCTCTGTCGTTGCTGATTGCCCCACCGGCGGCTATTGAACGACCCGCCACCCCTTGGGCTGAGGCCGATGTCCGCTAGAATGGTCATCAGGATTCTCTGCCACTCTGACTGCGGCACGTCACGGAGGGTGACTGAATGTCCGAATCGCGAATCGTTCTGACCGATAGATTGAGGGCCGAAGGTCGCTGGAATGAGGCGTCCGAGTTTCGCGATCGGGAACGCCAGCGCCTGCGAGACGAGGGCTGGTCGAGACGCGAGGCCAACCAGGAATCCTGGCGGCTGATGGAGGAGGAATTCCCGCCGTACGACACCGAGGGGCGGGCCTTTTGGATGGCCTTGTGCAGATTCCCTCCAGGCCACATCCCCGCCGATCTCCAGCCCGACTTCGACGCGAACTGGGTGACCTACTGCCGCCTCCGTGGCTACGCATCCTACTGCGAATCCGGCGGCATGGCCGGAGAAGAGAGAACGAGACAGGTCACCGAGTCACGACTCCGTGCCGCCGACCCTCGGTCACCAAGGCCGAACATCGACACCGAGCGAACCAACGAGTTCCTGCATCACGCATTCTACATTGACCAGGTAGAAGGTCTCGACAGCGCTGCGAGGGCATTTCAAGAGGCCTGCGACAGACTTGCCGGTCCGACAGCTGAGGTGGACATCATCCGACGTGAGCTGACGACCTTTGTCGACGACCTGCCGACACTGCGGGCAGCGATCATCGAGCACTGGCCAACGGAGAACGAGGAGCCCGAAGATAAGCCGCCCTCGTTTTCCGCAGAATTGACCTCGGCAGCGGCGCACGCGCGCGACGATGGGAGCCTGGGTGATGGTCAATCTTGACGATCCGAGGATCATCCGGCTGACTCAAGCTGGCTACGAGTTGGCCAGTCACCAGTACCTGAAGAAAGGAAGGGCCAGCTACACGATCATCGCTCTCGATCGTGGCTCAGGCTTGCAGCTACGTGGCTGGTCCCGTCAAAGCAGTCGCCACGCCCTCGACGATCTGTTCCGACGGTCTAAGCGGATTCTCGGAGAACACAACCCGTAGCAGAACGAAGCCGGGTGTCCATCCTCGTCGGCCGACGGTGATGGCAAGCGGCCGGCGGTGCGTGACTGGTTCCTGCCTTTCCAGTCCCATCGCCGACCGGCCTGGCCGAAAGGCAGGACACAGTGTCGGCGACGGACTTTGAACAGCTCAAGCGAGAGTTCCAAGATGCATGGTGTAATCAGGCTGACGGTCTCAAGTTCTCGATCGACATCGTTCCAGCGTCTGTCTCGGTCAAAGACGAGTACGAGATCATCGCCAGGGTTGAATTGCCACGCGTGATTCAGCCCGGAGATGGCAGTTCAAACTTGTGGGGTTTTTGCGCGGTTGTCAGGAAGGACCCTAGGACGACCAGTGACTGCCAGACGCTGAAAGACCTATGCAGTCAGGCAGGAACGGCGCTACCCCAGACGATCCGCGCATCATTGCACGGCTTATTCGCATTCCCTACCGATCAGCCGGAAGACTTGTGGCTGACGTTGCTGGTAATTCTCAACGGTGTGACTTGGCCCCCCAGACGTTACTTCCAATGGTTCAATCCGTTCGAAGCCAGTCTCAACGCGATCGAGCAGTGTGGTCTCGACACCGACAGCCCTCAATTCCCTGCGGTTACTGACGACATCACAGACGCCGATGCGGATGATCTTCTGGTGTCAGTCCAGGACCTGCACATCCTTACTTTCAAACGCGCGCCAATCAACACGATCCGAGACCACCTGAAACGGAAACGGGTCAATCCATGTGGTACGCGTGCGCGGCACCAGAAGTTGTTTCGGTACTCGGACGTTCTCCCCGTCTGGGACGCTAACCGGCTGCGCGAGCCACTGCCACCAGAAAAAGAAGCCAAGGCCCGGCTGCGCACTGCATCCCAAGTGTCGAACTCGTAAGGTCGCCCGCTGACCGTACGGGTAACCGTACGAGTCCTCACGAGTCCTTACGAGACCGCACGGGTTTTCGTCCCGACCGCTTTCTGCGGTCCGCTGCTTTCGCCTGCCGGCGAAAAGTACGTCACGCGATCGGACGCTGAATGCCGCGTCCGGGGAACGTCACCGATTCGTTTCAGTGAGGTAATTGTGATGCCACGCAACGACGAAGGCCACACCACTGCAACTCACCGCCTTCTGGTAACAGCGGCCGAGGCGAGCAAGCAACTCGCTATCAGCCCCCGCACGCTTTGGGCGATCACTGCGCCAAGAGGACCATTACCCGTGGTCCGGCTCGGGCCGTCGGGCCGGGCGGTTCGCTACGCCGGTTCCGATCTGCTCGCATTTATCGAGCGAAAAAAGACCCAGGGGACATGCCAGTGAGTGACACGACCCCCCGCCGAAACCAATCACGGGCATTATGCGACCTGACCACCGCTGTCAAAACAGCGGCACTGGATCGTGCCGTTGAACTACTCGACCAGGTCGGCGGCATTCCGCGAGAACTGCTCGACGGCAAACATCACCCGTGTCCGAGGTGCCGTGGCACAGATCGGTTCCGGTTGATCGACGCCGACCGCGGTGCGGTGCTGTGTAACCAGTGCTTCCGCGAGAAGAATGGGGACTGGATCGCTGCCGTGATGTGGATGCACGGTTGGTCATTCTCTGACGCGGTCCGTGCCGCAGCGGAGTATCTCGGGGTAGATCCCGGCAAGAACGGCCCATCGCCGCAGCGTGACATCATCGCGGCAGTCTGTGCGGACAAGCGGATGCCCGAAGCGGCGTTCCGCATGTTCGGCGCGGAACCAGCCATGCACGGCAAACTGCCCGTTGCCCGAGTTCCCGTCTACAACCAGACCGGCAAGCAGCACAGCTACTTCGATCTTCCCGTTGGCAAGAAAGGCTGGTGGAAGGCGGGAACGGGCAGTACCGGGATGTTCTTCCCCGGCCAGTTGCCGAAGCCTGGCGAAACGTGGTGCGTGGCCGAAGGCGTGAAAGACCCAGCGGCCCTGGTCGGACTCGGCTATCTGGCAGCCGGCATGCCGAACAGCAAGCTGAATGCCAAGTACGCTCGACTGTTCACTGGCTGTCACGTGGTGCTGGTCCATGACTTGGACAAGGCCGGACTTAACGGTACGCAGGGCAACGGTGGTCAATTGGTCGGCATCGCCGCGTCAGTTCGTGTGGCTCGCCTTCCCGGTGAGATCGTCGAGATTCACGGCGACGATGTGCGTGATGTGCTGTCAAAGCCGGCCGGCGAACAAAGTGTGCGACAGGCGATCGAGGACGCCGCAGAGTGGACGCCCGCGGCAAGCGGTAGCACGGCCCAACGTCGGGCCGTAGAGGTGAGCTTCGAAGAGGCCACGGTGGCGTCGATTGTCATCGGCCAGCTCGGCCAGCTCGGCTGGTCTGGTGACGATGGTGACGATGGTGACGATGGTGACGATGGTGACGATGCTCAGCCCCGTGGCCGCATCTATCAGAGAACTGGCCAACTCGTGCACGTCACCCAGGCCGTGTCGACCCCCACGTGCGGTATCGTCTTGCCCGAGCACATGTTACGCATTCGTCCGCTGCCGGCCCCGATCCTGCGAGAGCGCATTACGTCCGCGGTGGTGCTCGTCAAGCCCCTAACCAGCGACGACGACGAGGTGATGAAGCGTTTGCGACCGGCTCACTGGCTCGTAAACGCAATTCACCAACGCGGCGAGTACCCGCCGTGCATCCGCTCCTTGGCCGGAGTCGTAAGGTGTCCAACCCTTCGGCCCGACGGCTCGGTGATCCAGGTGGCCGGGTACGACGATGCCACGGGACTCCTCTATGTGCCCGACGGCAAGTATCCCGAGATCCCGGATCGGCCATCTCGTGATGATGCCCGACGTGCAGCTGACGAGCTGCTCGACGTGGTCGCTGACTTCCCATTTGTGGGTGTGTCGCAGTCTGTCTGGCTGTCTCTGGTGCTCACACTGGTCGCTCGCCCGGCCATCGCGGGACCCTGTCCGCTCTTCGCGTTCGACGCCAACACCCCAGCGAGTGGCAAGAGTCTGCTGTGTGATGTAGCTGCTGTCGTCGCCTACGGTGATCGGATGCCGCGAAAAGCATGGGTACGCGACGACGAAGAGATGCGAAAGGTGATCACCTCGGTGGCGCTCGAAGCGATCCCGGTGGTTCTCTTCGACAATGTTTCGTCTGTGCTGGGATCATCGAGTCTCGATGCGGCACTGACCGGGACCACTTGGACCGATCGAATTCTTGGAAAGAGTAAGACGACGGGTGTCTTGCCGCTCACCACGGTCTGGGCAGTGACGGGCAACAACCTGGTTATTGGTGGCGACACGCCTCGGAGGACGCTGTTCTGTCGGCTGGAGAGTGCCGAAGAGCATCCCGAGGAACGACAGGGCTTCACGCATCCGGATCTTGTCGCGTGGGTTCGTAAGAACCGCCATCCCCTCGCAGTGGCGGCCGTGATGATCTTGCGAGGCTACATCGTGGCAGGCCGGCCCGACATGCAGTTGGCCCCTTGGGGTAGCTACGAGGCATGGTCAGCGCTGATCCGTCAAGCGATCGTCTGGGTTGACGTACATGATCCCGGAGACACACGCACGAACGGGAGTGACGCCGACCGATCCACGGAAGTGCTGCGATTGCTGCTGGACGGCATTGTCGAGGTTGATCCCGGCGACGGTGTGACCGCGGTCGAAATTGAGCGAGTGCTGTCGCGTCAATTCGGTCCGGACGACGTGGACCAGTTTCCGGCCCTGCGTGCAGCGGTGGCTGAGATGTGCAGTGGCCGGCCGACAGCCCGCTCGATTGGCTACCGCCTGCGATCCTATCTCGGCCGGGTCTGCGGTGGTCGTCGGTTGGCCAGGAATGAGGGACACGGTCGCGTGAGACGCTGGTCGGTCGAGCAGGTGGGTGGTGGTAAGGGTGCCAGTGTTGCGGCCACGACGCCGGAAACATCGTCACCATCGTCGCCATCGTCGCCAGTGCGTCGCGTGCGTGGGGTGCTGTGATGGCAACAGCAAGCGAGATCCTGCAAGACTGCACTGCGGTGGGCATCGCATTGCAAGCTGACGGTGGCAGCCTGCGGTTCGACGGCCCGGAAGACGCTGTCACCCCCGAACTGCTCGACGAACTGCAGCAGCACAAGAGCGAGCTGCTGACGCTGCTCAGAGAGGACCCCCGAGGCCAAACCGAATGTTCCCGGTTGGTGACTGAGATGTTCTCGCGGGTCTGTCATGCGATGCCGACAGGGTGCGTGCTGAGCGAGGCGGACTGGAAGAGGCTCGATGTAGTCCATGAGCGGATCGACGACGCAAGGCGCCGCGGTGACCTCGCAGACCTGGGCTTGGCGGTTGGTTGTTACGAAAGCCTCGCCG